>Ga0065165_1000184_pt1 | contig 109539 bp, 86 predicted proteins | sample AraplaMF_Cvi_mMF_FD_63813 | JGI IMG/M metagenome (GOLD analysis project Ga0065165, IMG submission 63813) | Arabidopsis root microbial communities from the University of North Carolina, USA - plate scrape MF_Cvi_mMF (version 2) (version 3) | ecosystem: Host-associated > Plants > Roots >... | reverse complement strand
AGCGTGGCCACGTCCGGCACCTTGATGCCGGCGCTGCGCTTCGGGGGCTCGGCCACCGACAGCGTCTTGATGCGCGGCGCCACGTCCACGCCCAGGTCGGCGGGCTTGACCACGTCGAGCTGCTTCTTCTTCGCCTTCATGATGTTGGGCAGCGTCACGTAGCGCGGCTCGTTCAGGCGCAGGTCGGTCGTCACGACCGCCGGCAGCGTCAGCGACACGGTCTCCAGGCCGCCGTCGACTTCACGCGTCACCGCGACCTTGCCGTCGGCGACTGCCACCTTCGACGCGAAGGTGCCTTGCGGCAGGCCGGTCAGCGCCGCCAGCATCTGGCCGGTCTGGTTGCAGTCGTCGTCGATGGCCTGCTTGCCCAGGATCACCAGCTGCGGCTGTTCCTTGTCGACCAGCGCCTTCAGCAGCTTGGCCACGGCCAGCGGCTGCAGCTCGACGTCGGTCTCCACCAGGATCGCCCGGTCGGCGCCGATGGCCATCGCGGTGCGCAGCGTTTCCTGGCACTGCGCGACGCCGCAGGAGACGGCGATCACCTCGGTGACCACGCCCTTCTCCTTCAGGCGCACGGCTTCCTCGACGGCGATCTCGTCGAACGGATTCATGGACATCTTCACGTTGGCGATGTCCACGCCGGTTCCGTCGCTCTTGACGCGCACCTTGACGTTGTAATCGACGACTCGTTTGACGGGGACCAATACCTTCATCGAAGCACTCCAAGCAGATTGACGTTAACGTTAATCAGATTCTAGGGGAGCCTCGGGGCGCTCCCGTGTCTCCCAGCGGTCATGCGCCCTGCTCCCGTCCCCGGCATCCCGGAAATCAAGAGCATCGCCTCGGCGCCCGCCACAAAATAAAACGAACGATCGTTCTATTCTAGCCACGACTTCGACGCTGCCAAGCGGGTTCCGAGCAGGAATGAGGGATTCCTCTAGACTCCGCTCCCGACACGCCTCCCCCATGACCACGCCCTCGAGTTCCGTGCCTCCTCCCTCTTCCTCGATCGCCTCCCCGATCGCTTCCACGATCGCCTCCTCGGCCTCCCCCGCCGTCTCCCGCGACGCTCCCCCACGCGTCCCCTGCATCGGGGTCTTCGACTCGGGCGTGGGTGGACTGACCGTGCTGAAGGCGCTGCGAGAGCAACTGCCCCAGGTCCCGCTGCACTACGTCGCCGACACGGCCCACGCGCCTTATGGGGACAGGAGCAGCGACTACATCGTCGGGCGCAGCCTGCAGGTGGCCGAACGCCTGCGCGAGGTCGGCGCCCGGATGGCGGTCGTCGCCTGCAACACCGCGACCGCGCATGCGGTCCAGGCCATGCGCGAGCGCTGGCCGGACTGGCCGGTCGTGGGCATCGAGCCCGGCGTGAAGCCGGCGGTGGCCGCGACGCGCAACGGCCGCATCGGCGTGATGGCGACCACGGCGACGATCGCCAGTCGGCGTTTCGAACAACTCGTCGCGGCCCATGCGAGCGAGGTCCAGCTGGTCAGCCAGCCATGCCCCGGACTAGTCACGCTGATCGAGCAAGGCGACCTGGGCAGCGCCGCGCTCGGCGATCTGATCGAGCGCTTCAGCGCGCCGTTGAGGGACGCGGGCGTCGACACGGTGCTGCTCGGCTGCACCCACTATCCGCTCGTTCAGGCGCGCATCCAGGCGGCGCTCGGCAGCGAGGTGCAGTTGCTCAACATCGAGGACGCCGTGGCGCGGCAGGCGCGTCGCGTCTGGGAAGGCCTGGCCGTGGCCTCGGCGGGCGAGGCGACGATCGTCCTCGAGAGCACCGGCGACCCGGCGCCGCTGCAGCATCTGGCGCGCGAGGCGCTGGGCTGGCGCGAGGTGACGGCGACGCGCATCGCCGCCTGATCCCCGGGCCGCCCCGGATCAGATCAGCGCACGGGCCAGTCCGCGCGTCATGTCCACGCGTCTCAGCAGCCAGTAGCCGAGCACGAAGAACACGCCGGTCGCGAGGATCGCCAACCGGTGGTTGCCCGCCGTCAGGACCGTGACGGCGCCGTAGGTCAACGGGCCGATGATGGCGGCCAGGCGGGTGGCGAAGGTCCACAGGCCGAAGAATTCCGCGAGCCGGTCGTGCGGCGCCAGCGCACCCGCCAGCGCGCGTCCGCAGGACTGGCTGGAGCCCATGCACAGGCCCGCGATCACGGCGGCGATCCAGAACAGCCAGGCGCTGGTGGCCAGGAAGGCCAGCAGCGTCATGATCATCCAGCCGACCAGCGTCACCGCGAGCGCGGGTTGATGGCCGATGCGATCCTCGTAGTACCCGAACAGGAAGGCGCCGACGGCGGATGCGATGTTCACCAGGAAGACCAGCGTCATCGTCTGCGCCTGCGTGAACCCGAGCGCCTGCTCGGCATAGACGGCCGCCAGGGCGATGACGACGGCGATGCCTGCCTGGTAGCTGGTGCCGCAGGCCAGCAGGCGCAGGAAGTCGGGATAGGCGCGCGCACGCTGCCAGGAGGCCCACAGCTGCGAAAGACCTGACCCCATGCGGGCGGCGCGACGCGTGGCGCAGGGGTCGGCGCGTTCGCGCAGCAGCAGGAAGGTCGGCAACGCGGCCAGCAGGTAGAGCCCCGCGGTGATCAGCATCGTGACGGGCACGAAGTGCTCGGCCTTGTCGCCGCGCGCCTGCGCGCTCAGCACGTAGCCCAGGCACAGACCGAGCGCGAGCATCCCGCCCAGATAACCGAAGGCCCAGCCCCAGCCCGACACGCGCCCGAGCGCGTCCCGCCGCGCGAGCTCGGGCAGGAAGGCGGCGATCAGCGACTCGCCGTAGGAGAAGAACACGTTGGAGAGCACGACGGCCGCCGCGGCCCACCACAGGCGATCGGCGTCGAACAGCGCCAGCGCGGCGGTCGACAGCACGCAGCCGAGCGTGCACAGGGCGAGCAGTTTCTTCTTCGCCCCATGCGCGTCGGCCCAGGCGCCCAGGCCCGGCATCGTCACCATCACGAGGAAGCTGGAGAACGCGATCAGCACCGTCCAGAGCAGCGTCGCCGACGGCTGGCCCTTGGCGATGACGCCCACGAAATACGCGTTGTAGACCGCGGTCAGGACGACGGTGGTGTAGCCGGAGTTGGCGAAGTCGTACATCGACCAGCCGAAGACTTCGCGCCGACGGACGCCCGGATTCAACAGTGCCTGCACGAACATGCCCATGCGCTACGGTCTGTGGAAGCCGATCACGTGGTGCCTCGAACGGGACTCGAACCCGTACGCCGGTTGAGGGCGGCGGATTTTAAGTCCGCTGTGTCTACCAATTTCACCATCGAGGCCGCGACGGCTCCGCATCGATTCCATGTCGGAGTGAGCGCGCATTATCACGGCGGCCGACAAAGAAAAAAGGGAAGCCGGATCGGCTTCCCTTTGGAGAATTTGGAGCGGGAAACGAGGCTCGAACTCGCGACCTCAACCTTGGCAAGGTTGCGCTCTACCAACTGAGCTATTCCCGCATCGCAGGACAGCGGTGTGATCCATCACCCCAGCCGACCTTTGGTGTCGTTGTGGAGCGGGAAACGAGGCTCGAACTCGCGACCTCAACCTTGGCAAGGTTGCGCTCTACCAACTGAGCTATTCCCGCAATGTCCATTCTTTGGAGGCGCGATCCGGAGTCGAACCGGACTGACCGGATTTGCAATCCGGGGCATAACCGCTTTGCTATCGCGCCCCAGAACCCTGGACGGGATTCTGTCTGGAATCAGATTTGGTTGTCTGACTCCGATAAAAAATGGAAGCCGGAGCTTCCATCCTTTGAATGCCTGGAGCGGGAAACGAGGCTCGAACTCGCGACCTCAACCTTGGCAAGGTTGCGCTCTACCAACTGAGCTATTCCCGCATGGTTTTCAACACACTGCCTGCTTCGATGTCGCCGCGTCTCTTGCGATTCGCTTTGTCGTCGCAGCACCGTTTGCGCTGAAGCCGAGAGTATAGAACGGTTTTTGAGCCTCTCGCAAGAGTTCGACGAATTCTTTATGAACATCGCCCAACGCGCGGGCGGCAATGGAATCGCCGGGATCACCAGGATCCCCAGAAGCGACAAGGGCGCCCGAAGGCGCCCTTGTCCGTGAGACCCGCGGGTCAGTGCTTGAGCGAGTCGCCGCCGGCGTCGGCCGGCTTCGTCTCCGCGACCTTCTCGGCCGGCGGCGTCGCCGCCGCCTCCTCTTCCGGCAGGGCCTGCGGGTAGGCTTCCAGCGCCACCTCGAGCACGCGGTCGATCCAGCGGACCGGCACGATCTCCAGCTGGTTCTTCACGTTCTCCGGGATGTCCTGAAGATCCTTGACGTTCTCTTCCGGAATCATCACCGTCTTGATGCCGCCGCGGTGTGCCGCCAGGAGCTTCTCCTTCAGGCCGCCGATCGCCGTCACCTCGCCGCGCAGCGTGATCTCGCCGGTCATCGCGACGTCGGCACGCACCGGGATCCCGGTCAGCGCCGACACGAAGGCCGTCGTCATCGCCGCGCCCGCGCTCGGGCCGTCCTTCGGCGTCGCGCCGTCGGGCACGTGGATGTGCACGTCGCGCTTCTCGAAGAGCTCATCCTTGATGCCCAGGCGACGAGCCCGCGAACGCACCACCGTGCGCGCCGCCTCGACCGACTCCTTCATCACGTCGCCGAGCGAGCCCGTGCGGATGATGTTGCCCTTGCCCGGCATCGCCGTGGCTTCGATGGTCAGCAGATCGCCGCCCACTTCCGTCCACGCCAGACCGACCACCTGGCCGACCTGGTTCTTCTTCTCCGCGCGGCCGAAGTCGTACTTGCGCACGCCCAGGAACTCGTTGAGGTTCTCGTCGTTGACGACCACCTTGCCGGTGTAGGTCTTGAGCTGCAGGCCCTTGACCACCTTGCGGCAGATCTTCGAGATCTCGCGCTCCAGCGACCGCACGCCGGCTTCCCGGGTGTAGTAGCGGATCACGCCGCGGATCGCCTCTTCGGTGACCTCGAGCTCCTCGTCCTTCACGCCGTTGTTGCCGCGTTGCTTGGGCAGCAGGTAGCGCTGGGCGATGTTGACCTTCTCGTCCTCGGTGTAGCCCGACAGGCGGATGACCTCCATCCGGTCCAGCAGCGCCGGCGGGATGTTCAGCGAGTTCGACGTCGCCACGAACATCACGTCGCTCAGGTCGTAGTCGACCTCGATGTAATGGTCCGCGAAGGTGTGGTTCTGCTCGGGGTCCAGCACCTCCAGCAGCGCCGACGACGGATCGCCGCGGAAGTCCATGCCCAGCTTGTCGATCTCGTCGAGCAGGAACAGCGGATTGCGCGTGCCGACCTTGCTCAGGCTCTGCAGCACCTTGCCCGGCATCGAGCCGATGTAGGTGCGGCGATGACCGCGGATCTCGGCCTCGTCGCGCACGCCGCCCAGCGCCATGCGGACGAACTTGCGGCCGGTGGCGCGCGCCACCGACTGTCCCAGCGAGGTCTTGCCCACGCCCGGCGGGCCGACCAGGCACAGGATCGGCGCCTTGACCTTGTCGACGCGCTGCTGCACCGCGAGGTACTCGAGGATGCGTTCCTTGACCTTGTCGAGGCCGTAGTGGTCCTCGTTGAGCACCGCCTCGGCATTGGCCAGGTCGTGCTTGATCTTGGTCTTCTTGGACCACGGCAGGTTGACCAGCGTGTCGATGTAGTTGCGCACCACGGTCGCTTCCGCGGACATCGGCGACATCAGCTTGAGCTTCTTGAGCTCGGCCTCGGCCTTCTTGCGCGCTTCCTTCGGCATGCGAGCAGCCTGGATCTTCTTCTCCAGCTCCTCCATGTCGGCGCCTTCCTCGCCGTCGCCCAGCTCCTTCTGGATGGCCTTGACCTGCTCGTTCAGGTAGTACTCGCGCTGGGACTTCTCCATCTGGCGCTTGACGCGGCCGCGGATGCGCTTCTCGACCTGGAGGATGTCGACCTCGTGCTCGAGCAGGTCCAGCAGCTTCTCCAGCCGCTTGCCCACCTCGGACAGGTCCAGCACCGACTGCTTCGCGTCCAGCTTCAGCGGCAGGTGCGCGGCGATCGTGTCGGCCAGGCGGCCCGCATCGTCGATGCCGGCGATGGACGTCAGGATCTCCGGCGGGATCTTCTTGTTCAGCTTGACGTACTGGTCGAACTGCTGCGTCACCGCGCGACGCAGGGCCTCGACCTCGGGCTGGTCATCGGCCTCCGGCGGGATGGGCACCACCTCGGCGGTGAAGTGCTCCTCGCCGTCCTCGATCTTGCTCGTCGTGGCGCGCTGCAGGCCTTCGACCAGCACCTTCACCGTGCCGTCGGGCAGCTTCAGCATCTGCAGGATGCTGGAGACGCAGCCCATCTCGAACATGTCGTCGGGCTTGGGCTCGTCCTTGCCGGCCGCCTTCTGCGCGACCAGCATGATCTGGCGGCCCGCTTCCATGGCCGCTTCCAGCGCCTTGATCGACTTGGGGCGACCCACGAAGAGCGGGATCACCATGTGCGGGAACACGACCACGTCGCGCAGCGGCAGCAGCGGCAGCGTGATGGGTTCCGCGGGGAGGATCGGATGACCGGACATGAAAACCTCTCTTTCTCAGACCCATCTAGGGACCGAGCTACCAATTACAAGGTGCCGTTCAATAGCCTTTGAGCGATTGCTTTCCACATGGAGTCATGGCAAGCGAATCGCCCGGGTGTCCTCGCGACCTCAGGCGCTGGCCTTGGTTTCGCGATAGACCAGCAACGGCTTGGTGTCCTCGTCGATGTTGTGCTCATCCAGCACGACCTTGGCGACGCTCTCCAGGGACGGCAGTTCGAACATGGTGTCGATCAGCGCGTGCTCGACGATCGAGCGCAGGCCGCGCGCGCCGGTCTTGCGGGCGAGCGCCTTGCGTGCGACGGCACTGAGCGCCGACGGACGCACTTCCAGTTCGACGCCGTCCATCGAGAACAGCTGCTGGTACTGCTTGACCAGCGCGTTGCGCGGCTCGGTCAGGATCTGCACCAGCGCGTCCTCGGTCAGCTCGCCGAGCGTGGCGATCACCGGCAGGCGGCCGACCAGTTCCGGGATCAGCCCGAACTTGATCAGGTCGCCCGGCTCCACTTCGCGGAACAGCTCGCCGACCTTCTTTTCGCTCTTGCTCTTCACCGAGGCGCCGAAGCCGATGCCCGACTTCTCCGAGCGGTTGGAGATGACCTTCTCCAGGCCGTCGAACGCGCCGCCGCAGATGAACAGGATGTTGGTCGTGTCGATCTGCAGGAAGTCCTGGTTCGGGTGCTTGCGGCCGCCCTGCGGGGGCACCGAGGCCATCGTGCCTTCGACCAGCTTGAGCAGCGCCTGCTGGACGCCCTCGCCCGACACGTCGCGGGTGATCGAGGGGTTGTCCGCCTTGCGGCTGATCTTGTCGATCTCGTCGATGTAGACGATGCCGCGCTGCGCGCGTTCGACGTCGTAGTTGCAGTTCTGGAGCAGCTTCTGGATGATGTTCTCGACGTCCTCGCCGACATAGCCGGCCTCGGTCAGCGTCGTCGCGTCGGCGATGACGAAGGGGACGTTGAGCACGCGGGCGAGCGTCTGCGCCAGCAGCGTCTTGCCCGAACCGGTCGGTCCGATCAGCAGGATGTTGCTCTTGGACAGCTCGACGCCGTCCTTGGTGTCGGCCGCGTGGCGCAGCCGCTTGTAATGGTTGTAGACCGCGACGGACAGCGTGCGCTTGGCCACGTCCTGGCCGATCACGTACTGGTCGAGCGTCGTCTTGATCTCGCTGGGGACGGGCAGGTCCGACTTGCTGGCACGTCCGCCGGTCGCCGCCTCGGCGGGGACCTCGTCGCGGATGATGTCGTTGCACAGCTCGATGCACTCGTCGCAGATGAACACCGACGGGCCAGCGATCAGCTTCTTGACCTCATGCTGGCTCTTGCCGCAGAAGGAGCAATACAAGACTTTTTCGCTGGAGTTGCCTTTTTTCTCGGCCATGGGAGTGCTGCTGGGCTGCTGAGGGCTGCGGGGAATACAGGCAATTGCCTGCATTGATGATAGTTCAATTGCCGGCACCACCCTTGGGGGGATAAAAGCCCCTAAGAGTGGTCAGTTGGTGCGGTCGACGGACGGTCAGTTGCCTCACCGGTCAGGCGGTTCGATCTTCCGGCACGGCACGCGCCTCGAACTCAAGCCCCTCCGGCGCGGGATGCCGACGGGTGGCCGGAGAACGCAAGCGGCGTCCCCCTGGGACGCCGCCGCTCACACCCGGAGGCCGGTCCGCGATCAGGGACGCTTCTCGATGACCTGGTCGATCAGGCCGTAGGTCGAGGCCTCGGCCGCCGACATGAAGTAGTCGCGTTCGGTGTCGGCCTGGATCTTCTCCAGGCTCTGGCCGGTGCGCTCGGCCAGGATGCGGTTGAGCTGCTCGCGGGTCTTGAGGATCTCGCGGGCATGGATCTCGATGTCCGTGGCCTGCCCCTGGGCGCCGCCCAGCGGCTGGTGGATCATGATCTTGGAGTTCGGCAGCGCGAAGCGCTTGCCCTTCTCGCCGGCCGCCAGCAGGAAGGCGCCCATCGACGCGGCCATGCCCATGCACAGCGTGGACACCTGCGGCTTGATGAACTGCATCGTGTCGTAGATCGACATGCCGGCCGACACACTGCCGCCCGGCGAGTTGATGTACAGCGAGATCTCCTTGTCGGGGTTCTCGCTCTCCAGGAACAGCAGCTGCGCGACGACCAGGTTGGCGACGGCGTCGTTCACCGGGCCGACCAGGAAGACGATGCGCTCGCGCAGCAGGCGGCTGTAGATGTCGTAGGCGCGCTCGCCGCGGCCGGACTGTTCGATGACGATGGGCACCATGCCCAGGTTGCTGGTTTCAAGCGCGCTCATGAAATCCTCTGTGTGGTTCGAGATCACGACAAGCCATTATGTCGTGCGCTCCCTCCCCTGACCGGGCGAGGGTCCCTCCATGGAGGGAACGCCGCGACGGTAGCGCCGGGGAAAGAAAAAGGCGCCGGCCTTGCGGCCAGGCGCCTTACTTGGCGGTGGGTTCCCGGCGAATCAAGAGCGGCGCCGGGAAAGACCTGGCCATGACGGCGTGAGTGCCGGGCCGATCAGGCCGTGGCCATCAGTTCGTCGAACGGCAGCTGCTTGTCGGTGACCTTGGCCTTGCCCAGGATGAAGTCGGTGACGTTGTTTTCGATCACGACGGCTTCGACCTCGGCCATGCGCTCGCGGTCCGACAGGTACCAGCGCACGACTTCCGCCGGCTTCTCGTAGCTCTGCGAGATCTCTTCGATGTGGGCCTGCAGCTGCTCGGGCTTGGCCTGCAGGTTCTGCGAACGGACCAGCTCAGCCACGACCAGGCCCAGGCGCACGCGCTTCTCGGCTTGGTCGTTGAAGAGTTCGGCGGGGATCGGGGCCTTGTCGGCGTCCTTGATGCCGCGCTTCTTCAGGTCCTCGCGGGCGTTGGCGACCATGCGCTCGGCTTCGCCGGCGACCAGCGACTTGGGCACGTCCAGTTCGGCCTTGCCGACCAGCGCGTCCATCGCGGCGCCCTTGTTCTTGGCCAGGACGCGGAACTTCACTTCGCGCTCGAGGTTCTTCTTGATGTCGGCGCGCAGCGCCTCGACCGTGCCTTCCTTGATGCCCAGGGCCTTGGCGAAGGCCTCGTTCACTTCGGGCAGGTGCTGGGCCTCGATCTTCTTGACCGTGACCAGGAAGTCGGCTTCCTTGCCGGCGACATCCTTGCCGTGATAGTCCTCGGGGAAGGCCAGCGGGAAGGTCTTCGATTCGCCGGCCTTCATGCCGCGCACGGCCTTCTCGAAGGCTTCGAGCATCTGGCCCTCGCCCAGCAGGAACTGGAAGCCGTCGGCCTTGCCGCCGGCGAAGGGTTCGCCGTCGATCTTGCCTTCGAAGTCGATGGTGACGCGGTCGCCGTCGGCGGCCACGTCGGCCGCGCCGCGCTGGGCGAACGAACGGCGCTGCTTGCGCAGGATCTCGACGGTCTTGTCGATGGCTTCGTCGGTCACCTCGGCGGCGACGCGCTCGACCTCGGCTTCTGCCAGGTCGGCGATCTTCACTTCCGGATAGACCTCGAAGGTCGCGTCGAAGGCCAGCTCGCCTTCGGCGGCGGTGTCCTTCTGCGCAATGCTGGGCATGCCGGCGACGCGCAGCTTGGCTTCGTTGGCGGCGACGCTGAAGGCCTCGCCCAGCTTGTCGTTGACGACCTCGTACTGCACCTGCGCGCCGTAGCGCTGCGCGACGAAGGACATCGGCACCTTGCCCGGACGGAAACCGTCGGCCTTGACGGTGCGGGCCAGCTTCTTCAGGCGGGACTCGACTTCGGCGTTGATCTCAGTGGCCGCCAGCGTGAGCGTGATGCGGCGTTCGAGCTTTTCGAGAGTTTCGACGGTGACAGCCATAGTGGACTCGGAATCAGTTGAGAGTGTGGTGCGCGGGGCCGGACTCGAACCGGCACGCCCGTGAAGGCGTCAGGACCTAAACCTGGTGCGTCTACCAATTTCGCCACCCGCGCCGGGTGAACTGGGGCCGCCGCGATCGCTGCACGCAGTCCGCGCGACCGCCCCTTGGTAATTCAGAGATGCGAATGAAGAGCCCAGCGCCCTGCCGTCCGCGATCCGGAAAACCGGCGATTGTAATCAAGGAATCGCCGGTTTCCGCCCCTCCCCCGCCCGTCCCGGGCGGGGGAAACCCCTGCGGGGGATCCGCTGGGGAGACCGGGGGAGCCGAGGCGCGTACGTCGGAGCGGGCAGTGCGGGGTCAGTGCGTGGACGGGGCGATGCCCGCATCCTTGTCGCGCTCGACGCGGAACCAGGCCGCGTACATGGCCGGCAGCGCCAGCAGCGTCAGCACCGTGGCCACGATCAGGCCGCCCATGATGGCCACCGCCATCGGCCCCCAGAACACGCTGCGCGACAGCGGCACCATCGCCAGCACGGCGGCCGCGGCGGTCAGCGCGATCGGGCGCAACCGGCGGACGGCGGACTCCACGATCGCCTGCGCCGGCGGCACGCCGCGGCTGCGGTCCTGCTCGATCTGGTCGATCAGGATGACGGAGTTCCGCTGGATCATGCCCATCAGCGCGATCACGCCCAGCAGCGCGACGAAGCCGAAGGGCCGGTTCAGCAGCAGCAGCGCCGCGGACACGCCGGCGATGCCGAGGAAGCCGGTCAGGAAGGCCAGCATGGCGCGCGAGAAGCTGTGCAGCTGCAGCATCAGCAGCGTGAAGGTGATGAACAGCATGATGGGCACGCCGGCCGCGATCGAGCCGGTGCCCTTGCTGCTCTCCTCCACCGCGCCGGCGATCGAGATCGAATAGCCGGGCGGCATTTCCTTCTGCATCGCGTCGAGCGCGGGCCAGAGCTGGTTCGTCAGCGTCGCGCCCTGCAGGCCCTCGACGACGTCGCCCTGCACCGTGATCGCGAACTGGCGGCCCTCGCGGTGCATCACGCCGGGCTCCCAGGTGAACTGGGGCTTGGCGATCTGCGTCAGCGGCACCGAGCGGCCCGAGGCCGTCGGCACATAGGCGTTGGCGAGTTCGGACAGCGTGTCTCGCTCCTGCACCGGCTGGCGCAGGACGATGTCGATGAGCCGGTCGGCCTCGCGGTACTGCGACACCGTCGTGCCCGACACCAGGATGCGCGCCGCCTGCGCGATGCTCTGGCTCGTCACCCCCAGCGCACGCGCCTTGTCCTGGTCGACCTGCAGGCGCAGGACCTTGATGGCCTCGTTCCAGTTGTCGTTGACGCCGACCATGTTGGGGTTGGCGCGCATCTGCTCCTTGGCGCGGTCGGCGTAGATCCGCAGCTGCGCGGGATCGTCGCCGGCGATGCGGAACTGCACCGGGTACGGCACCGGCGGACCGTTGGGCAGCAGCTTCACGCGGCCTCGGACCTCGGCGAACTCCTCGGCCAGGATCTTGGGCAACTGGTGGCGCAGCGTCTCGCGGTCCGCCGGCGTCCTGGGCAGGATGATGGCCTGGCTGACGTTGGTGTTGGGCAGGATCTGGTCCAGCGGCAGGTAGAAGCGCGGCACGCCCGAGCCGACCCAGGTGGCGATGCTGCCCACCAGCGGCTCCTTGGCCATGCGGGCCTCGAAGCGCCTGGCGACGACGTTGCTCTCCTCGATCGTCGCGCCCTCGGGCAGCCACAGGTCGACGAGGATCTCCGGCCGGCTCGAGTCCGGGAAGAACTGCTGCTGCACCTTGCCCATGCCGGCCAGGCCGAGCACGAACACCAGGATCGTCAGGCCGATCGTCTTCCAGCGGTGGAACACGCACCAGGCCACCCAGCGACGGAAGCGGTTGTAGAACGGCGTGTCGAAGACCTCGTGCGCCTCGCCCTCGTGACCCGCGCGCGTCTTCAGCAGCAGCGCACCGAGATACGGCACGAAGTACACCGACACGATCCACGAGATCACCAGCGCCGCGGCGGTCACCGCGAAGATGGCGAAGGTGTACTCGCCGACGGTGGACTTGGCCAGGCCGATGGGCAGGAAGCCCACGGCGGTGATCAGCGTGCCGGTCAGCATGGGCTTGGCCGTGGCGTCGTAGGCGTACGTCGCCGCATGCATCTTGTCGTAGCCCTCTTCGAGCTTGCGCACCATCATCTCGACCGCAATGATGGCGTCGTCCACCAGCAGGCCCAGCGCGATGATCAGCGACCCCAGCGAGATCTTGTGCAGGCCCACGCCGGCATAGAGCATCACGACGAAGGTGATGGCCAGCACCAGCGGAATGGTGATGCCCACGACCAGGCCCGGCCACACGTCGATGCGCAGCGGCTTGGTGTGCAGGCCCAGGCTGATGAAGCTCACGCCCAGCACGACGACGACCGCCTCGATCAGCACGTGCACGAACTCGCCGACCGAGCTCTTCACGGCGCTGGGCTGGTCCTGGATCTGCTGCAGCGTGACGCCGGCCGGCAGTTGCTGCTGCAGCCGCTTGACGCTGGTCTGCAGCGCCTTGCCCAGCGCGATGATGTCGCCGCCCTTGCCCATCGACACGCCGATCGCGACGACCTGCTTGCCGTTGAAGCGCACCATGGTCGTGGCTGGATCGGCATAGCCGCGGCGGACCTTGGCGATGTCGCCCAGGCGGATGCTGCTGCCGGCGCCGGTCTGCTGGTTGATGCCGCGGATCGGGAAGTCGCTCAGCGCCTGGACCGAGTTGAGCTGGCCCTCGATGCGGATCTGCACGTTGGCGCTGCCGGCATCCATGGTGCCGGCGCTCTCCACCGCGTTCTGCGCGTTGAGCTGCGACACGACCTGGTTGAAGTCCAGGCCCAGCTCGGCCAGGCGCTTCTGCGAGATCTCGATGAACAGCTTCTCGGCCTGGACGCCGAACAGGTCCACCTTGGCCACGTCCTGCACGCGCAGCAGTTCCGAGCGCACGGCCTCGGCCTGCTGGCGCAGCTCCTCCATCGAGAAGCCGCCGTCGGAGGACAGCGCGAAGATCGAGCCGTAGACGTCGCCGAACTCGTCGTTGAAGAACGGCCCCAGCACGCCCTGCGGCAGCGTGGCCCGCAGGTCGCCGATCTTCTTGCGGACCGTGTACCAGAGCTGGGGCACCTCGCCCGGCGCGGTGTTGTCCTTCACCTGGAAGATGGTCAGCGATTCGCCCGGCTTGGTGTAGCTGCGGATCTTGTCGGCGTGCGGCACCTCCTGCAGGGTGCGCTCGATCTTGTCGGTGACCTGCTCGGCCATCTGCTGCGGCGTCGCGCCCGGCCAGTAGGCCTGCACGACCATCGCACGGAAGGTGAAGGGCGGATCCTCGTCCTGGCCCAGCTGGAAGTAGGCGGCGAAGCCCAGCACCATCAGCACCACCATCAGGTAGCGCGTCAGCGGGGCGTGCTCCAGCGCCCAGCGCGAGAGATTGAAACCGGCGCGGCTCGGGTTGCTCATTCAGCGCTCCCGAGCATCAGCGAGAAGCGGTCGGAGCCGGCGCGGGCGCGGCGCCCTCGGTCGGCGTGCCCGGCGGGCGGAAGCGCTTGACCTTCTGCCCCGGCGTCAGCACATGGCCGCCGGCGGTCACGACCTCCATGCCGGGTGACAGCCCCTGCACGACCAGCTCGTTGCCCTCGGCGCCGACGACGGTCACCGGCTTCGGGCTCACCGCCATCGTCTTCGGGTCGAGCAGCAGCACCGCGCTCTTGCCCTGGGATTCCATCACCGCGCTCAGCGGCAGCTTGATCGCGTTGTCCGACGGATTGCCGGTCAGCACGACGGTCGCGGTCTGGCCGAGGTGCACATTCGGATCGTTCAGCTCGGCCTTGACCAGGAAGGTACGGGTGACCGGATCGGCGGCGGCGGCCAGTTCGCGCAGCTTGATCGGCTGCGCGTCGGCCTTGTTGTCGGTCCACAGGCGGACCTTCAGCCCGTCCGGGCGCGCCGCGGCGGCCCGCACCAGCGCGACCTGGTCCTCGGAGACGGAGAACACGATGTCCCGCGGCCCGTCGTTGGCCACGCGCACGACCGGCGTGCCGGCGGCCACCACCATGCCGGGCTCCGCGTCGATGCCGGTGACGACACCGGGCGCATCGGCGATCAGGCTCGAGTACTGCGCCTGGTTGCGCTGCACGTCGGACTGCGCGCGGGCCGACTCGTACTGGGCCTGGGCGGCCTTGAACGCGGCGTCGCGGCGGTCGAGCTCCGCCGCGCTGATGAATCCCTGGCGGTGCAGGTCGATGTAGCGCTTGTAGTCGGCGCCGAGCTGGTCGCGATTGACGCGCGCCGCCAGCACCGTGGACTTGGCGGCTTCCTGGGCCAGCACCAGGTCCGAGCTGTCGATGCGCGCCAGCACCTGCCCCGGCTTCACCACCGAGCCCAGGTCCACCTTGCGCTCCAGGATCTTGCCGGCCACGCGGAAGGACAGCCGGGACTCGACCCGGGCCCGCACTTCCGCCGCGAACTCGCGCTGCAGGCCGGCCGATTGCGGCGACAGCACCAGCGTGCGCACATAACGCTCGGGTTCAGGCGGCGGGGCCTGCTTGCCGCAGGCGGCCAGCACCGCCACGGCGGCGGCCGCGGACATCCACTTCAGCGCACGGCCCCAGGTATCCGCGAAGGACGGTTCGGACATGGCGCCAGGCTCGCCGGCGGGCAGGGACACAAGAGACCGTTGGGGCATGAACACCTCGACAAAGCCACGGCACCCGACCTTGGGTACCGGAGTAACTGACTGACCGGTCAGTAATGTATTCAGCGTGTCCGAACGTGTCAAACCGACGGCGTACGGTTCGCCGGGGTACTGCGTGCGATCCTCGGGACCCGGCGTCTCCCGCCTTGGCGGACGGGAAACCGGAATCCTCCTGGGAGCGAAAAGGCAGGCCCGCCCAGCGGAGAATGCCGCCCGTGAGCATAGAGCACTACGAAAATTTTCCTGTCGCTTCCTGGCTGAGCCCGCCGGCGCTGCGTCCCGCGATCATGGCGATCTACGCGTTCGCGCGGACCGCGGACGATCTGGCGGACGAGGGCGATGCGCCGGCCGCCGAGCGGCTGCGCGACCTGTCCGATTACCGGGCCGACCTGCGCGCGGTCGCCGCCGGCCAGTCGCCCTCGCCCCGCTGGGCGGCGCGGGTGTTCGCGCCCCTGGGCCGCGTCCTGAGCGAGTACCGGCTGCCGGTGCCGCTGCTGGAGGACCTGCTCGATGCCTTCGAGCAGGACCTGGTGAAGACCGATTACGCGACCCGATCCGAACTGCTGGACTACTGCCGCCGTTCAGCCAACCCGGTCGGCCGCCTCCTGCTCCACTTGTACGGCATCGAGGACGCCGATTCGCTGCGGCGATCGGACGCCATCTGTTCGGCGCTGCAACTGATCAACTTCTGGCAGGACTTCACCGTCGACGGCCCGCGTGGCCGGATCTACGCGCCGCGGGACGACCGTCGACGTCACGGCGTCGAGGGACAGGACCTGCTGTCCTTGCGCGACAGTCCGGCCGTCCGTGCGCTGATCGCCGATCTCTGCAGCTGGGCCCGGGAACTGATGGCCGAAGGGGCGCCGCTCGTGCGCACCATCCCGGGCCGGGCCGGCTGGGAGCTGCGCTTGGTGGTACAAGGCGGCCTTCGCATCCTCGACAAGCTGGCGTCGGACCGGTTCGGCGCCCTGCTTCGCCGCCCGGCGATCGGCGCCTCGGACGCGCCGCTGCTGCTGTGGCGCGCACTGACGATGACGACGGACCGCACGAACACACGCCGCGAAGGGACGGCGCGATGAGCACCAAGACCGACAAGACCCCCCATCCGACGGCCGCCGCCGGCGCTTCCACGCCCGAGCAGTACGTCCAGCAGAAAGCCGCCGCGAGCGGCTCGAGCTTCTATTACGCCTTTCTCTTCCTGCCTCCGCCGCGCCGCGCGGCGATCACCGCCTTCTACGCCTTCTGCCGCGAAGTCGACGACGTGGTCGACGAGGTCTCCGACCCGGGCGTCGCCGCGACCAAGCTGGCCTGGTGGCGCAAGGAGGCGATGAGCGCCTTCGCCGGCCAGCCCTCGCATCCGGCGATGAAGGCGCTGATGCCGCACGTCAAGGACTACGACATCCGCATCGAACATCTGCTCGCCGTCATCGACGGCTGCCAGATGGACCTGGAGCAGACGCGCTACCTCGACTACCCCGGCCTGCAGCGCTATTGCCATCTGGTGGCCGGCGTGGTGGGCGAGGTGGCCTCGGGCATCTTCGGCCGCACGGAGCCGGGGACCATCGCCTACGCCCACAAGCTGGGGCAGGCGATGCAGCTCACCAACATCATCCGCGACGTCGGCGACGACGCGCGACGCGGCCGCATCTACCTGCCGGTCAGCGAGCTGCAGCAGTTCGATGTGAAGGCGCACGAGATCCTCAAGCGCGACGCGCCGTGGGGCTACAGCGACCGCTTCACCGCGCTGATGAAGTTCCAGGCGGAGCGCGCGCACGCGCTCTACGACGAGGCGGTCGCCCTGCTGTCCGACACCGATCGCAAGGCGCAGAAGCCGGGGCTCATGATGGCCAACATCTACCGCACGCTGCTGCGCGAGATCGAGGCCGAGAACTTCCAGGTCCTGCACCAGCGCATCGCGCTGACGCCGCTGCGCAAGCTGTGGATCGCGATGAAGACCAACTGGCGCGGGCGCTGAGGTGACGCGGCTGGCCGTCATCGGCGGCGGCTGGGCGGGACTCGCCGCGGCTGTCGAGGCGGTGTCGCTGGGCGCCGCGGTCACGCTGTTCGAGATGGCGCCGATGCTCGGCGGCCGGGCACGCAGCCTCGACAACGGCGAGCCGGCCCTCGACAACGGCCAGCACATCCTGATCGGCGCATACACCGACACGCTGGCCTTGATGCGTCGCGTCGGCGCCGATCCCGATGCCGACCTGCTGCGCCTGCCGCTGCGCCTGCGTTATCCCGATCGCGAGACGCTGAAGCTGCCGCCGGGACCGCCCACCCTCGCCTTCCTGCGCGGCGTGCTGGGATGCGCCGCCTGGTCGTGGCAAGACCGGCTGCGCTTCCTGGTCGCGAGCAGCGCCTGGACGCTGCGCGGCTTCCGCTGCGATCCGGCGTTGACGGTCGCCGAACTGTGCGCCGGACTCCCGCGCGCGGTGCGCGACGACCTGATCGATCCGTTGTGCGTGGCCGCGCTGAACACGCCGGCCGGACAGGCCAGTGCGCAGGTCTTCCTGCGCGTGCTGAAGGATGCGCTGTTCAGCGGCCCGGGCAGCGCGGACCTGCTGCTGCCGCGTCGCGGTCTGAGCACGCTGCTGCCGGGGCCGGCCGGCACCTGGCTGCGCGAGCGCGGCGTGGACATCCGGACTCGCCGCGTCCAGCGGCTCGCCGCTGAAGGCCGGTCCTGGACGATCGACGACGAGGCCTTCGACGCCGTGGTCGTCGCCTGCAGTTCCGTCGAGGCCGCGAGGTTGACCCGCGATCTGGCGCCCCATTGGAGCGCGACCGCCGGTGCCCTCGAGTTCCAGCCCATCGTCACCGTCTATCTGCAGAGCGAAGGGTCGGTCCTGCCGGCGCCGATGGTGGCGATGCGCGAATCGGCTTCGAACCCGGCGCAGTTCGCCTTCGACCTCGGCCAACTCGGCTCGCATCCCGGGTTGTTCAGTCTCGTGGTCAGCGGTGCCGCGCCGTGGATCGAACGCGGACTCGAGGCGACCGGCGAGGCCGCGCTGGCGCAGGCCAGGCGCGATTTCCGCTGGGTCACGCCGCCGAGGATCGTCCGGGTGCTCAGCGAAAAGCGGGCCACCTTCGCCTGCACGCCGGGACTGATACGGCCGGGAGCGTCGATCGCGCCCGGGGTCTGGGCGGCGGGCGACTACCTCGCCGGCCCCTACCCGGCCACGCTGGAGGGCGCCGTGCGCAGCGGACTTGCCGCGGCCCGTTCCGCAATGCGGCAGCCCGGCGCTGAAACGTCCGCTTGACGCGCCGATTCCGCCGATTCCTGCACCGCTGATGGGCAAATGCGACGCTTTGCGCTCGCTAGACGCCACTCTCGGTTTCGCCATGCAAAACCCAGGAGAAATCCTTCACAATCGTCCGCCATGAAGTCCAAGGAGCTCCAGACCCCCGCCATCCAGGTCCTCGAGCGCACGTTCGCGCTGCTGGACGTCCTGGCCCAGCATCAGGATCCCGTGTCGCTGAAGCTGATCAGCGAGACCACCGGCCTGCATCCGTCGACGGCGCACCGCATCCTCAACGATCTGGCGCTGGGACGCTTCGTGGACCGTCCCGAGGCCGGCAGCTACCGGCTGGGCATGCGGCTGCTGGAGCTGGGCAACCTGGTCAAGGCCCGGCTGGACGTGCGCGAGGCCGCGATCGGACCGATGCGCGAGCTCCACAAGCTGACCCATCAGCCGGTCAACCTGTCGGTGCGTCAGGGCGACGAGATCGTCTACATCGAGCGGACCTACTCCGAGCGCAGCGGGATGCAGGTCGTGCGAGCCGTCGGTGGCCGGGCGCCTTTGCACCTGACTTCGGTGGGCAAGCTGTTCCTGGCCAGCGACGACCCGCAGCGCGTGCGCGCCTACGCGACTCGCACCGGCCTGTCCGGCCACACGCGCAACAGCCTGACCGAGATCAACCTGCTCGAACGCGAAATGGCGCTGGTTCGCCAGCGCGGTGTGGCCCGCGATGACGAGGAACTCGAACTGGGCGTCCGCTGCATGGCCGCGGGCATCTATGACGACCAGGGCAAGCTCGTGGCGGGCTTGTCGATCTCGGCGCCGGCGGATCGACTGGAAGAAGGCTGGCTGCCTCGCCTGAAGGAGACGGCGACGCGGATCTCCGCGGCGCTCGGCTTCCGCGGCTGATCGGCATGCGGAATGCAGAAGGCGGGCTCGAGGCCCGCCTTTTTCATTTCTGACGCCCGGGTGGCTTACTTGGCCGACATCGTCGGCGTGAGGGCCGTGGCAGTCGCGGCGACCGGGACGGCGGTGACGCCGGCCAGCGGCGACGCCGCGCCGGTGAGCCACTTCCGCACGCGTTCGGCGTCGCCGATGCGGGAGTACTTTCCAGCGGAATCCAGGAACACCATGATCAGCTTGCGTCCGGCGAGCTGGGCCTGCATGACCAGGCACTGGCCGGCCTCGTTGATGAAGCCGGTCTTCTGCAGGCCGATGTCCCAGTCGCCCTTGCGGACCAGGCCGTTGGTCGTGCCGAAGCGGACCTGCTTGCGACCCAGCGCGACGGTGTACTCGGACGAGGTCGACAGCTCGCGGATCAGCGGGAAGGCGTGCGCGACCTTGACCAGCTTGGCGAGGTCGGCGGCGCTGGACTGGTTGCGGCTGGACAGGCCGGTCGGTTCGACATAGTGCGTGTCCATCATGCCCAGCATCTGGGCCTTGGCGTTCATGGCCGCGACGAAGGTCTCCAGGCCGCCGGGGTAGCTGCGCCCGAGCGCATGCGCGGCACGGTTCTCCGAGGACATCAGCGCCAGGTGCAGCAGTTCGCCGCGGGTCAGGGTCGTGCCGACGGCCAGTCGGGAACCGGTGAACTTCTCGGTGTCCTTGTCTTCGTCGGTGATCTCGATCTTGTCCTCGAGCGATTGGTTCGCCTCGACGACGAGCAGCGCGGTCATCAGCTTGGTGATCGACGCGATCGGCAGCACGGCCGACGGATTCTTCGAGAAGAGGACCTCATTGGTGTCCTGGTCGACCACGTAGGCGACGCTGGACTTCAGGTCGAGGGGGTCTTCGGTGTCGTGCAGGCCGTACATCGTCCCGAAGGACGGTTTGGCGGGGACGATCTCGCGGGCCGGCGCGGCGGCGCGCGCGGCCACCTTGCGCGGCGAGCGGGGGGCCGGCTTGGCCTTGCGCACGCTCGTCACCTTGGCCTTGGAGGACGACGAGGTGGCCGCCTGCGCCGATTGGATCGGCGCGAGACTGGCGGTCAAGCCCGTCAGCAACATGACGCCGCTGAGCGCGGCACCAGACAGCAATGTCGCAATGGTCTTCAATCCAGTCCCCAGGTCAGTGGGCGCGAGTTTATGGGATCGCTGAAAGACCGGCAAGATCAATGACTTAACGCAGGCTCTTAAAGTGCCTGAATCCGTGCCATCCGACGCGGCCGAGGGCTCGGCGCGCGCTGTCCTGTCAACCTTGGGCGGCGACCCGCTCCGTCTTGCTCTGCAACTTGTTGAGAGCGCTCAAATATGCTTTCGCCGAGGCGACGACGATATCGGGGTCTGCCCCCACGCCGTTCACCACGCGCCCGGCATGTTGCAAGCGCACCGTCACTTCGCCCTGGGATTCTGTGCTCCCGCTGGTGATCGCGCTGACCGAATACAGGAGCATTTCCGCCCCACTTTGGACCTTGCTCTCGATCGCCTTGAGCACCGCGTCCACCGGGCCGTTGCCGTCGCTTTCCGTGCGGTGCTCGGTCTCGCCCTCGGCGAAGACCACCTGCGCCTGCGGCCGTTCGCCGGTTTCGGAGCGCTGCGCCAGGGCGACCAGCCGGAAGTGCTCCTGGACCTGGGTGACCGACTCGTCCATCACCAGCGCGATGATGTCCTCGTCGAAGATCTCGGCCTTGCGGTCGGCCAGGTCCTTGAAGCGGACGAAGGCCGCGTTGATCTCGGCCTCCGATTCCAGCACCACGCCCAGTTCCTGCAGGCGCTGCTTGAACGCGTTGCGGCCGGACAGCTTGCCCAGCACGATCCTGTTGGCGCTCCAGCCCACATCCTCGGCCCGCATGATCTCGTAGGTGTCACGCGCCTTGAGCACGCCGTCCTGGTGGATGCCGGAGGCGTGGGCGAAGGCGTTGGCGCCGACCACCGCCTTGTTGGGCTGGACCACGAAACCGGTGGTCTGCGACACCATCTTCGACGCCGGCACGATCTGCGACGGATCCACCCGAACGTCCAGGCCGAAATAGTCGCGGCGGGTCTTCACCGCCATCACGACCTCCTCCAGCGAGCAGTTGCCCGCGCGTTCGCCCAGGCCGTTGATGGTGCACTCGATCTGCCGCGCGCCGCCGATCTTCACGCCGGCCAGCGAGTTCGCCACGGCCATGCCCAGGTCGTTGTGGCAGTGGACGCTCCAGATCGCCTGGTCGGAGTTGGGGACGCGCTCGCGCAGCGTCTTGATGAACTCGCCGTAGAGCTCGGGGATCGCATAACCGACGGTGTCGGGGATATTGATGGTGCGCGCACCCTCGCGGATCACCGCCTCGACGACGCGGGCCAGGAACTCCGGATCGGAGCGGTAGCCGTCCTCGGGCGAGAACTCGATGTCGTCGGTCAGGTTGCGGGCGAAGCGCACCGCCTGGATCGCCTGCTCCAGCACCTGCTCGCGGGTCATGCGCAGCTTCTTCTCCATGTGGAGCTCGCTGGTCGCGATGAAGGTGTGGATGCGCGAGCGCGCCGCGCCCTTGAGCGCCTCGGCCGCCCGTCCGATGTCGCGATCGTTCGCCCGCGCCAGCGAGCAGACCGTGCTCTCCCGGATCGCATCCGCGATCGCCTTGACCGCCTCGAAATCCCCCTGGCTCGCCGCGGCGAAGCCGGCCTCGATCACGTCCACCTTCAGCCGTTCCAACTGGCGCGCGATGCGCAGCTTCTCGTCCCGGGTCATGGACGCGCCGGGCGACTGCTCGCCGTCGCGCAGCGTGGTGTCGAAGATGATCAGGTGGTCGGACATGGCTAGGCTTTCTTGCGGTGGCGGGCCGCGGGCCGGATCGGCCCGCTCGGCGAGTTTAGGCGGCACGAGGGCGGAGCAAGGGCGGCCCGTCGACCGCCATGGGCCGCCTTCGGGCTCAGACGGCGACGCGGTCGGCGAGCTTGAGCACGCCGCGCTGCGACGCGCGCCGCAGGCCGGAGACGATGGCCTTCAGCGAGGCCGAAGCGATGTTGCCGTCCATGCCGACGCCGAACAGCGTCGCCTCGCCCACGCGCAGCTCCAGGTAGGCCACCGCCTGCGCGTCGGCGCCGCTGCCCATGGCGTGCTCGTGATAGTCGAGCACCCGCACCTGGGTCTTCAGCAGCTTGTTCAGGCCCTCGACGAAGGCGTCGATCGGGCCCTTGCCCTGCCCGTCGATCCTGACCATGCGGACGCAGAGATCGGCCTGCGCCTGGACGCGGGTCTGGCCGTCCTCGGCGGTGTCGATCTGCGGATGCAGCGCCGGCGCCTGCTTCACGCCGTATTCGCGGTCGAAGATGCGCCACAGGTCCGCGGCGCCCAGTTCCTTGCCGTTCGTGTCCATCACGCCCTGCACGATCTGGCTGAATTCGATCTGCAGGCGGCGCGGCAGCTCGATGCCGTACTCGGCCTCGAGCAGATAGGAGATGCCGCCCTTGCCCGACTGGCTGTTGACGCGGATCACCGCCTCGTAGCTGCGCCCCAGGTCCTTGGGATCGACGGGAAGGTACGGGATCTCCCAGACGTCGCCGTCCTTGCGCGCGGCGAAGGCCTTCTTGATCGCGTCCTGGTGCGAGCCCGAGAACGAGGTGTAGACCAGCTCGCCCACGTAGGGGTGGCGCGGATGCACCGGCAGCTGGTTGCAGTGCTCGACACAGCGACGGACCTCGTCGATGTCCGAGAAGTCCAGCTCAGGGTCCACGCCCTGCGTGTACAGGTTGAGCGCGACGTTCACCAGATCCAGGTTGCCGGTGCGCTCGCCGTTGCCGAAGAGGCAACCCTCGAGCCGATCGGCGCCGGCCATCACCGCCAGTTCGGCGGCGGCGGTGCCGGTCCCCCGGTCGTTGTGCGGGTGCACCGACAGCACGATGCTGTCGCGGCGTTCGACGTTGCGGCCCATCCACTCGATCATGTCGGCGAAGATGTTGGGCGTGGAATGCTCGACCGTCGACGGCAGGTTGATGATGATCTTGCGCTCGGGCGTCGCGCCCCAGGCTTCGGTGACGGCGTCGACGACACGCTTGGAGAAGCTCAGTTCCGCGCTGGAGAACATCTCCGGCGAGTACTCGAAGCGGAAGTCCGTCTGCGGCTGCTTCGCGGCCATCTCGCGGATCATCCGCGTGTGGGTGACGGCCAGATCGACGATCTCGTCCTCGCTCATGCCCAGCACGACGCGCCGCATCACCGGCGCTACCGCGTTGTACAAGTGCACGACAGCGCGCTTGGCGCCGACCAGCGATTCGAACGTCCGCTCGATCAGCGGCTGGCGCGCCTGAGTCAAGACCTGGATCGTCACGTCGTCGGGAATGTGGCCCTGCTCGATCAGCAGCCGCACGAAGTCGAAGTCGGTCTGCGACGCAGACGGGAATCCGACCTCGATCTCCTTGAAGCCGATCTTCACCAGCATCTGGAACATCCGCAGCTTGCGCTCGGGGTCCATCGGTTCGATGAGCGCCTGGTTGCCGTCGCGCAGATCGGTGCTCAGCCACAGCGGCGCCTTCGTGATCTGCACATCGGGCCAGCGGCGGTCCGGGAGGGCGATGGGGGCGAAGGCGCGGTACTTGGTCTGCGGTTGCTTGAGCATGGAAGCGTTCCTGGTGGGTTCAGGGGCGCAACTCGCAGACTTTCCAGAAACACAAACGGCCCGCTGCGAGTTGCATTCGGGCCGTTGATCTGGGATGAGCGTCTGGATGGACGGACGTGCGCGATCTAGCGAACCCGAAGGTCACCTCGTAGTAGCAGCGTAATGCTGGTGGTTTCGCGGACGGACGTCATGGCTGTTGAATATAGGGGCGCGGCGCGCAGGCCGTCAACGCCGCCGGGCGAATGCCCGCGCGGCGAGCATTCGCTATCGGTGAAGGCCCGCTTCATCGGGCTCGTCGGTCGACATGGCGATCACGCTGGCCGGCTTGCCCTTGGCGCGCCGGACCGCGTAGACGACGTAACCCGAGATGCCATAGGCGCAGAAGACGCCGAAGAGCACGCGCGGTGGATCGATGTTGATGGCCGCGATCGCCAGCATGATCACCACCAGCACGATGAAGGGCACCGACCGCTTGAAGGTGATGTCCTTGAAGCTGTAGAACGGTGCGTTGGTCACCATCGTCAGGCCGGCATAGAGCGTGAAGCCGAAGGCCAGCCAGGCCAGCGTCGGATCGCGGTGGATGTCCTTGTAGCCGGCACTGTCCAGCGCCCAGATCAGGCTCATCACCAGCGCGGCGGCGGCCGGGCTGGGCACCCCCTGGAAGAAGCGCCGGTCCACGACCGCGATGTTGGTGTTGAAGCGCGCCAGCCGCAACGCGGCGCCGGCGATGTAGACGAAGGCCGCGAACCAGCCCCACTTGCCCAGGCCCTGCAGCGCCCAGGAGTACATGATCAGCGCGGGCGCGGCCCCGAAGGAGACCATGTCGGACAGCGAGTCCATCTGCTCGCCGAAGGTGCTTTGCGTGTTGGTCATGCGCGCGACCCGGCCGTCCAGGCTGTCGAGCACCATGGCGGCGAAGATGCCGTAGACGGACTGCTCGAAGCGGCCGCCGATGCCCATCACGATCGCATAGAAGCCGCTGAACAACGCGGCCAGCGTGAAGAGGTTGGGCAGCAGGTAGATGCCCTTGTGGCGCGGGCGCTGCGGCGCGTCGAGGACGTCCGCCTCGTCCTCGTCGAGCAGGTCCACGTTCTTGTTCGGAGTCGAATTCATGGGGCGCGAGGATAACTCACCGCATCAATGAAAAAGGCCGCGCGGTGCGACCCGCGCGGCCTTCTGGACTGATCTGCCGCGATCTGCGCGGATCAGTTCTTGGACTTGTCGACCAGCTTGTTGGCCTTGATCCACGGCATCATCGCGCGCAGCTGCTCGCCGACCTGCTCGATCGGATGCTCGGCGGTCAGGCGGCGGCGGCTGATCAGCGTCGGGGCGCCGGCCTTGTTCTCCAGGATGAAGGACTTGGCGTACTCGCCGGTCTGGATGTCCTTCAGGCACTGGCGCATCGCGTCCTTGGTCGCCGCGGTCACCACGCGCGGGCCGGTCACGTACTCGCCGTACTCCGCGTTGTTGGAGATCGAGTAGTTCATGTTGGCGATGCCGCCTTCGTAGATCAGGTCGACGATCAGCTTGAGTTCGTGCAGGCACTCGAAGTAGGCCATCTCCGGCGCGTAACCGGCTTCGGTCAGCGTCTCGAAACCAGCCTTGATCAGTTCGACGGCGCCGCCGCACAGCACGGCCTGCTCGCCGAACAGGTCGGTTTCGGTCTCCTCGCGGAACGAGGTCTGGATGATGCCGGCCTTGCCACCGCCGTTCGCGGCCGCGTAGCTCAGGGCCAGGTCGCGCGCCTTGCCGGTCTTGTCGGCATAGACGGCGATCAGGTGCGGCACGCCGCCGCCCTGCTTGTAGGTGTTGCGCACCGTGTGGCCCGGCGCCTTCGGGGCGACCATCCACACGTCCAGGTCCTCGCGCGGCTGCACCTGGCCGTAATGCACGTTGAACCCATGCGCGAAGGCCAGCGACGCACCCTGCTTGATGTTGGGCTCGACCTCCTTCTTGTAGACGTCGGCGATCTGCTCGTCGGGCAGCAGGATCATGACCACGTCGGCCGCCTTCACCGCGTCGGCGATCTCCGCGACCTTCAGGCCGGCGCCTTCGGCCTTGGCCCAGGACGCGCCGCCGCGGCGCAGGCCCACGGTGACCTTCACGCCGCTCTCGTTCAGGTTCTGGGCATGGGCATGGCCTTGTGAGCCGTAACCGATGATGGTGACGTTCTTGCCCTTGATCAGGCTGAGGTCGGCGTCCTTGTCGTAATACACGTTCATGGTGGTCTCTCCGGGGAAAACAGGTCGGGGGTTGTTCAGTGGAAGGGGTTCAGTGATCCCGGCGCTCAGACGCGCAGGATGCGTTCGCCGCGGCCGATGCCGCTGGTGCCGGTGCGCACCGTCTCGAGGATGGCGCTGCGGTCGATCGCGTCGATGAAGGCGTCGAGCTTGCCGGCGTCGCCAGTCAGCTCGATCGTGTAGGTCTTCTCGGTGACGTCGATGACGTGGCCGCGGAAGATGTCCGAGGTGCGCTTGAGCTCCTCGCGTTCCTTGCCGACGGCGCGCACCTTGATCAGCATGAGCTCGCGCTCGATGTAGCGGCCCTCGGTCAGGTCGACGACCTTGACGACCTCGATCAGCCGGTTCAGGTGCTTGGTGATCTGCTCGATCACATCGTCGCTGCCGCTGGTGACGATGGTCATCCGGGACAGCGACGGATCCTCCGTCGGCGCCACGGTCAGGCTCTCGATGTTGTAGCCCCGTGCGGAGAACAGCGCGACGACGCGCGACAGCGCCCCCGGCTCGTTCTCGATGAGCAAAGCAATGATGTGTTTCATGAAGTCTCGTCCTTCGCGCTCTTCAGTCCGCCGGCGGTAACCGGGCGGCCCTTGGCCACGCTCTTCGATCTAGGAATCAGGTTCGATTCGCCCTGAGCGCTTCGGGCCGTCCGCCGCCGGTCGCGACGCGCGCGGTAACGCGCGCCACGCCGGGCGGCTTCCAGCCGTCACCGGTCTCAGAGGTCCTCGGACCCCAGCAGCATCTCGGAGATGCCCTTGCCCGCCTGGACCATCGGCCAGACGTTCTCGGTCGGGTCGGTGCGCACGTCCAGGAAGACGGTGCGGTCCTTCAAGCGCATCGCCTCGCGCAGCGCGGGCTCCACGTCGGACGGTTTCTCGACCAGCAGCCCGACGTGCCCGTAGGCCTCGGCCACCTTGACGAAGTCCGGCAGCGCGTCCATGTAGCTGTGCGAGTAGCGCTTGCCGTAGTCCAGCTCCTGCCACTGCCGCACCATGCCCAGGTAGCGGTTGTTCAGCGAGACCACCTTCACAGGGGTCTTGTACTGCTGGCAGGTGGACAGCTCCTGGATGTTCATCTGGATGCTGCCCTCGCCGGTGATGCAGAAGACATCCGACTCGGGCTTGGCGAGCTTGATGCCCATCGCATACGGCAGCCCCACGCCCATCGTGCCCAGGCCGCCGGAATTGATCCAGCGGCGCGGCTCGGCGAAGCGGTAGAACTGGGCGGCCCACATCTGGTGCTGGCCGACGTCGGAGGTGATGTACGCGTCGCGATCGCGGGTCAGGTTCCACAGCGTCTCGACGACGTACTGCGGCTTGATGACCTCGCTGGACTGCTTGTAGGACAGGCAGTCACGCTTGCGCCAGTCGTTGATCTGGCTCCACCACGCGTTGATCGCGTCGGCGTCGGGTCTGGCCTGCGCCTCCTTGACCTGCGCGATCAGCTCCTGCAGCACGTCCTTGACGTCGCCGACGATCGGGATGTCCACGCGCACGCGCTTGGAGATCGACGAGGGGTCGATGTCGATGTGGATGATCTTGCGATCGACCGAGGCGAAGTGCTTCGGGTTGCCGATCACCCGGTCGTCGAAGCGCGCGCCGACGGCCAGCAGCACATCGCAGTGCTGCATCGTCATGTTGGCCTCGTAGGTGCCGTGCATGCCCAGCATGCCCAGGAAACGCGGATCGGTGCCGGGCATCGCGCCCAGGCCCATCAGCGTGTTCGTGCAGGGGTAGCCCAGCAGCTCGACCAGCTGGCGCAGTTCCGCCGTCGCCTCGCCCAGGATCACGCCGCCGCCGGTGTAGATGTAGGGACGCTTCGCGCCCATCAGCAACTGCACCGCCTTGCGGATCTGGCCGCTGTGGCCCTTCTTCACCGGGTTGTAGGAGCGCATCTCGACACGCTCCGGGTAGTGGAAGGGCGTGCGGTTCAGCGAGACATCCTTCGGGATGTCCACGACCACCGGACCAGGCCGGCCGGTGCGCGCGATGTGGAAGGCCTTCTTCAGCGTCGTGGCGAGATCGCGCACGTCCTTCACCAGGAAGTTGTGCTTGACGATCGGGCGGGTGATGCCGACGGTGTCGCACTCCTGGAAGGCGTCCAGGCCGATGGCGGGCGTCGGCACCTGACCGGTGATGATCACCATCGGGATCGAGTCCATGTACGCCGTCGCGATGCCGGTGATCGCGTTCGTGACGCCGGGACCCGAGGTCACCAGCGCGACGCCGACTTCGCCGGTCGCCCGGGCATAGCCGTCGGCGGCATGGACGGCGGCCTGCTCATGACGGACCAGCACGTGCTGGATGGCGTCCTGCTTGTAGAGCGCGTCGTAGATGTAAAGGACGGCACCGCCTGGATAGCCCCAGAGGAACTTCACGCCTTCGGCCTGAAGACTCTGAACCAGGATTTCGGAGCCATTCAGTTCCTGTCCGGAACTGACGGAATGGGGATGCGGTTGTGAGCGAGCTTCCGTGATCGCTGCACGTTTGATGTCCGCGGCAGACATGTCCATATGTCGAACCTCTGAGTTTTTTCTCTGACGAAAAACCATCGGTGCTTCTCCTCGCGCTCTTGTGAAGCGGACTTGAAACGTCGCGTCAAAAACAGGGGCGCCCCGGTCGGGCGGCCTACTTGAGACAGAAAATGCGGTGTGCGAGCCGCCGATTATGCATGCAAACCCGCAGAGGCCCGAACGCGATGGCGCTTTGTGGCGCTGATGCGATAATCCGCGCCGTTTTGCCCGCTCGACCGCCCTCTGACGGCGCCAGCCCTTGGCCACAGACAAAGAACTCAACGACTTTCTCAAGACCGCCGACCGGCGCGCGTTCAAGCGCACCGTCTACATGGTGAGAGACGAGGACGCGGCACTGGACATCGTCCAGGACGCGATGATCCGGCTGGCGGAGAAATACTTCGACCGGCCGGCGGCGGAGCTGCCGCTGCTGTTCCAGCGCATCCTGTCCAACGCGACCATGGACTGGTTCCGGCGGCAGAAGGTGCGCAACGCGGTGTTCAGCAACTTGTCGGACTTCGAGGGCGGCGACCCCGGCGAGGACTTCGACCTGCTGGAATCGCTGGAGACCCAGGAAGGCAGCATGGGCGCCTTGTCCGCCGCGGACGAGGTGTCGCGCGTCCAGGTGCTGGCCGCGATCGAACAGGAAGTTGCCGCTTTGCCGGCGCGTCAACGGGAGGCCTTCCTGCTGCGTTACTGGGAGGAACTCGACGTCGCCGAAACGGCAGCGGTCATGGGTTGCTCGGAGGGCAGCGTGAAGACACACTGCTCCCGCGCCGTGCATGCGCTGGCCAAAACGCTGAAAGCCAAGGGAATCTCGCTATGAAGAAGAACACGCCAGGAACGCCGCTGCCGCTGGAGGCGGACGCGCGCGTGACCCGTTTCGGCCTGCGCGTGGCCGCCGGGCTGACCGAGCAGAGCGAGACCCTGTCCGGCGACATCCAGGAACGGCTGCGCTTCGCGCGTGAGCAAGCACTCGCCAGAGCGATGGCCGCGCGCGCGGCCGCGCCGGTGCAGGCCGCCTCCGAGGCGCGCCACGTTGGCGGCGGCACGCTGGCCCTGGGCGGCGGCGAGAAGACGCCGCGCTGGCGCAAGGCCGCGGCGCTGCTGCCGCTGGCGCTGCTGCTGGGCGGCCTGCTGCTGATCCAGCACAGCCAGTGGTACGAGCAGATCCGCAGCGCGGCCGAGCTCGACACCGAGATGCTCTCCAAGCCGCTGCCGCCGGCCGCGTACAGCGATCCCGGCTTCCGCGAGTACCTGAACGAGAACCAGGCCGACCCCAACAACCCGAACGGCGCCAACGACGGCGAGAAGTCCGACGAAGCGAAATCGTCGCAGTGAGGCGGTGCGTGGCCAGTTCCCTCCGCTCTCTCCTTCGCCCTCGGCTCACTTCCATTCCGACCGGACGCCTCGGTGTTTTCCCTGACACCTCCCATTCGCGCGGCGGCATGAGCGCGTTGGCGCTGGCCACGCTCTGCGGCGCGCTGGCGCTCGCCGCGACGACGGTGTCCGCGCAGGAGCCTGCCGCCTCGGCGACGGCGGAAAGCCGCCCGACGACCGCCCTCCCCGCCCTCCCCGCCCTCCCTCACGCCTCATCCCCGGCCAGGACCGCGACGACGACCTCCGGCGGCTTGATCAGCTCGCAGAACTGGGCGTCGCTCAGCGTTTCGCAGAAGGAAGCGCTGGCCCCGCTGTCCAAGGAATGGGACCAGCTCGACGGCGCCCGCAAGGGCAAGTGGCTGGAAGTGGCCGCCCGTTATCCGACCTTGCCGCCGGAGCACCAGCAGCGTCTGCGCGAGCGCATGGTCGAGTGGACGCGGATGTCGCCGGCGGAGCGCCAGCGCGCCCGCATCGGCTACCAGCACGCCAACGAGCTCCGTGCGCCGGAGCAGGAAACCCGGCTGAGAGAGAAATGGGACGCCTATCAGGCCTTGCCGCCCGAGAAGCGCCAGCGCCTGGCTGAACGCGCCGCGGAAAAGGCCTCGGCAGCCGGTCGCGAGACGACCGCGGCTGTTCCTCGCGCGAAGGCGCCGATCCAGCGCGCGCCGCTGACGGACGCGACCGGACCGACGATCGTCCAGGCCCTGCCCGGCGCGACCACCGTCCTGCTCACGCAACGCGCCGAACCGCCGTTGCCCGGCGCCAGCGCACCCCGCGGCCGCCCCCTGCGCTCGCCCGGCGACGCCAGGCTCGATCCCCAGACGCTGCTCCCCCGGCGCGACGGGGCCAGCCGCTAAACTGGGCGGATGACCTCCGCACCCGTAGCCGGCGACCCCTCCCCGCCGGGCCTGATGCGCCGCCTCGCCGCCTTCATCTATGAAGGCGTCGTCCTGTTCGGCGTCGTCTTCATCGCCGGCTGGCTGTACTCGACGCTCACCCAGCAGCGCAACGCGCTGGTCGGACAGCATGGCCTCCAGGCCTTCCTGTTCCTGGTGCTGGGCATCTATTTCATCTGGTTCTGGTCGCGCGGCGGCCAGACGGTGGCCATGCGCGCCTGGCACCTGCGCGTCGTCGACGCACGGGGCCGCCCGCTCACGCAGGCGCGCGCCACGGCACGCTACCTCGCCGCCTGGCTCTGGTTCCTGCCGGCATTGGCCAGCGTGCACCTGCTCGGACTGGATCGCAGCACCGGCGCGATCTTCGGCGCGATGTTCGCCGGCATCGCGGGCTACCTGCTGCTGGCCCGCCTCCATCCGCAACGCCAGTTCCTGCACGACCTGATCTGCGGCACCCGCCTGATCACCCAGCTGCCGCCGCCCCGCGCGAAAAAGGCGGCACCGCTGCCGGCCGATTCCTGAACGCGCACACTCTCTCTCCGCCCCCTCCGACGATGAGCAACCCCCACAAGGGCCGCACCGGCCTGGATCGCATCCTGCACGCCGCCGGCTACTCCTGGGCCGGCCTGCGTGCCGCCTACCGGGGCGAAAGCGCCTTCCGCCAGGAGACCTGGCTGACCATCGTCGGCCTGCCGCTCGCGTTCTGGGTCGGACGGGACTGGGTGCAGGTCGCGCTGCTGGCCGGGTCGCTGATCCTGGTGTTGATCGTCGAGCTGCTCAACTCCGCGGTCGAAGCGGTCGTGGACCGCGTGTCCTTCGAACTGCACGACCTCAGCAAACGCGCCAAGGACATCGCCAGCGCCGCCGTGCTGCTCTCGCTGGTCCTGGCCGGCGGCATCTGGGCGGCGGCCCTCTGGCAGCACCTGCACTGACACCTCGGCGGCCGCCTCCAACCCGGGAATGACAAAGGGCGGACACCTCGCGGCGCCGCCCTTCCCCGTTTCTGGAACCCCTCGACGGGGTCGCGGCGTCAGACCGCCGCTTCGTCCTGTTCGCCGGTGCGGATGCGGATGACCTGCTCCACGGCCGTCACGAAGATCTTGCCGTCGCCGATCTTGCCGGTCTTGGCCGCCTTCAGGATGGCATCGATCGAACGATCCACCTCGTCATCCTTCACCACCACCTCGACCTTGACCTTCGGCAGGAAGTCGACCACGTACTCGGCGCCACGGTAGAGCTCGGTGTGTCCCTTCTGCCGGCCGAAGCCCTTCACTTCCGTGACCGTGAGGCCGGACGCACCGACCTCGGCCAGCGCTTCGCGCACTTCGTCGAGCTTGAAGGGTTTGATGATGGCGGTGATCTGTTTCATCACGGACTCCGGAAGAGAGGATTTTGGGGGCAGGGTTGCGGTGATTTAAGCACGGATCGTTTCATCCGGACTCCCTTCATCGAAGAAGGGAGTCATCGCGTCAATCCGGAATGCGGTCGAGCTCGGCCAGCCAGACGGCCGGCTCGGAATCGCTGGGCGCGCGCCAGTCGCCGCGTGGCGACAAGGAACCGCCGCTGCCGACCTTGGGCGCGTTCGGCACGCAGCTGCGCTTGAACTGGCTGCCGCGGAAGAAGCGGCTCACGAAGATCCGCAGCACGCGCTTGAGTTCCGCGAGCGGGTACTCGTTGCGCTGCACATGCTCGCCGTCGGGCCACTCGCCCCGGGCCCTGTCACCCCAGGCATGACGCGCCAGGAAAGCGATCTTGGCCGGCGAATAGCCATGGCGGATCGTGTAGAAGAGGTTGAAGTCCTGGAGCTCATAGGGACCGATCCGGTCCTGGGTGCTCTGCAGCGCCGCGCCGGCATCGCGGCCTTTGCCTTCGGCGGTGGCGGCGTCCGCTCGCGCGTCCTGCGGCACCAGCTCGGGGCTGATCTCGGTGTCGAGGATGTCGATCAGCACGTCGCGACCCGCATGACCGAGCTGCTCCGTCTCCGCGACCCAGCGGACCAGGTACTGGATCAGCGTCTTGGGCACGGACGCATTCACGTTGTAGTGCGACATGTGGTCGCCCACGCCGTAGGTGCACCAGCCGAGCGCGAGCTCGCTCAGGTCGCCGGTGCCGAGCACCAGCGCGCCGGTGTGGTTGGCCAGCCGGAACAGATGGCTGGTGCGTTCGCCGGCCTGCACGTTCTCGAAGGTCACGTCATAGACGGGCTCGCCGGCCGCGTAGGGATGCCCGAGGTCCTTGAGCATCTGCTCGCAGCTCGGACGGATGTCGATCTCGCGGGCCTCGCAGCCGATCTCGCGCATCAGGCGCAGCGCCTGGTCGCGGGTGCGCGTCCCGGTGGCGAAACCCGGCATCGTGACGCCGAGGATGTTGGTCCGCGGCCATCCCATCTGGTCCATCGCACGCGCCGCCACCAGCAGCGCATGCGTCGAATCGAGCCCGCCCGAGATGCCCAGCACCAGCTTGTGGATACCGCTGGACACCAGCCGCTGCACCAGCGCCTGGACCTGGATCTGGAAGACCTCGTTGCAGCGTTCGTCGCGACGCTGGCGGTCCGAGGGCACGTAGGGAAAGCGCTCCACGCGTCGGCGCAGCGGCAGCGGCTGGCGACGATCGATGCCGAGCTCGAACTCGATGGTGCGGAATTCCTTCAGCAGTGGCGCATGGTGCCGGACCGAATCGCCGAAGCTGGTCTGGCGCATCCGCTCGCGCGACAGCCGCTCGAGGTCGACGTCGGCGGCGACGAACTGCGAGCGCCGCTGGAATCGCTCGCTCTCGGCGAGGAAGCTGCCGTTCTCGTAGACCAGCGCCTGGCCGTCCCAGGCGAGATCGGTACTGGACTCGCCGGCGCCGGCCGAGGTGTACACATAGGCCGCGAGGCACCGGGCCGACTGCTGGCCGACCAGTTGATGGCGGTAGCCCGACTTGCCGACGGTGATGTTGGACGCGGAGAGGTTGACCAGCACGGTCGCGCCGGCGAGCGCGGCATACGACGAGGGCGGGATCGGCGTCCAGACGTCCTCGCAGATCTCGACATGCAGGCGCAGCAGCGGCTGGTCGGTCGCGGCGATGACGAGCCGCGTGCCGAAGGCCACGCGCTGGCCGAGCAGCGTGATCTCCTCGGCGATCGCCTCGTCGGCGGCGTTGAACTGGCGGGCCTCGTAGAACTCGCCGTAGTTCGGCAGATAGGTCTTGGGGAGCACCGCCAGGATCCGCCCGCGCTGGAACACCACGGCGCAGTTGAACAGCCGGTGCTCGATGCGCAGCGGCAGGCCGACGATCGCGACGGTGGGCAGGTCCCGGGAGACGGTGAGCAGATGCGCGAGCGCGGCCTCGCAGCCGTCGAGCAGCGGGCGCTGGTGGAAGAGGTCGTCGCTCGTGTAGGCCGCCAGGCCGAGCTCGGGAAAGGCCGCGACCGCGGCGCCGTCGGCGGCGGCCTCGCGCAGCAACTGCGCGGTCTGCTCGCCGTTGAAGCCCGGATCGGCCACGCGGCACAACGGGATGCCCACGGCGATGCGGGCGAAGTCATGGGTGTAGAGGTTGTCGAAGGACGGAGCGGCATCGGCGCGTGCGGCCGAGGTGGTCGGGGAGGAGGTCGTCGTCGCTTGCATGAGGCACATCCTGCCATCAAAGCGAAGGGATTGGGCTTGCCTCTAAGATTTGCCACGCATGACCGCCCCGCCCTCGCCTCCTTCCCCGCCCTCCGGGGCCGAACCCTCGCGCGTTGCCGCACCGCGTGGCGACGACGCACAACCGGTGATCCGGGTCGACGACGACCCGGCGGCGCTGCCGCGCGATCAATGGAACGCGCTGCTGGCGGCGTCGCCGTTGCCGTCGCCGTTCATGAAGCACGAGTACCTGTGCGCGATGCAGGCATCGGGCTCCGCGGTGGCGAAGAAGGGTTGGCAGGCGCAGTTCCTCAGCGTGTGGGACGGCGACGAACTGATCGCCGCCTGCCCGGCTTACCTGAAAGGCCACTCGTACGGCGAGTATGTATTCGACTGGGCCTGGGCCGACGCCTACGAGCGGCACGGCCTGACCTACTACCCGAAGCTGCTGGTCGCGGTGCCGTTCACGCCGGTGCCCGGCAGCCGGCTGCTGGCCAGGGACGAGGCCGCGCGCGAATGGCTCGTGAAGGCGCTGCGGGCGCTGACGGCGCGTTCGGAACTGTCGTCGGTGCATGTGCTCTTCGGAGACGAGCAGGACCAGCGCGCGCTGACCGGTGACGACTGGCTCGCGCGGCAGCAGGTGCAGTTCCACTGGACCGGCGACGGGACGCCGCGCACGTTCGCCGAGTACCTCGCGACGCTGCAGCGCGAGAAGCGCAAGAAGATCCAGCAGGAGCAGCGCAAGGTCGCCGAGGCCGGCATCCGTTTCGACGCGTTGCGCGGCGCGGCGATCACGGCCGAGGACTGGGACTTCTTCTACGAGTGCTACACGCTCACCTATCTGGCGCATCGCAACAAGCCCTACCTCACCCGCGACTTCTTCGCGCGCATGGCGGCGGACATGCCGGCGCACTGGCTGATGTTCGTGGCTCGCGACGCGCAGGGCGAGCGCGTGGCGGCGTCGCTGGTCGCCATCGATGAATCCCAGCGCGCCGCGTATGGACGCTACTGGGGGTCGACGCGCTACATCCCCAACCTGCACTTCGATGCCTGCTACTACCAGCCGCTGTCCTGGTGCCTGGCGCAGGGCTGGCTCCGCTTCGAAGGCGGCGCGCAGGGCGAGCACAAGATGGCACGCGGCCTGATGCCGGTGGCGACGCACTCGGCGCATTGGCTGGCGCATCCGCAGTTCCGGGAGGCGGTGGCCGATTTCCTCACGCGCGAGGGCGAGGCGATGGACGAGTACATCGACGAGCTGGAACGGCATCAGCCGTTCAAGGGCGCGAGACCCGGCGCTTGACCAATGGAAAAAGCGCCTCTGGAGGCGCTTTCGATGCCGTGTGCGGCGTGAGCAGGCGCCGCCGTCCGAGGACGGCGACAGGACGGCGGGCTCAGCCCGTCGTCGACGTCGCGAGCCGGGGCTGCGACTGCACCGCTTCGCCGGCGTGCTCGCGGAAGAGCTTGGCCAGCCGGGTCGCCGCGTCATCGATGTCGTGCCGGGCGAGCACGCGCACGCGGGCGGCCTCGCCCATGCGCTGCAGTTCCGCATCGTCGAGTTCGAGGCAGTCGATCATGGCCTGCGCCAGCGGCTGGGGATCGCCGGCCGGCACCAGCCAGCCGTTCTCGGGGCGGACCAGTTCGGGAATCGCGGCGATCGCGGTGCTGATCACCGGACGACTCAAGGCCATCGACTCCATCACGACGACCGGCAGGCCCTCTGCGAAGCTCGACACCACCAGGGCCCGAGAGGCCAGCATCTCCTCGCGCACCTGATCGCTGCTGATCCAGCCGGTGATGCGGACGCGGTCGCGCAGGCGCAGCGCATCGATGCGCGCCTCGACCGGCTCGCGCAGCTCGCCGTCGCCGGCCAGCACCAGTTCGAAGTCGAGGCCCTTGGCGGCCACCAGCGCGGCGGCCTCCAGCATCAACAGGTGGCCCTTCTGCTCGCACAGACGGCCGACCGCCAGCAGTCGACGGCCCTTGGCGGGTGCCGCCGGCGTCGCATGGAAGGCGGGCTCCACGCCGCAAGGCACGATGGGCACCTTGTTCCAGTGCGAGTGATCCACCCAGCGATAGATCTGGCTGCGGCAGAACGACGAGATCGCCACGACGAAACGCGAACGGCGGATCTTCTCGCCCAGGTGCAGCATCTCGGGCCGATCGAACTCCTCGGAGCCGTGGCAGGTGAAGCTGTAGCCGGGACCGCCCAGGGCCTCGATCAGCGCGGCCACCTCGGTCGCGTTCGTCCCGAAATGGGCATGCACATGGTTCACGCCTTCGGCGCGCAGCAGCGGCACGGCCATGCAGGCTTCCGCCAGGTAGATGAAGTGGACCGGCAGCGGACGATCGGCTCGGCGTCCCAGCTTGAAGGTCAGGGCCAGCGCGGACAGGAACTTCGCTGGCGAACTCACCGCCTGGCGCAGCATCGCCTTGAGCAGCGGGCCGACACCGCCCCGCAGCAGGTAGTGGGTGCGGGACTTCTCGGCCTGGTCGGTGGGGTCCGGCGCGGCATCGTCCCAGCCCCGGACCGCCAGCCGCATCACGTCGACGCCCTGCTGCTCCAGCGCCAGGATCTCCCGGCGGATGAAGGTGTGGCTGACCTTGGGATAGTGATTGAGCAGGTAGGCGACTTTCACGTGACGAGACTTCCGTGTGGTGAGGCCGCCATTTTGGTGCCACGCGCACCAACGACACAACGTCAATCCCCAAAGCGGGGACATTTCAGATGTAACGCACCGTGATGGCACCGTATTGGCACCGTGTTTGCCAGTCGGACGTTCTTGCGGTCAGAAAAGAAAAAGCGCCCGCGAGGGGCGCTTTGTCGTGCCGACGCCGGCCGGAACCAGCGCACGGCGGGCCCCTCTTGAGGCCCCGTGTCGGCGATGCCGGACCAGCGACCGGGGATCAGCCTTGCTGAGCCTTGGCGTAGTTGGCCATGCCGTCGGTGATTTCCTTCCTGGCGGCTTCCGGGCCTTCCCAGCCCTTGACCTTCACCCACTTGCCGGCCTCGAGGTCCTTGTAGTGCTCGAAGAAGTGCTGGATCGCCTTCAGGCGCATCTGGTTGATGTCTTCCGGCTTGGTCCAGTGCTCGTAGATCGGCAGGATCTTGGTGGTCGGCACGGCCAGCAGCTTGGCGTCGCCGCCCGCTTCGTCGTCCATCTGCAGCACGCCGATGGCGCGGCAGGTCACCACCACGCCCGGGGTCAGCGGGAAGGGGGTGATCACCAGCACGTCGACCGGATCGCCGTCGTCTGCCAGCGTCTGCGGGATGTAGCCGTAGTTGCACGGGTAGTGCATGGCTGTCGTCATGAAGCGGTCGACGAACAGCGCGCCGCTTTCCTTGTCGACCTCGTACTTGATCGGGTCGGCGTTCATCGGGATCTCGATGACGACGTTGAACTGCTCGGGCGCCTTCGCGCCAGGGGTGACTTTGTGCAGGCTCATGATGGTGGACAGCGGTGAAAGCGGGGATCCGGAGCACTCCGGCGAAGCTGCGATTCTAGAGGCTGGTCTGATGGGGACCTGACGGCCCCGCGGCCACCCGCATTCGCGGGGGCATCCCCCAATGGTCGGAGCGGTACCGCCAGGGGGTTGATGCAGAATCCGCGCGCCCATGTGCCAACTGCGTCACAGGGCGGAAACAAACAAGACACGGCCGCGGCACTCGCGGCTCGCGAGGGAGTTCTCGATGTTCCGGATGAATGGCGTCCGCGCCCCCGGCTGGGTGGCGCGGCTGGTTGCCGTCGTGCTCGCGATGGCATTGAGCGCCTGCGGCGGAGGAGGTGGTGGCGACAGCGCCGCGGCCCCCTCCGCGCCGCCGCCGAATCCCCCCGGTGCCGCGATCGTGACCGTCACGAGTTCCCCTGCGCTGGTCGGCGACACGGTGACCCTGGTCGGACAGGCCAGCGGCGGCCGCGCGCCCTACCGCTACGCCTGGACCTTCGGCGACGGGACCTCCGCCGACGCCGAGACCGCCTCCCACAGCTACGAGATCTCCGGCCAGTACCCGGTGACCTTCAGCGTCACCGACGCCAATGGTCTGCGCGCCTCCGCGACCTCGACGGTGATCATCGAATCGCGGACCGGCCTCAACATCAGCCTGCCGCGATCCGCCCTCTCCGTCGGCCAGACGGTGCGGCTCTCGGCCACCGGACTCCTGAGCACGGTCCAAGGACTGGACTGGGACCTCGGCGACGGCCGGACCGCCACCGGCACGGACGTCGACGTCGCCTATCCCGCGCGGGGCGTCTATCCCGTGACGCTCTCCGCCACCTATGCCAACGGCCTGCGCCGCACTGCCGCGACCACCATCAACGTCTCCAGCGATGCGCCGTCGCTGAACATCGCGGCGCCGGACCTCATCTATCCCCAGCAGACGGCGATCTTCACCACCACCCCCGCCGCGATCTCGCGCGGCCAGGTGGTGCACTGGGACTTCGGGGACGGATCACCCGTCTCCGCTTGGGGCGGACAGGCACAACACGCCTTCGCCCTGTCCGGAACCTACCAGGTCACCGCGGAACTCGAGAACGAGACCGGCGCCCGGGTCAAGGCCAGCATGAGCGTGACGGTCCTGCCGCCGGTGGCCCCGTCCGGCCTGACGATGAACAACTGGCAGGTCAGCGTCGGACCGCGACAGGGCGCACCCGAGGTGACCTTCGACGGGAACGTCGCCTCCGGCCCCGGGAACTTCGGGACGACCTATGTCTGGGACTTCGGCGACGGCAGCGCCTCTCCCCCCGGCCCCAGTGGCTGGATCAAGCATCGGTACGCGGCCGCCGGCACCTATACCGCGCGGCTCACCGCGACCAACCTCTATGGCCTGAGTGCCAGCGGCACCGCCACGATCAGCGTCGCCCCGCGCCAGACGCTGTCCCTGCTGGCCGGCCGAGGCGTGGCCGATGCGTTGGTGGACGGCCCGGGCACCGTCGCCCGGTTCTCGCAACCGGACCAGATGTCCTTCGACTCCGCCGGCAATCTCTTCATCTCCGATGCCGGCAATGCGGTCGTGCGCAAGATGACCCCGCAAGGCGTCGTATCGACCGTCACCCTGCCCGAAGACGCCTGCTGGTACCGCAACGACCCGCGCAGCTTCTCGCTCGCGGCCTTCGGAAACGGCGGACTCGTCTCCGTCGACCGGAACTGCGGCTCCTTCATCCGCCTCGAGCCGGACGGCAGTTCGCGACGGGACTACCGCTTCTCGACCACCAGTTCCGAGTGGATCTTCGCCATCGCCCGCAACGCCGACGGCGCGGTCGCGCTGGCATCCTCCGCGTCGGTCCGCCGCATCGAGCCGGACGACCGCCTCGTGCCGCTGGCCGGCAAGCTGGCCCAGAACGGCACCGCGGACGGCCTGGGCGAGGCCGCGCGCTTCAGTTGGGCGACCCGGCTGCCATTGGGCTACGACGACGCCGGCATGCTCTACGTCGCGGACAGCCGGCGCGTGAGGAAGGTGGCGCCGGACGGCACGGTCACGACGCTAGCGGGCTCGGACTCGCTGTTCGGCAGACAGGACGGCCAAGGCAGCCTCGCGAGCTTCAACGCCATCGACGACATCGCCGTCGCGCCCGACGGCACCGTCTATGCGCTGGACAACACCGACGCGAGGATCCGGAAAGTGTCGCCGACCGGTGCGGTCACGACGCTGCCGGTGTCGCTGGCGCTGCCGCCCGGCACCGACTCCCAGTCCGCCGGCATCGCGCTGGGTCCCGACGGCACGCTGGTGGTCTCCGACCGGCGCGCCAACATCATCCGGCGGATCAACGCGGACAACTCCCTGACCGTGATCGCGGGCCAGATGCCGGTCTATGCACGCATCGACGGACTGGGCGCGGCCGCGGCGTTTTGGGATCCCCAGGGCATCGTGCAGGGGCCCAGCGGAGCGCTCTACGTCGCCGACAGCCGCAACCGCGCGTTGCGCAAGATCACGCTGGGCGGCGAAGTCACCACCCTGGCCGTCTTTCCGAGCAACTCGGTGCAGGTCTACGGCACGCATCCGTATCAGCGCACCGGCATCCCGTCGCTGGGCGGCATCGCGGTCGACGACCAGGAGAACGTCTACATCGCCGACGCCTTCATGAACGTCATCCGCAAGGTGACGCCGGACGGCACGTCCACGGTGCTGGCCGGCGAGGAAGGCACGATGGGTTATGCCAACGGCACCACGACGCAGGCGCGCTTCTATTCGCCGCTGGGCGTGGCGGTGGACGCGGCGCGCAACGTGTATGTCGTCGACTCCTTCAACCAGGCCATCCGCAAGATCACGCCGGCCGGACAGGTGAGCACGATCGCCGGACTCCCCGGCTACGCGGGCTACCGGGACGGCACCGGCAGCGGGGCCTATTTCGGATTCCCGTCCGAGTTGACGGCCGCGCCGGACGGCACCCTGTGGGTGGGCGATTTCGGCAACCAGACCATCCGCAAGATCACGCCTGCCGGCGTGGTCACGACCGTCGCGGGACGGCAGTCCACCTTCTGCAACATCGACGGCCCCCTGGGGACGAACTGCGCACAGGAAATGTTCGGCATGTCCTACGACGCGACCACCGGGGACGTCTACGTCGCCTCGGCGTCTTACGGCATCCAGCGCCTGCGGGCCGACGGGTGGTACGAGACCCTCGTCGACGGCGGCTGGGGCGGGCGCATCGTGCCTGGCACCCTGCCGGCCGGCATCGGAGAACCTCGCGGCGTGGCCGTGCTGTCCAACGGCCAGCTCGCGCTGACGACCGGCCAGGTCGTGCTGATCACGTCCTTCGGACCGTGATCGGAGAGGCGCCCCGCCGCCTCGCCCTCAAGTCGTCAGGCTGTGCGCCGGCCGCTCGCCGGCCAGCGCCTGCGCCAGGTCTGCCTCGAAGGTGGCGCATACACGGCATTCCAAAGCTGATCTTGCAGCCGGGCAGCCCAGCCTCGGCGATCGTCGGCGGCTCGGGCACCAGCGGCGAGCGCCTGGGACTGCTCACGAGGTGTCTCGGTCGGGAGAAGCCGGCGGCGCCGGTGCCTCTCGAAGCGAACCCTGAGCGGAGCGAAGACTGTGAGCGCAGAGGGGCACCGGCGCTGCCGGCTTCGGGCGCAGACAGCGACACCAGCAGGTAAAGCCTGCCCCCGACGGCACATCCCGTGCCCGGTCGGTGCCCGGTGCCAGTCCTTGCCTGTCAAGCTTGCAAAGCGCTGACATCCGCTGGTAAACGCCTATGCCGTGCGTTGTTCACGGCCTTAGCATCGTTTGACGGACTGTTGCCACCACGAGCGTGCAGGCCCGGCGCCCGCTGGATGGAACGTCTTCACAGATGGCGATCAGCGAGAGGAGACAAACACATGTCGACGAGTTTGGCGCTGTACTTCGCGTTGGCCTGCGGGCTGGCGGCGGTGCTCTACGGCTTTATCCAGCGCAGCTGGATCCTGAGTCAGGATGCTGGCAATCCACGCATGCAGGAGATCGCCGGGGCGATCCAGCAGGGTGCTGCGGCTTACCTGGCGCGGCAGTACCGGACCATCGCCATTGCTGGCGTCGTGCTCGGGCTGTTGATCGGTGTCGCGCTCGATTGGAAGACGGCGCTCGGCTTCCTGGTCGGGGCGGTGTTGTCGGGGGCTTGCGGCTTCATCGGCATGAACGTCTCGGTGCGGGCCAACGTGCGCACCGCGCAGGCGGCGACGCAGGGCATGGCGCCGGCGCTCAATGTCGCGTTCAAGGGAGGCGCGATCACGGGCATGCTGGTGGTGGGCCTGGGCCTGCTCGGTGTCGGCCTGTTCTTCATGTGGGTGAGCCAGAACGGTACCCACGCGGACAGCCAGACGCTCAAGCCCTTGCTGGGGCTGGCGTTCGGCTCGTCGCTGATCTCGATCTTCGCGCGGCTGGGCGGCGGGATCTTCACCAAGGGAGCGGACGTCGGCGCGGACCTGGTCGGCAAGGTGGAGGCCGGCATCCCCGAGGACGATCCGCGCAACCCGGCGGTGATCGCGGACAACGTGGGCGACAACGTGGGCGACTGTGCCGGCATGGCGGCCGACCTGTTCGAGACCTATGCCGTCACGCTCATCGCCACGATGGCGCTGGGCGCGCTGACCTTCGGCGGCATGTCGATCGCAGCGCTGGTCTATCCGCTGGTGCTGGGCGGCGCGTCCATCATCGCCTCCATCATCGGTTGCAGCTTCGTCAAGGCCAGTCCCGGCATGAAGAACGTGATGCCGGCGCTCTACAAGGGCCTGATCGTCGCCGGCGTGCTGTCGGCGATCGCGTTCTGGTTCATCACCCGCGCGATGTTCCCGCAGGACCTGACCCTCCCGGGCGGCCAGACGATCGGCGCCAACGCCCTCTTCTTCTCCTGCCTGGTCGGCCTGCTGCTGACCGCCGCGATGGTGTGGATCACCGAGTACTACACCGGCACCGACTACAAGCCGGTGCAGCACGTGGCACAGGCCTCGACGACGGGCCACGGCACCAACATCATCGCGGGGCTGGGCGTGTCGATGCGCTCCACCGCCTGGCCGGTACTCTTCGTCTGCGTCGCGATCCTGGTCGCGTTCAAGCTGGCGGGCCTGTACGGCATCGCGATCGCGGCGACGGCGATGCTCAGCATGGCCGGCATCATCGTGGCGCTCGACGCCTACGGCCCGATCACCGACAACGCCGGCGGCATCGCCGAGATGGCCGAACTGCCCGACAGCGTGCGCGACATCACCGATCCGCTGGATGCCGTCGGCAACACGACCAAGGCGGTCACCAAGGGCTACGCGATCGGCTCCGCGGGCCTGGCGGCGCTGGTGCTCTTCGCCGACTACACCCACGCGCTCGAGCAGCGGGGCCTGTCGGTCAGCTTCGACCTGAGCAACCACATGGTCATCGTCGGCCTGTTCATCGGCGGGCTGATCCCCTACCTCTTCGGCGCGATGGCCATGGAGGCCGTGGGGCGCGCCGCGGGTTCCGTCGTCGAGGAGGTGCGGCGCCAGTTCCGCGACATCAAGGGGATCATGGAAGGCACCGGCAAGCCGGAATACGGCCGCGCGGTGGACATGCTCACCGCCGCCGCGATCAAGGAGATGATGGTGCCGTCGCTGCTGCCGGTGGTGGTGCCGGTCATCGTCGGGCTCGTGCTCGGACCGGCCGCGCTGGGCGGGCTGCTGATGGGCACCATCGTCACCGGCCTGTTCGTGGCCATCTCGATGTGCACCGGCGGCGGCGCCTGGGACAACGCCAAGAAATACATCGAGGACGGCCACCACGGCGGCAAGGGCTCCGAGGCGCACAAGGCGGCGGTCACCGGGGACACGGTCGGCGATCCCTACAAGGACACGGCCGGTCCGGCGGTCAACCCGCTGATCAAGATCATCAACATCGTCGCGTTGCTGATCGTGCCGCTGCTGCCGGCGGTCGGCGGCAGCGGACCGGCCGCGGGCGCGCACACGCCGCCGGCCCTGACCGCGCCGGCGCCGGAGGCCTCCGCGCCGGCCGGCGTGCCGGAGGCCGTCGCCAGCGGTCCGATGGAAGCGGCCAGCGCGGCCTCCGCGCCCTGACGCCCGCCCGGCTGGGCGAGGCTCGCCCGGCCCCTGGTGAAAACGCTGAGAAAAACAGCCCCGCGCGGGGCTGTTTGCGCTTTGAAGGGCCATGCGCACGGGGCAGAATCGACCATCACGATCAGACCGTCCAGGGAACGCGCTCAACATGCTCAGCCAGGCCATCACGCCGCGCGATTTCGAACGCCGCCGCGAGCAGTTGGCCGAGCTTCAGCGCTACCTGGCGTCGCAGGAATCCGAGTACGCCGAATGCCGGCAGCGCATGCAGCGTTTCGTCGACCGTTATGTCGAGGCGCTGGGACCGCTGTACATGGAGCTGGACGCGCTGGAATCGCAGCTCTACTGCGCGATGCGCTACCTGCACGACGCCCTGGCCCGCAACGGGCTGGACACCCGCGCTCCGGATTCCCCGCGCGCCACCGCGATGCCGCATCTGCCGGTGCTGCCTGCCGGCGCACCGCTGCCGGCCGAACCGGAAGGCGGCCTGGTGCAGGTCGGACCGCCGCCGCTGAAGACGCTCTATCGCCGCGCCGCGAAGCGCCTGCATCCGGACCTCGCGCCGGACGACGCCGAACGCGTCCGCCGCGAACGCAAGATGGCCGAGGTCAACGAGGCCTATGAAGCCTGCGATCGCGACCGCCTCGAAGCCTTGCTGCTGGCCGCCGGCGAGAGCATGGTGAAGGTCCGCGGCGGTGATGCCGACGCGGTCATGGAATGGCTGCGCAGCGCGGAACGCGCAGTGCAGGGCCGGCTGCGCGTCGTCCAGGCCCACCTGGCCCTGCTGAAGAACCACACGATGCACGAGCTCGGCGAGTCGATCGAGCGTGCCGAGAAACGCGGCCTGGATCCGCTGGCCATCATGGCCAACCGCCTGCGCGCGCAGATCACCGAACGCCGCCAGGAGCTCTACATCGGCCAGCGCCTGCAGCCCGAGTCGAGCATGGCCGAAGCCTTCCTGCGCCAGCGTCAGCAACGCATGGGCGGCGGCATCGCGGCGTCCCACTGACGCCGCACGCCGCGGCGGCGGGTCGCTCTCCCGCCCGCCCGGCGGGTCGGTCTCCCGCCCGGCGCCTCGGCATCCCGACGTCCCTGGCGCCTCAACGCCGGCCGCGTCCCTGCGGCACGCGCGGCGACAAGGTGGCCGCCCACGCCGCGATCTCCGGCCCCATCGCGTCGACCGCCGCTGCCGTCGCCTTGACGGCGCCTTCGGCGTTCGCCCCCGCGGGCTCCGAGCGGTCGAACGCACGCTGCGTGCCGTCCTCGGCGGTGGCGATGACCCGCAGCTGCACCTCGCTGCGCGTGGCGCTGGAGAAGTTCTGCAGGCTCTCCTCGAGCTCCAAGGTGACGCCGATGACGACCTGCGGGTCAGCGCCTGCCGCGACCGGCGCGCGGGCGATCTGCTGCCGCAATCGAGAGGCCACCAGCACCGGCAGCGGCGCCGCCCAGCGCGAGTCGCGGTACATGCGCCGCGCATAGGGATCGGAGTCGGCGAGCCGATAGGCGATGCCGGTACCCTGCAGCGTCTCCGGGGCGGTCACGCCCTGCAGCTCGACACGCTTGGCAAGCGCGGCCTGCTGCGGCCACGCGGGAGAGGGACCGAGGTCCATCTGCGTGGGCGCCGGAGGGCGGCTACCGCAGGCGCCGAGCATCGCGGCAAGCGCCAGTGCGCCGAGCAGCGCCGCGCGTCGCACGCCGCCGGTCCTTGGCAGTTCGATGTGGTCGTTCATTTCTTGGCTCCCGCGTCGAAGCCGGTCTCGCCGGGTCCGGGCGCGCCGGGGGTCGGACCGAGGATCAGACTCTGCGGCTGATCGCCGATGCCCTGCGCCGCGCGTTCCAGCGCGCGCGCGGCCTGCGACAGGTCTTCCAGCACGGCGCGCTGCCGCGGCTTGTCCGCCGACCCCACGAGCGCGAGTTCCAGCCGACGCAGCGTGCGCTGCAGCTGCGCCGCCGCATCGCCCAGCTGGTCGATCGCGACCGCCTTGCCCTTGTACTCGTCGACCAGTTCGCCGCCCTGCTTCGCCAGCGTGTCGACATTGCCCAGCGTGGTCCGCCCCGCGACCACCAGGCCGTGGGTGTTCTTCACCAGCCCCGGCAGCGCCTGCGCGGTCGGCCGCAGCTCCTTGATCAGCTGGTTGAGCCCGGCGGAGGCCTCGTTCAGCTGCGCGAGCGTCTGGCTCAACTGCTGCTGGTTGCCGTCGCTGAGCACCTTCTGGATCCGGTCCATCGTCGCCAGCGCACCCGCCGCGAGCTTGGGCCCCGCGTCCTGCAGCTGGTCGAGGAACCCCGGCGCGAGCGGGATGCGCCGCGTCTGGATCACGCTCTGCTTCGGGTCCGCCGGATCCTGCCCGTCGTACAGGTCGATGAAGGACAGCCCGGTGATGCCCTGGTAGCCCAGCTTGGCCAGCGTGCCCGGCGCGATCGGCGCGTCGGAGTCGACCTCGATCTCGACGAGGATCTGCTTGGGCTGCGCCGGGTCGAAGCGGATGGTGTCGACCTTGCCGACCTGCACGCCGCGCAGCTTCACCGGCGCCTTCACGTTGAGCCCGGGCACCCCCGAGCTCGACACCACCGTGAAGCTCTGCGTGTCGCCGCGGTCGTCCCGGAACCACAGGATCACCGCCACCAGCGCCGCGCCGAGCAGCAGCACGAACAGGCCGGTGGCCAATGCATGTGCCTTGTTTTCCATGTGCTCGCCCGAGTCCTTCCCGATGTCGTTCGTTGTCGTTCGTTGCCGTCCGCCGCGACGCGCTCAGGCCGGCAGCTCGTCGCGGTGATGCAGCGCGTCGCGATACAGGCGCAGGTTCTCCGCCGCGCAGCGTTCCGCGTGGCCGAGGAAGAAGTTGCGGATGAACGGATGGTTCTGCTTCACGACCAGCTCCAGCGGGCCGTGCGCGATCAGGTGCTGGTCCGCCAGCACCGCCACGCGGTCGGCGATCGCGAACAGCGTGTCCACGTCGTGCGTGACCATCACCACCGTCAGCGCCATCTCGCGCTTGAGGCTCTCGATCAATTGCACGAAGCCCTTGGAACTCGCCGGATCCAGGCCCGCCGTGGGCTCGTCCAGGAACAGCAGCTGCGGGTCCATGATCAGCGAGCGGGCCAGCGACACCCGCTTGATCATGCCGCCGGAGAGCTCGGCCGGCATCTTGATGCCGTCCTCCGGCTTGAGTCCGACCTGCTGCAGCTTGGTCATCACCAGCTCGGCGATCAGGTCCTTGGGCAGGCTCTTGAGTTCGCGCAGCGGCAGCGCGATGTTGTCGAACACGGACAGCGCCGAGAACAGCGCGCCCTGCTGGAACAGCACGCCCCAGCGGTGCCGCACCTGCGCGAGGTCGGTCGCCTCGCACTTGCCCAGCTTGTGGCCGAAGACCAGCACCTCGCCTTCGCTGGGCCGCTCCAGGCCCAGCATCAGGCGCAGCAGCGTGGTCTTGCCGCTGCCCGAGCCGCCGATGATGCCCAGCACCTCGCCGGCCGCGACCTCCAGGCTGAGGTCCTTGTGGATGCGCACGCCGCCGAGCACCGTGCCCACGTGGCGTACCTCGATCACCGGCTCGCCCGGCGCGACGTTCAGTTCCCCGGAGTCCGCCGAGGTCGGATCGATGCAGCCGCTCATCCCTTGATCCCCACGTCAGAGAACATCACCGCGAAGATCGCATCCACGATGATGACCACGGTGATCGCGGCGACCACCGAGGCGGTGGTGCCGGTCCCGAGGCTTTCGCTGTTCGGCTTGATCCGCAGCCCGAAATGACAGGCGACGAAGGCGATCAGCACGCCGAACACCGCCGACTTCGACAGGCCCAGCCACAGGTTGGACACCGGCACCGCGGCCGGCAGCCCCTGCAGGAACTGGATGTAGTCCAGCCCCAGCGTGGCGCGCGCGGCCAGCATGCCGCCCAGCAGCACCATGCTGCTGGTCCAGGTCATCACCAGGGGCAACGACAGTGCCAGCGCCACCATCTTGGGCAGCACCAGCCGGATGGTGTGGGAGATGCCCATCACCGACAAGGCGTCGAGTTCCTGCGTCACCCGCATCACGCCGAGCTGCGCCGTCATCGCCGACCCGCTGCGCCCGGCCACCAGGATCGCCGCGAGCAGCGGCCCGAGTTCGCGCCAGACGCTGATGCCCAGGATGTTGATGACGTAGATGTCGGCGCCGTAGCTCTGCAGCTGCTTGGCGGTGAGGTAGGACAGCGTGATGCCGACCAGCACGCCCACCAGCGCCGTGATGCCCAACGCCTGCGCGCCGCTGCGGTAGACGTGGGCGGAGATGTCCTTCCACGCAATCAGGTGGGGGTGGCGGATCAGCGTGCCGACATCGCGCGTGACCTGGCCCAGCAGCGCGGTCGCGTCGAGCAGGTGGCCGGCGAGGTTCAGCAGGCCCTGCCCGAACTGCCGCACCTTCCGCGCGCGGGGCGGCCGCGCGGGCTTGCCCTGCTTGCTGCCCAGCCGGGCGAACAGCGCCTGGAACATGTCCGACAGCGGCGCCGGCGGCCAGCGCAGGTCCTCCGGCTGTCGCCGGCCCCAGGCCTGCCACAGCAGCAGCGCGCCGGTCGGATCGAGCCGGCGCACCGCGCTCAGGTCCCAGGAGACGTTGGCGGTGGGCACCTCGCCGAGTTCGCCGCGCAGCGCCTCGACGCGTTCACGCAGCGCCAGCAGCGTCCAGTCGCCTTCCAGCCGCGCCTGCAGGCGTCCGCCCTCGCCGGGCTCGCGCAGCAGGCGCGGCGACGGGTCGGTGGAGGAGGAAGTGTCCGGGGCGGCGTCCATGGAGACCCGAGCATAGCCGCGCGGGCCCCCTCCGGTGAACCCGGCGTTCAGGAGTTCGCCCAGTCAGACAAGACGCTGTCGCAGACGCTCCAGATAGGTGCGGCTGCAGGGCACGCGGCTGCCGTCGCGCAGGCGCAGATGGGCATCGCCGGCCTCGGTCGGCTCGATGGCCTCGATCAGGCTCAGCCGCACCAGGTACCCGCGATGCACGCGCACGAACGCGGCCGGGTCCAGGCGTTGCTCGAAGGCGCCCAGGCTGCTGCGCAACGGGTAGTCGTGCTGCTGGCGACGGAGGTTGACGTAGTTGCCGCAGGCCTGCACCCATTCGATCTCATCCATCGGCAGCAGGAACTCCTTGCCGAGCTTCTTCACCAGCAGGCGCTCGGGCTGCGGCGAGGGCGGAGACACGGATTCGGGCACGAGCACCGGCACCGGCACCGGCACCGGCACCGGCACGGGCGCGGTGGGCGGCTCCGCCAGCAGGCTGGCCTCGCCTTGCCAGCGCCACACGAAGAGGCGGTACGCCCCGACGACCAGCAGGATGAAGGCGTAGCTGCGGACATCCTTCAGCGCCTCGTAGAACAGCTCGAGCGGCCAGTTGCCGAAGTCGTAGACCGCGCCCTGCGTCCGGTACGCGAGCTTGCGCAGCGCGACCATGGCCAGCACGTGCGCCAGGCTGGTCGCCAGCGCGAAGAGGACATGCCAGGGCAGATGCCGGCGCCACACGCCCCAGTGCAGCGGCCTGGCATCGGCGGCCCGCACGATCCAGGGGATCAGCAGCATCCAGACGAGGGCGCTGGAGAACTCCCAGACCGCGGGCTCCCAGGTCTCGAACGCGAGCCCGGCGCGGCGGATGTCCAGATTCGTCGTGATCGTGTTCGCCGCGGCCGAGCCCAGCAGCAGCGCGATCCAGATCGCGCGCTCGATCCAACGCCGCCGCTTCAGGTAGATCGCCAGCCACTTGTCCTCGGTCATGGCGGCGCAGTGTAGGCGCGACAGCCGGCCCAGGCCCGCGCCGACGGTCCCCGGGACGGAGCGGGTCGTCACCGCCCGGGGGCGGTTCGTCACATTCCGTCCTTGGGGAGCCGCCTCCCGCCGATGCTGCATGTCCATGAACACCTCCGCCCTGCCCGCCACCGAGCCCGCCCCCGCCCACATCCCCATCGCGCTTCCGGACGCGACGGCGGGTGTCCGGAGCTCCCGCCTCACCGAACTCGACTGGCTCCGCGTCATCGCCTTCGGCCTGCTGATCCTCTATCACTCGGGCATGTTCTACGTGAGTTGGGACTGGCATGTGAAGTCGCCACGGCTCGCCCCCGCGCTCGAGGCGTGGATGCTATGGCTGAACCCCTGGCGCATGTCGCTGCTGTTCCTGATCTCCGGCGCGGCCACTGCGCTGATGACGACACCCGGCGACGGCGGCAAAGGTCCGGCACCGGGGCTGATCGCGACCCGCAGCAAGCGCCTGCTGCTGCCGCTGCTCTTCGGCATGACGGTGATCGTGCCGCCGCAGGCCTACCTCGAAGTGGTCGAGAAGGTCCGCTACGGCGGCAGCTACCTCGACTTCCTGGCGCTCTACTTCCAGGGGTATCACGGCTTCTGCCGTGGCCGCGACTGCCTGACCCTGCCGACCTGGAACCATCTCTGGTTCCTGCCCTACCTGTGGGCCTACACGCTGGTCGTCCTGCTGGCACTGCGCCTTCCCGCCGCGCGCGCCTGGCTGGCGCGACCCGCATGGCGGCGCATCGTCGCCGGCGGGCGCCTGCTCTGGGTGCCGTGGCTGGTGTTCGCGCTGCTGCGTCAGCACCTGCTGGAACGATTCCCCAGCACCCACGACCTCGTCCACGACTGGTACCAGCACGGCGTCTACTTCACGATCTTCCTGATCGGCTTCGTGCTCTACGGCAGCCGGGACGACCGCCACGGCGCATGGGAAGCGGCTCGCCGCCTGCGCTGGATCGCGCTGTTCGGCTACGTGGCGGTGCAGTTGCTGTCGCGGACGCTCACGAGCGAATGGTCCCTCATGCACGGCGACGACTTCCCGCAGTGGCTGCTGATGGCGATGCGTGCGCTGAACGCCGGCAAGCAATGGCTGCCGATCGTGGCGGTGCTGGGCTTCGCCAGGCAATGGCTGGCGGACCGCGATTCACCGGGGCTGCGCTGGCTGACGGTCGCGGTGTTCCCGTTCTATCTGGTGCACCAGACGGTGACGGTGATCGCGGGTCACCTGCTGGCGCCGCGCCAATGGCCGCTCCCGCTGGAAGCGGCCACGCTCGTCGTGACCACGGGGCTGGGTTGCCTGCTCGCCGCGTGGCTGGCGATGCGCGTCAGCGTGCTGCGCCCGTGGATGGGCCTGGGCCCGGAAAGCAAAAAGCCCGGCATCTTTCGATACCGGGCTTCCTGATTCTTCTTATTAAATGGTCGGGGCGGCGGGATTCGAACTCGCGACCCCTTGCACCCCATGCAAGTGCGCTACCAGGCTGCGCTACGCCCCGACTAAGCCTAAGATTCTATACGCAATTCAGAGGGTCAGGCAAGCAAACTCTCTCGAATCGCCAGCAATTCGTCCCGGACCTGCTCCAGGGTGAGCTTCTCCAGCGACACGGTCGTGTGCGCCGCGCTGTGCGCCACCTCCGCGGCCAGCGCGCGCGACACCTCGCGATGGTCGCGATACACGTCGAGCTGCGCCGACGCCAGCGCCTCGGCCCGGAATTCCTGGGCGTTGGAACCGGCGTGGTTCGCATCGATCAATTGATTGCGCGCGCCGCTGATCGTGAAACCCTGGTCATAGAGCAGATCGCGGATCCGGCGGATCAGCAGCACCTCGTGGTGCTGGTAATAACGCCGGTTGCCTCGCCGCTTCATCGGCTTGAGCTGCGTGAACTCCTGTTCCCAATAGCGCAGCACATAGGGCTTCACGCCGCACAGTTCGCTGACCTCACCGATGGTGAAGTAGCGTTTGGCAGGGATGGCGGGAAGCTGGACGTCCATGGGGATCAGCGGCTCCGGCGGCGGCGGGAAGGGTCAGACTCTACTCGAAGTCGACATCCGAAGGCGCGTTGCCTTGGACGGCTTCTTTCAATTTGTGACTGGCATGAAACGTCACGACGTTGCGGGCCTTGATCGGGATCGCTTCGCCGGTGCGCGGGTTGCGGCCGGGTCTGGGCGCCTTGCGGCGGATGTTGAAGTTGCCGAAGCCCGACAGCTTCACTTCACGGCCGCTGGACAGGCTCTGATGGATGATGTCGAAGAAGGCCTCGACCATGTCCTTGGACTCGCGCTTGTTCAGGCCCAACTTGTCGAACAGCAGTTCCGACAGCTCGGCCTTGGTCAGCGTGGGCGTCTCCAGGCTGCCGAGCAGCACGCGCGCCTGCTCCTTCAGATCGTCATCGCTCATGGGTGTCCTCCCCTCCCTCAGCCTCGCAGGCGCGCGCCGAGACGTTCGCCCAGCTGCGCCACCACCTTCGCCACCGCCTGCTCGATGCGTTCGTCGGTCAGCGTGTTCTCGTCATCGAGCAGCTCCAGGCGCACGGCCAGGCTGCGTTCGTCCGCCTTCAGCTCAGCCGTCGGCTGGGCCGGCTTGAAGACGTCGAACAGACGCGCAGAGCGTACCAGGGCTTCGCCGCTGGATTCGATCGCCCGGATGAGGGAGTCGTAGGTCACTTGCTCATTGACGATCAGCGCGAGATCGCGTTGCACCGCCTGCAGGCGCGGCACGCCCTTGCCCTGCGGCAGCGTGCGCGCCAGCACCGCGTCCAGCGACAGCTCGAACAGCACCGGCGCCGACGGCAGTTCGTAGCCCTGGCGCCACTTCGGATGCAGTTCGCCGACGACGCCGATGGCCTCGCCGTCCAGCAGCACGCGGGCGCTGCGGCCCGGATGCAGCGCGGGATGTTCCGCCGCCTCGAAGCTCAGCGCGCGCGGCGCGAACAGCGCTTCCAGGTCGCCCTTGACGTCGAAGAAGTCGACCGCGCGGTCCTTCTGCGCCCATTGCTGCTGGTCGGCCGGGCCCCAGGCCAGGCCGGACAGGCGCATCGGCTGCGCGATGCCGGCGATGGTGGTGTCGCTCTCCTGCACCGAGGCGTCGCGCAGGAACACGCGGCCGATCTCGAACACGCGCACGCGCGGCGCCTTGCGCGACAGGTTGTGGCGCAAGACCTGGACCAGCGAGCCCATCAGCGAGCTGCGCATCACCGCCAGCGGCGCGGCGATCGGGTTCAACAGCTGGATCGGGGTCGCATTGCCAGCGAGCTCCTGCTCCCAGCGCGCCTCGACGAAGCTGAAGTTGATCGTCTCGAAATAACCCAGGCCGGCCATCGCGTGGCGCAGCGCATGCGTCGCGCGGCGCGACTCCGAGCCCACCTTGGCCACGACCGGCGCCAGCGGCGGCGTCGACGGCAGCTTCGGATACCCCAGCACGCGGATGACTTCCTCGATCAGGTCTTCCTCGATCTGGATATCGAAGCGGAACGACGGCGGCGTCACCGTGATCACGCCCGGCGCGGAGGTGAACGCCAGGCCGAGGCGCTGGAACACGCCCTCGCACTCGGCCTGCGTCACCGGCATGCCGATGACCTTGGCGGCGCGCTCGACACGCAGCGCGACCGGCTTGCGCTCGGGCAGCTGCGTGGTCTGGTCGTCCATCGGACCGGCCTCGCCGCCGCAGATGGACTGGATCAGCGCGGTGATGCGCTCGATGTGCTCGACGGTGCCGGCCGGATCGACGCCGCGTTCGAAGCGGTGGCCCGCGTCGGTCGAGAAGTTGAAGCGGCGCGAACGCCCCATCACCGCCTTCGGCCACCAGAACGCCGCCTCGACGTAGATGTGCTTCGTGTCATCGGAGACGGCCGTGGCGTCGCCGCCCATGATGCCGGCCAGCGATTCGACCTGCTCGCGATCGGCGATCACGCCGACGGTCTCGTCGACCTCGATGGTGTTGCCGTTCAGCAGCTTGAGCTGCTCGCCCGGCTTGCCCCAGCGCACGATCAGTTCGCCGTGGATCTTGTCGAGGTCGAAGATGTGCGACGGACGGCCCAGCTCGAACATCACGTAGTTGGAGATGTCCACCAGTGGCGAGACCGAACGCTGGCCGCAGCGCGCCAGGCGGTCGACCATCCATTGCGGTGTCTTCGCGGTCGTGTCGACGTTGCGGATGACGCGGCCGGAGAAACGGCCGCACAGGTCGGCGGCTTCGATGCGCACCGGCAGCTTCGCATCGGTGGCGACGGCGGCGGGTTGGATCTCGGGCGCGATCAGCGGCGCGCCGGTCAGCGCGGACACCTCGCGCGCGATGCCGTACACGCTCAGCGCATGCGCCAGGTTCGGCGTCAGCTTCAGCGTGAACAGCGTGTCGTCCAGGTTCAGGTGCTTGCGGATGTCCTCGCCGATGGGCGCGTCCGCGGCCAGTTCCAGCAGGCCGCCGTGGTCTTCCGCCAGCTTCAGCTCGCGGGCCGAGCACAGCATGCCGAAGCTCTCGACGCCACGCAGCTTGCCCTTGCCGATCTTGAACGGCTTGCCGTCCTCGCCCGGGGGCAGCTCGGCGCCGATCGTGGCCAGCGGCACGCGGATGCCGGCGCGCGCGTTCGGCGCGCCGCAGACGATCTGCAGCAGCTCGGGGCCTCCGGCGTTGACCTTGCAGACGCGCAGGCGATCGGCGTCGGGGTGTTGCACGGCCTCGACGATCTCCGCCACGACGATGCCGTGGAACGGCGGCGCCACCGGGCGCAGCTCTTCCACTTCCAGGCCGGACATGGTCAGCAGTTCGGCCAGTTCTTGCGTGTTCAGCGCGGGGTTGCAGAAGGCCCGCAGCCAGGACTCAGGGAATTGCATGGGGTTCTCTCTTGCTCTCTAGGCGACCGGGGGCTCGGATTACTTGAACTGCGACAGGAAACGCAGGTCGCCGTCGAAGAACAGGCGCAGGTCGCCGACGCCGTAGCGCAGCATGGCCAGGCGGTCGATGCCCGAGCCGAAGGCGAAGCCGATGTAGCGCTCGGGATCGAGGCCCATGTTGCGGATCACCTGCGGATGCACCTGGCCGGAGCCCGACACCTCCAGCCAGCGGCCCTTCAGCGGACCGGAGCCGAACATCATGTCGATCTCGGCGCTGGGCTCGGTGAACGGGAAATAGCTGGGGCGGAAACGGATCTCCATGTCCGTCGTCTCGAAGAACTGCTGCATGAAGTTCAGGTAGACGGACTTGAGGTCCTTGAAGCTGATGTTCTCGCCGACCCACAGCCCTTCGACCTGGTGGAACATCGGCGAATGCGTCGCGTCGCTGTCCACGCGGTAGGTGCGGCCCGGCGCGATCACGCGGACCTCGGGCATCGGCTGGCCGGCGTCGATCAGCGCGCGATGCTTCTTGACGTGCTGCACCGCATAGCGGATCTGCATCGGACTGGTGTGCGTGCGCAACACATGACCCCCTTCGATGTAGAAGGTGTCGTGCATCGAACGCGCCGGATGGTCCTGCGGCGTGTTCAGCGCGGTGAAGTTGAACCAGTCGTTCTCGATCTCCGGGCCGTCGGCGACGTCGAAGCCCATCGAGCCGAAGATCGCCTCGATGCGCGCCATCGCGCGCGTGATCGGATGCAGGCCGCCGGTGCCGCGCTGGCGGCCGGGCAGCGTGACGTCGAGCGCCTCGGCCTTGAGCTGCTTCTCGAGCTCGGCATCCGCCAGCGCCTGGCGGCGCGCGGTCAACGCGGCCTCGATGCCCTGCTTGAGCTGGTTGATCTGCGCGCCGCGGGTCTTCTTCTCCTCGACCGGCAGGCTGGCCATCCCCTTCATCAGCTCGGTCACCTGGCCGGTCTTGCCCAGGAACCGGGCCTTGGCGTTCTCCAGGTCGGCGGGGGTCGTGGCGGCGGCGAATTCACCGGCGGCCTGATGCAGCAATTGATCGAGGTCGTTCATCGCGGGGCGCCGATCGGGCTTCGGCGTCGTTGGCGGAGTCGGATGGCGCGGTGGTGGCATGGCGCACATCGCACCATCACGCACCATTGCGCCGGAATGAAAAAAGGCCGAACACCGGGGTGTCGGCCTTTGAAAGAGGCCGCCCCGGCAGGACCGGGGCGGCCAGTCCGGCCACCGGCGAGCACCGGCGGCCGGACCTTGGCTATCAAGCCAGAGCGGCCTTCACCTTGGCGAAGATGCTGGCGAAACCAGCAGGGTCGTTGACGGCGAGGTCGGCCAGGACCTTGCGGTCGATGTCGATCTCGGCCTTCTTCAGACCGGCCACGAACTTGCTGTAGCTCAGACCCAGGCCACGGCTTGCCGCGTTGATACGGGCAATCCACAGCTGGCGGAACACGCGCTTCTTGGCACGGCGGTCACGGTAGGCGTACTGGCCCGCCTTCATCACCGCCTGCTTGGCGATGCGGAAGACGTTCTTGCGACGACCACGGAAGCCCTTGGCCAGGGCCAGGACCTTCTTGTGACGAGCACGTGCGGTGACACCACGTTTGACGCGAGGCATGTTGTATCTCCTTGTCTACTGCTGGATTACAGACCAGCGGTGGGCAGCATCGCGGCGATGTGGCCCATGTTGGTCTCATGCACGGTCGTAGAGCCACGCAGGTGGCGCTTGTTCTTCGTGGTCTTCTTGGTCAGGATGTGGCGCTTGAACGCCTGACCGCGCTTGACGGTCCCACCCGGACGAACGCGAAAACGCTTTTTCGCGCTGCTCTTGGTCTTCATCTTGGGCATGACTGCTCCTTCTATGTGCGTCCCTGCAGGCGACCCCGGGCTCCGGAATACTTGCCTGGCCTGCAGGAGACTAATAAGCCCGCCGACGACCAGATCGACGGGCTGAAACTGCGACGGGGCCTCATCGGCCCCGCCGGAAAACGCTCGGACGCTCAGCGCTTCTTCGGCGCCAGCACCATGATCATCTGCCGGCCTTCGAGCTTGGGCATGTGCTCGACGACCGCCACGTCCGCCAGTTCATCGCGGATGCGCTCCAGCATGCGCATGCCGATGTCCTGGTGGGTGATCTCGCGGCCGCGGTAGCGCAGCGTGACCTTGCCCTTGTCGCCGTCCTCCGCGATGAAGCGGCGCAGGTTGCGCATCTTGATCTGGTAGTCGCCTTCGTCCGTGCCCGGACGGAACTTGACTTCCTTGACCTCGATGACCTTCTGCTTGGACTTGGCTTCCGCGGCGCGCTTCTGCTCGATGTACTTGAACTTGCCGTAGTCCATCAACCGGCAGACCGGCGGGACCGCCGTGGCCGAGATCTCAACCAGATCGACGTCCAGGTCACCGGCCATCCGGAGCGCTTCCTGGATCGAGACGATGCCGATCGGCTCGTTCTCCGGACCATTGAGACGGACTTCAGAAGCGGTGATTTCGCGATTCAGGCGGTGCTTGCGCTCCGGAATCGCACGACGGTCAGCAAAAGTAGCGATGGTGGTTACCTTTAGGCGGGCCTTGGCAAGGGTCCGAAATGATCAGTACAACGCAAAAAGCGCCCGACTCAGGCCTTGTCCGCGATGGCGGTCGAGAGCTTCGAGAGGAAGTCCTCCAGCGACATCACGCCCAGATCCTGGTTGCCTCGGGCGCGCACTGCGACGGCACCGTTCGCCTTTTCCTTGTCGCCGACGACCAGGATGAACGGCACCTTTTGCAGTGAATGCTCGCGGATTTTATACGTGATTTTTTCGTTGCGCAAATCTGCGTGGACCCTAACCCCTTGTTTTTGCAGCGTTTTCACAATATCGGACACATAGTCCGCCTGCGCATCCGTGATATTGGCGATCACGACCTGCGTCGGAGCCAGCCAGACCGGCAGCGCGCCGGCGTGCTGCTCGATCAGGATGCCGATGAATCGCTCCAGGCTGCCGACGATCGCGCGGTGCAGCATCACCGGAGTGTGGCGCTCGCCGTCCTCGCCGACGTACTCGGCTCCCAGGCGGCCCGGCATCGAGAAGTCGACCTGCATCGTCCCGCATTGCCACTGGCGGCCGATCGCGTCCTTGAGCGTGTATTCGATCTTCGGACCGTAGAACGCGCCGTCGCCCGGGGCGATGATGAACTCGACACCGGACGCGCGCAGCGACTCCATCAGCGCGAACTCGGCCTTGTCCCAGACCTCGTCGGAACCGATGCGGGCCTCGGGGCGCGTCGCGACCTTGTAGATGATGTTCTCGAAGCCGAAGTCCTTGTAGACCTTCTGGAGCAGCGCGGTGTACGCCACGCACTCGGCCAGGATCTGGTCTTCCGTGCAGAAGATGTGGCCGTCGTCCTGCGTGAAGCCGCGCACGCGCATGATGCCGTGCAGGCCGCCGGTCGGCTCGTTGCGATGGCACTGGCCGAACTCGCCGAAACGCAGCGGCAGGTCGCGGTAGCTCTTGATGCCGTGCTTGAAGATCAGGATGTGGCCCGGACAGTTCATCGGCTTGAGCGCGTAGTCGCGCTTCTCCGATTCCGTCGTGAACATGTTGTCGCGGTACTTGTCCCAGTGGCCGGTGGCCTCCCACAGCGTCTTGTCCAGCAGCTGCGGGCCCTTGACCTCCTGGTAGCCGTTGTCGCGGTACACGCGGCGCATGTACTGCTCGACCTCCTGCCAGATCGTCCAGCCCTTGGGATGCCAGAACACGACGCCCGGCGCGTGCTCGTCGATGTGGAACAGCTCCAGGTCCTTGCCCAGCTTGCGGTGGTCGCGCTTCTCGGCCTCCTCCAGCATGCGCAGGTAGTTGGCCAGGTCGTCCTTGGTCGCCCAGGCGGTGCCGTAGATGCGCTGCAGCTGCTCGTTGCGGTGGTCGCCGCGCCAGTAGGCGCCGGCCACCTTCATCAGCTTGAAGAACTTCAGCTTGCCCGTGGACGGCACGTGCGGGCCGCGGCACAGGTCGGTGAAGCCGCCCTCGGCGTAGAGCGACACGTCCTCGTTCGCCGGGATGCTGGCGATGATCTCGGCCTTGTAGGCCTCGCCGATGCCCTTGAAGTACGCGACGGCCTCGTCGCGCGGCAGCACCGAGCGGGTGACCTTCTCGTCCTTCTTCGCGAGCTCGCCCATCTTGGCCTCGATCGCCGCCAGGTCCTCCGTCGTGAACGGACGCTTGTAGGAGAAGTCGTAGTAGAAGCCGTTCTCGATGACCGGGCCGATGGTGACCTGCGCGTCGGGGAACAGCTCCTTGACCGCGTAGGCCAGCAGGTGGGCCGTCGAGTGGCGGATGACGTCCAGCCCGTCCGGATCCTTGTCCGTGACGATGGCCAGCTGCGTGTCCTTGTCGATGAGGTAGCTGGTGTCGACGACCTTGGCGCTGTCGCCCGAGCCGACGCGGCCGGCGAGCGCGGCCTTGGCCAGGCCGGTGCCGATCGAGGCGGCGACTTCGGCGACGGTCACCGGCTGCGGGAATTCGCGCTTGGAGCCGTCGGGCAGTTGGATGGAGATGGTGGACATGTGAGGGAGCTCCAGAAAACAAAAAAGCGCGACCACGTGCCGCGCTTTTTCTGGGGTGCTGACTTTTTCCGGACAGCCGATGAAAGACGTGACGAGCCGCGGTCGCTCAAACCTTCGCAGTGGAGGTGCTAGTCCGCGGTGTCATAACCATGTCGCCTTTCCCGGTCCTTGTTGGAGAAAGAAAAATGAGGCGGCCAGTGTAGCTCAGAGCGCCTGGATGTCGAGGGAGGGTCGGGCGCAGGCCTCGCGGAACTCGTCGCGCAGCCGCTCGCCCTCGCGCACGGCGCGCAGCCAGTCGCGGGCGCGGCCGGGCACGTCGTTCAGGTAGCGCTGGAAATCGTTGCGATCCGGCAGCTTGCCGTTGGGCAGCGTCTTCACCCACTCGGGGTTGGGCGTCAGCAGGACGACGTTGTCGAGGAAGGCGCTGGCCCGATGCCGGTGCTTGAGCGCCTTGTCGAGCCAGCCCGGCACCACGCTGGCCTGGAAGTGGGGATAGAGCGCGATGCCGTCGCCGACCATCGCGGCGTAGTTCAGGTGCAGGTGGTAGTCGGTGATGCCGCCGTCCCAGTAGGCGCCGGCCGGGGCGCCTTGGATGTCGTGCACGGCCTGCAGCCAGAACGGGATGGAGCAGCTCGCCAGGATGCTGGGCTTGAGGTTGCCCACGTCGAGCGCCACCTGGTGGCTGCGGTAGTCGGCCAGCGGCATGGGCAGCGGCGAGCGCTTGTCCGAGAACACCACCCGTTCCAGCCAGGCGCCCATCGCGCGGCGCGACATCGCATTGGCCGCGAACGCGCCGAGGTAGCCGAGCGGCGTTCGCAGGCGCCCTTCCCGCCCGAGCACGTGCTTGCCGCGCGAGGTGAACACGTGCAGCCGGAACTGCGGATGCGAGAGCACCTCGGCCTCGCGGCCGCCGAAGATCTCGGCGAGCTTCTCCGAGAACGCCCGCGACACGGTCGCGGCGGTCGGCCGCTTGCCGGGCGCGGCTTCGTAGTCCTGGCGGGCGTAGTCGTGGGCGAGGCGCTCGAACTCGGCCTGCGCCTGCGCGGCGTCGCGGGTCAGGCAGGCGGTGGCCATGCGCCAGGCGCCGATGGAGGCGCCCAGCAGATGCACCTCCTGGCCGCCGGACGGCAGGAACTCGCCGAACAGGTGCGCGTCGAGCGCGCTGAGCACCAGCCCCTTCGGGCCACCGGCCGCGCCGGGCACGACGCGGACGTCGGCGGCGCGCAGGCCATGGTCGCGCAGCCGTTGGCGCGCACGGGGTCCGGCGAGGATCTGCAAGGCCTGCATCGGGCGGGTCGTCCTTTCAAGATTCGGAGACACCCGACGCGGCGGTCGTCCAGCCGCTCCGTCCCGCAGGGATCAGAGCTTCATTTCCAGGTTCAGCTGGAACCAGGGCTTGAGTTCACGGCCGCTGGCATAGAACTGGTCGCCGGGGAGCTGGGTCTCGGCCCGCGCGTCGAGCGGGAACAGATTATTGGCCGAGAAGCGCACCGAGGTCTTCGGGTTGAGGACCCACTGGGCGAAAACGTCCAGGCCGCGGTTGCGCGAGTACTCGACGCTCTGGCGATCGGTCTGGCGCACCGTGTAGACCGGCGTGTAGTTCAGGTTGGCGCCGGTGGTGACGGGCACGCCGCTGAAGCGGTAGTCGAAGCCGAGGTTGGCGGTCCACGGCTGCTGCTGGTCGAGACGGTTGTCCGGACCGTCCACCGCCTTGACGCGCGAGCGGTAGACGCTGACCGAGCTGCGCAGGTTCAGCGGCAGCTTGGGATCGAACAGCGAGGGGAACAGCTCGCCGGCGCGGCCCTTGAGCTCCATCTCGATGCCGCTGGTGGTGGCGCTGGAGAAGTTCATCGGCCGGCTCACGTAGCGCGGGAACGGCACCAGCGCGGACGGCGGATCCAGCGTCACGACGGTGCGGATCAGCTGGCTGATGTTGCGATGGAACACGCCGACGCTGAAGAGGCTGCCGCCGGTCAGGTACTTCTCGTAGGCGATGTCCAGGCCGGTGGCCAGCTCGGGCTTGAGCGACGGATTGCCGACACGGTCGGGGCTGATTTCCTCGTTGCTGCCGTCCGGTGTCTGGAACTTGCTGTTGAGCGTGTAGCGGCCCAGCATCTGCGTCAGCTCCGGCGCCTTGTAGCTCCGCGTGAGGCTGGCGCGGATCATGTCGCGCCCCTTCGGATCGAGCTTGTAGGTCAGGTGCCACAGCGGCGACAGCACGCTGGAGCTGTTGCGGACGTCGGTGTCGACGCCGCGGCTGGTCGTCACGATGCGCTCATGGCGCAGGCCGAAATAGGTCGACCACTGCGGGTTGATCTCCCATTCGTCCTGGATGAAGAAGGCCTGGCGGCGGATGCGCGCGCCGAAGTTCTCGCCGTTCAGGCCGGGGAGCTGCTCCTCGCCGCCGACCAGCGTGTTGCGGATCTCGTCGCGCTTGCGGAACTCGAAGTCCCAGCCCACGGTCACCGTGTGTTCCTCGCCGAGGATGTGGCTGTACTTGCCCGACTGCGTCAGGCTCCGGTCGCGGCTGTCGAGCAAAGCGTCCACCGGATCGTCGACCGGCCGGGTGCGGTTCTCGATGTGGTTCTTCGCGTCCTGGACACCGGCCTTCAGCTCCCACTTCTGGGTCTCGCTGAAGCGGTTGTTCCAGGCCACGTTGGCACGCAGCATCTGCCAGGTGCCCTGGTTGTCGGCATCGTCGTCCAGGCGCGTCCCCGGGCCGTACGCGGCGTCGGGCGTGAGCCGCACCGAGTTGTTCCACCAGCCCTTCTGCGCGAAGCCGATCAGCGACACCGACTCGTCGTCGCTGAGCTTCCATGTCGCGCGCGGCGCCGAGTTGAACCCATGCCCCCAGTTGCGCATCTTCCCGTGCTGCGTGGCGACCACCGGATCGCCGTCGAGGTCGGTGCCGTTGCGCTCGGTCGAGGACTTCATCTCCTGCAGCCACTGGAACGCCGACAGCGGCACCGACACCGACACCGGGCCGAAGCGCTCGCCGTAGGTGAAGGTGGCGGACGGCACCGGGTGGTTGATGTTGTAGCCGGCGCCCACGCGCAGGTCGCGCTGCGAGAGCTTGGGCGCCTCCTTCAGGATGATGTTGATCGCGCCGGCGACCGCCTGCGCGCTCTGGTCGGCGCTCGGGCCCTTGGTCACCTCGATGCGCTCGACCTGGGCAGGATCGAGCTGGTCCAGCTTGAAGCCCGGAGGCGCCGGATCGCCGTTGATCAGGATCAGCGTGTAGCCCGAGCCCAGCCCGCGCATGCGCGGCGCGCCGTCGGAGACGTTGACGCCCGGCAGCCGCTTGAGCACGTCGGCGACGCTGGTGTCGCCGTACTTGTCGAGCTCGTCGCGGCCGTAGATCTGCTTGGCCACCGGCGCGCGCCGGCGCAGTTCGGAATCGGTGTTGCGCCCGGTGATCTCCACGCGGTCCAGGCGCCTGCCCGAGGACGGCTCGTTGCCCAGTCCGGGAGGCGCATCCTGCGCGAGCACCACCGTCGCAGGCGCGAGGGCAGACAGGCAGACAAGGGCGCAGGCCCGGGCGATGGCGTGGGTCTTCAAAGGAAACTCCCGAGGATTTGGTGTCGACACGGTGAGCGCATGTCAACTTTTGTCTTTGACGGTGAACGGCGCGCAGCGTAGCCGCACACCGCGCGCTCCGACACCTCGGGTGCGACCAGCCGCGAAAAATGTGGGACCAAACGCGAATCGGCGCCGTGGACGGCGGCTACTTCGGCGACCGAGCACGATCGGGACAACCGGGGCCCCTTTGCTCCGTGTCCCCCTTCGTTACCCTCCCGGGTAACAAATTCCTCCTGATACCTGCGCAAAGGGGCCCCGGTCGTCCCGATCCGAGGCACCCGTGCGGTCGTCGCGTCAGCGCTTGAGCTTGGCGAAGGCCGCCGCCATCGCATTGCCGCCGGCCGGCTGGGCGTCACGCGCGCCGGACGGGCGAGCACCGCCCTGGCGCTCGTTGCGGCCGGCGGGGCGGAAGCTGTTGTCCGGCTTCGAGCCGCCGCGCGGCGCCTGCGCGTCGAGCTTCATCGTCAGCGAGATGCGCTTGCGGGCCATGTCGACCTCCAGCACCTTCACCTTGACGATGTCGCCGGTCTTGACGACCTCGCGGGCATCGTTGACGAACTTGTTGGACAGCTGGCTGACGTGCACCAGCCCGTCCTGGTGCACGCCCAGGTCGACAAAGGCGCCGAACTGCGCGACGTTGGAGACCGTGCCCTCCAGCACCATGCCCTCCTTCAGGTCCTTCAGGTCCTCGACGCCGTCGTTGAAGCGGGCGACCTTGAAGTCCGGACGCGGGTCGCGACCCGGCTTCTCCAACTCGCCGAGGATGTCCTTCACCGTGATCGCGCCGAAACGCTCGTCGGCGAAGGCCTCGGGCTTGAGCGCGCGGATCACGTCGGACTTGCCCATCACGTCCGCGATCGGACGCTGCACCTGCGCCAGGATGCGCTCGATGACCGGGTAGGTTTCCGGGTGCACGCCGCTGACGTCCAGCGGGTTGTCGCCGTCGCGGATGCGCAGGAAACCGGCGGCCTGCTCGAAGGTCTTCGGACCGAGGCCCGTCACGTCCAGCAGTTGCTGGCGATTGCGGAACGCGCCGTTGGCGTCGCGCCAGCGCACGATCGAGTTGGCAACGCTCGCCGAGAGCCCCGACACGCGCGACAGCAGCGGCGCGGACGCCGTGTTCAGGTCGACGCCGACCGAGTTCACGCAGTCCTCGACGACCGCGTCCAGCGTGCGCGCGAGCTCGCTCTGGTTGACGTCGTGCTGGTACTGGCCGACGCCGATGGACTTCGGGTCGATCTTGACGAGCTCGGCCAGCGGATCCTGCAGGCGGCGGGCGATCGAGACCGCGCCGCGCAGCGACACGTCCAGGTCGGGCAGTTCCTTCGACGCGAATTCGGAGGCCGAGTAGACGGACGCGCCGGCCTCGCTGACGACGACCTTCTCGATCACGGTGCCCGGCGCCATCGACTGGATGCGCTTGATCAGGTCGGCGGCGAGCTTGTCGGTCTCGCGCGAGGCGGTGCCGTTGCCGATGGCGATCAGGTTGACGCCGTGGGTCGCGCACAGGCGGCCCAGCGTGTGGATGGCACCTTCCCAGTCGCGCTTGGGCTCATGCGGGTAGACGGTGGACGTGTCCAGCACGCGGCCGGTGTCGCTGACGACCGCGACCTTCACGCCGGTGCGGATGCCCGGGTCCAGGCCCATGACGACGCGCTTGCCGGCCGGCGCGGCCAGCAGCAGGTCGCGCAGGTTCTCGGCGAAGACCTTGGTGGCGACCTTCTCGGCCTCCTCGCGCAGGCGCGCGAACAGGTCGCGCTCCAGGCTCAGCGAGAGCTTGACCTTCCAGGTCCAGGCAATCGTCTTGCGGATCAGCTCGTCGCCGGCGCGCTTGCCGTGGGCCCAGCCCAGGTGGCGCGCGATGCGGCCTTCGGCGAGCGTGGGCTGGCCGAGGACGACTTCCTCGTCCAGCGCCAGCTTGGCGTCGAGGAACTCCTGCGTGCGGCCGCGGAAGACGGCCAGCGCGCGGTGCGAGGGCACCGTGCGGATGGGCTCGGCGTAGTCGAAGTAGTCGCGGAACTTCGAGATGTCCGGGTTGTTCTCGTCCTTGCCGTCCATCAGCTTGGACTTGAAGAGGCCTTCTTCCCACAGCCACTCGCGCAGCTTGCCGATCAGCACGGCGTCCTCGGCCCAGCGTTCGGACAGCAGGTCGCGCACGCCGTCCAGCACCGCGAACGCGTCGGCGAAACCGGCATCCGGATTCAGGAAGGCGCCGGCCTCGTTCATCGGGTCCAGCGACGGATCGGCGAAGAGCTTGTCGGCCAGCGGCTCCAGGCCGGCCTCGCGGGCGATCAGGCCCTTGGTGCGGCGCTTCTGCTTGTAGGGCAGGTAGAGGTCTTCCAGTTCCTGCTTGGTCGGCGCGGCGGCGATCGCGGCGGCGAGCTCGGGCGTCAGCTTGCCCTGCTCCTCGATGCTCTTGAGCACGGCCTCGCGGCGGTCCTCGAGCTCGCGCAGATAACTCAACCGGGCCTCCAGCTCGCGCAGCTGGATGTCGTCGAGGCCATCGGTGGCTTCCTTGCGGTAGCGGGCGATGAACGGCACGGTGGCGCCGCCGTCGAGCAGCTCCACCGCTGCGTTGACCTGGGCCGGGCGAACCTTCAGTTCGGCGGCAATCTGGAGAAGGATCTTGTCCAAAACGGCGGCGGGGCCGGACGGCCCGACAAAGCAACGAAAGCGCGCGAGTTTAGGTCACGCCGGGAAGGCTCTCTGCAACAACGCCTCGACGTCGATGGTTCGGATATCGATCGCGCCGGCGACGCTGCCCCAGCGGGGATCGAGCCGGCTGGCCGCGAAGGCGTCGGCGACCACCGCGGGCGCATGCCGGCGCAGCAAGGCGGCCTGCACCAGCAGCACCAGACGGGTCACGAAGCGGCGCCCGAGCGCCTCCAGTTGATCCGGCGGCGTGGCGAGCAGGTCGCGCAAGGCGTCCAGCTCCGCGCGCAGCGCGCGGTCCTCGCCGACGTCGTCCCGCAGCTCGTCGAGCAGCGCGAGGAAGGCCTGCGGATCGCGCGCGACGGCCCGCATCACGTCCAGGCACATCACGTTGCCGGAGCCCTCCCAGATGGAGTTGACGGGCGCCTCGCGGTAGAGCCGGCCCAGGATGCCGTCGTCGATGTAGCCGTTGCCGCCGAGCACTTCCATCGCCTCGCCGGTGAGTTCGACCGCCCGCTTGCAGACCCAGAACTTCGCCGCCGGCGTGACCAGCCGCATCCAGGTGCGTTCGCGCGGGTCGTCCTGGTGCTCGAAGGCGTGCGCCAGCCGCAGGCCGAGCTGCATCGCGGCCTCGCTCTCGAGCGCGAGGTCGACGAGCACCGCGCGCATCAACGGCTGCTCCGCGAGCCGCCGGCCGAAGGCGTGTCGGTGTCGCGTGTAGTGCAGCGCCTGGACCAGCGCCTGGCGCAGCATCGCGGCGCTGCCGACGACGCAGTTCAGCCGGGTGTAGGTCGCCATCTCGATGATGGTCGGGATGCCGCGGCCCTCCTCGCCCATCAGCACGCCGTAGGCGTCCTGGAACTCGACTTCCGAGCTGCTGTTGCTGCGGTTGCCGACCTTGTCCTTGAGCCGCTGCACGTTCACCGCGTTCTTCGTGCCGTCGGGCCGGAAGCGCGGGACGAAGAAGCAGCCCGGCGCGCCGTCGGGCGTCTTCGCGACGACCAGGTGCGCGTCGCACATCGGCGCGGAGAAGAACCACTTGTGGCCGGTGAGGCGGTATTCGGCGCCGCGCCCGCCGCCGCCGCCGTGCGCGACCGGCTCGGCCCGCGTCGTGTTGGCGCGCACGTCGGAACCGCCCTGCTTCTCGGTCATGCCCATGCCGAGCCAGATCGAGCGCTTGTGCGCGAGGGGCAGGTCTCGCCCGTCGTACTCGGTGCTGAAGAGCTGGTCCCGCAAGGCATTCCAGAGGCCGGGCTCCCGACGCAGCACCGGGATGCTCGCCTGCGTCATCGTCGCGGGGCACAGCGTGCCGGCCTCGACCTGGCCGTGCAGATAGAAGCCGGCGGCCCACGCGGCCCAGCGGCCGGGCCGCTCGTCGCGGAACGGCATCGCGACGAGGTCGGCCCGCCGGTACATCGCCAGCAGCTCATGCCAGCCGGCGTCGAACTCGACGCGGTCGATGCGGCGACCGCGCTTGTCGAAGCTGTCCAGCGTCGGCGTGACGTGGTTGATGCGCTCGGCGATCGCGAAGGTCTCGGGGCGGCCGAGCTCGGCGGCGTACGCGGCCAGCCCCGGCAAGAAAGCATCGGCGCCGGCGGGCGCGAGCGCCTCCTTCAGCGCCGGATCGGTCTCGAGCAGCGAATAGTCGGTGAGCTCGTCGACCTGGTTGGCGACCTCGTGGGTGCGCCAGCCCGAGGTCGCAACGCTGCGTTCGGCGCCGGTGGCGCCTGTGGGGCCCGTGGTGGGGCCCGACGTGGCGCCTGACGCGCCGCCCGGCGTGAAGTTCGCGGTGGTGTTCGTCTCCATGGGAGGCATGGTGCGTCTCCTGCAACGTCCCTGGTTTGACGCGTGTCCTCTGGATCAGGGTCGCGGCGATCCGTATCGTCGCCTATCGCGCGCACGCCAGCCACGGGCGTGCCCGGAAACCGGGTGGCAAGGGTTAGACCGGCTGTAAGGCCTGACAGTCCGAACCGGCCGCCGGAGCCCCTACATTCGCCCAGTCGTCCGGACGACCCACAACCGACCTCGGCCCTCCGAGGCACCCGGCGACACCTCGGGACGCGGCGCCAGCCGCACCTCCAAGAACATCTGGCACGGCCCCACCACGGGTCGCGAACAGAGGGGGCCGTCCCGTTCCTACCTGAGCGCTACGGCCATTTCTTCGGGAGATCTGATCGATCCATCACGCAAGAAAGAGGCATATGACACAGGCAATCTTCCAGCGCGCTCTCCGCGCCAGCATCCTCGCCGTCGCGGCCACCGCCGCCTGCCAGGCGATCGCCGCGGACCGCGTCCTGCTCGACGACTCCTCCCCCGTGAACACCCAGATGCGCGCGTCGAGCGCCGCACCCCAATCCGCCGCCACGGCGCTCGGCCTCGGCGCCGGCGACCTGCAGGCCGTGCGCAGCCAGGCCTACGCCGGCGGCAAGGTCGTCACGCGGCACCAGCAGTTCTACCAGGGCGTTCCCGTGTGGGGCGAAGGCGTGGTCGAGAGCAGCGACACCACCGCCGGCACCACGCGCTTCTCCGGCAGCATGCTGTCCAACATCCAGCAGGACCTGGCCACGGTGCAGCCGAGCCTGACCTCGCAAGGGGCGCTGGCGCAGGCCAAGGGCGCGATCAACGCCGCGATCACCGAGAACGAGCAGGTCAAGCTCTACGTCCGGCTGAACCAGAACAACAAGGCCCAGCTGTTCTACCTGGTGTCCTTCGTGCGCCATGACGCCAAGCAGCCCAGCCGCCCGCACTTCATGATCGACGCCACCACCGGCGCGGTGCTGGAGCGCTGGGAAGGCCTGGCCCACAAGGACGCCACCGGCCCCGGCGGCAACGCCAAGACCGGCCGCTACGAGTACGGCACCGACTACCCCTTCCTGAAGGTGACCGACACCTGCCAGATGAACTCGGGCAACGTCGTCACCGTTAACCTCAACGGCAGCACCGGCGCCAGCAACACGCCCTTCCAGTTCACCTGCTCGCGCAACGAGTACAAGCAGATCAACGGCGCCTACTCGCCGCTGAATGACGCCCACTACTTCGGCGAAGTCATCTTCAAGATGTACGGCGACTGGTTCAACCTGCGTCCGCTGACCGGCACGCTGTACATGCGCGTGCACTACGGCAGCAACTACGAGAACGCGTTCTGGGACGGCACGGCGATGAGCTTCGGCGACGGCCGCACGACCTTCTATCCGCTGGTCTCGCTGGACGTGTCGGCGCACGAGGTGAGCCACGGCTTCACCGAGCAGAACTCCGGCCTGGTGTACTCCGGCCAGTCCGGCGGCATGAACGAGGCCTTCTCCGACATGGCCGGCGAAGCCGCCGAGTACTACCGCAACAACGGCAGCAACGACTGGCTGGTCGGCGCGCAGATCTTCAAGGGCTCGGGCGCGCTGCGCTACTTCGACGATCCGACCCGCGACGGCAGCTCCATCGGCCATGCGTCCAACTACCGCAGCGGCATGGACGTGCACTACTCGAGCGGCGTCTACAACCGCGCGTTCTACCTGCTGGCGACCACGCCGGGCTGGAACACGCGCAAGGCCTTCGAGGTGATGGTCGACGCCAACCGCCTGCACTGGACCGCCAACAGCACCTTCAACCAGGGCGCCTGCGGCGTGGAGACGGCGGCGGCCAACCGCGGCTACAGCAAGGCCGACGTCACCGCGGCCTTCGCCACGGTGGGCGTGAGCTGCTCCGGCACCACGCCGCCCCCGACCGCGACCCCGCTGACCAGCGGCGTGCCGGTGTCCGGCATCTCGCTGGCCAAGGGCGCGACCAAGCTGTACAGCATCACCGTCCCGTCCGGCCGCACGACGCTGACGATCAAGCTGTCCGGCGGCTCCGGCGACGGCGACCTGTACGTCAAGCGCGGCTCCGCGCCGACGACCACGAGCTACGACAAGCGCTCGATCGGCTCGACCAACGCCGAGACGATCACCTTCTCGGCGCCGACGGCGGGCGTGTACTACGTGCTGCTGAGCGCGTACTCGACGGTCACCAGCACCACGCTGGTCGGCACCTACTGAGGCCCTCCTGACCTCACCGACCGAACCCGGCGCGCCGCCTCGCGCGGCGTCCGGGACTCCGGCGCGCTGCCTTGCGCGGCGCGCCGGCTTCGCCATTCCTGGAACGACTCCGGAGAGAACACCCATGCGTTCATTCCTCACCATCACCGCGGTGTGCGTCGGCCTGGCCGCGCTCACTCCCGCGTACGCGGGCGACAAGGTCTGGATCAGCCTCGGCGACGCCGCGCTGGCCCAGCTGCAGAAGCACCGTCCGGCCGCGCGCGCCGTGACCAGCGTCAAGGCAGACGCCGCGCAGGACGGATCGGCGCTGTCGATCGCCGCCAAGACCGAGGGCATCCACCTGGTCGAGGTCGACGAGGACGCGCTCGCGTCGCTGAGCCATTCGATCCACGAGGAGCTGCGCCGCTGCGGCGGCTACATGTACCACCCGACCCGGGAGGCGGGCGAGGCCTCGCTGCGGCGCCACAGCACGCCGGTCGCCTCGCAGCAACTGGCCGCCGCGCTGGTCGCGACGCGGCCGAGCTACGTCATCGACCAGCAGTCGGTGGTCACGCCCATCCTGTCGCAGATGCAGGCGAGCAACATCGGCCAGACCATCGTCGACCTGTCGGCCAACACCAACCGCTACTACACGAGCAGCAGCGGCGTGGCCGCGTCGAACTGGCTCAGGCAGAAGTGGACGACGCTGGCCGGCGGGCGCAGCGACATCACGGTCGAGCAGTTCACCCATGCGGGCTGGGCGCAGAAGTCGGTGATCCTGACCATCCAGGGCACGGACAACCCGTCCGAGGTGATCGTGATGGGCGCCCACCTGGACTCGATCAACCAGTCCGGAGGCTCGGGCGAGACCATGCGCGCGCCGGGCGCGGACGACGACGCCTCCGGCGTGGCCAGCCTGACCGAGGTGCTGCGCGCGCTGGTGCAGGCCAACTACAAGCCGCGCCGCACGATCAAGCTGATGGCCTACGCGGCGGAGGAAGTCGGCCTGCGCGGCTCGCAGGAGATCGCCAACAGCTTCGCCGCGGCCAACACCAACGTGGTCGGCGTGCTGCAGCTCGACATGACCAACTACAAGGGCGCCGCCAACGACATCTACATCTTCAGCGACTACACGGACAGCGCGCAGAACACCTTCCTCTCGAACGTGATCGCGACCTACCTGCCGACGCTGCGCGTGGGCACGGACCGCTGCGGCTACGCCTGCTCGGACCATGCCTCGTGGAACGCCAAGGGCTACTTCGCCAGCATGCCCTTCGAGTCGGGCATGAGCAGCTCCAACCCCTACATCCACAGCGCCAACGACACCTACGCCAACATGGGCAGCCAGGCCGACCACGCGCTGAAGTTCGCGCGCATGGCCGCGGCCTACGCGGTGGAGCTCGGCAGCGACGGCCCAGGCACGCCGCCGCCGACGGACAAGACGGAGAACTTCAGCGGCAGCCTGGCGCGCGGCGCGAGCAAGAGCTTCGGCCCGTTCAAGGTCGCTAACGGCGGCAGCCTGGTGGCAAGCACGACCGGCACCGGCGACATGGACCTCTACGTGCGCAAGAGCGCGGTGCCGACGACCTCGACCTACACCTGCCGCTCCAACGGCTCGTCGGCGACGGAGACCTGCACGGTCAACATGACGGCCAACGGCGACGTGTACGTGCTGATGTACGGGTACTCGGCGGGCAGCTACCAGCTGAAGGTCACGTACCGGCCGCAGTGAAGCGGTCCCGCAGCCACTGCGCGGCGGCGTCGTTCCGCGAACGCGGATGCCACGCCATCGCGAGGCGGAACGGGGGCAGCTCGAACGGGAGTTCGAGCAGCTCGACGGCGGGCTCGTAGCGCTGCATCAGCTGTCGCGGCAGCGTCGTCACCAGGTCCGTCTGCGACAGCACCAGCGCGACCTGGTTGTAGCTGGGCACCGCCGCGGCGACGCGGCGGTGCCGGCCCAGCGCGGCCAGCGCCTCGTCCACCGGGGACGAGAACTCGCCCCGGGCCGACACGATGACATGGCCGAGCTCGCCGTACTCGTCGAGCGTCGGCGGCTTCGTGCCACGCGGATGGCCGCGGCGCTGCGCCAACACGAAATCGGCGCTCAGCAGGAAACGCGCCTTCAGCGTCTCGGGGATCTTGTCGATGTCGCCGAGGAACAGGTCGACCTCGCCGCGCGCCATGCGCTCGACCAGCGCGGTGTCGTAGGCCGGCACCACGGCCATCCGCAGGTCCGGATTGCCGTGGCGCATCACCTCGGCCATCACGTCCAGCGCCAGCATCGTGAACACGCTGTCGTTGGCCGCGACGGTGAAGGTCCGCGCCGAGGTCGAGGGATCGAAGTCGTGCGGCAGCGCCACGGCGTCGCGCAACTGCGCCAGGGCCTGCGCGAGCGCGGGCCGCAGCGCCAGCGCGCGCTCCGTCGCGACCATGCCGCGTCCGGTCTCCGACGGCACCAGCAGCGGGTCCTGGAACAGCTCGCGCAGCTTGGCCAGGTGTCCCGACAGCGTCGGCTGGCTGATGTGCATGCGCTGCGCCGCGCGGGTCACGTTGAGCTCGTCGAGCAGCGTGTCCAGCGAGATCAGCAGGTGCAGATCCGAACGTCTCATATCCACGATTCCGATACCTCCCATCGAATCTGACGACTCACGGTCGTCGGCGCGATCGCCCTACGCTTCGCTCCGCTTCAAGCAGACACCGCATGAGCCGTCATCGCTACCACCGCATTTTCCAACGATGGTATCGATCAACTTGATGGCTTCGCGCGCCCTTCAACATTCAGTCCGGCACGACAGCCACTCGACCATGAAGACTCGCCCACCTTTCACGCCTGCCCGCACGCGCTCCCTCTCGCTCACCCTGACCTTGGCTATCGCCGCCGCGATCACGACCGTCGTCCTTCCCGCTCGGGCAGAAGAAGCCTCCACCGCCTCGAAGCTCAGCCACAACCAGGCCGGCTACCAGTACTTCAAGCTCGGCGACTTCGAAGTCATCGCCCTCTCGGACGGCACGCTGCCGATCCCGACGCCACAGATCCTGAAGGGCATCGGCGCGGACGAGATCGCTTCGCGGCTGGCCAGGACGTACCAGACCACCGACGTCGAGGCATCGATCAACGCCTTCCTGATCAAGGCCGGCGACCGGCTGGTGATGATCGACGCCGGCACCGGCGAGCTCTACGGCCCCAAGCTCAACAAGTTGACGGCGAGCCTCCAGGGTGTCGGTGTCACGCCGGAGCAGATCACCGACATCCTGATCACGCACATCCACACGGACCACACCGGCGGGCTGATGGATGGCTCGCGCCGGGTCTACCCGAACGCGACGCTGCACCTGGAACAGAAGGAACTCGACTACTGGCTGGGCGCCGGCCAACGCGAGCGCGCGCCGGACGCGATGAAGGTCTACTTCGATCAGGCGCTGGCCAAGGTGCGGCCCTATGTCGACGCCGGCCGCGTGATGCCCTTCAGCGGCGCGGCGCAGCTCTTCCCGGGCATCCGGTCGCAGCCCGCGCCGGGCCACACGCCGGGGCACAGCTTCTACGTGCTGGAGAGCCGCGGCGAGACGCTCGTGTTCTGGGGCGACCTGTTGCACGTCGCCGACGTCCAGCTGCCGAGGCCCGACGTGACGGTGGCCTTCGACGTCGATCCGAAGACGGCGGCCGCCACGCGCAAGGCGGCCTTCGCCGACGCACTCAAGGCCGGCTACTGGGTCGCGGGGGACCACGTCGCGTTCCCCGGCATCGGACATCTGCAGGCCGACGGCAAGGGCTACCGCTGGATCCCGATGCCCTACGTCAACGATCACTTCGTGGCGAAGTGACGCCGGCAGACCCGGCGCGACCTCGGGTCCGGGTCTTGCCCGAACGCTCGTGCTAAAGTATCGGGATAGATTCGCACAAGGCCTTTCTTCTGAGGTCTTTCTCTGCAGCCCCGCCGGTCCTCTCCGGACCCCCAGCAAGCGGCCTGCTCCAGCATCACCCCCCGCTGACAGCTCTTGAGTGTTTCTGTCCCGGCCCGCATGAGCGCGCCGGGTTTTTCCGTTAATCCGTTTTCAAAGGAAACACCATGACGACTCAGACCGGCACCGTGAAGTGGTTCAGCGACGACAAGGGCTTCGGCTTCATCACCCCGGCCGATGGCTCCAAGGACCTGTTCGCCCACCACAGCGAAATCAAGAACAACGGCGGCTTCCGCACCCTGGCCGAAGGCGCCAAGGTCGAGTTCGAGACCAAGGAAGGCCCCAAGGGTCTGCAGGCCTCGAACATCCGCACGGTCTAAGGCGACCTGCTCGCCTCGGCGGGCATCACCGCCGTTCCGCCCTCGCGCGGAACCTCCACGGCCCCGCCTCCCGGCGGGGCCGTTTTCATTCGTGGCCGCTCAGCCAAGCCCGTTCATTCGTGTCCGCTCATTCGTGCCCGCTGATCGCGTGCGGCACGTAGGGCGCTTCCAGCGCGGCGATCTCGCCCTCGTCCAGCACCACGTCGAGCGCGCCGACCGCATCGTCCAGTTGCTCGATCCGCGAGGCGCCGATGATGGGCGCGCTGACCTGCGGCTTGGCCAGGACCCAGGCCAGCGCAACCTGCGCCATCTTCGCGCCGCGTCGCGCCGCGACCGCCTGCACGGCCTCGATGACCGGGCGATCCACGTCCCCTGACTTCCCGTACAGGCGCTTGCCGACGTCGTCGGTCTCGAGCCGCTTCGTCGCTTCATCCGCCGGTCGCGTCAGCCGGCCGCGCGCCATCGGGCTCCACGGGATCAAGCCGACGCCCTGGTCCGCGCACAGCGGGATCATCTCGCGCTCCTCCTCCCGGTACAGCAGGTTGAGGTGGTTCTGCATGCTGACGAAGGGCGTCCAGCCGTTGCGGCGCGCGACCTCCTGCGCCTTCGCGAACTGCCACGCGTACATCGACGAGGCGCCGAGGTACCGCGCCCGTCCCGAGCGCACCACGTCGTTCAAGGCGCACATGGTTTCCTCGATCGGCGTGTCGGCGTCCCAGCGATGGATCTGTAGCAGGTCCACGTAGTCGGTGCCGAGCCGGGCCAGGCTCGCGTCGATCTCCGCGAGCACCTGCTTGCGCGACAACCCGCGGTTATGCTTCACCCCCTCGGGCGTCTCGTACGGGAAATACATCTTGGTCGCGAGCACGACGTCCTCGCGCCGCGTCATCTCCTTGAGCAGCACGCCCACCATCCGCTCGGACGTGCCGCCCGAGTAGCTGTTGGCGGTGTCGAAGAAGGTGATGCCGCTGTCCACCGCGCGGCGGAAGATCGGCCGCGAGGCGTCGAGGTCCAGCGTCCAGCTGTGGTTGCCGACGTCGGCGGCGCCGAAGGTCATGCATCCCAGGCAAAGGCGCGAGACGTCCAGTCCGGTGTCGCCCAGCTTCGTGTACTTCATGCGTGCAGCTCCTGGTTGAGATCGCGTGAATGCGCGGGGCAGGATAGTCGAGCGCCATGAATCGGAGACACTCGCCCCCTTGATGTCCCTCCCCGGTATCGGAGCATTCATGAGCACTGCGCACTTCTATCCCATCGGCACCCCCGGCGTTCCCTGGGGCGACGCCGAGCGCCTCGCCTGGCGCGAACGGCAGGTGCGTTCGCGGCGATATGCGGACGACGTCGTGCCGCGCGTCGAGGCGATGCGCGACCGCTTCGAGGTCGTGCGCTACGGCGAGCTGGACTACGGCGGCGAGACCTATCCGCTGTTCGCGCTGAAGACCACGCCGTGGAACCCCGCGTTGCCCGTGGCGCTGGTCACCGGCGGCGTCCATGGCTACGAGACCAGCGGCGTGCTGGGCGCGCTGCGCTTCGCCGAGGAACACGCGGCGGCCTATGCCGACCGGGTGAACCTCATCGTCGTGCCCTGCGTCAGCCCCTGGGCCTACGAGCGCGTGTGCCGCTGGAACTACCACGCGGTCGATCCCAACCGGAACTTCGGCGCCCGGCGCGAGGCGGCGGAATCGTCGGCGGTGCTCGAGCTGCTGGCGCCCTACGCGGGACAGTTCCTGATGCACATCGACCTGCACGAGACGACGGACACCGACATCACCGAGTTCCGCCTCGCGCTGGCGTCGCGCGACGGCAAACCGCTGGTCGCCGAGGAAGTGCCCGACGGCTTCTACCTGGTCGGCGACAGCGAGACGACGCGGCTCGATTTCCAGCAGGCGATCATCGAGGCGGTGGAGCGGGTCACCCACATCGCGCCGCCCGATGCCAAGGGTCACATCATCGGCGCCCCGTTGAGCGCCCGGGGCGTGATCGAGTTTCCGGTGCGGAACTCGGGGCTGTGCGCCTGCGCGACCGGCGCGCCGTTCACGACGACGACCGAGGTCTACCCCGACAGTCCGCGCACCAACCCGCAGGAGTGCGAGGCGGCGCAAGTCATGGCGGTGCGGGCGGCGCTCGACTTCGCGATCGCGCATCGCGGTTGACGTGCCGCGGCTGACGCGCCGCGGCTGCTGCCAGGATTCGGCACGGCAGTGCGCACACTGGGCCTCCTCTGCATCCTGTCCACGATGACGAGGAGTCTCCGATGCGCACGTCCGAACCATCCGTCAACGACGACTTCGATTTCGAGTTCGGAGACTGGGTCGTCCACCACCGCCGGCTGAACCGACGCCTCAGCGGCTGCGAGGACTGGACCACCTTCGAGGGCCGCTGCACGACGCGAGCGATCCTCGGCGGCCTCGGCAATCTCGAGGACAACGAGCTGGATCTGCCGGAGGGCAGCTATCGCGCGGTGGCGCTGCGCTCCTTCGATCCGAAGAGCGGCCAATGGGCGATCTGGTGGCTGGACGGCCGCTCGCCGCATGCGCTGGACGTGCCGGTCAAGGGCGCCTTCGACGGCCCGATCGGCCTGTTCTTCGCCGACGACACACTCGATGGACGCGCCATCAAGGTCCGATTCACCTGGGACAAGCGCAACCTCGACGAACCGCGATGGGAGCAGGCGTTCTCGGCCGACGGCGGGTCGACGTGGGAGACGAACTGGGTGATGCGGTTCGAGCGCGCGGCGACCTAGCGCCAGGCCCGCCCGGACGACGCCGTCGGTCGCCCTACCCCCACACCACCACCGGGCAGTCCACCTGGCCGTCGCGGTAGCTCACCCCGGGCACCACATCGCGTTCCAGGATCGTCGGCCCGTCCAGGTCAACGATGTCGCAGAGCTGGCCGACCAGCATCGCCGGCGCCATCGCCAGGCTGGTGCCGCCCATGTTGCCCACCATCACGCCGAGCTTGAGCACCCGCGCGCGGTGCGCCATCAGCAGCCCCTCGGTCAGCCCGCCGCATTTGTCGAGCTTGATGTTGAGCACGTCGAAGCGCCCCGGCAGCGCCTCGAGTTCCTCGAGGTTCAGGCAACTCTCGTCCGCCGCCGTCGGCATCGGGAAGTCGACCAGCGCCATGTCGGCCTCGCGGCCGCGCGCGAACGGCTGCTCGACCAGCCGCACGTCGCAGGCGACCAGCACCGGTAGCAAGGCCTCGATGGTCGCGGGCGTGAAGCCCTGGTTCGCATCGACGCTCATCCACGCATCGGGCCGCGCCGCACGGACGGCGCGCACGCGCTCGATGTCCGCGTCCGTGTCGCCGGTGAGCTTCAGCTTGAGCGAACGCATGTCGCGCAGCCCGCTCGCCTTGGCCGCCATCGCGCCGGGTTCGTCGGCACCGAGCGTGATCGTCGTGTTCAGCGGCTTGGGCTCACCCAGTCCCGCGAGCTGCCACACGGCGCGACCGGCGCGCCGCGCCTCGAGTTCCCACAGCGCGCAGTCGACCGCGTTGCGCGCGCCGCCCGGCGGCAGCACGCGCCGCAGCGCCTCGCGTCCGATGCCGTTCTCGATGGCCTCGCGCACAAGCTCCAGCTGTGCCGGCATGTCCGCCGGACGGTCGTTCAGGTAATACACGCCGGCCGATTCGCCGCGCCCTTCGGACGGACCGTCCTTCAGGAGGACGCGCATCGCCGGCATTTCCGTGAAGCGATAGCCGGAGATGACGAAGGGCTCGCGCAGCACGAGCTGCTCGACGTGGCTGGACAGTTGAAGTCGGGACATGGTCAGGGACGGCGGAAACGTTGAGGGGAAAGATCGCTTGCGGACACGCCGGCGGCGGCGATGTCCCCGGGCAGCTCGCGTCCGAGCGCGAGCGCCGCGGCGGCGCGCCCGAGCGCCGGGGCGGTCTGGATGCCGTAGCCGCCCTGCCCGGCGCACCAGAAGAAACCCGGCGCCGTCGGATCGAGGCCGACCACCGGCGTGCGGTCCGGACTGAAGACGCGCAGCCCCGCCCACTGGTGGCGGACCCGCGGCACGCGCCGGCCGCTGAGCGTTTCGAAACGGTCCACCGCGATGGCCACGTCCAGCTCCTCGGGCTGCGCGTCGCAGGGCGGGCTGGGCGTCTCGTCGGCCGGGGAGATCAGCAGCAGGCCGGCGTCGGGCTTGAAGTAGTGGCTCTCGTCGATGACGATGACCGCCGGCCAGTCGGCCGCCGCGCGGGCGTCGACGCCCTCGGGCACGTCGATGAGCGCGGCGGTCCGGCGCAGCGGCTGCAGCGGCAACGGCGCCACGCCGGCCAGTTGCGCCACGGTGTCCGCCCAGGCGCCGGCGGCGTTGATCACCAGCGGCGCGCGAAGGCTGAAGCCGTCCGTTCGCGCGAGCCAGCCCTGGCGCTCGCGCACCAGCTCGCGCAGCGGCGCGCCGAGGTGCAGACGCACGCCACCCGTGCGTGCCTGCCGCAGGAAACCTTGATGCAGCGCGTCGACGTCGATGTCCGCCGAACCCTGCTCGAGCAGCGCGCCCTCGACCAGCTCGCGACGCAGGATCGGCAGCCGGCGCAGGACCTCCTCCGCATCCAGCCGCCGCGTGTGGGCGCGCACGTCGTCATCCATGGCGAAGCGGTCGGCGATCGCCTGCTGGCCCGTGCCGATCAGGTACAGCGTGTCGCGCGGGCGCAGCAGCGGCACCTCGGTGAAACCCGCCGGCGGCCGGTCGAGGAACGGCCGGCTCGCTCGCGTCAGCGCCCGCACCGGCGCGTTGCCGTAGATGGCCGAGTACAGCGCCGCCGAGCGCCCGGTCGTGTGATACCCGGCATGCGCCTCCGCCTCGATCACCGCCACCGACAGGTGCGGCGCCAGGTTCGCGGCGATCGACGCCCCGGCGATGCCGGCCCCGATCACCAGGCAATCCACGCTGCGGGCGGTCGTCTCACTCATGGTTTTTAGCTACTTTCCAAAATGGAAAATAACTCTACCATCCAGACAACTCGATGCACAACCTTGTTTCTCACGGGAAGACCCTCGGACCTTCCCCCCGGAGGCACCGCGACGATGAGCGCCACCATGACGATCCCCACCGCCGACGCGACCGGCTCGCGCGCCACCTGGTTCGGCCAGCCGCGCGGGCTCACCGTGCTCTTCCTGACCGAGATGTGGGAGCGTTTCTCCTTCTACGGGATGAGCGCGCTGCTGGTTTATTACATGACCAAGCAGCTGCATTTCTCGCAGGCCGACGCCTCGCTGATCTATGGGCTCTACACCGGCGGCGTCTTCCTGACGCCGATCGCCGGCGGCTACCTCGCCGACCGCTGGCTGGGGCGGCGCATCGCGATCGTGCTCGGCGGCAGCCTGATGGCGGTCGGACATTTCGCGCTGAGCTGGGAGGCGCTGTTCTATCCGAGCCTGGTGCTCATCGCGCTGGGCAACGGCCTGTTCCTGCCCAACCTGCCCAGCCAGGTCGGCGACCTCTACGCCGAGGACGACCCGCGCCGCGGCGGCGCCTACAACGTCTACTACGTCGGCGTGAACCTCGGTGGCCTGCTCGCGCCGCTGGCCTGCGGCACGCTGGGCGAGGTCTACGGCTGGCATTGGGGATTCGGCGCGGCCGGCGTGGGCATGTGCGTCGGGCTGGCGATCTATCTGCTCGGCGGCCGGCATCTGCCGAAGGATCGGCCGCGTGAGCGGTCCGCCCAGTCCGCCAACGCCGGAAGCCCCGATGCGGCGGGGTCTGCGGGCGCCGCGGCAAGCGTCTCGGCGGATGGTCCGACAGACTCGGTCGACGGGCCGGCGGCGCGCAAGCCCGGTGCCGCCGCGATCGTCGTGCCGCTGCTGCTGGTGGCCTTGTCGGTGATGGTGTTCCGCAGCGCCTACGCGCACAGCGGCAACACGCTGGCGCTGTGGGCGGACTCGCACGTCGACCTGCATGCCTTCGGGTTCGCGATCCCGGTGACCTGGGTGCAGTCGCTCAACCCGCTGTTCGTCTTCCTGTTCACGCCGCTGCTGATCCGTGCCTGGCGTCGCGCCGCCGTGCGCGGCCGCGAGCCCGCGCCGGCCCGCAAGATGGCCATCGGCGCCGCCGGCGTCGCCGCGGCCTACCTGCTGCTCGCGGCGACGGCCGCGATGTCCGCTGGCCAGCCGGTGAGCGGCCTGTGGTTGCTGGTGTTCTTCGCCGTCTACACGATCGCGGAGCTCTATATCCTGCCGGTCGGGCTGGGCCTGTTCGCGCGGCTCGCGCCGTCGGGCATGGGCGCGACGGTGATCGCCGCGTGGTTCCTCGCGGCCTTCGCGGGCAACCTGCTGTCGGGGGTCGTGGGACGTGCGTGGCAGTGGCTTGGACCGGCGGAGTTCTTCATGCTGCTCGCGGCACTCGCCGCCGCGGCCTCGCTGGCGCTGCTCGCGCTGGGTCCCATGTTGAGGAGGTTGGAGGCGCCGCTGGCCCTCACCCCCACCCTCTCCCGCAAGCGGGAGAGGGAGTAGGACAGTGCTCGGTCGAACACCCTCTCCCGCTTGCGGGAGAGGGAGGGGTGAGGGCTAGCGGCCGTGGAAGTCCGGCAGCCCTCTGCTCGCTGGAACGCCGATAAGGTCCTTCAGCGCTTCGGATTTCGCGGCTTCGCGGCGGCGGTTTTGGCAGCCTTGCCCGACGGCGCGGGCTCCGGCTCCTGCAGGCGCCGCGAGACGTCGATGAAATGCTGGCTGAAGCCGTCCGGCGTGCCGCTGCTGCGCGGCGCGCAGGTCGCCAGCACGCGACAGGGACCGTCGGCCGCCTTCAGGTAGGCGTGACCCATCTCGCTGTCGAAGTAGATCGAATCGCCCGCCTTGAGCACCACCGGCGCGTACAGCTCGCAGTGGAAAGCGACCTCGCCCTCGAGCACGTAGGCGAACTCCTCGCCCGGATGCCGGATCAGGTCGCCGAACTCGGCCTTGAACTCGTCCAGCGTGCGGGCACGGACCTCGGCGATCAGCGGCGTGACGCGCTTGTTCAGCAGCTCGGTCGCGAGATACAGCTGCTGGTAGCTCTCGGTCACCACCTGCTGCCCCTCGCCGGCCCGCTCCACGATGCGCCGCCCGGCCCCGCCCGGCGCGGCGCGCGCGCCCGGTCCGTCGGCCAGCAGCTCGGCCATGTCCACGCCCAGGCCCTTGCTGAGCAGCATCAGCTTGTCGTAGGACAGCGACACGTTGCCCTTTTCCAGTTTGGAAAGCGTCGACACCGCCAGCCCCGTCCGCCCGCTCACGTCGCTGAGCGTCAGGCCCAGACGTCGCCGCACGTTGCGGATGTGGTCGCCAGGAAGGTTCGAGTCGATGGCCATGGTCGGGAGTAGCAAGCGGTGCGGCGATCTTAGCAAGCGCTCTCCGCCAGGCCACCGCGAACACCCTCGGTTGAACCATCGATCCGAATCATCTAAGGTTTACACCGATGTGAAAGAGTTTTCCAAATTGGAAACTTGTGGCTCAACTTCGCTCGCCTCGCCAGGAGTCCACGAATGAACGCCTCCCCCCGTTCCCGCCGCCGAGCGCCCGTCGCGCGGCGCTTCGCCCTCGCGCCCTTGCTGCTGCCCTGCCTCGCCGCGATGCAGGCGTCGCCCGCCTGGAGCCAGGCCGCGCCGCCCGCCGCGTCGGCGTCGTCGCCCGCGGCCGCCGACAAGGACGCCGACCGCGCCGCGGTCAAGGCGGAGAAGCTGGAGGTGGTCACCGTCACCGCGACGCGCCGCCGCGAGCCGCTGCGCGACGTGCCGCTGCGCGTCGAGACCATCAGCACCGAGGGCCTGGAGCGCTCCGGCGCCGGCTCGCTGGTGGACTACGTCGGCAACCTGCCCGGCGTGGACGTGAGCAGCGACGGCGGTCCCGGCCGGGGCCAGGTCAGCATCCGCGGCATCAATGTGGGCAGCGCGGGCACCGCGACGGTCGGCACCTATGTCGACGAGGTGGCCTACGGCTCCAGCACCGCCTTCGGCGGCGCGGCCGTGGCCGCACTCGACATGTCGCTGCTGGACCTGCACCACATCGAGCTGCTGCGCGGCCCGCAGGGCACGCTCTACGGCGCGGGCGCGATGGGTGGCCTGCTCAAGTACGTCACCAACGAACCCGACACGCTGGAGTTCTCCGGCAAGGTCGGCCTGGGCGTGCGCGGCATCAAGGGCGGTGCGCTCGGACACACCGAGAACGCGGTGGTGAACGTGCCGCTGAGCGCCGGCGTCGCCGCGCTGCGCGTGGCCGCCTTCAACGACCACGACGGCGGCTATATCAAGGCTTCCGGCCTGGCGCCGGGCAAGCACGTCAACGACGGCGACACGCGCGGCGGCCGGGTCTCGCTGCTGCTGGAGCCGATGTCGAAGATGAAGGTCCGCCTCTCCGCGGTCGACCAGAAGATCGAGCGCGATGGCACCGGCGTCGTCCAGTACGACGTCGCGACCGGCAAGCCCATCCACGGCGACCTGACCCACGACCTGTCGATCTCCGAGCCCTACAGCATCCGCACGCGGCTGCTGTCGGCGGACGTCGACGTCGACTTCGGCTGGGCGCGCCTGAACGCGATCGTGTCCAGCCAGCGCTTCAACGGCGACACATTGCTGGACGCCACCGAGATCCTCGGCGGCGGCGCCTTCGACTTCGTGCAGCTGGACAACCGCACCAAGCTGCGCAAGGAGACCCAGGAGCTGCGCCTCACCTCGGCGCGAGGCACCGTCGAATGGCTGGTCGGCCTGTATCACAACAAGGAGCGCAACAACTACAACCAGCGCCTGTGGGGCCTGCCCACCGGCGCCGACGCGGACATGGAGCTCGTGCGCGTCGGCCAGCCCGCCAGCTACGAGGAGAACGCCGTCTACGGCGACGTGACGTGGAACCCGACCTCGGCCCTGTCCTTCACGCTGGGCGCCCGCGTGGCGCGCAACAAGCAGGCGTACGAGACCTTCACCAACGACGTCCCGGACTTCCCGGAGCCGGCGACCTCCAAGGACCGCTCCAACACCTACCTGATCACCGGCCGCTATTCGCTGGACAAGCAGAGCAGCGTGTACGTCCGCGCCGCCAGCGGCTACCGGCCCGGCGGCCCCAACCCGCAGGCGATCGACGAGAACGGCCAGGTCATCCCCGGCGCGCCGACCTCCTTCGAGGCCGACACGCTCTGGAGCTACGAGGCCGGCTACAAGGCCGACCTGCTGGACCGGCGCCTGTCGCTGGAAGTCGCGCTCTTCGACATCCGCTGGAGCAAGCTGCAGCAGCCGCTCGCCTTCGGCGCGACGACGGTGATGGGCAACGCCGGCAAGGCCGAGGTCAAGGGACTGGAACTGGCGTCGCATTACACGGTCAACGACGACTGGCGCCTGGAGGGCAGCCTGGCCTGGACCGACGGCAAGCTGAAGGAAGACGCGCCGGCCCTCGGTCCCTCGGGCGCGAAGCTGCCGAACTCCGCCCGGCTGTCCGTGTCGCTGGGCGCGCGCTACAACTTCGCGCTCGCCGGCAAGCCGTCCTACGCCAGCCTGCAGGTCCGCCACGTCGGCAAGCGCAACGCCGGCTACGACAGCGACACCACCTCCATCCCCAACTTCGTGATGCCGGCCTACACGCTGGTGGACGCGCAATGGGGCATGGACTTCGGCGCCTGGCAGCTGTCGGCCTTCGTCCGCAACCTGACCGACAAGCGCGCCATCCTCGGCGCCGACACCGCCCTCACCGCCTTCGGCGGCCCGCTGCGCGCGACGCCGGCCCAGCCGCGCACGATCGGCGCGTCGGTGACCTACAACTTCTGAACGCCGCCCCATGAAGCCCATGACCTTGCGCCCAGCCGCCACGATGCTGGCCCTGATGCTGGCGATCTGCGGCGCGATGCCGATCGCCTCGGCCCAGGCGCCGGCCGCCGCCCCCAAGGACGCGCCGGTCGCGCCGCTGACGGCCACCGCGCCGGCCTCCGCCGCATCGGCCCCATCGGCTCCATCGGCGGCCGCCGCGAAGACCGCCCAGCCGATGACGCTGGCCGACACCCAGGCCTGGCTCGACGGCCTGATGCCGGCCGCGCTGAAGATGGCGCAGGTGCCGGGCGCCGTCGTCGTCATCGTGAAGGACGGCCAGCCGCTGATCCAGAAGGGCTACGGCTACGCCGACTGGGACCGCCGCGTGCCGGTCGACGCCGAGCGCACGCTGTTCCGTCCGGGCTCGGTGTCCAAGCTGTTCACCTGGACCGCGGTGATGCAGCTGGTCGAGCAGGGCAGGCTCAACCTGGACGCCGACCTCAACCAGTACCTCGACTTCCGGATCCCGCAGCTCAACGGCAAGCCGATGACGCTGCGCCATGTGCTCACGCACACGACGGGCTTCGAGGAGACGGCGCGCGACCTGATCACCTACACCTCGACCTCGCCCGACCTGGCCAAGGTGCTCAAGGACTACATCCCGCCGGCGATCTACGAGCCGGGCGCGCGGCCAGGCTACTCGAACTATGCGACCGCGCTGGCCGGCTACATCGTGCAGCGCGTCAGCGGCCAGCCCTTCGACGACTACGTCGAGCAGAAGATCTTCGCGCCGCTGGGCATGCGGCATGCGAGCTTCCGCCAGCCGCTGCCGCCGGCGCTGGCGCCGCTGATGTCGCAGGGCTACGAGAAGCAGGGCGATCCGGGCAAGGGCTTCGAGATCGTCAGCCTGGCGCCCGCGGGCAGCCTGTCGGCGACGGGCGCGGACATGGGGCGCTTCATGCTGGCGTTCCTGCAGCAGGGCCAGTTCGGCGGCGCGCGCATCCTCAAGCCGGAAACGGTGAAGCAGATGCACGGCCAGCTGACGAAGCCCATGCCCGACCTGCTCGGCATCGGGCTGGGCTTCTACCAGCACGACATCAACGGGCATCGCGTCGTCGGCCACGGCGGCGACACCATCCTCTTCCACACCGACCTGCTGCTGTTCGTCGACGACGGCATCGGGCTGTACGTCTCGGTCAACTCGCCGGGCAAGGACGGCCAGGGCAAGTGGCTGCGCGACCGCGTGCTGGAATCCTTCGCCGACCGCTACCTGCCGGACACGCGCCCGGCCACGCCGCGCCAGGTCGACGAGGCCACCGCGAAGCAGCACGCGCAGCAGCTGGCCGGCTCGTACCAGAGCACCCGCCGCGAGGACTCGACCTTCTTCTCGCTGCTGCCGCTGCTCAGCCCGCTGAAGGTGCAGGCGCTGGAGGACGGCCGCGTCGCGCTCGAGCTGGCCGGCTCGCGCAGCGTGTTCCGCGAGGTCAGGCCCTACCTCTGGGAGGAGGAGCACGGCAAGCGCCGCCTGCAGGCCGTCGTCGAGAACGGCCGCGTGGCGCGCTGGGGCCTGGAGCCCTATGTCTTCGCCTTCGTCTTCGAGCCGGTGCCGGCCCTGTCCGGATCGCTGGCACTGCTGCTGCTCGGGCTGTCGCTGGTGACGCTGCTGCTCACGACGCTGCTGTGGCCGGTGGCCGCGGTGCTGCGCCGCAAGCACGGCGCCGCGGCGCCGGCTCGTCCGGTCCTGGCGGTGCGCGTCGCGAGCCTGCTGGCGCTGGTCGCGGTGGCGACCTGGGCGCTGGTGTTCACCCGGCTCGAAGGCGATGGCGACCTGAGCGTGGTGCTGCCGCTCGCGCAAGTCCTGACCCTGGTCTCGTTCGTCGGCGGCCTGCTCGTCTCGCTGTGGCATGCGCGGCAGGCGCTGCGCGGCCGTGGCGGCAGTGACGGCGCCGGCGGCGCATCAAGGGCAGCGAAGGCGCTGGCCGTCGTGTGGGTGCTGGCCTTCGTCGTGCTGCTCGTGATCGGCGGCGCGCATCACCTGATCAGCTTCAACCAGAACTTCTGAACCCGAGGCTCCCGGGATGGAGTCGAGGCGCGCCCACAAGGCGCGCCTGTTTCGCTTGAAGGATGTTCGATGAATTCGATGAAGAAGGCCGGACTCGTCGGCCTGGCCAGCTTGGCGCTGGTCCTGTCCGCGGCCTCGCCGTCCCATTCGCAGCCCAGCGGGCAGCCGGCGGCGGTCCCGCCTGAGAAGCCCCTCGCGGCCAAGGTCGCTTCGGCCATGCCAGGCGCTTCGGACGCCCGCGCCGCCGCCGCGCTGACCGCCACCGACCTCGAAGCCTGGCTGGACGGCCGCGTGCCCTACGCGCTGGAGGCCGGCGACATCGCCGGCGCGGTCGTGTCCGTGGTGAAGGACGGCAAGGTGCTGCTGCAGAAGGGCTACGGCTACGCCGACGTCAAGGCCAAGGTGCCGATGAGCGCCGAGACCTCGATGGTGCGCCCGGGCTCGACCTCCAAGCTGTTCACCTGGACGGCGGTGATGCAGCAGGTGCAGGCGGGCAAGCTCGACCTCGACCGCGACGTCAACGACTACCTCGACTTCAAGATCCCGCAGGCCTTCGGCAAGCCGGTCACGCTGCGCCACCTGATGAACCACACGGCCGGTTTCGAGGAAGGACTGAAGGACCTGCTCGCCTACGACCCGAAGCTGGCGCCGTCCAACGAGGTCTACCTGAAGGAGCATCCGCGGCCGATGCTGTTCGCGCCGGGCCAGGCGCCGGGCTACTCCAACTACGGCGTCGCGCTCGCCGGCTACATCGTCCAGCGCGTCAGCGGCGAGCCCTTCGACGCCTACGTCGACCGCCACATCTTCCAGCCGCTGGGGATGAAGCACTCGACGACGGCGCAGCCGCTGCCTGAGAAATTCGCGCCCTTCATCGCCAAGGGCTACCGCCAGGCGAGCGACCCCGCACCCTCCCCGTTCGAGCTGGTCGTCACCGCGCCCGCGGGCAGCGGCAGCGCGACGGCGGCGGACATGGCGCGCTTCATGCTCGCCCACCTGCAGCAGGGGCAGCTGGACGGCTACGCGATGCTCAGCCCCGCCACCGCCGCGCGGATGCACAGCCCGTCGGCGACGGCGCGCCCCGGCTTCAGCGTGATGGCCCACGGCTTCTTCATGGAGTTCCGCAACGGCCACCTGCTGCTGGGCCACGGCGGCGACACGATCGTGTTCCATTCCGACCTGGCCCTGCTGCCCAAGGAGGGCGTCGGCATCTTCATGTCCTTCAACAGCCGGGGGAAGGACTCGGCGGTGTACCTCGCGCGCAAGGCGCTGATGGACGGTTTCCTCGACCGCTACTTCCCGGGTCCGACGATCGTCGACGCACCGGCGCTCGCCTCGGCGCCGCAGGACGCGGCGCGCATCGCCGGCCGCTACCAGACCTCGCGCCGCGTCGAGCACGGCTTCCTGAGCGCGCTGTACCTGATGAACCAGACGGTGATCGCCGCCAATCCGGACGGCACGATCCTCGCGCCCTCCGGCCCGACCGGCGAGATGAGCACCTTCCGCGAAGTGGCGCCGCAGCTGTGGCGCAAGCAGGGCGGCACGCAGGAGCTCGCGCTCGTCGACGTCGACGGCGTGAAGACGGTCATCGACAGCGAGAACCCGGTCTCGGTGCTGCAGGAAGCGCCCTTCCTGCGCTCCGCGCCGTTGACGCTGAGCATCCTGGGGCTGTCGCTGCTGGTGCTGGCCGGCGCGCTCGTCGCCTGGCCGCTGGGCGCGCTGCTGCGGCGCGCGGATCGCGCCACCAGCGGCGCGTCGCCGGCGCTGCGCCAGCTTCGCCGCTGGCAGCGGACCGCCGTCGTCGTGGACCTCGTCTATGTGACCGCCTGGCTCGTCCTGATCATGCCGGTGCTCAGCACCGACCTGGCGATCTACAACGGCGGGAACGACTGGCTGTTCGGCCTCATGCAGCTGAGTGGCGTGTTCGCGCTCGCGGCGGCCGTGGTTGGGGCCTGGGTTGCCTGGAAGCTGTTCCGCGTCGACGCGACGCGCCTGACGCGCGCCTGGGGCGTGCTGGTCGCGCTGGCGCTGGCGGGCATCGTCTGGATCGGCGTGGCAGGCCAGTTGATGGCCCTCAACCTCAACTACTGAGCCCCGCGCAAGGACCGGCCCATGAAGTTCTTCATCGCCCACCTGGCCACCGAGACCAACACCTTCGCGCCGGCGCCGACCGGTCTCGGCGGCTTCGAGGAGTACGGGATCTTCCACGGCGACGCGAGCCGCCGCGATCCCGATGGCACCGGCGCCTTCCTGCGCTTCCTGCGCGAGCTGGTCGAGGCCGACGGCCACGAGGTCGCCGAGAGCCTGTCCGCGATCGCGCAACCGTCGGGGCGCACGGTACGGCAGGTCTACGAGGCGCTTCGCGACGAGATCCTCGCGGACCTGCGCGCGGCGATGCCGGTGGACGCGGTGCAGTTGCTGCTGCACGGCGCGATGGCCGCCGAGGGCTATGACGACTGCGAAGGCGATCTTGCGGCGCGCATCCGGGCGATCGTCGGGCCGGAGGTCGCGATCGGCCTGGAGCTCGACCTGCACTGCCACTTCACCGCGCTGATGGCGCGTTCGGCGGACGCGATCGTCGCGTTCAAGGAGTACCCGCACGTCGACGCGGAGCCGCGCGGGCGCGAGCTCTATCGCATCCTCGTCGACACGGTCGCAGGCCGCGTGCGACCGGTCACGGCGAGCTTCGACTGCAAGATGGTGGGGCTGTGGCACACGACGCGCGAGCCGATGCAGTCCTTCGTCGCCCGCATGCAGGCGGTGGAGCGCGAGCCCGGCGTGCTGTCGGTGTCGCTGGGCCACGGCTTTCCCTGGGGCGACGTGCCCGAGGCGGGCGCGAAGCTGTGGGTGGTGACCGACAACGACCCGGCGCTGGCGCGCTCGCTGGCCGAGCGACTGGGGCGCGAGTTCTGGGACCTGCGCGACGCGATCGGGCCCGAGCTGATCGACGTCGACGGTGCGCTCGACCGTGCCGCGGCGCTGGGCGACGGTCCGGTCGTGCTGGCCGACATCGCCGACAACCCCGGCGGCGGCGCGCCCTGCGACAGCACCTTCATCCTGCGGCGCATCGTCGAGCGCGGCATCGGCAATGCCGTGGTCGGCGCGTTGTGGGACCTCGGCGCGGTGCACATCTGCCGCGACGCGGGCGTGGGCGCCGAGCTGGACCTGCGCATCGGCGGCAAGTGCGGGCCGGCCTCGGGCGATCCGCTCGACCTGCGGGTAGTGGTGCGCGCGGTGGTCGAAGACCACACGCAGTCCGCGCTCGGCACCCGGGAGCGCATGGGCACCTGCGTGCGGGTCGAGGCCGCGAACGGCGTGCACATCGTGCTGTGCTCGATCCGCACGCAGACCTACGGCACCGACGCGTTCACCGGCCTCGGGCTGACGCTGGAGAACAAGTCGCTGATCGTCGTGAAGTCCACGCAGCACTTCCATGCCGAGTTCGCGCCGATCGCCAGGGCCGTGCTCTACGTCACCACGCCCGGGACCATGGACTGCGACTTCACGCGCACGCCCTACCGGCTGCGGTCGCTGGACTACTGGCCGAGGGTGGCGGATCCGCACGGGTTCGGCTGACGAGTCCAGCGGCGAGAATGGCCGCCATGGCACAAGGCAAACGCATCTCGGTGGACATCGACGGCAACGCGCTGCAGGCGATCAAGGGCCTGGGCGCGGCGGCGCGCTCGGCGCGCACGGCGGCGGGAGAAAGTCAGGGCGCGGCGGCCACGCGGCTGGGCGTGCACGTCCAGACCATTGCGCGGATCGAGTCCGGCGAGCCCGGCGTCGCGATCGGGCACGTGTTCGGTCTGCTGGCGCTCTACGGGATCACGCCGGGGTTGACGGGCTGACCCCGACGAGCGCGCCGATGCTGGCGTCCTTCGACGCTACAGCCGGGTCATCCCGGTCCTTCGCCGCAGAAGATCGAACGCCATCAGGTGACTCGCCCCGGAGATGCCGACGCCGAAGAACGGGATGAGCGCCATCGGCAAGGTCTGGATCCCGGCCATGAGCGGGTCGTCCTGGACGAACAGCGTCAATCCGGTCCCGACCGCGACGACGAAGTCTGCGAAGCCGAACAAGTGGAAGACCAGGTAGCGCCCGCGGGTCTTGGGCAGCAGCGTGACCGCCAGCGCCAGCAGCCCCGCGATGAGATCGCCGATGCCCGCGTTCAGGACGAAGCTCTGCGGCAGCAGGCCGCGCGCGCCGTACCAGAAGAACACCAGGGCCGCCGCGATCCGCCAGATGTGGAACGCGGTCAGCCCCTGCAGGCCGAGCCGCTCGATGTAGCCGCGCACGGGCCGCGACATCGCATACACGAGCACCGGCACGACGATGCCCGCCGCGATGAGCGTCGCCAGGTACCGGGGATCGATCAGGCCGTACACGCCCGTCCGGGCGGCCGTCACGACGCCCAGGCCCCAGGCGGCCAGCACGATCAGCAACGTGGCGGTGCCGCGCGGACGTTCCATTCCGGAGAATGCTTTCATCGTCGGCTCCTTCACGGCTTCACGACCGGTTCGGACAACGCCGGCGGCGTCTCGATCCAGCGCATGAAGTCGGCCACGTGGCGCGCCCACAGCTCGGGCCTCGTCATCGTGTAGTGCCCCGGCGAGCTCGATGTCCCCGGCTGCACGACGTAGCGCCCCTGCGCCAGGCGCGGCACCGTCGTCTCCAGCACCTTCAGCTCATCCGGGTTGAACTCGTCGTCGGAGAAGTTGAGCGCGAAGAGCTTGGTCCTGATCGCGCCCAGGCGATCCTGCGGTGCGTAGCTGAAGGACGACTTGAGCGAGTAGAGGATGTCGTTCGGATCGACATGCTCGGCCTGCTGTCGCGTCGTGGCGAGGAAGCGGTCCGCGGCCGCGCCGTCGGGCACCTGCTGCTGGAGCGCGGACGCGCTGTCGATCATCAGCCGCAGCACCCGGAAGCCGTTGATCCAGCCGCGCGGCGTCGCGGTGTAGTCGCCCTGCTTCCATTCGGGATCGGATTGGATGGCATCGATGACCATGCGCCGCCACAGCAGGTTGCGCCCCGAGACCGGCATCGGCAGCGACACCACCGGCATCACGCCGTCCATCATCTCGGGATAGGCCTGCGCCCATTGCCAGGCGTTCATGCCGCCCATCGACATGCCGACGATCGCATGCAGATGCTTGATCCCGAGGGTCTGGGTCGTCAGCTTGTACTGCAGGTCGACGATGTCGCCGTAGTCGTAGTCCGGGAAGCGCGCCCGCAGGCCGTCGCTCGGCTTGCTGGACTGACCGTGGCCGACGCTGTCCGGGAAGATCAGGTAGTAGCGGCGGGCGTCCAGCGCCTGCCCCGGCCCGAACAGCGCCTGCGCGAAGGTCGGGCTCAGCAGCGCCCGGCTGTCCGCGCCCGTCCAGTGCAGGACCAGCACCGCGTTGTCGATGTCGCCGCTGGCGTTGTGATGCGGCGTGCCCAGCGTCGCGTAGTGGATCTTCACGCGGTCCAGCGTCTGACCGCTGCGGAACCGGTAGTGGTCGAACCAGACGTCCTTCTGGACCGCGTCGGCGTTGCCGCCCTGGTCCCACGCGCTGGCCGTACCCGCGTCCGCCGGCGAGGCGGCCCTCGCCTGCGCGGCGGCCGCCGGCACCAGCGGCGAGGTGAGCGACAGGACGGCAAGCGCGACCGCGGCCAACGTGGTGCGGGAAGAGGCTCGAAGCTTCATGGCGGGATTCCTGGCAGCAAGAAACAAGGGGGAAGACAAGGGGAAGACAAGGGAACGGGCGGTTCATTCCGCCAGTTACTCTCATGATGAGAGTGACGTATCATTCCATGACTCTTATAATCAGAGTTACTTGGTGGGACATTGCAGGAAGCCGCCGCCGCGACCCGGCGCTGGCGGCCTGCGGGAGTGGAAGACGATGAAGTCCAAGAGCTTCGACGGCATGGCCTGCTCGATGGCCAGCGTCATGGGCGCGATGGGCGACCGCTGGGGCGCCTTGATCGTCCGCGACCTCTATCTGGGTCTGCGGCGTTATGACGACCTGCGCCAGTCGACCGGGGCCAGCAACGCGACCCTGTCGGACCGGCTGAAGTCGCTGCAGCAGAGCGGCCTCGTGGAACGCCACCAGTACCAGTCACGGCCTGACCGCTACGAGTACCGGTTGACGCCGCGGGGTCAGGAGATCGGCCTGGTCCTGTTGGCGATGGTGCAGGTGGGCGACCGCTGGAATGTCGACGGGCTCGACGGTCCGCCGCTGCAGTTCTTCGATGCGGGCAGCGGCCGTCGCGTGCTGCTGAATCTCGTCGACGCGGAGACGGGACAGCCCGTCGCGCCCGAGCGCCTGTCGATCGAGGCCGGTCCCGGCGCCGATGACCTGATGCGATGGCGTCTGGAGCGTGCGAAGGCGGCCACCGTGTGACGGCCGGATGCGGCCTTTGCTCGCGCCCTGCCAGTCGCGCGCGAACGCGGCACAGGCGGGATCGGGCGCGGGATCGTTCAACAGGCGCTCCCGCACCGGCTCGATGAGCTTGTCCCACGGCGGGTCGCTGTTGCGCCGCTGCATCATCCGCGTGAGCACCATCCGCGTCGGCGCGATCTGGTGCCTCGTGTGCCGGGCCACCCAGGTCTCGCGCATCGCGTGGCGGACAAGCGCCGCCCCAGGCCTGGGAAGGTCCGGGGGCGGCGTCCGTTTCACGAGGCCCGCGCTGCAGCCCGTTCGGCGGCCAGTTCCGCCACCACGTCGCCGTAGCGGCGCAGCGGCCGGCCCAGCATCCGTTCCAGGCGCTCCACCGACCCGGTCTCCGGCTTCATGCCGTGACGCTGGATGCGGCCCATCATCAGGCGCATGTCGTAGGCCATCCAGGCGGGCATGGCCTGGGCCAGCTGCGCCTCGAAGGCCGGCAGGTCGTCGCCGCCGTAGCGGATCTCGCGCTGCAGCGCACGGCCCCAGGTCGCCGCGGCGGTGGTGCCCGTCATCGCCTCGGGCCCGACGACATCGAAGGTCACGCGCGGCAGAGGCGCCGGCGCGGCATCGCGGCGCAGCAGCTCGACGACGGCGATGTCCGCCAGGTCCCGCGTGTCGATCATCGACACGCCGGCCTCGCCGATCGGCATCGGGAACACGCCGTAGCCCTCGATCACGGCCTGCACCTGGCGGTCGTTCTGCATGAAGTAGGCCGGGCGCAGCACCGTCGCGGGCAGGTCCAGGCTCTCGATCATCCGCTCCACCGTGTGCTTGCCGGTGAAGTGCGGCACCTCGGTGAACAGGTCCGCATGGATCACGGACAGGTAGACGATGCGCTCGATGCCGGCCTCGCGGGCCAGGCTGAGCGCCTGCAGGCCTTGCGTGACTTCGTCGGGCGACACCGCGTTCAGCAGGAACAGGGTGCGCACGCCGGCCAGCGCGGCGCGCATCGAGGCGACGTCGGACAGGTCGCCGACGACCTCCGCGACGCCCTCGGGCAACACGGCCTTGCCGGGACGGCGCACCAGCGCCTTCACCGACGCGCCCTTGCGCGCGAGACCTTGGACGACGAGGGAACCGATGGTGCCGGTGGCACCGGTGACGAGGATGCTCATGGGGAACTCCAGGATGGATGGTGGAAGGCGGGGGACCCGCCGTCGAAGCGGACAGTCGCTGCGATGGGATGAACGATAGGGTGTTGCGCTTGATAAACACAGACACCAGAATTCAGATATCCCGTCTCATTCCTGGAACACATGGACCTGAACGCCCTGGCGGACTTCACCCTCGTCGCGACCCATGGCGGCTTCGGACGCGCCAGCCGCGCGAGCCGGCGCTCCAAGGCCACGCTCTCGCGGCGCGTCGCGGACCTGGAGGAGCAGCTCGGCGTGCGCCTCATCGAGCGCGGCGCCAAGGGCCTGGAGCTCACCGAGGCCGGCCAGCAGCTGCTCAGCCGCACCGAAGGCCCGATGCACGAGGTCGCGGACGCCTTCGCCGCGGCGCTGGACGGCGCGGACACCGTGCGCGGCACGCTGCGCATCGCCGCGCCGCTGCTGTTCTCGCAGCTCGCGATGGGACGGCTCTGCGCGGAGTTCCACGCACGCTACCCGGAGGTGCGGCTCGAGGTGGTCGCGGAGGACCGTGTGGTCGATCTCGTCGAGGAACGCTTCGACCTGGCGATCCGGCCCAATCCCCGGATGGACTCGGCCTTGGTCGGCCGCTGTTTCGCGAAGGACCGGCTGGTCGTGGTCGCGGCGCCGGACATCCCGATGCCCGTCGCGGGCAACGCGCCGGTCCCGGTGAGCGCGGTCGTCACCGGCACGCGCGAAGGCGAACGCTGGGCGCTCGCCGGCAGCGGGTTGAGCCTGGAGCCGCGGCCGGTGCTGCGGCTGTCGTCGATGCTGATGGTGCGCGACGCCGTGATCGCCGGCGCGGGCGTGGCGCTGCTGCCGCACTCGCTCGTGTGGGAGCGGCTCGCGCGGGGCGAGCTCGCGTCCTGGGGCGCCGTGCCCGGCAAGGACGTCGAGCTCTGGGTGCTGCACACCTCGCGCCGCCTGGCCAGCCCGAAGGTCAAGGCCTTCGTGGATTTCCTCTGCGGGAAGTATCCGGACGAGATGCTGATGCTGCCGGGCTGAGCGGCGGCGGATCGGCCGAGGCTCAGGCCAGCTTGAAGGTCGCCACCACCTTGACGAGTTGCTCGGCCTGGGACTTCAGGCCGCTCGCGGCCGCGGCCATCTGCTCGACCAGCGCGGCGTTCTGCTGCGTGGCCTGGTCGATGTGGGTGACGGCCTCGCCCACCTGCGCGACGCCGCTGGACTGCTCGCTGCTGGCGGAACTGATCTCGCCGATGATGTCGTTGACACGGCGGATGCTGCCCACCACCTCGGTCATCGTCGCGCCGGCCTGGTCCACCATGCGCGTGCCCTGCTCGACCCGCTCGACGCTGGCCGTGATCAGGCGCTTGATCTCCTTGGCGGCTTCGGCCGAACGGCCGGCCAGCGAGCGCACCTCGGAGGCGACGACCGCGAAACCGCGGCCCTGCTCGCCCGCGCGCGCCGCCTCGACCGCCGCGTTCAGCGCCAGGATGTTGGTCTGGAAGGCGATGCCGTCGATGACGCCGATGATGTCGGAGATCTGGCGCGAGGAGTCGTTGATGCCCTTCATCGTCTCGACGACGTGGCCCACGACCTCGCCGCCCTGCACCGCCACGTCGGACGCGTTCTGCGCCAGCTGGTTGGCCTGATGCGCGCTATCGGCGTTGTGGCGCACGGCGGCACTCAACTGCTCCATCGACGACGCCGTCTCCTCCAGTGAGCTGGCCTGCTGCTCGGTGCGCGCGCTGAGATCCATGTTGCCCACGGCCATCTCGTCGCTGGCGGTCTGGATGCCCTCGGACGCCTGGCGCACCTGGCGCACGAGCTCGGTGAGGCCATTGCTCATCCGGCCGAGCGAGCCGACCAGGTAGGCGATTTCATCGCGGCCATCCACCTGCAGGCGCTGCGACAGGTCGCCCTGCGCGACCGCGTCGACCAGCTGGATGGCGCGGGCCATCGGGCGCGTGATCGAGCGCGTCAGCGCCACCGCCAGCACGATGCCCAGCACGATGGCGATCACGCCGAGCAGTTCCAGATGGAGCTGGGCGCGCGCGGTGTCGGCGGCGATGGTCTGGTTCATCTCGTCGATGACCTTGCGCTGGTAGTCCAGCACGGCGGTCAGCGAGGCCACGTAGGCCGGGGCGACGATGCTGAATTCGCTGTCGTAGATGCGGTTGGCCTCGTCGGCCTTGTCGGCGCGCTTGGCCGCCATCATGCGGTCGCGCGCATTGAGATAGGCCTTGCGGGCCTGGCCGAACTTCTCCAGCAGCGGCTTCTCGCTGTCGGTCGTCGGCAGCTCGGCGAGCGCCTTGACGATTTCGCTGCCGCGGGCGGTCGAGGCCTTGGCCTCGTCACGGAAGATCGCCTCCAGGCCGCCGTCCGCGTTCTTCGCGATCGCCTTGCCGCGCGTGACGCCGACGGCGACATTGCGCAGCTGCTCTTCCAGCAGCCGTTCCTTGGCCAGCGGCGAGGCCATCATGGCCTGGACCGCCACCGACGCGCTGTTCAGGCGCAGCACGCTGACCACCAGCATCAGCGCCAGCAGCAGCAGGATGAGGGCAAAGCCGGCGCCGAGCCGGGTTCCAACGCGCATGTTGTTCAGAGTCATGAGGACCTCATCCATTCCAAGGGGCATTCCGGGCGGATGGCGGCGCCTTTTGCAGGCCCCACCGACGTGGCCGCGAGCCTATGCGCTTGTTTTCCCGGCGAACAGTCCCGGTGCTGGCGTGCGTCGCACGGCGGCGTGAACAGCTTGACGAAACCGGCACCGTTACGCCCGGAAGGCCCGAACCCGCAAGTCGGAGGCATTGACGCGCGGCGGTAGTAGAGTGCGCTCCTGAACGACACTGAACGTTTGGAAGGAACGTCATGCCAAAAGGCGAGCAACGCAACGACAAGGCGAACAAGAAGCCGAAGAAGGACACCAGCACTCCCAAGGAGTCGACGTCCGTGTCCACCCGACCCGTCGCGCCGATCACGGCCGTGGCGCCCAAGGGCAAGCTGAAGAAGCTGGGCGGCTGACCGGCTGACCGGCTGGGCGGCCGGGCGGGGTCACGGCCCCGTCCGCCCTTGCCGCGGCGGTCTCGCCGACCGTGGTCGATCCACGAAAAAACGCCGGCGGGACGCGAGTCCCGCCGGCGTTGTCCTTAGCGCCGCGACCTGGCGGCGACGCGTCATTGCCTGACGACGTCGGTGCCGGGCCGCGACGGCCTCGGGCGACCTCAGTGCTTGGCGGCGTCCTTGGCTGCTTCCTTCACGTCGCCGTAGGCCTTCTGGGCCTTGCCGTCGACCTGCTTGGCCAGGCCCTTGGCCTGCTGCTCGGTGCTGCCCACTACTTCACCGGTCTTCTGTTGCACCTTGCCGGCGATGTCCTTGGCGGTGCCCTTGACTTGGTCCTTGTTCATCATCATCTCCTGAAGTTACTGCGTCTCCCGCAGGGTGCGATGGCACGGTGTTCATCCTAGGCGGCCCGTCTCCGGAGCCATGACGGCCAGCATCGCGACCGGGCGTCGGAACGGTCCTACAGAGCGGCGCCTCGCGGGAGGCGTCGCCTGCCGGGGCGCCTCTTCACTCGATGCCGTGCGTCCAACCCGGGACGTCGACGTAGTAGCGCACGGCCTTGCCGACGCCTCTCGCGCGCAGCTGTCCTGCCGCGGTCATTTCCGACAGGTCGCGGGTGGCCGTGGCCTTCGACACGCCGGTCATCTTCATGTACTTCTCGGCATTGAGCCCGCCGAGGAATCCGCCGTCGCCATCGTCGAGCAGCCGCTGCAGCACCTTGCGCCGGCGATCGGCGAGCGCGCTGGCGGCGTGGGTCTCCCAGAAGCGGCGTTTCTCGACGGCGGCATCCATCACCCGGTTCGCGGCCTCGCAAGCCCCGGCGTATTGCTGGACGAACCATTGGACCCAGGCGGTCAGGTCCATGCCGCCACGTGAGCCTTCCAGCGCGGCGTAGTACTCGGATCGCGAGGTCAGCAGCTGCCGGGACAGGCTGTGCAGCCTCATCGGCGGGCGCAGGTGCTGCGCGATCGCCATGTCGATGATCGCGCGGCCAACCCGGCCATTGCCGTCCTCGAAGGGATGGATGCTCTCGAACCAGAAATGTGCGATCGCGGCCCGCGCGAGGCCGTCCAGCCGAGGGCCCTCCAACGGCTGCGGAACGCCCTTCCGTGGCGTCGTGGCCGCGAACCATTCGAGGAAACGCGCCATCTCCGCCGGCACGTCGCGCGACGCAGGCGCCTGATAGTGGACCACCTCGCGGCCGGGGCGGCCGCTGACGATCTGCATCGGGTCCTCGTGATCCCGATACCGTCCCACCGCAATGCGCTGGAGGCCCGAGACGCCACCCGGAAAGAGCGCGGCCTGCCAACGGCACAGGCGGTCGTCATCCAGGGGATCCTCGACATTGGATGTAGCGTCCGCGATCATCGCGACCAGCCCGTCCACATGGCGATCGACGGGGCCGGTCTCGCTGAGTCCCAGACGTCTGAGTACCGAGGACCGGACCGCGTCGACGGACAGGCGCTCCCCTTCGATCGCGGCCGTCGCGATCACCTCGTCGGAAAAGACGTCCAGCACGATGGGGCTCGCCAGGCCGAGTCCGATCGCCATCGCCTTGCCCTCGACGGTCCCATGCAGGAGGTAAGCCTCTGTCAGATACGGCGCGACGACGGCCGCGTCGTAGTGGAACGCGGGCCAGTCGGGAAGCTGCCAGATCCAGGTCGGGCGGAATGATTTGCGGGTCATGAGCCGCATTTTCCCATTTGCGGCTCATCTTGTGAGCCGCAAATCGTCAAATGCGGCTCACGCCCGCACGCCCCCTCAGGCGCAGGCCAGATAGGCCGCGGCGCCGTCCCCGGCGACCCGGCCGCTGGCCATGGACGCCGTCAGCAGGTAGCCGCCGGTCGGCGCCTCCCAGTCCAGCATCTCACCCGCGACGAACACACCGGGACGGGACTTCAGCATCAGCCGTTCGTCGAGCGACGCCAGCGTCACGCCACCGGCGGTGCTGATCGCCTCGGCCACCGGACGCGCCGCGCGCAGGCGCAACGGCAGCGCCTTCAGCGTGCGCGCGAGCGTCGCGGTATCGGCGTACTCGTCCTTGGTCAGCACTTCGTGCAGCAGGCCGGCCTTCAGGCCTTCGATGTTCAGCCGGCTCTTCAGATGCGAGGACATCGAGCGCGAACCGCGCGGATGGGCGACCTGCGCCTCCACCCACGCCGCGTCGCGGCCGGGCAGCAGGTCCAGGTGCAACAGGGCTTCGCCGTCGCGCTCGATCCGCTCGCGCAGCAGCGCGGACGCCGCATAGACCAGCGAGCCTTCGATGCCGGTCGCCGTCACGACGAACTCGCCCTGGCGCGAGAAGCGCCGGCCGTCGAGGCCTTCGGCCGTGAGCGCCACCGGCTTGATCGGCTGGCCCGCGAACTTGTCGGCGAAGAACGGCGACCAGCCCGGGGCCGCGCCTTCGCGCGGGGCGCCGAGGTCGAAGCCGCAGTTGGCGGCCCGCAAGGGCGAGACGGCAGCGCCGATGTCGGCGAGCAGCGGGGCCCAGGCGCCGTCCGAACCCAGTTGCGGCCACGAGGCGCCGCCCAGCGCGAGCACGACGGCGTCGACCGGGACGGTGGTCTCGCCGGCCGGCGACTGGAAGCGCAGCGCGCCGTCGGCGTTCCAGCCGAGCCAGCGGTGCCGCATGTGGAAGCGCACGCCCTGCGCGCGCAGCCGCGACAGCCAGGCGCGCAGCATCGGCGCGGCCTTGAGGTCCTTGGGGAAGACGCGGCCGGAGGTGCCGACGAAGGTCTCGACGCCGAGTTCCTGGGCCCACGAGCGGAGTGCTTCGCCGTCGAAGCGGTCGAGCCAGGCGCCGACCTCCGTCTGGCGCTCGAAGTAGCGCGAGTCGAAGTCGGGTCGCGGCTCCGAATGGGTGAGATTGAGTCCGCCCTTGCCTGCGAGGAGGAACTTGCGTCCGACCGAGGCCATGGCGTCGTAGAGGTCGACGGCGAGGCCGGCGTGGGCGAGGCGTTCTGCGGCCATCAGGCCGGCGGGGCCGCCGCCGATGACGGCGACGCGGCGAGTGGGTTCGGAGGTGGGCATGGCTGAGAGGGTACTGCGCAAGGCCGCGCAGTGTGCCAGAGCCTGCTCGTTGGCTCGGTCGGCCGGATCAGGGCGACCAGGCCCCCTTTCCGGAACTTAAGGAGGGAATTTGGAGGCCGGGGCGGCCGACAAAGGAGGGAGATGGAGGAAAGGGGGCCTGGTTGCCCTGATCGTGCTCGGTCTAGGCGCCCGCCGGCACTGCGGGCAACTCCAGCGTGAACCTCGACCCCTGCCCGCTTTCGCTGTCGACGAGGATGCGTCCGCCCATCCGTTCCATCAGCTGTTTGCAGATGACCAGTCCGATGCCATGTCCGGGCTGTTCCACGCGCCCGAGGCGGTTGAACGGCTGGAAGAGCTGGGAGCGCTGTTCGGGACTGAGCCCGATGCCGTTGTCGGCGACCTCGATGCGGAAGCCGCGGGGTTCGGCGCAAGCGCGCACCTTGACCCATCCGCCGCGCCGGTTGTACTTGATGGCGTTGGAGATCAGGTTGTGCAGCACCTGTTCGAGCCGGATCGGGTCGGCCTGGACGAGCGGGAGGGTGGAGTCTTCCTCGGGCGTCATGCCGATCTTCAGCTCGACGCCGGCGGCCTGGGCGGCCGGCTGCGCGAGTTCGACGACGCGGCGCAGCAGCGGCCCCGCCTGCAACGGCAGCGATTGGACGCTCAAGGTGTTCGCCTCGACGCGGGACAGCGTCATCATGTCCTCGATCAGCACCAGCAGGTGCTTGGCGGCTTCGTCGATGTGCTTCAGGCGGGCGCGTTGCGTGTCGTCGAGCGGTCGCTGCGGGTCGTGGGCCAGCAGCTGGCTGAAGCCGAGCACCGCGTTCAGCGGCGTGCGCAGTTCGTGGCTGGCCTGGGACAGGAACTCGCTCTTGGTCTTGCTGGTGACCTCGGCCAGTTCGCGGGCCCGGTCGACGTCCTGCAGCCGCATGCGTTCGCCGAGCTCGCGCTGCAGCAGCTCGCCGCGCAGCCGCACCTGGCGCTGCAGCGCGCGGTTCCACAGCAGGGCGACGCCCAGCCCGGCGACCACCAGCGCCAGGGCCATGCCCACGCCCCACAGCGCGCGGCGTTGCCAGCGCATCGCCGCCGTGTCCTGCGTGATCCAGCGGTCGGCGATGGCCTGGCGTTCGCTGTCGCCGATCTTCGTCAGTGCCTTGTCCAGGATGCGGCCCAGCATCGGCCAGTCGCGCCGGTAGCCGATGCCCAGCCCGTAGGCGAAGCCGATGTCGTCGACCACCCGCAGGTTGCCGATGCCGTCGCGCCGCATCAGGTAGGTGGCGCCGGCCAGGTCCACCACGGCCGCGCCCACCTCGCCGCCGGCCAGCCGGCGCAGCACCGTGCGGTCGTCCGCCTCGACCCGCACCGGGTTGGTCGCATAGCGGTCGCGCAGGAACTCCGCCACCGCGTAGCCGCGCGCGACCGCCACCACCTCGCCGGGGCGCAGCGGATCGTCACCGGCGCCGGCGCGGCGCAGCAGCACCGCCGGCACCGTGATGTAGGGACGGGTGAAGCCGAAACGCTGCGCGCGCTCCGGGGTCTCGCGCAGCGACATCTGCACGTCGAGCGTCCCGCCCGCCAGCGCGTCGAGGTTGTCGGCGAAGGGCCGCGGCGGCTGGAACTCGAAACGCAGCCCGGTGAGTTCCGACAGGCGTCGCGCGTAGTCGAGCGACAGGCCGGTGAGGCGGCCCTCGTCGTCGACATAGGTGAACGGGCCATAGCTGGCCGAGCCGCCGACCCGCAGCACCGGGTGCTGCGCGACCCAGGCGCGTTCCTCGGCCGTCAGCCAGTCGCGCGGATCGGCATGCCCCTGCCCCGCCAAGGCGATCCAGGCCGCCGCGGCCACCGCCAGGATCGGCAGCAGGCGCGGCAGCGCGCGCGGGAGTCGGGGGAGGATGTGCGCAACCACCCGGGCATTGTGGGCCCGTCCCCCGCGGCGCAGGAGCGGGGCTCTCCCGCATCCGGGGGTGGTCTCCTGTCAGAAGTGTCAGGTGTCAACCGCGCAGCGACTCCCGCAGCCGCGCGCCGATCTCCGGCTTGTCCTCGAACGGGTCGGTCGGATTGCGCAGCTGCATCACGTCCTCGAGGCGCGTCTGCACGCCCTTGAGCGCTTGCGGATGGCTGAAGATGTAGAAGCGTTCCTCGTCCATCGCCTCGAACACCATCCGCGCGACGTCCGCCGCCGTCAGCTTGCCCGAGCTGACCGCCTTGTCGGTCATCGCCTGGGAGATCAGCTGGCTCTTCGTCGGGCGCTCCGCGCCCAGGTCGCCGGGCCGGTTGCGATGGCTCCGGGTGATGCCGGTCGGCACGAAGAACGGGCACAGCACCGAGGCCCGCACCTGGTCCGTCACCAGCGCCAGGTCCTGGTACAGCGTCTCGCTGAGCGACACCACCGCATGCTTGGACACGTTGTAGACGCCCATGTTGGGCGGATTCAGCATGCCCGCCATCGAGGCCGTGTTGACGATGTGCCCCTGCCAGGCCGGATCCTTGCGCGCCGCCTCCAGCATCATCGGCGTGAACAGCCGCACGCCGTGCACCACGCCCATCAGGTTCACGCCCAGGACCCATTCCCAGTCCGACAGCGCGTTCTCCCAGATCAGCCCGCCCGAGCCGACCCCGGCGTTATTGAACACGAAGTTCGGCGCGCCGAAGCGCTCCGCCACCGCCGCGGCCAGCGCCTCCATCTGGTCCGCCTTGGCCACGTCCACGCGGCGCGCCAGCACCGCGCGGCCGGCGAACTCGGACGCGGCCTGGTCCAGCGCGTCCTGCTGCACGTCGCACAGCACGAGGTTCATGCCCCGCGCCGCGGCGATGCGCGCCACCTCCAGGCCGAAGCCCGATCCCGCGCCGGTGATCACCGCGGTCCTGCCTTGATAGTCCTTCATGCGCCTGTCTCCTTGTTGTGGGTGTCGCTACGCCGCCCTCAGCGCGTAGCGGATGCGCGGGAAGTGCACGTGCACCTGGCCGGCGCGTTCGTCTTCGCGGGCGACGGTCACCGTGCGGCAGCTGAGGCCGACCAGCGTGCCGGCCACGGCGTCGCGGGCGTAGTCGTAGGGCGTGACCGTCACCGCGTCGCCGGCGGCGAAGCCCAGCCCTTCCTCGACGAGCGAAGGCCGCGGCGTCGAGGCCCGCGCCAGGGCGATCGCCCCGGCGCCGTCGAGCTTGCCGGCGCGCCCGCCGTGACCGATCGCGGCGACCCGGCCCATCCAGGCCCGCAGCGCCTCGTGCGGCGCGAAGATCCCGGCCAGCGGGCCGGTCCTGGTGACGAACCACAGCGGGTGGTAGACGCTGAGGTCGGCGATGCTGGCCTGCTCGCCGAGCAGCCAGGGCCGGCCGTCGGCGAGCATGGCCGACAGCCACTCGAGGTACTGCGTCAGCGCCGCGCCGGCATCGGCGCCGCGCACCTGCGGCATGCCCTCGCTCATCGCCTTGCGGTCGGCGACGAAGATCTTGAGCATGTCCGGCGGCGCCCCCGCGAAGAGCGCCGTCGCGCCCGCCGGCTGCATCGCATAGGGCAGCGCGGTCCAGAACAGGTCCGTGTCCGCCCACTGCGCCAGCGTGCGCGCGTGCCCGGCCACCGCCGCGGGGAACAGGCTGGGCGTCGGCTGGCGGCCTTCGAGCACCTCGGCGATCAGCGCCGTGTCGCAGTAGATGTCGGCGCCGACCTGCAGGAAGGGCGTGCGGCGGTAGCCGCCGGTCAGGGCCACCACGTCGGGCTTGGGCAGCACCATCGGCACGGTGACCGAGTACCAGTCCAGGCCCTTGAGTCCCAGCATCAGCCGCGCCTTCTCGGCGAAGGGCGAGCTGCTGTAGTGGTGCAGGACGAGGTCGTCGGCCGACGGCAGACCGCCGGCCCCGGCGGAATCGCGGCCGGGCCCGGGCGCGGATTCGCGGCTGGGTTCGCGGCTGGGTTCGCTCATGGCGTCGCTTCCTTGCGCATGTCGATGTGGGGGATGCCGTCCTCGTCGTAGACCTCCGAGACCGGCACGAAGCCGAAGCTGCCGTAGAACTCGCGCAGGTGGGCCTGCGCGCCGAGTTCGATCGGCTGGCCCGGCCAGAGCCTCTCGCACTCGCGCACGGCCTGGCTCATCAGCGCGCGGCCCAGGCCGCCACCGCGCGCGGTGGGCGCGGTGATCACGCGACCGATGCGCGCGCTGCCGTCGCCGATGGCCGGCGGCAACAGCCGCGCGTACGCGAACAGCGCCTCTGCGCCGTCCACGCCCTGCCCCAGCCCCTGCAGGTGCCAGGCGTGTTCGTCGAGCCCGTCCGGGTCGAGGTAGATGCAGCGCTGCTCGATGACGAAGACTTCGGAGCGCAGCCTCAGCAGGCGGTACAGGCCGCGCGCGTCCAGGCCGTCGAAGGGCTGGTTGATCCAGCGCGGGCCGGCCATCAGACCAGCTTCACCAGTTGCTTGCCGAAATTGCGGCCCTTGAGCAGGCCCAGGAAGGCCTCGGGCGCGTTTTCCAGCCCCTGCGCGACGCTCTCGCGGTACTTCAGCTTGCCGGTCGCGACCAGCGTGCCCAGTTCCTTCAGCGCCTCGGGCCAGACCTCCATGTGCTCGGAGACGATGAAGCCCTCGACCTTCATCCGGTTCGTGAGGATCAGCTGCGGGTAGGTCAGCGGGATCGGCTCGCCGTTGTAGCCGGCGATCATCCCGCACATCGCGACGCGGCTGAACGCGTTGGCGCGCAGCATCACGGCGTCCAGGATCATGCCGCCGACGTTCTCGAAGTGACCGTCGATGCCGTCCGGGCACTCGGCCTTCAGCGCGGCGGACAGCGACTTCAGGTCGGCATGCTGCTTGTAGTCGATGCAGGCATCGAAGCCGAGTTCCTCGACCACGTAGCGGCACTTGTCCGCGCCGCCGGCGATGCCCACCGCGCGCGCGCCGCGCACCTTGGCGAGCTGGCCCACCGCGCCGCCGACCGCGCCGCTGGCGGCGCTGACGACCACCGTCTGGCCCGGCTTCGGATCGATGATCTTCACCAGCCCGTACCAGGCCGTCACGCCGGGCATGCCCACCGCGCCGAGGTAGGCCGACAGCGGCACGTGGGTCGTGTCGACCTTCTGCAGCACGCCGCGCTGGTTCGCGTCGACGAGCTGGTATTCCTGCCAGCCGCCCATGCCGACGACCTTGTCGCCGACGGCGAAGTGCGCGTTCTTCGACGCGGCCACCTCGCCCACGGTGCCGCCGATCATGACCGCGTCCAGCGGCTGCGGCGCGGCGTAGCTCTTGCTGTCGTTCATGCGGCCGCGCATGTAGGGATCCAGGCTCAGGTAGTGGTTGCGGACGAGCACCTGGCCGTCGGCGAGCTCGGGAATCGCCTGTTCGACCAGCCTGAAGTTGTCAGTGCCGGGCTCGCCGGTCGGGCGGGAGGCCAGATGGATCTGGCGGTTCTTTTGGCTCATCGAAGGCTCCTCGGTCAATGTCGGCCGGCTCAGTGCCCGGCACGTGGAACGGGATCGCCGGGCGCCGACGCCCGGATCCGTGACGGAATGCCGGTGATTGAACCACGCCGCCCTCCCCCGTCACGTCCCTCTCGCGACAGAAAAGAACGAGCGTGCTTTTCCGGGAGCGACCTGCAGATTCGTGTCAAGAACCGTGGACGACGCTTGTCGACTGACATCGCCTCTCCAGCCCTCCGCCAATCACCATGTCGTCCATCTTCCGCCGCTCGAATCTCCCCTCCTGGCTAGGCGGTGACGTCGCGCCCCCGCAAGCCCCCCAGGATCCCCAGGTGCGGAAGTGGATGAAGAGCGGTGCCTGGGCCAAGAAGGAGACCGCCCCCGTGGCTCGAATGATCGAGAAGGCGCTGGCTCGCAAGCCCGACACGCTGGACCTGTCGTCGGCATCGCCCCGGCTCCTGGAGCACTTGCCGGTCAGCCTGTTGTTGCGCCTGCGCGGGCCCACGCACACGCTGGTGCTGGCGCAGGACTGCCCCCCGGGCATCGCATTGCGATTGATGCAGGAGATCGGCGCGCGCCATCTCGAGCCGAAGTCGCTGATGCAGACCGTCGAACAGGCCCTGTCGCCTCGACCGGTCTCGAAGCCCGTCTCGCGGCGGCTGAAGACGCCGGCGGCAGCCGCCGCTTCGATCCGCGGCGGCAACGCTCCGGCTGGCAACAAGCCCCGGGCGCATCGCGATGAACCGATCTACGACGTGCCTCCGCGCCGCGATGAACCGATCTACGACGTGCCGCCGCGTCGCGGCGAACAGGCGCTCGACCGTCGCCCCCGCCCGGACAGCGGGGGCTACGAAACGCTCGCGTCGCTGTTCGCCGAAAGATCCGCCGCCGCGAATCGGGCAGGTCTTGCGTCCGGCCGGCGCAGCGGCCCCGGGCGAGACTATGTCGTTGCAGACCGCCCGGCAGGTGCCGAGGTCCCGTCGGATCCGATCTACGTCAACCGGTCGGATCCGATCTACGTCAACCAACCGGCCGCCGAAGCGCTGCCGCATCGCCAGCGCAAGCCGATCGACGGCTCGCCGCTGCCGTCTCCATTGAGCAGAAGCTCCCAGGAAATCGACGCGGCCCTGCAGGCACTGCGCACGCTCACGGCGTGGTCCCGCGGTCATGCCGCCAACGAAGGCCAGGATCCCCGGTGCGCGATGTCCGCCAGCGACGCGAATGCGCTGGCCAAAGCCTTGCGCCTGGTGTCGGCCACCGACCTGAGGGCGCACGAGCGGCTCTCGTGGCTGGCAGCGACCGTGGTGCTGGCGAAACGACAACCGGGCGCCAGCCTTCACGTCACGCCGGAAACGGTCAGCGATCTGGAAATCGCCTTGCGCGCCGTGCAGAGCCTTGCCGCCGACGCCGGCGCTCCGCCTCCGGCGCTGCCTCCTCGCCGTTGGCGGGCGGACGGCAGTTGAAGACGAACGCCGGCGCGGCGAGGACCTTCAGTCCTCGCTGCGCTGCAGCGCCTTGAGACTGCGCCCCTTGCCGGGCAGCGCCTTCAGGTACTTGAATGTCCCGGTGGCGTGGGCGCAGAGCTTGCCGTCCTCGCCGTAGACCGAGCCGTCGCAGAAGGCCATCGTCGTGGAGCGGTGCAGCAGCCGGCCGACCGCGCGCAGCGCGCCCTCGCCGGGGCGCATGAAGCTGGTCTTCATCTCCACCGTGACCACGCCGGGACCGAAGCCCGCCTGGTCGCGGTGCACGCTGCGCGCCGCATGCGCCATCGCCACGTCCAGCAGCGTCATCAGCACGCCGCCGTGCGCCACCTCCCAGGAGTTCAGGTGCAGCTCGCGGATGTCGACCCGCAGCTCCGCCTCGCCCTCGTCGATGCGGGTCAGCTCGAAGCCCAGCTGCTGGACGAAGGGGATGTGGACGGGGAACTTCAGCGGCTCGGACATGGGATCGATGCGGCGAGGGGGCAGAGAGGCGTGGTGGGAATCAGCTGCCGTGGACGGCGGAGACGCCGCCGTCGACCGCGAGGATCTGCCCGGTGATGTGTTTCCCGGCGCGGCTCGCGAACAGCAGGGCGGCGCCCTTGAGGTCCTCATCATCGCCGATGCGCTTGAGCGGCGCGTGCTCGGCCAGCTTGTCCTCGCCGATCGCGGCCATCAGCCCCTTGGTCATCTTGCTGGGGAAGAAGCCCGGCGCCAGCGCGTTGACGGTGATGCCGTGGATGCCCCACTCGCCCGCCAGCGCGCGGGTGAAGTTCACCGCCGCGCCCTTGCTGGTGTTGTAGGCGATGGTCTTCATCATGCCGCTGTTGCCGCCCAGCCCGGCGATCGAGGCCACGTTGATGATGCGGCCCGACTTGCGCGGGATCATGCTGCGCCGCGCGACCTCCTGGCTCATCACGAACAGGCTGCGGATGTTGAGGTCCATGACCTTGTCCCAGGCCTCGACCGGATGGTCCTCGGCGGGCGCGCCCCAGGTCGCGCCGGCGTTGTTCACCAGGATGTCGATCTGGCCGAGCTTCGCCATCGTCTGCTCGACGATGCCGCGCGCCTGCGCCTCGTCGGAGGCGTCGGCGGCGATGTACTGCGCCGCGATGCCGCGCGCCTTCAGGTGGGCGACGGCTTCCTCCAGGTCGGCCGCCTTGCGCGAGCTGAGCATCAGCGTCGCGCCGGCCTCGCCCAGCGCCTCGGCGATCTGCAGGCCCAGCCCGCGGGATCCGCCGGTCACCAGCGCCACCTGGCCGGTCAGGTCGAAGAGGTCTTGCACCTTGCTGCTCATGTCGTCTCCTTGAAGTTCTCGAGGTCGGTCGTGTCGCCGTCGCCGTCTGCGGCGACGGTAGGGATCAGAACCACGCGTCCTGCATCTCGCGCGTGAGCGCCTCGCGCCGCGCGACCACGCCCAGCCAGGCGTGGATCTTGGGCAGCTCGTAGGCGAAGAAATAGCGTTGCGCCGCGCGCTTGCCGCGGGCGAAATCGTCGTCGCGGCCGTCGAGCGACAGCACCACGTCCAGCCAGATCCACGCCAGCACCGTGTGGCCGAAGGCCTGCAGGTAGGGCGTCGCGTTGGCGAGCGCGGCCTCGGGCTCGCCGGTGGACCAGGCCTTCTTGGTCGCGCCGCCGACGGCGGCCAGCGCCGCGCCGAGCTCGTTGGCCGCCTCGGCAAGACCCGGCACCTGTCCGGCGCGTTGCGCCGTGTCGCTGATGCGCGCGGCCAGCGCCATCAGCGCCTGTCCGCCGTCCATCACGACCTTGCGGCCGAGCAGGTCCAGCGCCTGGATGCCGTGCGTGCCCTCGTGGATCATGTTCAGGCGGTTATCGCGCCAGTACTGCTCGACCGGGAAATCGCGCGTGTAGCCGTAGCCGCCCAGCACCTGGATCGCCAGCGAGTTCGCCTCCAGGCACCACTCGCTGGGCCAGCTCTTGGCGATCGGGATGAGGACCTCGAGCAGGCGCTTCGCCGCGGCCGCCTCGTCCTCCGTCCCGGTGTGCTGCTCGTCGACGAGTCGCGCGCAGAACAGTTCCAGCGCCAGGCCGCCCTCGACGAAGCTCTTCTGCGCCAGCAGCATGCGCTTGACGTCGGCGTGCTCGATGATGGGCACCTGGGCCTTCGCCGCATCCTTGCCGCCGGCCGCGGTCACCGGCCGGCCCTGCGGGCGCTGGCGGGCGTACGCGAGGCTCGCCTCGTAGCCGGCGTACCCCAGCATGACGGCGCCGAGGCCGACGCCGATGCGGGCCTCGTTCATCATGTGGAACATCTGCCGCAGGCCCTCGCCGGGCTTGCCGACGAGGTAGCCGATCGCGCCCTTCGCGCCGCGCGGCGAATGCCGCCCCTCGCCGAAGTTGAGCAGGCAGTTGGTCGTGCCGCGGTAACCGAGCTTGTGGTTCAGGCCCGCGAGCGCCACGTCGTTGCGTTCGCCGGTGAGCCGGCCTTCGACATCGACGAGATGCTTCGGAACGATGAACAGCGAGATGCCCTTGGTGCCGGGCAGCGGCCGGCCGTCCGGCCCGGGGATCTTGGCCAGCACCAGGTGGACGATGTTCTCGGTGATCTCGTGCTCGCCGCCGGAGATCCACATCTTGTTCCCGGTGAGCCGGTAGCGCGGACCGAGCGGCTCGGCCTCGAAGTCGGCGCCGTCCGGCTCCGCGCGCGTGGCGACGTCGGACAGCGAGGACCCCGCCTGCGGCTCCGACAGGCACATCGTGCCGAACCAGCGGCCGCTGAACCCGTTCATCGCGAACACTTCGCGCTGCGTGTCGCTGCCGTGCGCCATCAGCAGGTTGGCGTTGCCGTTGGTCAGCATCGCGTAGCCGCCCAGGGCCACGCTGCCCTTGCTGAAGAAGCAGTTGGCGGCCATCTCGACGACGCAGGGCAGCTGCATGCCGCCGTGTGCGTAGTCCTGCGCGGCGGCCAGCATGCCCGAGCCGACGTAGGCGGCCAGCGCCTCATGCGTCGCCTTCGGCAGATGGACCCGCTCGCCGTCGAAGCGAGGCTCCTCGGTATCGGCGAGGCGGTTGAACGGCGCGAACTTCTCGCGGGCGATCTTCTCGCAGGTGTCGAGCACCGCGTCGAAGGTCTCCCGCGAGTGCTCCGAAAAGCGCTCGCGCCGGCCGAGGTCCTGCACCTTCAGCCAGTCGTAGAGCAGGAAGTCGAGGGTCTGGCGCATCGCGCCCTCCTGGATGGCGTCGGGCCGGGCGCGGGGCGCGCTCAGCCGTGGATGTTGAACGCGAAGTCGCGCTGCAGGCGCCACGCCGCCGGCACGCCGGCGGGCCTGTTGAAGCGCTTCAGCGCGCGGTGGCTGGTCTCCTGGAGCGCGTTGCGCAGCGTCTGCCGGACGCGGCCGCTGTCGCGGTCGCGCACGTCGTCGCCGCTCATCGCGCCCATCATGTTGCCCAGGCGCAGATCCAGCTCCTCCCACTCGACGACGGCCGTGGCCGGATGGAAGTCCATCCGGTAGCTGCCGTACACCGCGTAGGCGGTGCCGACGCTGGGGTACTCGATCTCGCCGGCGATCGCATTCACGACACCCACCAGGTACACGCAGGCATCGAGGCGGCCCGCAGGCCAGCGGCGCAGCTGCGC
>Ga0065165_1000183_pt1 | contig 109988 bp, 92 predicted proteins | sample AraplaMF_Cvi_mMF_FD_63813 | JGI IMG/M metagenome (GOLD analysis project Ga0065165, IMG submission 63813) | Arabidopsis root microbial communities from the University of North Carolina, USA - plate scrape MF_Cvi_mMF (version 2) (version 3) | ecosystem: Host-associated > Plants > Roots >... | reverse complement strand
CGTGAGCACGTCCTTGTCCATCCAGATCCAGATGAGCACGGGAATGAAGACGATGGCCGCGCCGATCTGCACGATCGACAGCAGCAGAACGATGATTGCAAGCAAGCCTGCGCTCGGAATGCCGGCGAGCTTCAGTCCGATGCCTGCCAGCAGCGCCTGGATGATGGCGACGCCAATCACGCCCTGTGACACCGCCCGGATCGTCGCCCCCGCGAGCTCCAGAAAATGTTCGCTTTGCTCCGGTACGATGCGAAACAGGAAGCCCCGGATCGCGCCGACGAGTTGTGGCCCGTAGGGAAGCAGGATGCCGGCGACGAAGACCGACAGCAGGAACTGGAGCGTTCCGACACCGGCGCTGCCGGCAAACGACAGCATCACGCCTGCAAACGGCTTCAGGTACGGTGCGACTTCGCGCAGCACGGAACGCACATTGGCGTAGGCCAGATTCCAGAGATCGTAGAGCTGCGGGCCGATCAGCGGCCAGCTCTTGATCTGCTCGGGGGCCGCCTGGAGCACGAGATCACCGGATCCGATCTGGCTCGCGAGGTCTCTGACGCCTTCGACCGCGCTCAGCCCGAGCCACGCCGCGGGCCCGAGAACGATGCCGAGCGTGATCAGGGTGAGAATGGCAGCGGCGATCCGCGGGCGTCCCCCGAGGCGTTTGGCGAGCCAGCCGAACGCCGGATAGAACGCCACCGCAAGCACCGCGCTCCAGGTCAGGATCGGCACGAACGGTCTGATGATGATGAAGGTCCAGACGATCAACAGGGCCAGCAGCGCCAACCGGATCAAAAGCTGGACAATGCCTTCGGCGCTGAAGAGATCGCGAGGAAGCTTCACGGCTCGACGCTCATGAATCGGAAAGTGGCGCGCCTAGACAGCGTCCGTCTTCGTCCAAGGGTTTGATTCAGGTCAAGCGGTCGCGGCGATTCTGCCGCAGCTGCAGTGGGGATCAGGCCAAATCGGCGGGCGGTGAGATAACTAAGGGCCTCGACCGTAGCTACGGACCGTAGCCAGCAACATTCGCGCTCGGGAAAACACAAAAATTAGTCACGATTTCAAACGCTAAGAGCCCATGAGTTGGAGGAGCGGTGATCCTCCCAGCGCCGAACTCTGGCGAGGCGATTCCAAATTGCAGGTCAAGATACAAAACCCTTCCCCGTCACCAAGCTCTCAGGCCCTCGACGCTTCACGGGACAGCAATCCACGTCGATCTCGATGGCCAACGCCATCCTGCAATGGATTTTTCTTGATCTCCCGGTGCACACGTCGTGCACACGCGACGCTTAACTAGTTTAAAATATTGAACTCTCGCTCCAATCCATCATGGGTGCAACGGAAAAAGAGATAGTCTTGCGATTTCAACTAGTTATATCATCCTCTTCGCAGTGGCCCGGTTATACTACTTCTGCGAAAATAGTATAGCCACCGGTGATCACCATGCTGCCCATGAATAGCGATACTGGTTTCGCGTTCTCCCTAATCCATCCGAGAAAATGAGATGCCTCCACGCCGGGTCATTCGCTGCGCATTGGCGCCATTATGGTGGAACCACTACCCAAAGGCAGTGTCGGTTTGCAACGGACCGGATTTCGACACCCCCAACGAGGACTAGCCGCTCACGCTGACATCTGCTCCCAGATTGCCAGCTGGCCGGTCGCCATTGAATGTAGTGCACTCGCGAACGGATTACCGGACATACGCTTTAGCATCGATTTGCGCTCAATTGCGTCCCTTAACTGCCTTGAGTCCTATCGAGCGATCTAGTGTCGAGCTTCGTCGACCAGACGCCACGCTTGAAGCTCCTGACGTGCAGCGCCACAGCCCCTCGGCCACGAACCGCTGTAAGTCGTGGTTGATACCACCAACAGCCCCAAGGATGCGCCATGGGACCTATGAACCGCAGGCAAATGCTTCAGGCATCCACCACCGCGGCATTAACGGGAGCTTCACTCGTGACAGGATTGCAGGCGCAGGCTTCCGATGACATGCAACAAGCAGACGGACTCACTGTTGCCGCCGAGACCAGGCGCATGATCTGGAATGCGGTCGCGGTTGATGGCCATCGCATCTTTGTCGCCGGCCCGCGCTGGGCCGGCGCCAGCGGACCGGCCGTCGCACTGATTGATGGCAAGGACGCTTTGATCCCCTATCCCGACGCGTCATGGAACGCGTGGCAGCCCGACGCCGACGTGACCAACACCTTTGTCAACGTGAATGCGATCCGTCGCGACGACCGCGGTGGCCTGTGGATCATCGACACGGGCTCGCCAAGCTTCGGCGGCGATCCATTGCCCGGTGCCGCCAAGGCGGTGCGCATCGATCTCGCCACAAATCGCGTCGAGCGGATTTATCTCTTCGGACCTCAAGCCGCTCTTCCCGGCAGCTATATCGACGACATCCGCTTCCATGGCGACCATGCCTACCTCACGGATGCCGGGCACGCCGGCCTGATCGTGCTTGACTTGCGCAGCGGAGAATCACGTCGGGTGCTCGATAATGCCCCCTCCGTCACGGCGCCAACTAACCGACCGATAGTAGTAGACGGCGAGATCGTGCGCGGGCCGGACGGTTCGCCGCTGCGGGTCAACAGCGATCCGCTTGAGGTCAGCCCCGACGGACGCTATCTCTATTTTGGCAGTCTTCATGGACCTTGGTCTCGGATCGAGACACGACTGCTCGACGATCCCGCTGTTTCCGGACCCGAACTGGCTGGCAAGGTGGAGGCGTGGGCGGATCTTCCGCCAGTGGGCGGAACGGCGATGGCATCGGACGGTACGCTCTATTTCACCGACTTGGCGAGTGATGCGCTGAAGAAGCGCTCGCCTGAGGGCGCGATCACAACTGTTCTCCGGGATTCACGCCTGCACTGGGGTGACGCACCTGCTCTCGCAGATGGCTACATCTGGCTGCCCGTGCCGCAGATCGACCGTGTGTCGCTCTTCAACAACGGCACCTCCCGGATCGAATGGCCGATCCGCCTGTACCGCTACAGACTGGACGTTCAGGCGAAGTGAACCTAAGCCACAAGCGCTAACGTACCCATCCCGGCGAGAGTCTCGGTAAGGAAGGAAACCAGCGGTCGCACCAGATCGGCCTCCGCTGTCTCCTCCCCAAGCAGCACGATTTCAGTCATTGGCAATGCCGGCCACGAGTCCGGCGTCGGCACAACCTGCAAACCATCCCGAACGAATGACCGCCCAAGTATCGTAATGCCAAGGCCACCGGCGGCGGCCGCCTGCACCCCCATCAAACTACGTGCAGTGCAGGATGCAATCCATGGCTGTCGAACCGAGTCCAAGGTGCGTGCCATCAACTCTCGATAAGTGCAGGGCGGCTTCAAAAGGACCAATTCCGCCGGCTTGCTAAAGTCTGGCTGATAGTCCGCTGCAGCGAGCCAAACGAGCGGCTCTCTCCAGATCACACGTCCGCGCTGGGCTGTACCATCCTTCTTCGCGATGACCACATCGAGCCCACCTGCATCGTACACATCCAGGAGATCGCAGCTCAGCCCCGTCATGAGTTCGAGCTGCACTTCGGGATAGAGACGCCGAAACCGTGCAAGCAACGCCGCCAACTGGCGCGGAATAAAATCCTCAGAGATACCAAGGCGAAGTGAGCCGACCGTGGCCGGCTCGCGCATGCTTCGGACGGTGAGATCGTTCAGTTCGAGCATCTGGCGCGCCGTCACCAGTAACCGCTCTCCGTCCCGTGTCAGGCTCAGGGAGCGGCTCGTCCGTTCGAAGAGCTTGCGCCCGACAAGTTCCTCCAGCCTGCTGACCTTCTGACTTACCGCGGATTGCGATCGGCCGACGATACCAGACGCTGCTGTGAAACCGCCGGATTCGGCCACAGCCACGAAGGCACGGAGAAGTTCGATTTCCAGGTCTGGATAGCGCATGGACTGCCCATTTGATTATCAAATAGATGCAATCATAACTATGCGTTTGTCTTGATCCCGCAAGTCCCACATTTTGGCGCGGCCGAGACAAATTTTCATAACAATGATCAAACACCCCTTTGATGATTTGCGCATCGATTCGATCCCGGCCGACCCGCTTGCGGATATCCTAAGCGCGTTCACGGTCGTTGGCACCGAGCTTGTGCGCCTTGACAGCGACGTTCCCTTTGAAACGCGCTTCGATGCGGACGAACGCTTCACCTTCGGCGTCGTCATTGCGGGCAGCCACAGCATTTGGCTGGACGGACAAACGTCGCCGGTCCGCCTGACAGCAGGCGATTGCTTTTTGCTGACCGGCGCACGCGCTGGCCGCGCCTTCAACGTCGAAGGCAGTCGAGAGATTCACCGCGCGGACCATAGCGGCGGCTCGGGCGACGTCATGCGCGACGGCACCGGATCGATGAATGACGTTGTCGTCGCCGGGCGTCTCACACTCGACAAGGAGGGCGCGGCCTGGCTCAGGGAAGCGTTGCCGCCGCTCATTCGCCTCGCTGCCGAAGTTGCGGCAGCGAGGCCGACCGGTCTGATCATCGAACTCCTGAGGTCTGAAAGCGAAGCTGATGCTCCAGGCAGACGCCTGATCACGAGCCGTCTAGCGGATGTGCTCCTCGTTCAGACGATCCGAGCTCATCTCGTCGACAATCCCGAAGCAACCAACTGGCTTGCGGCACTTACCGACCGGCAGCTCGGTCGCGCCATACGGAGATTTCACGCCGATCCCGCGGCTGATTGGACAGTGGCGTCGCTGGCAAAGGCGGCGGGAATGTCGCGCTCCTCCTTCGCCGAGCGATTTCGACGCCGTGTAGGACTCTCACCTCTCGACTACGTCACCCGCTGGAGGATGCACAGGGTACGGCGAGAATTGCTGCAAACGAGCTTGCCCTTTGCAACCGTCGCCTATCGAAACGGCTATGCCTCGCGCACCTCGTGCAGTCATGCTTTCAAGCAAGTCTTCGGCTACTCGCCCAGCGAACTTCGTGCTGGACAGAAACTCAGGCTTTCGCGAGCGGACGGTGCAGGGCCGCCGAAGTCGGAGCCAAACGACGATTCATTTTCGCTGTAGATGTCAATACCCCCGTGATGGCCGATCACTAGGTTCCCGACAGATTGCGCAAGATGATCAACTGAACGATCTTGTCGCGATGCATTGAGAAGTAAAATACGAGAACGAGAGGTTCCGGAAGACCGCGCCCATCAAAATTTCCTTGGACATGCGCCGTCAGAATGCAATGTCCGTAGTGGTCGACGTTACTGACGACCTGGATGGCAAGCTGTTCGCCGACAATGTCGCGAAGCACCCATTCGCGAATTGCTTCCTTTCCCCAGTGGTCGCAGAGCTGGTCATTGACCAACGCGTCATCGACGAATGTGTCCAGCAGAACCTCCAGGTCTCCGGAATTCGTCGCACGCACGAATGTATCTACAGGGTGCGGAAGTTCCGGAAGTTGATGGAGTTCGATTGACATCCGTTCGATCCGTTCATCATCCAGATGAAAGATCCAGTCGAAAGGCCTGCCTTCTCCGAGTGCGCCGCGTCTGACCAGCACAGTCAAGACGACGATTCCTTTTCCCCGCCAGCAGCTGATGGGGTGAATCTGGACAGCCTCTCGTCCTAAAAAGGTGCGCAGCCAAACGGCTCTCTCGTCGCCTCGCAATTCTCGTCCGGCATCCACAAGAACAGAATTGTTCTCCATCGCCGAGACCATCCGGTCAACGTCGTTGACCTGAGCGGCACGAAGACATTTGTCGATTTGGGAGGGGAGACTCCAACCAGACATGCCCGCACCACCAGATCCCGCGCCACCAGACTTGCGCTCTCTCTTTATGACAAGTGGAAGGCCCACGGTCGTGCTGATCGGTGCAAATCATCGTAAAGCCGCGCATCGACACCGGCCATTCGGCTAAGCATCGCGCGGCTCCCGCACCGGAAGGCGCACACCAAGCCGCTCCCCTGCCGACACGAAGATCACGCCAGACTGACAGCACTTAGCGCCCCTTTGCGCTGCTTAGCGAGCATTCGACGCCACGCTCTGCGACATTGCAGGCGAAGAGCTTGGACGCACGCTTCGGGCGGAACAGGCTCTCCAAAAGACACCTTGCAGGAGCTTGCGTGATGACATCTACCCCATTGATCAAGAATATCCGGACGCGGGCTGTACTCGTGCCACTGCGGCGTCCGGTGATTGCCGGCATCGGCCGATTCGAGTTGTGGCCGCTGGTGCTTGTCGATCTCGAGACCACCTCCGGCATCGTCGGGCACAGCTATGTGGCGCCGTACCGCGCGGCGGCCATCCCGGTCGTTGTTGCCACCCTGGGCGATCTGCACGACATGCTGAAAGGCAGGCCTGTGGCGCCGTTTGATGCATTCGAGTCCGTTGCCAAGGCGCTGAACGTCGTCGGTTCGGCCGGCATGTCGATGATCGCGGCATCTGCGGTGGACATGGCGATCTGGGACGCGCTGGCGAAAGCGGCCAACCAGCCGCTGGTCAGATTTCTCGGCGGCACGCCCGGTCCCGTTCGCAGCTACAACAGCAACGGTCTATGGCGGCACGAAGTGAGCACGCTGGCCGCCGAGGCGCGCGAGCTTCAACAAGAAGGCGGTTTCTCCGCTATGAAGCTGCGGCTCGGTAACGAGCACCTGAAAGACGACGTCGCCGCGATCAACGCAGTCCGCGAGGGCGTCGGCAGCGACATCGATTTGATGGTTGATTTCAATCAGGCCCTCGGCCTCGGCGACGCCATCCGACGCTGTCACGAGCTTGATGAGGCAGGCCTCTACTGGTTCGAGGAACCGATCGCGTACGACAACACCCGCGGATATGCGCAGCTCGCCGCCAAAGTGCGCACGCCGTTGCAAATGGGCGAGAACTTCTACGGTCCTCGCGATCTCTTCGCCAATCTAAGCGCAGGTGCGATCCATTACGCCATGGCCGATCTAATGCGTATCGGCGGCGTCACCGGCTGGCTGCGCGCGGCGAGCGTCGCAGCAGCGACGGGTGTGCAGCTCTCCAATCATCTGTACCCCGAGATTTCCTCTCACTTGCTCCGCGTGACGCCGACCGCGCATTGGCTGGAGTGGGTCGATTGGGCGAACCCGATTCTCGAAGAGCCGCTTCAGCCGCGTGAAGGCCGCATTCATGCCTCCGACCGGCCCGGCGTCGGCATCAGCTGGAACGAGAAGGGCGTCGCGAAATATGCCGTCAAGGTTTGATGGCGTCTCTCACAGACCGAGCGGGATATTCCCGATCCACCACCCTTCCGGCGCACGGAGAACGATAAATGGCCTACCAGACAATCAATCCATCCACCGGCGAAGTCGTCAAGCGCTTCGCGGAAATCTCGGATGCTGACCTCGAGGTGGCCGTGGCCGAGGCCCAAGCCGCTTTTGAGATCTGGCACAGGCAACCTGTCAAGCATCGGGCAAAAATTCTCACCGCCGTCGCGGCCAAGCTACGCGAGAATTCCGAAGAATATGCACGATACCTGACCCTCGAGATGGGAAAGCTCATCGCCGAGGCCCGTGGCGAGGTCGCTCTCTCCGCAGCCATCATCGATTATTATGCGACGCGTGCGGAGGCATATCTGAGGCCGCAGCCGCTACCGGAGGCGCCGGGCGTCATCGTCGAAGCACTGCCCATTGGCATCATCTTCGGTGTCGAGCCCTGGAACTTTCCATACTATCAGCTCGCTCGGGTCGCTGGGCCACAATTGATGGTCGGCAACGTCGTGATGATCAAACACGCGAGCAATGTCCCGCAATCGGCACTTGCATTCGCTCGGTTGTTTGAAGAGGCCGGAGCGCCCAAGGGGCTGTATACCAACCTCCTCGCCAATTTCGAGCAAGTCGGACGCCTCATCGACGATCCGCGCATCCGCGGCGTCACCCTCACCGGCAGCGAACGTGCCGGCGCGATTGTCGCGGAGCGCGCCGGCCGCAATCTCAAGAAATCCGTAATGGAGCTCGGCGGTAGCGATCCGCTCATTGTGCTCGAGGACGCTCCTTTCGAGGCGACGCTCGACAATGCGCTTTGGGGCCGTATGAACAACACCGGACAGAGCTGCGTCGCCGCCAAACGGATCATCGTGGTCGGAAGAAAGTGGGGCGCCGCATTTCTCGAGGGTTTCAAGGCGCGCATGGGTGCGCTCAAGCCAGGCGATCCTCTCGATCCGGACACGACGCTCGGCCCCGTCTGCTCGGAGCAGGCCATGCACCGGCTGCTCGAGCAGATCGAGGCCGCCAGGAAGGGCGGCGCCGAAGTCGTTCTCGGAGGCGGTCGCGTGAAGCGGCCCGGCTTCTATGTCGAGCCGACGATCCTGACCAATATCAGCAGGGACAATCCGATCTTCCGGCAAGAATTGTTCGGGCCGGTGTCGAGTTTCTACATCGTCGATAACGAGCAGGAGGCGATCGCGCTGGCCAATGCGACCCCGTATGGCCTCGGCGGCTCGGTCTTCACGGCGGATCTGACGCGCGGCCGACAGGTAGCGGCCCGGATCGAGAGCGGCATGGTTTTTGTCAATCATCCGACTTGGACCGCACCCGAACTTCCCTTCGGCGGCATCAAGAACTCCGGGTACGGCCGCGAACTCTCGGAGCTGGGCTTCGGGGAATTCCTCAACCGGCGGCTCATCAGTATTTCGCCCGTCGGGTCGCCACCGCCCGGCGTCAACCAGGGCGGCTAATCACAGTGCATCAATCAGGAGATCCCAAGATGAAGACGGTCCAAGAAGCATTTTTCGATGTCGCTCGCAAGCTGAAGCTGACCACGATCTTCGGCAACCCGGGTTCGACCGAAGAAACTCTGCTGAAGAACTTTCCTTCCGATTTCCGCTACGTGCTCGCGCTGCAGGAGGCGCCCGCCGTTGCGATGGCGGATGCCTATGCCCAGGCCACGGGCGAGGCCGTGCTGGTCAATCTGCACACCGCGGCCGGCATGGGGAATGCGTTGGGCAATATCGAGAGCGCCTGGTACAACCGCGCGCCGCTGATCATCACAGCCGGTCAACAGACCCGTGAGATGTTGCTGATCGAGCCATATCTCACCAACGTCCAACCGCTGGAAATCCCCAAGCCGTTCGTCAAATGGGCCTATGAGCCTGCCCGTGCGGAGGACGTGCCAGCCGCGCTGATGCGTGCCTATGCGATGGCGGTACAGCCGCCAGCCGGGCCGGTCTTCCTGTCGATCCCGATGGACGATGTCGATAAGCCCTGTCCACACCCACCGCAAATCCGGACGCTCAGCCGTCGCCTAGGGGCGGATCAACAAAACCTCGCCTCGGTCATCGAAGCGCTTTCCTCCGCCAAGTCGCCCGCGCTTGTGATCGGCGGCGCCGTCGACCAGAGCGGCGGTTGGGACGACGCCGTCCGGCTTGCAGAAAAGCTGCGTTGCGAGGTGTGGGCGGCGCCCGCTGAAGGCCGGCCAGGCTTTCCCGAAACACATCGTCTCTATCAGGGCATGCTGACCAGCGCGATCGGCCCACTCGGCAAACAACTGTCCGGGCGTGATGTGATCGTCGTGATCGGCGCGCCGGTCTTTCGCTACTATCCTCACGTTCCCGGCGACTACATTCCTGCGGGATCTCGCCTCTTTCACATTACCGACGATCCGGCCGAGGCTGGCCGTGCACCGGTGGGAGAGAGCGTCCTTGCCGATCCCGGACGGGCCTGCGCGGTGTTGGCGGATCATGTCTCGCCGCCGGATCGGGCGCCACCACCGGCACGGAGCCCGCTGCCCCGACCGGAGAGCGCGACAAAGATCACGGCCGACTTCCTGTATCATTCGATCAACGAGGCGCGACCGCAGAACAGCGTTGTGGTCCAGGAATCGCTTTCGACACTGAAGATGCTGCGTCAACGCCTCCCAACCAGCCGGTCACGCTCGTTCTTCTCGATGTCGAGCGGCGTTCTTGGTTACGGCCTGCCCGCCGCCGTCGGCGTCGCGCTTGCTGAGCGCGACAAGGGCGGCGACCGCAAGATCGTCTGTATCGTCGGCGACGGGGCCGCCAACTACGTCATCCAGGCCCTTTGGACGGCTGCACAGCACAAATTGCCGATCCTGTTCGTCATCCCTCGCAACGGCGCCTACAATATTCTGAAGTCGTTCGCGCACCTGCTCGAAACGCCCGGTGTTCCCGGTCTCGATCTGCCAGGTCTTGATTTTGTCTCACTCGCTGCCGGCTATGGCATTGTCGCGGAGCGGGTTTCCGATCCGGCGTTGCTGGCAAGCGCTCTGCGCTGTGGCATGGCCGGCCAAACTCCGCACTTGATCGAAGTAGAGATCGATCCGGTCGTGCCGCCCCTTATCTGACTTCCCGACCCGCGAAATCCATCCCAGGAGGTCAGCATGAAGGCAATCGGCTATTTTGCTCCGCAGCCCATCACGGCGATGAATGCTCTCGTCGAGCTCGAGCTGCCCACCCCAGCACCGAAGCCACGTGATCTGCGCGTGGCGGTGAAGGCGATCTCGGTCAATCCGGCCGACGTCAAGCGTCGTGCCAGCAGCTCGCCGCCCAAGGGAGAGGCCTGCATCCTGGGTTACGATGCGGCGGGCGTCGTCGAGTCTATCGGATCCGACGTGACGATGTTCCGGCCGGGCGACGAGGTGTTCTACGCAGGCGCCATCGATCGGTCCGGCTCCAATGCCGAACTGCATCTGGTCGACGAGCGCCTCGTCGGCGATAAACCCAAGACACTGAGTTTTGCCGAAGCCGCCGCGTTGCCGCTCACCTCGATCACCGCGTGGGAGTTGCTGTTCGATCGCCTGGGCGTTCCCTATGGCGTCAAGACGCAACGCGGCACGCTGCTGATCATCAACGGGGCCGGCGGAGTCGGATCGATTCTGACCCAGATTGCGCGGCGTCTGACCGGACTTACCGTGATAGCAACCGCATCCCGACCGGAGACGATCGCGTGGTGCAGAAAAATGGGCGCGCATCACGTGATCAACCACCGTCAGCCCTTTCGCGAACAGTTACTGGGCTTCGGAGTTGCGCAAGTCGAGTATGTCTGCGGCCTAACCGCAACCGGAAAGCATCTTCATTCCATAGAGGCAATGTTGGCGCCACAGGGGCGCCTGGCGCTGATCGACGATCCCGATGCGCTAGACATCGTCAGTCTCAAGCGCAAGTCCATATCAGTGCATTGGGAGTTGATGTTTACCAGATCGCTCTATCAGACGCCGGATATGATTGCGCAGCACCGACTCTTGAATGAAGTCGCTGCTCTCGTCGACGATGGTGTACTCCGCTCCACGATGACGGAAGATGCGGGCGCCATCAGCGTCGCCAATCTGAAGCGCGTGCACGCGCTGGTCGAGAGCGGTCGCGCGATCGGAAAGACAGTGCTTTCCGGCTTTTGAGGCGACCGGCCACGACCATCCGAAATGCATATCTCACATCAAAGAAGCTTCACCGAAATGAAAAACTCTCCAACGGCCGTCTTCGCCACCGCCATTCTGGTCCTGGCCGTATGCTCGCCCGCATCTGCCCAGAATATGCCTGCCCCAGCCCAGTCGGGACCTCCGGTCGTCACGGACGCACCTGATCGTGGCACCCTGCCGACCGTGAGCGGCCATACCGCCATCGTGCCCACGCTCTACCAACTCGACGCACAGCCAATCGAGCAGATCTCGCCGCTCGTCCAGCGCCAATATTTGAGCGGCACGCAGTCGACCTTTGTCAAATGGACAGTGAAGAAAGGTGGCGTATTTCCGCTGCATCATCATGCCAGCGAGCAGATCACGTGGATCACCGAAGGGCGGTGCGAGGTTTACTCCCAGGGCAGAAAGTTCGTGATGACGGCTGGCACCGTTCTGGTCATCCCGCCGAATACGCCGCACGAATTCGTTTGCACCGAAGACACAATCGATATCGATTTCTTCGCGCCGCAGCGCCAGGACTGGCTCGATGGCGCGCCTTCCGTCGCTGCGGGAAAATGACCCGCCCCATCTCCCCCGCCGGTCACGAGCCAACAATAACGGCAAAGACGTGAAATGACGGACAATACAAGCGGCGTAGTCCGAATCGGTCACATCGACCTGTCTTTCCACGACGCCAGTGCGCGGGAAGTCGAGGCGATCTTGAAGTCTCACGGCCACCACGTCGATCGCTCGGCGGCACCGCACGAGGAGATGTTCCAGCGGATGCGCCGGGGCGAGATCGATATGCTTGTTTCGGCGTGGCTTCCGGCAAGTCACGGCGACTATTTCAGACCATTCGAGCAGGAGGTGCGAAAGGTCACCGTCCTGTATGAACCCTACTGCATCTGGGGCGTACCGGAATACATCCCGGCCGAGGTCGTTGGCATTGCGGACCTCCTAAGACCAGAGATTTTGGCCCGCATGGAGAAATTGATCCAGGGTATCAATCCTGGGGCCGGCATAAGCCGTTTCTCCAAGGCTATCGTTGAGCAATATGGATTGGCGGCCGCGGGGTATCACTTCGAGGCCGGAACGGAGCAGGACTGCTTCGGCCGGTTCGAGCGCGCGGTGGCCGAACGCCGCTGGATCGTCATTCCGCTTTGGCATCCGCAGGCGCTGCATCATCGTCACAAGATTCGCGCGCTCGAGGAGCCGAGGGGCCTGCTCGGCGGAACGGACAAGGCGACCCTGATCGTGCGCCGCGACGCCGAGGTCCGGATCGGCGTGCCTGCCCTCGCCGGATTGTCGCGCCTCACGATCGGCAACACGCGCATGAGCGCGCTCGACGATGCGTTGCGCCGCAATGCCGGCCTGGATTTCTCGCCACCCAAGCCAGGACGATGACACGGTCTCTCAAACGAAAGTAGTTTCTCGCCACCCTGCTCAGGAACCGACACATGACCCCTTCCAAGCTTCTCCAAGATACACAACAATTGACGTATGCCGCGGCTGCGATCGCCATCGAGGCCGCAGTCGCAAGGTCGAAGAAGATCGCAGCGCCCGAATGCATCGCTGTTGTTGATGCCGGCGGCAACCTCCTGGCCTTCGCAAGGGTGGAGGGAGCCGCAGTGCTTGCCCGCGAGCCCGCTGTCGCCAAGGCTGCCACGGCGGCTTCCCTGGCCATGCCGACAGGTAGCATACCGTTCGAATTTGGTGCCAATCTCGGCTTCGCGAGCCAAGGCGGCATTGTCAATCTCGGCGGCGGCTTTCCCATCATCCTCAACGGCCGCGTCCTCGGCGCGATCGGCGTCGGGTCCGGCACAACCGAGCAGGACGTAGCGGTGGCCGAAGCTGGACGCGATGCTGTGCTCGCTGCTCTCTCAGCCCAGACCGATTGATAGCCCGCCCCCCATTCCGGACCCGATGATGAGCCGTCTTCCACGCCCCACCGCCGCATGCCTCGCACTGCTTCTAGCGTTCCCTCTCGGCGTATGCGCCGAAACCCACGGAGAAATCATGAACACGTCAACTCGCGCGCCAACAGATCGTCCGATCGGCAACATCGAGCCGGTTTTCGAGTTTCGAGGCGACATGCCCACCGGCGTGACCGTCGCCAGCAACGGTCGGATCTTCATAAACTTCCCGCGATGGGGAGGCGAGGTTCCCTTTACGGTCGCAGAAATCCGCGACCGGAAGGTCGTTCCATATCCCGACGCGACGATAAATAGGTTCGATCCAAAGCGTCCGAGCGAGACGCTTGGCAGCGTACAGAGCGTTGTCGTCGACCCGGCGAATCGGCTCTGGATCCTGGACACTGCGGCTCCATCCTTCAGCACGCCCGTGCCCGACGGCGCGAAGCTCGTCGCCGTCGACCTCGCGACGGACAAAGTGGTCAAGACCATTGTGCTGGCGCCGACGTCCGTGCTGAAGACCACCTACATTAACGATGTGCGCTTCGATTTGCGGAAGGGCAAAGCCGGCTTTGCGTACATCACCGATTCCTCGGTTTCAGGCCCGGGCGCAATCATCGTCGTCGACCTCGACAGCGGTGAAAGCTGGCGGAAGCTGAGCGGGCATGCTTCAACGTCGGCCGATCCCGCCTTCGTTCCCGTGGTCGAGGGCGAGACCCTGGCAATTCGCGAAACGGGAAAACCGCCTGTTCCCTTTACCGTGGCATCCGACGGTATTGCTCTCTCGGCGGATGGCGCGACGCTCTATTATTGCCCGCTGTCGAGCCGGCATCTGTTCTCAGTCCCGACCGCCCTGCTGCTCGACCGATCGGTTTCCGAGGCCGACGTAGCGAAAGCCGTCATCGACCTCGGCGAGAAAGGCGCCTCAGACGGCCTCGAAGCGGACGACAAGGGCCGCATTTATGCCGGTGACTACGAACGTAACAGCATCCGGCAGCGTCAGACCGACGGCGAATGGAGAACCATCGCTCATGATCCGCGCATTCTATGGCCGGACACGCTTTCTGTCGCGAGCGACGGGTATCTCTATTTCACGGCCAATCAATTGCACCGACAGCCTCAGTTCCACGAAGGCAAAGACCTGCGCGAGAAGCCTTACTCCCTATTCCGCGTAAAGATCGACGCGGGACCGGTGCTCCTTAAGTAACTGACGAGCAGTAAGCGCACGGAACGATCGGGACGACGAATGCCGCCGTCCCCAATGGACTTCCGTCAACCGATATCGACCGCGAACTTGCCGCGCGACCGGCGCTCCGCCATCGCCTGGTAGGCATCGAATGCAGTTTCCAGCGTGAAGCGCTCACCGCTGAGGTGCGGCCTCAATTTCTCGGCCTCAACCATTCGTGCGACCTCGAGCAGGATCCGGCCATGATGGCGGCGCCCCTCTCCCGTGAGCAACGGCATCAACGTGAACACGCCCGAATAGCTCGCAGCCTTGAACGAAAGCGGCGCGAGCAGGTGCTTGCCCCAGCCGAGCGCGCTCGCGACGTGACCAAATTTCCTCACCGCCTCGAACGACGCGTCCAGCGCCGCCCCGCCTGCCGTGTCAAAGACCTTGTCGAAGCCGTGCCCGCCCGTCAGTCGGCCAACGTAGTCGACGACCGCTTCGCTGGATTCGATAAATGTTGCGCCGGCGCGCTCGATGACGTCTCGGCTCGATTTCGAGCCCGTAGCGAACACGTCAGCCTCGAAATGACGAGCGATTTGAATCGCCGCCGTCCCGACGCCGCCGGCGCCCCCCTGGACAAGGAGCTTATCGCCGCACTTGATCTGCATCCGGTCAACCAGCCCCTCCCACGCTGTGATCACGACCAAAGGTAACACCGCCGCCTCGCGGAACGAAAGATTGGCCGGTTTGAGGGCAAGCAGATCGGGATCGACCGCCGCGAACTCCGCAAGCGTTCCCTGGAGTCCGCCGACGCCGCCCACCATTCCGTAGACTTCGTCGCCCACTTTGAACCTGGTGACGCCTGGCCCGACTGCCCCGACGATCCCGGCCATATCGAGCCCGAGAACGACGGGGGGTAGCTGGCGTGCATGGGCGGCTGAGCCGTCATGAATCTTGAGATCGAGCGGATTGATACCACTGGCTCGTATTCGCACCAATACGTCACCTGGCCTTGGCAAGGGACGCGGTATGGTCGTCACGTGGAATGGTTGGCCATATTTCTCGAAGATGGCGGCTTTCATTGTGCTTGTCATGCTTGCCTGCGACTGATTGAGCGTTGAACGTCTCGCCGTAGCTTGGCCACTTCCACGAGGAGTGCGCCTCGCAATCCTTCGCCGAACTGTTGCAGCGTGATGCTGAGCAGTTCGTCGACTTCGTGGCTGCGTCCCTGCGCGAGCCAAAGCCGCGCCAACGGAACGGCTGTCCTGAGCTCCCAGCCCCTGGCGCATTGCTCACGCGCCATTGCCAACGAGCGCAACAGCGACTCTTCGGCAAGGGGCGCATCAGGACGCGCCTGGGCCAGGAGTATCTCTCCTTGCGCGCGCAAGAGATCGGGAAGCTCATAGGTCTCGCCCCGCTCCGTCGCCCTGGCAAGAGCGCCGTTGATCATATTTGCGGCCTCTTCTGCCTGGCCGCTGACGGCCAGGCCTTCAGCTAACGCGCGTTGAAACGCGGTCATGAACATATGGTGCTGTTCCTGATGCAGAGCGGCCAGAGCATCACGCAGCATGACGACGCCGGATGCTGCGCCTCCCCGGCACACTGCCAATTCTCCCCTGAATCCAAGCCCGATAGCATGATAGGAAGCAAGCGAATGCTTCGTCGCAAGAGCGACGAGACGCTCCACACGACTGTTGGCAAGCTCGTAGTCCGCATCCCACAACGCGACCGATATTGTGTAGAACAAGGTCGCGCATAGGCTTACGGGATGGCCGCAGCGCTCCGCTTCTTCGATTGCCTGGCGCGCGGTCCGTTCGGCCTGTTCCGGAAAGCCACGCAACCATAAGACACGAGCCAAGACCGCAAGGCTGCGAACACGATGATCGTAGCCCAAAACATTGATCGCGAGCAGCCCCAGCGAGGCCGCCCGTCTGAACCCGATCTCGCAGTAGTGCTGCGCTCTCCGCTGATCGCCAACCAAATGGTAGGCGGTACCGCGCATCCAATCCGCAGCCACCTTGGCGTCCACTTGGTCGACCTCCGCCGCCAGCGCGGCGCTTCGTTCGGCCGCTTCTGCGGCGCCGGAAAACTCGGCAACGCGGATCAGAAAGAGATGCAGCCCGGCATGGAAATATAGTTGATCCTCAGGCGTCCCGACGGTTTCGGCAAGATCAAGCCCTCGTTGGAGGGCATGACGAATATCCTCCCGTTCTCCTCTGGTGAACATGATCGAAACTGTCAGGTATCGCCGGAGCACGAGTTCAGGCACGCCTCCTCGATCGCAGTCCTCCAGCGCCGCCAGAGCATGTTCACACCAATGCCGACACTCGGTGAGCAGCGACATGCGCAGAAACAGCGGTGCAGCACCGACCGCGAGTTCGCCTCCGATCTTGCTGTCCCCACTGGGGGAAAAACACCACTCGAGCGCCGCCCGAATGTTGCTCATGTGGAGCCTGTACGAACCCGGTTCCGGTCTATCGAAGTCGCAGATCGCCCGCGACCGGAGCGTGTCGCAATAGTACCGGGCGTGCCGACCGGCGACGATATCGCGCTCTCCCGTCTCCTCAATCTTGAGCATCGCGTAAGACCGCGTCGTATTCAGCAGACGATAGTAGATTTTGCCGCCGACCGTCGAAATTACGATCAAGGACTTGTCGATCAGACCTGCCAGCGCCTCGGCAGCGTCCTGCTCCGAAACCGCTTCATCGGCCACAACTCCCTGGGCTGCATCAGGCGGAAAAAAGCCGGCAAAGACCGATAATCTGCAAAGAACGTGCTGCTCGTGTTCGGACAGGAGATGATAGCTCCAGTCCAACAAAGCTCGCATAGTCTGGTGCCGCGGCAAAGCGTTGCGCCGACCTTCCCAGAGCAGCTTGAATCGGTTTTCAAGGAGGTCGGCAGTCCCCTGAATTCCGTATGCACCAACCCGGCTGGCCACCAGTTCGATCGCGAGCGCCAACCCGTCGAGCTGCCTGCAAATGCTCGCCACAGCGGGCGCTTCTTCATCGTTGAGCTGCAAGCGATATCCTCCTGCCGCCGCCCGCTCCATAAAAAGCTGGACGGCAGGCCAGCCGACTACGCGATCCGCAGTCAGGTCGAGCCCGGCAGGGGGCGCGTCAAGCGGATGCAGCAGATAGACATGCTCGTCTTCGACCCGAAGCGTTTCGCGGCTGGTCGCAAGGATGAACACGTCGGAAACACTGGCGAAGATTTTTTCGGCAAGCGGTGCGACTCTGTCGATCACGTGTTCGCAGTTGTCCAAGACAAGCATCGTCCGCTTGCTGGCAAGAACAGATACGAGGCTTTCGAAACAGTCCTGCGAACCCGTGGACAAGCCAAGCACCGACTCCACCGCGTTTCCGACGAGAGAGCCATCAGAAATCGCGCTGAGGTCGACGAAGTAGACCGCTCCATCGAATTTATGCAGGAGCGAGTGGCATACAGCCGTTGCGACCGTTGTCTTACCCAGGCCTCCTGCTCCCACCACGCTGACGAAGCGGTGCTCGAGAAGGAGCCTTGAGAGCTCCAGGACCGTCTCGTCGCGCCCGACCATCCGGTCCAAACGCGGTGGCAAATTGCAAGGGCGGACCGCAGCATGGCGCAGAATGCGATTGGCTTGCGGTTGCGGGGCCGGGATTCGCCTGACTGGTGCTACGAAGCAATAGCCTCTGCCAGGAACGTTCGTCACGTAACGAGCGCCATCATGGCCATCGAGCAGCGCCTTGCGAAGATTCGTGACGTGAACGCGAAGGTTCGCATCTTCCACCAACAAGTCCGGCCAGACCTGGTTCATCAGGTCTCGCCGAGAAACGGTTTCTCCGGCCCGCTCGACGAGTGCAATCAGGATATCGAGCGCACGACTGCCAAGCGCTACAGGTTGGTCGTCTCGGTACAGGATGCGTCCGGCCGACGAGAGTCGAAACGGTCCGAAGGACAAGACCTCCTCCGCCCTCATAGCCGAATTATTCGCCATGAACGTTTCACCTGCGCGGGGCGTGCCAGGTTGATGACCGAAACTCGGCGGGGAAGCTGCACTCGGATCGGCTATGTTGGGCTTTGTCATTCGGCACGAAGTGGTCCTGGCGTGCTAAGTAGTACTCAATATGCTGGAGCCAAAGGCACCCAGGTCTTTCAGGGTCCGAGGATGGTCTCCCAACGTCCAATAGGTGATATCATCGCAAGAAGTGAACTTGGCGCCGGCTGTGAACACGCGAGACATCCGGGTGCCGTAAACTGGATCATGCCGGGGACTGCGGATGGTGTGGGAACAGCTTTGGTCGGAGCTGCCGTGAGAGCCTCGAGGGCTGAGACAGCCTGACGCCGCTCGTTGCAAGATGCCTCAAGAGCGCTGCTGCCGGTCATGATGATTATCCACATTGCTCGCCTATCCTCGAGGGATAGCAGGAGCTCGGGTGGTACCGCCTCAGTCGAATGACTGTCCAGATGACTGAACCCAATCCGCTCCGATCACGAATTGGGGAGAGCGCTTTAGCGCCTCTTGCAGGCCGGCCCGCGTCGCGACTCCGAGTTTCGGAAAGATCCGGTAGAGGTGAGAGCCGACGGTCCGGTGAGACAAATAGAGCCGTGCACCGATTTCCTTGTTCGAAAGGCCGCCGGCGGCGAGTTCCGCAATCTGCAACTCTTGGGACGTCAGCGCGTCGAGCGCGAATCCCGCCTGCGGGCGGCTGGTTTCGCCTGCAGCGCGCAATTCCCGTCGTGCCCGGTCGCTCCAGGGTAAGGCTCCCAGGGCATCGAGGATATCGCGCGCCGTTCGCAGCGGCGCGCGCGCGTCCATGACGCGTCGCTGACGCCGCAACCATTCGCCGTAGGCCAGCAGCAATCGTCCGCGCAGGAACGGCCAGTTCTGCGCGACGGTACCAAGCCCCTCCTGAAATAAGGCCTCTGCGCGGGCCGGTGCGGCAAGCAGGGCCCTGCTATGGGACAGCATCATCTGGACCCACGGCACGGCCACGGGGCCCGAACGCCGCTCGACTTCCGCGATGAACGAGGAAGCCGCGGCCTCCTGTCCGCAGGAAATCGCCGCCTCGACGAAATCCACGAGGCTGAAAAACTGAAGGCTGGTGTTGAACGCCGGATCACCCGGGATGTGGAGCCGTCTGAGGTGTTCGTAAGCCTCCGCGGATCGACCGGCACCGAGCGCCGCAACGCCTCGCGCACTCTGAAGTAGTGCCAACAGGAAGTTCACACCTGGTGAAACAATCAACCGTTCTGCCCGCAGCGCGTGAGCCTCGCATGCATCGAATTTGCCTCGAATCGCGGCGATGGTCGCCAGCACGATAGTCCCCGCCGCGATCCAGACCGTCGCCCCAGTTTCCTCCGCGAATCGAATCGACTCCTCGGCCGAGAGAAGCGCGCCCATCAAGTCGCCCGTCTCCATCTCTGCCCAGCCTCGGGCGAAGAGCACGCGCGCCAAATCGCCAAGCCGCCCCTGCTCGCGAAATGCCGTACTCGCCTGGTTCAAATAGTTGAGGCCGAAGTCGAACGCGCCGATGGTATTGGCCGCGAGTCCCAGGGTCCACGCCGCTACCGGGTCCACCACACCAGCATCCGCGTGCGCCGCGAGCCGTTGATGCACAGCGCGTCCGTGCCGCAGCGGTTCCACATAGGCTGCGATCGCGATCAGGCGCGCATCGCTCGCGGGCAGTCCCAGTCCCTTCGCAGAGGCGAGCACGCCCTCGCGCACCGTATCGCTCGCGTTGCCCCACCAGCAGCGCTGAGCCGCGCGCCACAGCAGGTTCTGTGCGACCTCGTTGGCGCCATCGGCTCGCGCATCGACGGCAAAGTGAACCAACACAGAAATCCGGCCGGGATCAATCACTGTGAGAGGCTGGCTCAGCTCACGGGTCAATGCGACTTGCGCCCGCAGGCGCGGTTGCGGCTGATCCGGATCCGCCGCGCGGAGCAAGCGCTCCACAGTCGCAGGCTGGCCCAGATCGGCGGCAAGCCCGGCCGCACGCAGCAGCCGTTCGCTTCTTGCCAGGACGGTACCGCTTAATCGCGCTGCATTCTCCAGCGCGACTATTGCCATTGCCAAGGCACCCCGATGGCACAATCGAATGGCGGCGTCATCGAGCTCCTCGGCAAGAGCATCGTCGGGGCCGACGGTCGAGGCCAAACGATGCCAAATGGCTCGGTCGGGTTGATCCTTCACGATTTGCCCCAATGCCGAGTGGACGTCGTGCAGCATCACGGGGCTTGCTGACTGATGAACCGCAGAGCGGACAAGAGGGTGGCGAAACCGCACCTCACTTCTGTGGATCTCGATCAGCATTGCGGATACCGCTGGCGCGAGGGTATCAAGCCCTATGGCTTCGCCGAGCAATATTTTACCCGCGTCGAGCACCTCGCGGAGCGATCTGCTGTCATTCTCCGCGATTACCAGCAAAAGCACGCGGGTGGCTTCCGGAAGCCCGCCGACCCTACTGAAGAACGCGCGCTCCAGACGATCCGTGAGCGGCAGCCATGGCGCCTCGATGGTCTCCGTCGTGCGCTCGCCGCGAGGCAATTCGACCAGTGCCAAAGGATTACCCGCGGCCTCGCTCAGAAAACGACGACGCAGATCCAGAGGGAGGCCGGGCGCCGCGGCGTCGAGTAGGCGTTCGGCCGCCGCCGCGCTGAGCCCTGCCAGCCGGTGTCGCAATACGCCCGAATACGGAAAGGGCTCGCCCGAGCCTTTGCGCATTGCCATCAGAAGCACGATTGGATCGGAGTTCAATCGACGGGAGATGAACGCCAGCACATCGTGGCTCGGCTGGTCGATCCATTGCACGTCATCCGCAAGCAGCAGAATGGGTTTGCGCGCTGCACTCGCCGTAAGAAGATTGAGCGTCGCCAGGCCGATAAGGAATATATCCGGTGCGGCCGTGCCATCGCTCAGGCCGAAGGCAGCCTGCAACGCCGACCGCTGGCGTGCCGGCAGCGAGCTCAGCTGCTTCAGCATCGGTCCGATGGCCTGATGGAGCGCGCCAAAGGGCAGGTGCGCCTCGGATGGCACCCCACAGAGTCGGATGACGTGCATGCCAAGCGCGCCGGCGCGATCCTTCGCAAGCTCGAGCAACGTGGATTTTCCGACGCCTGGTTCGCCACTGAGAACCAGCGCGGTGCCGCCGTCACGAACACGATCAATCAGCCCGTTAATGAAGGCAATATCGTCCTCGCGCCCACAGATAGCCGGTGACGCGGTGCGCCCCCGCTTTCCGCCATCTTGTTGCTGTCGCTTTGACCGAGGCACCTCGATAGCGAGCTGTGTCTTCAATGTACCCCGCACTCAAATCGTTAAGCACCACCAGAACAAACAATCGATGACGAGCAAGCGCTTCCGCACCTGATCGTCTCCGATCGTCCAGACTTGTTCTTCAGCACGAAGTCTGCAGGTACGAGAATATCCGGCATAGCCGAATTTTCTATTCGAATGGAACGATCTGACGAGATCGTGAGAACGTCAAGATTCAGCACTTCGGTTCGAACTGGCCCAGACGAAGACAGGTAGAGGTGTCAACCAAAACAATGCCGGACTCAGCGGTCCTCGCGGAGGTGCGCGGCACGATGAAGGGGGACGATGTCCATGCCCAATCGAGTTGTGTAGCAGCCTTAGCCGGTCACCGAGCGATTTTGGGCTCGCCGAAGCCGATCTGCTTGCCAGGGCGGGTAGCTGACGATGAAATCATCGCCGAAGGAAGCAATGATTTTCCCCCGCGGTCATCCGCGCCACCGATCTTCGTACCGATGAGCTGCCATTCCAACTTTGGGCGCCCGCAGAGCCAGTTCGGGGCATCCTCAAAACGGCCGATTGTCAGCACTTAATTGCGGATCTGTGCGATACGGAAGCGGGGATCCCGCTCCTTATCGGTCAGCGAACCGATCAACGCTTCAGACCGGACTTGATACCCGCGATGGCGGGATCGCCGACGAGAACACGTTATCGCTATCAAAAGTCTCCTTTTGCGCGCAGCAATCTTTGCTTGTTTCGCCATAGCTCGCGGTTGCGCGCGAGACCTCGGATCGTGCAAGTAGATTGAGATAACCGCCCGGGAGCGCGGCGGTAATGCCTTCCCGGCTACGCCGTGCCCATTGCTGATGCTTGACCACGTCGTCTGGATTTTTTTCGTCAGTTCATGTGTCACCAGGACGCATACCGGCGACGGCGCGCGTGCTAAGGCGCCGACGAACGCCTCGATGCTTGCACGATCGAGTGCCGGCACGGAGCAGGTTTCCATGGTGGTCCGTCGACCATTGACGATCTGCGCATCGACAGCTGTGAACAGTGCACCGTGGGACCTTTGTTCGATGCTGTGAGCCGGCGGATGCTGATCATTGAATGCGAAGCCAAACGTTGACCAGTTGAAGAGGAAGGCCCCCTCCGACGAGATTTATTCACTTACGCCGCTTGGGGTGCCTCTTCGGCTTCACACTGCGCCAGTCCGATCACGTCAAGCGGCGCAGCACGTTGGCGGCGCAGCCGGCGCGGTCACGCGCTCACACCTGATGAGATCTTCGCGGCGGCAGTATCCCCGCGTGCTGGGCGAGTCTGTTCCAATCCGTTCGGCCAGCCTGCTCACGTCGACTGTAACAGGATTTTTCTTGATCTCCCGGTGCACACGTCGTGCACACCTCGCCTTCTAACCGATTGAAAACACTTAACTCTCGCTCCAATCCATCATGGGCGCAACGCTAAATCGACGCGACAACATATTGATTTTGTTTCTCTTTTGGTCTGGGCCGGAACATCCGATTTTTGAGCCGACAGAAATTCAATCCTGTCTATCGGGGCATTTTTCTTTCGTTTCGACTTCTTAAGTCAATCGCAGCTCGTCCCTCAAGGGGGTCCAGCCTTCTCCGGTCCAGCATTGCGGTACCGAAGTTACTCGTGCAATACCGCGCTAGTTCCGATCCTGTCTACCTTCCCTTTCGCCTCGACCGCAAAGTGCCGCGGCGCTCTGGTCACGCCTAGAATAGAAAACGTGCCATCGTCGTTTTGGCGGCGATAGAGCAAGAAACCTGCGAGCGGCGAGAGCAATCGCTGACCTCGATGTGGTTATCAAAGCTGTTCCAACGGATCCGGCTCCGATCCGTGAGCGCGGAACGATGAAGGCCAAAATGGGCGACGCGGTCGGTGCGGAAGCTGATTTTCGCCGGGCAGAGGCGCTTACATCCGGCGGTACCGCGCCAGTGCGTCCCAGATGATGTTCACTCCGATCTAAAGCGTGCATCTGAAGATCGGAGAAGCCTTATCGATTGGAGGCGTCGATCACGCCAAATTCCGAGACAGGCATGATCCAGTAGACGATCCTGGCTCCAGCGAATGCCTTCTTCAGTCGTTCGAGCAACTGCGCCGCCTCGTGAACCTGAAGAATTGTCCGAACCATCAGCTCGTCGGCATGTCCTTTGACCCGCTCGGCCGATGTCTGCAATCGAACGTCGGGCCCGTGTCCCGAAGCGGCAGAGGCCGTAAATCCGGAAACGAGATCTCTCTGTTCGCTTAGATAATCGAACAGCTCGTCGCGGAGCGATCGGCCGGCGATCAGCGTGAGGCAGACGAATTCGGCACTCATTTGGCCCCCTTCGCGATGCCGCCAAACCGGCGGTAGAGGATCGGTAAAAGGATCAACGTCAATGCCGTTGACGACAGCAGGCCACCGATCACCACGATTGCCAGAGGCCGCTGGATTTCCGATCCTGGGCCGGTCGCAAAGAGGAGCGGAATCAGCCCCAAGGCTGTGATACTCGCTGTCATCAGGACCGGCCTTAGCCTGCGCTGGGCGCCCTCCACGACGATGCGACCTTCCGGCACGCCGCGGGCGCGGAGCTGATTGAAGTACGAGACCAGCACTACGCCGTTCAGCACCGCGATCCCGAGCAGTGCAATGAACCCAACAGATGCCGGAACCGAGAGGTATTCACCGCTAATCACCAGCGCGAAGACCCCTCCAATCACGGCGAACGGGATATTGACGAGAACTAGCAGCGCTTGCCGGATCGAGCCAAAGGTCGTGAACAGCAGCACAAAGATGAGGCCGATCGCCACCGGCACCACGATCGAGAGGCGCGCGGCCGCACGTTGCTGATTCTCGAATTGGCCGCCCCAGGTAAGCCTGTAGCCTTCCGGCAACCGCAACTGCGTCGCAACCTTCTCCCGGGCTGCCTCAACGAATCCGACCATATCGCGGCCGCGAACGTTGGCTCGCACGACACTCAGCCGGTTCCCGTTCTCGCGATTGATCACGACGGGACCGTCCACCCGTTGAATGCGGGCCACTTGCGAGAGCGCCACGTGCTGACCGGAGGCCAGAGTCAGCGGCAAGCTTGCGAGCAGTGTCGGTGCCTCGCGGGTCGCTTCGCTGCCACGTACGAGTATCGGCGTCCGCCGCCCTTCTTCGAGCACGGTACCGATCGTGCGGCCCTCGATCTGGGTGCGCAACGAGTTGGAGATGACATCCACCGTCAGGCCGAGGCGTCCGGCCTCCATCCGGTTCACCGCGACCGTGTAATATTGCGCGCCCTCGTTGAGAGTGGTGTAAACGTCCTCGGCCCCATCGACGCTGGACAAAATGGCGGACAGCTTGCTCGCAATGTCATTCAGCTGGGCGATATCAGGTCCAAAGATCTTCACTGCGACGTCACCGCGTACGCCGCTGATCATTTCCTGGACGCGCATGTCGATCGGCTGGGTAAAGCTGAGCGATAGTCCAGGGAAATTGCCAAGCACCTGCCGCAGTTCTTCAATCAGAGCAGGTTTGTCGACCGTCTTCCGTTCTGCTGCGGGCTTCAGCACCAGAAACGTATCGGTCTGGTTGGGTCCCATTGGGTCCAGGCCGAGCTCGTCGGACCCGGTCCGCGCCACGATGCTCTTGATGTCGGGGACCTTCGCGAGGATGGCCGACTGAAGTCTGGCATTGATCGCAATCATCTCGTCGAGGTTGATTGATGGCAAAGCCTCGACGCCGACAATGATGTCGCCTTCGTCCATGGTCGGCATAAAGGTTTTGCCGAGCTGGGTGTAGGCATAACCGGCAGCGACGAGGGCCGCAATGGCCCCAATGATCACCTTACGCTCGTTGTGCAGAGCCCAATCAAGTGCAGGTACATAGAGCCGGGACGCAATTCTGATCAACCATGGCTCGTGATGCGGCGTGTTCTTGAGCAGAAACGAAGTCGCTACGGGAATGACCGTGAGCGCCAAGAGCAGCGAGCCGCCAAGCGCGAATATGATCGCGAGCGCTACGGGGATGAACAACTTTCCTTCCAGCCCCTCGAGCGTCAGCAGCGGCACGAATACGATCATGATGATCAGTACGCCCGATGCGACCGGCTGGAGCACCTCGCAGACCGAACGATAGATGATGTGAACGAGCGGCGCAGCCCTTCCCTGAGATTCCTTGCTGAGATTCCCTACGACGTTCTCGACCACCACCACCAACGCGTCGATCAGCATGCCAATAGCGATGGCAAGGCCGCCCAGGCTCATCAGGTTTGCCGACATGCCGACGATGCGCATGACGATCAGCGCAATGATGATCGCGAGCGGCAGGCTCAGGGCAATCACCAGGGAGGCTCGCCAATTGCCAAGAAACAACAGAAGGAGGACGACCACCAGGACGGTTGCTTCGCCAAGCGCACGGATAACGGTGCCAACCGCGCGTCCGACCAGCCGGCCGCGGTCGTAAAACACCTGGATGCTGACACTTCGAGGGAGCGATTGCTTGATCTCGTCAAGGCGCGCTTGGACGTCGGCCACGAGTTGGCGCGCATTGGCACCTCGCAGACCAAGAACAAGGCCTTCGACCGTTTCGCCGTGACCATCCGCAGTGACAGCGCCGTACCGCGTCAGCGAGCCCAACTGGACACGGGCAATGTCCTTGACCCGGATCGGAACGCCGTCCTTTGTATCGACGACGATTTGCCTGATGTCGTCGATCGTCCGTATGCTGCCTTCGATACGCACGAGAGCGCTGTCTTCACCCTGATTGACACGACCGGCGCCGTCATTGCGGCTGTTCGTCTCGATGGCACGCCGAAACATCTCATAGGAAATGCCGCGCGCTGCAAGCGCATCGTTGAGAGGAACAATCTCAAACGCCCGAACATACCCCCCGAGCGCGTTAACGTCGGCCACTCCCGGCACTGTCCGCAGCGCCGGACGGATCACCCAATCAAGCAGACTTCGTCGTTCGGCCAGCGAGAGATCCGCACTTTCGATGGTGAACATGAACATTTCGCCGAGCGGACTGGTAATCGGCGCCAGTCCGCCGGCAACCCCTTCTGGCAGGTCGCGACTGATGTTGGCCAGGCGTTCGGACACCTGGTTGCGCGCCCAGTAGATGTCGGTGCCATCCTCGAAATCGACTGTGACGTCGGCCAGCGCGTATTTGGTGGTTGAGCGAAGGATCTTCTTGTTTGGCAACCCGAGCAGTTCGAGCTCGATCGGCACGGTGACCCGCTGTTCCACCTCCTCCGGCGTGAGACCAGGCGCCTTCATGATGACTTTGACCTGGACAGGTGAGACATCCGGAAAAGCGTCGATCGGTAGGCTCTGCAACATAACCAGGCCGGCGCCGATCAACAGAAGCACGCCGAGAGCGACGAACAGCCGCTGGGAAAGCGCAAATGCGACAAGGCGTTCGAGCACGACTAGCCCGCCCCCAGCTTCAGCAGGATTCCGCGGAGCGCAGAGATACCGCTGACCGCCACTTCGTCCTTATCCGTGAGGGCGCCGGAGACCACGACATGGTCCTGATCCTCCTCAAGCAGCGTAACCGGCATCAGACGGAAGCCGTCTTGCGTTGACACGAATACGGACGCTTGTTCACCGCGCCGGATCAGCGCGCTGTAAGGCAGTTCCCAAGCGCTTTCCCGTTTGGAAACGAAGGAAATTCGAGCAGCAGCAGTTTGCCCCGGTCGAAGGTCGCCGGCGTTCGGTACCTCGGTCCGAACCAAGACGGTTTGTGTGGCCGGATCGGTGGTTTCAGACACCAGCACCACCTGGCCTGGAGTATCGTAACCGTCGACCTCCACCTTCGCGCCTTGTCGAATGGCCTTGATGTTCGACGCGGGAACTGCGATCTCGACCCACAGCGGAGACAGCTGCGCGACCTTGATCAGTGGTGCCGACTGCTCCACGCGTTGGCCTGGAGAAACGGCGATATCGATGACAGTCGCTGGCCGCGGCGTGGCAACAGCAAGGGTCCCGCTGATCGCTGCCTCGCTACTCAGCTTTGAGATTGCCTCATCGGAAAGACCACTGAGGCGGAGCACCTGCCGACGCTCCGCGACTGCAATGTTTGCCTGCCGCGCCTCCGCCTGGCTTGCCTCGAGGACGCGCTGGGCCACGGCATTGCCCTGAAACAGTTGGGTGTTGCGGTTGAGTTGTTGGGCAGCCAGGACTTCCTGCGCAACGGCATGCAGATAGTCGCGTTGCTGCGACACGAAGCTTGGACTCTCCATCGTGGCGAGCGGCTGTCCAGCGACAACACGGTCACCCCGGGCCACCGCAAGATTGGTCACCATGCCGCCCACGGGCGCGCTAACGACCCACAATTGCGGAGTCGGGATGACGATCTGGGCGGGATAGGGCAGCGTCTTGTCGGTCGGGCTGGCGACGGGATGAACGACGCGGATCCCCAGGCTCGTTGCCTGCTCAGGGCTGAGTTTCAATTGGTCCTCGGCCATGGATTTGGACGACAGGGCGAGGCACGCCAATGCGATCAAGACGCGCGTCAAGTTCAACCATGAGGGCGCTGGTGAACTCAGATACATGGCAAAAATCCCATTGTGGCGACCGAAACCGAGGATTTTGACGGATGTGGCCGATCAGTGCCGCTCCGCAGGTCAGAAGTTGCGAGGCTCGTCAATCCCCTCACCCGTCTCACGCAGACGGGCGACGCAGAGCAGAGCGCTGCTTCTCCGCACGGAATAATGATGCACCTCCGCTGACCGGAACCTGTTGATCCATGTCAGCTGTTTGTAAGGTCAGATCTGCGATGCTGTTGGTCGCGCCTGCACTGCCGCCGGCCGGAAACCAAGGGAGGCACCGCAATGCTGCTGAAGAGATGCGAGCCCAGGCGGAAAATGGGAAGCTGCCTGTAGCGCCCCGGTGGCCGCTGCACAGCAATTTGCGCTCTACCTCACGACTCCCAGCGCTCAATTCGCTGCTCTTCACTTTGACGATTTTCAGTGCGTCAACAGAGGGGTTGTTTGCGACGCATCAGGATGTCTGCACGAGGTGTACGTGAAAATAGGAGGACGGTACCGGAAGGTGCTTACTCTGCGCGCTCGGGATGTCCGCTTGCTGCGTGAGCAAGACGCCGCCCTTCTGGAGATACAGGACCGTTCGGGCGGAGCGCGACGGCTCCTGCGCTGGAATGGTTCTCGGTTCGTCGCTGAGAACTGGTAAGCCCGATTACGTATGCTCGGTGAAATGGCTATGAAGCCGAAGTGATACATCTCCTTTGAAACCGCCAGCCGTGAAAAAGACCGGATCTATCGACGCGAAACCCGGACCGTTCCTAACGAATCTGAAGCCAAGGTCTGAAGCCCAGGGCATTCGCGCGGATGATCCTCGATCGTGCCTTTCGCATTTCCCCCGGGACAATAAATCCCGTTCAGCCAAAACGGCCCTGCAGATCTCGGTGGCGGCGACCGGCATGGCCCTGCTCTGCTTCGGGGCGGTCAAAGGTCACTTCACAGGAGTCAACAAGATCAAGTCGGCACTGCAAACATTGCTTGTCGGCGGATTGGCCGCGGGGGCAGCGTATTGGCTCGCGCATCTGTTCGGATAGGCGTGGACCCAAGGCTTCTAAGCTCAGAATGTCCGAAACCATCCCCTGACGACAGCGCTGATTGTCTGCGTGACGATCGTCGGAGCCAAACTAAAGAGAAGGACGACTGACCACATGTCAGCGGTGGGCGGAGCAAGCTGCAATAAAAGCGCCGCCGTGGGTAAATACGGCGGCACAGCAAGTAGCGTTGCACAAAGCAAGAGCGCGCTCCAAAGCCAGCCGTTTCGAGTGATTTCGTTGACGACAAGCGGTGATTGCGGATCGCGCATGTTGAACGTGTGCCAGAGCTGGGCGAACCCAAGAGTGAGGAACGTGACAGTCACGGTTGCTCTCGCGTCGAGACCGAGCCAAGAGGACGTAGCCAGCGCCCCGAACGTGCCGGCGGTCAGTGCACCGGCATGCAGGATTATCGCGATCCATTGCCGACGGCCTAAAATGGGTTCCCTTGGATCTCGCGGCGGGCGCTTGAGGATCCCGACCTCGCCTTCGCCCATTGCCAGTGCGAAGGCCGGAAACACATCAGTCACGAGATTGAGATACAGAATCTGCAGCGGCAGGAGCGGCAAAGGGAGCGCCGACAACACCGCCAATCCAACCACCAGGACCTCGCTGAGATTGCAGGACAAGAGGTAGGCGACGAAACGGCGGATATTGGCGAAGATGATGCGGCCTTCACGTATCGCCCCGATGATGGTCGGAAACGCGTCGTCAAGCAGGATCATGGCGGCGGCTTCGCGCGCGACATCGGTGCCCCGCAGGCCCATCGCCACCCCGATATCGGCCTGCCGCAGGGCCGGCGCGTCGTTGACTCCGTCCCCCGTCATGGCGACGACCTCGCCGGCGGCCTGATAGGCCCTCACGAGGGCAAGCTTCTCGTCGGGATTCACTCTTGCAAAAATTCCGACGTCGCGGAGTGCAGGCTGCGCCGTCTCGAGCACCTGCGCGATCCTTTTGCCCTCCACGACATTCGCGATGTTCTCCCCAAGACCGACCGCGCGACCGATGCTTCGCGCGGTCACGGCGTGGTCGCCGGTGACCATGACAACTCGAATTCCCGCCTTTTGACAGTCCTGAATCGCCTGCGGCACGTCGGCACGCGCGGGGTCTTCCAGACCGATAAGACCGACCAGAATCAACCCTTCGTAGGGCGGGGCGTCGGCCAGCCCGTCCATTTTCATCGCGCAGGCGAGTACGCGCAGGCCATCCTGGCCGAGTTGATCGGCCCGGCCTAGCCACTCCGCCCGCGCCTGGGCGTCAAGGGCAATCTCGCCATACTCGGTGGTTGCGTGCGTCGCCACCGCCAAGACCGCTTCCGGAGCTCCCTTCACAGCCACCAGCACGCCGTCCCCACATTCGTGAACCGTCGCCATCATCTTGGTGGCAGGATCGAAGGCATGCTTGCGAACGATGAGGTGCCCATCGAGCAAGGCTGTCCGGCTCAAGCCCACGTGCAAGCCGGCGCGCAAGAGCGCAATTTCCATTGGGTCGCCGCTACCGACTTCGTCCGCACGCTCGAGATGGGCGTCGTTGCAAAGAACCGCAATGCGAAGCAATTCGGCCGCCGATCGGCCGCCGGCGAGCTGCAAACGTTCACCGTCCTTTGCCGCTTCCGTATCAAGCGCGGTCTCACCAGAGGCAGTGCAGAGCCGCCGCACCGTCATCCGATTTTCGGTCAGGGTCCCGGTTTTATCGGTGAGAATGACGGTGGTTGCCCCAAGCGTCTCGACTGCGGAAAGACGCTCGATCAGCGCATTCTGCTGCGCCATGCGCCACATGCCACGGGCAAGCGCAAGCGTCGCGACGACCGGGAGCCCCTCGGGAATGGCGGCCACGGCGAGTGCGATAGCCGCTTCGACCATCACGAGCGGATCTTCTCCTCCCATGAGGCCGGCGAAGCCAATCGCGACCGCGACAGCTATGGTCACCAAGACCAACTGCGTCGACAGACGCCCGAGCTTGCGTTCAAGAGGCGAACTGCCAGGGTCGGCTTCGAGAACGAGCCGCGTCACCCGGCCAAGTTCCGTGCTGAGGCCGGTCGCCACTACGATCCCGGTGCCCGTACCCCGCGTGATGGCGGTGCCCTTGAACGCCATCGACGCGCGATCGCCGAGGCGCGTGTCTGCGCTGACCGGGGGCGTCTGCTTGTCGATGGCGGCCGATTCGCCCGTCAACGTCGACTCGTCTACGGACAGACGGGACGTTTCGATGAGTCGAAGGTCGGCCGAGACGGCGTCGCCGGCGTCCAGAACGACGATATCGCCCGGAACGAGTTCCTCGGCCGGCACGACATGCACGAGCTTCCCGCGTCTGACGCGGGCGCTGCGGGATCCAAGCGCTCGCAAGGCCTCAATTGACCGTGCCGCCTTCAGCTCGGTCGCGAAGCCGATGAGCGCGTTGATGGCGAGGACCGCGAGGATGGCGCCGCCCTCCTCCAGTTCGCCGAAATAGAACGCCAGCGCTGCTGCAACAGCCAAGAGATAGATGACCGAGCTCTTGAACTGGTGCAACAGCAGGCTCATCACCCGGGTGGAGCGGCGCGAGCTGATGGTGTTCGAACCGAAGCGCTTGCGGCGCGCCTCGATCTCAGCATCGGAGAGTCCCCTGGAAGGGGATACGCGCAACTGCCGAAGCAGATCGGCAACAGGCATGGCGTGCGGGTTTTCCGGCAGCACTATCTGTTTGGCGACTGCGTGCCTTTCGATAGCGAGTCTCCTTTACGTCGAAATAACAGATCCTTAGGTAGACGATCCTCGATGACCAGTATTGACTTGGAACAAGCGAGGATGACGAATTCCGGAGCAACGGGCGCTGATGATTTCCAAAGCAACCGATGAGACGATTGGTGCCGTCGCAGAGGAAAGATCCCTTCGATCTTGCCGCCAAGCCGCCTATGCCGTCACAGCTTCGTAAATATCCTCCTCCTGGGCTGTGTGCATACGCACCAGGGTTTCGATCGCCTCGATTATGCGCTGGGCGTCTCGTATCAGATAGCGGTCGATCTTCTCGGACGGCAGGTCCTCCACGATCCGGCCGAGCAGCCGAGCAAGGTGAAGTATCTCCCGATGGGCGCGGCTCATGGCAGAGAGGCCGTGGCGGTCGCGCAGCACCTCCGCAATCTTCGGATAGACACTGTTCTCATCCGCGCGTTCGTGCATGACCACGCTGCCCTGAACAAGCTGCTGTGCTTCCCCAATCAAAGCCGCGGCGGTTTCCGGCGTGGCATCGTCCAACGCGTCGACGACCTTGCGCAGGCGATCGAGATCCTTGAACAAGGTCTGATGGTCGTGATGCAGGATCACCCCTTCCTCCGCGGTGATGCGCGGGCCGTTGCTGCCGAGCGCCGGAGTGAGCGCCCGCAGCGCGTTCAGGATGACGGCAACGTCGATCACTTCCTGCACGATTGCCGCCGGCACGGGATCGAGCCAGCCGGCAGCGGCAGCTATCATTGCCACTAATGACAGCCCCATACCGACGACAATGCTTTGCAGGGCGATCCGCCGTGCCCGCTGCGCGATGATGATCGCTTCGCCGACCCGATCGAGCCGGTCGGCCAGGATCACGACATCGGCTGCCTCCGACGATGCGCTGGCGCCACGCGCGCCGAGCGCCACTCCGATATCGGCCACGGCCAACGCGGGGGCGTCATTGATGCCGTCGCCCACCATGATGGTGGGATGCATCCGCTGTTCGGTGCGTACGGCCTCGACCTTGTCCGAAGGGACGCGGTCGGCCAGCACGGCGTCGAGGTCGAGCGCTGCCCCGATCGCCTGCGCAGCGGCGGCGCGATCGCCCGTGACCATCACCATTCGGGTGATGCCCGCATCCCGCAGCAGCCGGATCGCTCGCGGCGTATCGGCGCGCAACTCGTCCGCCAGCAACAAGGCCCCGATAGGCCGGTCTTCGACAGCGACGAAGACGATCAGCGCCGAGCGCCACGAGGCCCGCCGGATCGCCCGCAGTTCCCACGACGACAGCTCGGCCCGCGAGAGGATCAACTCCCGCGAGCCGGCGGTGACATGGCGGCCGTCGATCAGACCGCTTAATCCCGCCCCCCTGGTTTCCTTGACATGTTCGGGGGTCTTCAGTTTCAGGCCGCGATCGACGGCCGCCGCGACGACGGTCTTTGCAAGCACGTGATGCGAAGCCTGTTCGAGCGAGGCCCCAAGCCTGAGAACCTCATCCGGGTCCTCCCCCGGAGCGACCTCGACTGAAAGCAGCCGCGCCCCGCCGACCGTCAGCGTGCCGGTCTTGTCGAACAGCACCGTATGCGCCCGAGCCAGCGCTTCAAGCGCCCCTCCGCCCTTGGCCAGAATTCCGCGGCGGGCCGCCTGCGCCACGCCGGCGATGAACGCGACGGGCGCGGCCAGGATCAGGGGACATGGCGTCGCCGCCACCAGCACAGCGAGGCTACGGGTCAGATCACCCGATATCCGCCACGCCACGACGGCGACGACGAGCGTGACCGGCAGAAACATCAGCGCAAAGCGATCGGCCAGCCGTACGAAGGGCGCTTTCGCCGTTTGCGCCGCCGTCACCATGCGCACGATGCCGGCGTAGGTGCTCTCGCCGGCCGGCGCGGTCACGGTCAGCACGAAGGTCTCACCGGCATTCAACGACCCGGAAAGAACTGCGCTGCCGCGTGCCTTCTCGACCGGAATGGGTTCACCGGTCACCGCGGACTCGTCGATGGTGGCCGAGGCCGAACCGACGATGCCGTCGACCGGCACGATCTCGCCGGCCCGCACCAGGAGCTCTTCGCCGACCGAAATCGCCTCGATCGGAACCTCCTCGATCCGCTCTCCGCTTTTACGATGCGCCTGGCGCGGCGCCCGATCGACCAGGGACCGCAGATCGTGCTCCGCCCGTGCGACGGCGATATCCTCCAGCACGTTGCCGCCGGAATACATCAGCGCGACCACGGCACCGGCAAGCGGCTGCCCCAGCGCCAGCGCCGCACTCATCGAAAGGAGCGCTATCGCGTCCACCCCCAACCGACCGCTCAGAAAATCCCTGACGATCGAGACTGCCAATCCTCCGATCACGGGGGCCGTGCCGATTTCCCAGGCCAGATCAGCCAGATCGGGCCTACCCGCGGTTCGCGCAAGAACACCCACGGACAGTCCCGCGATTGCGATCGCAACCAAGGTCCATCGCAAAACCCGCTCTATCGATTTGGCATCGCTCCACATCGCTCAATGATTATCTCGCCAACCAGCTCGGTGGTTGAGGAGAATCAACGTCGAGCCCCGCACTTTCGCCCCGCGGAACTCTACTCGCAGCGCGCGTCACCGGTCAGAAGAACGCCTAAAACAGTTTCGGGCCGCGCCGGTCGAGTTTGGCTTCCCAGGTCAGCAGGCTCGCAACTGCGACCATCAACGCAATTCCTGCTGCGCTGACGACCGCCTCCATTGCCAGTCCGCCGGCGATCTCGTTCAGGATCACAAGGCCGAGAAATGAGGCCAGTACGCTGAAGCAATAAATCGACAGGGAGTTCTCTCCGCAGCGAACCATCGCCATCGCCCAAGGCTTCTGTATGCTATGCTTGATCGGCGATAAGAAGCGTATTCCCAGGAACATCAGAGCCAGGAAGTGCACGAGCCGAACCGGCGCCATATGGGTTTTGTAGATCGGGTAGATTAATCCCTCGACGGCGTCCGGGATCAGCGATTTGAGCGGTTCGATACGCCAGCTCAGCGTGACGACAAGGCTGAATATGACGAAGCTCGCGGCAAGCGGGACTGTGACCGGCGACCGCGAGATGGCGGCGAGCCGGGCGGCCCCCGGACCTGCGGAGCAAGCGCCGATCACGAACAATAGCTGCCACGCCAGCGGATTGAAGTAGGCTTCACGGCCCGGCCACGCCGGCAAATTCCAGCTATAGAGCTGCACCATCACGTAGAGCAGAAAGGACGCGATAAGCGCGATCGGCGCATTGCGAAGCATGAGCCACAGCACGAGCGGAAACCCGAAATGCAGTGCGACGAACAGCGGCAAGATATCCGTGTTCACAGGCGTGTATTGCAGCGCCAGCAGATGGACGAGAGCAATTCCCGGGTTGTCGAAAAAGACCCTGGTGTTGGTTTCGTCGCGATAGATGCTACTTCCGGTGACCCAGACCAGAGCGAGATAGGCGATCACCAGCAGCAGAAATGCGGCGTAGATTTCCAAGCTTCGCCGCAGGCTGCGGACGATGACGGTCGGCCATCCCTGCCGGCGCAATGCGCCGCCGTAGGCAAGCATGCAGGTGTAGCCAGAGATGAAAACAAATATCTCTGAAGTGTCGCAAAATCCGTAGTTGCGAAGGGTCAACCGGTCGAAAGCGTTGCCGGGAATGTGGTCAATGAAAATGAACCAGAGTGCGAGCCCGCGACAGGCGTCGAGACGCAAGTCACGATGATCACCATCAAGATAACTGACGGGATCGCATTCTTGCTTCGGATCACGGTTCAAGTCGTTCGTTCCCGCATTCGGGTGTCCCTCTCGACCTGCATTGGCCTCCGTTCCTCCGCAAAGCTCCAGACGGCTTGCCGCGCAACCTCTTTAACGCGGTCGCTGCGCGACGCGTACACCCGGCGCAACTCGGTCGCTAGGATAGACAATCATCTCTTCCCCGGGAGTAGGCCGGAAGTGATGGCCCGCAAGGCGGCCGCGACGAAACACCTAGTGCGACATCATCACGCAGACCTGCGCCTCCTCCAGCAGACCGCGAGTCATGCCTCCGCACATCCACTCGCCGAGCCGACTGTGGCCATAGCCTCCAGTTACAATCAGATCAGCGCCCTCGTCCTTTGCCATGCGAACAAGCTGGTGGGCATCGGGTTCGGCCATGTGCACGCGCACATCGGCCTGGCATTTTATGGCATGGGCCTGAAGATATTTCGCGACATCACGGACGCGCCGCCTGGCCGAGTCCTGTTCATCCGACGTGCAGATTTCGACAACCGTGACCTGCGAAGCCTTCGAAAGAAACGGAAGGGCATCTCGCACGGCAATCCTTGCCTCCCGTGTATCTTTCCATCCGACGAGGACGTTGTCTGCATTCAGCGTCGTAACGTGATCGGGTACCAATACCGTCGGCCTTCCCATCCGTATCATCGCCTCGGCAGGATCGATGAAATGGAACTGGTCCGATTTTTCCTGCATGCGCCTGATCACCACCAGGTCGGCTGATCGCGCCTCGTTGATCAGGAAAGCGGTGGGGTAGTCTACGCTGCAGCGCCACTCAACCCGTTCTTTCGGCAGTCCGGCGACGCTGCGAAACCATTGCTCCTTGTCCGAGAGCGCCGACTTCATCCGCTTCAGGTCATCCGCGGTCGTTTCCTGGATGATGACGCCCTCTGCGACAAAGGGAGGCTCGACCGCGAAGGCGGAAACGCCGATCAGCGACGCCGCAAATTTATTCGCAGCATCTCGCGCGATGCGAACCTGTCCTTCTGCCTGCTGTTCGGGATCAACGTAGACCATCACGGTCGCGATCGTCATCGGCATAGCTCCGCTGGTTGACGCGCTTTTACTCATGGCACCTTCTGCGCGTGCCCGATTGACTCAAATCAAGAGGCTGCGCGCTAGGCTCGCCGATAAAACCTCCACCCATTCTGTCGCCGCTGAGAATGGCAACAGTGCAAGATCAAAGCGTCTCTGAGACAGCCTCACGACGGCCTTGCACCCACGTAATACTGATGACGGGCAACGGCTTTCACGCGAACGCACGACAGAAGTAACAGGTAGTCGGCCTCAGCCAATGCTTCATACTCCGCAATTTTCCGAACAAAGACCGGGCCCGACTACACTTGCCGTGGTCATCCTGTTGGGCGTTGCTCTCTGCGCATTCATGGCAAAGCCTTTCCTTGGCGCTCTCGTTTGGTCGACGACGCTCGCAGTCCTGTTCGCGCCACTCGATCTGGCCATTAGCAGGCGTCTCAGATCACGTGGGCTTTCGGCGCTCATTACGGCGATGGTCACTGCATGCATTGTGGTCGTTCCTGCCATCCTGATAGCCGGAACTCTGCTCAATGAGGCTGTCCGGAGCGCGGCGCTCGTCCTCCCAATGTTCGATGCAGACGACTGGACGCGTCTTCTGGGCGAGCATCCCTGGCTTGCCCCCGCTCTCCAATGGATCCACGACAAAGTGGATTTTCCGGACGTAATGCGGACGGCGACTTCGGCGCTCGCCACGTGGAGCGGCTCCGCGCTTCGCGCTTCGTTTTCAGGGGTAGCTAACTTGCTGTTGACCTTCTACTTCCTGTTCTACCTGCTGCGTGATCGGGAAAGGATAACGCAGACCGCGCAGCTCCATCTGCCTCTGTCAGAGCCTGAGTTCTCGCAGGTCACCCGTCGGGTCACTGATACGATCTTTGCCACGGTATTCGGGACCGTCGCGGTGGCAGCGCTGCAGGGCGGACTTGGCGGCTTGATGTTTTGGGGGTTGGGGTTGCCCGCCCCTGTCTTCTGGGGCGTACTGATGGCTCTTCTCGCGATTGTTCCGTTTCTCGGCGCCTTTGTGATCTGGGCGCCGGCCGCTGTCTTTCTGGGCTTGAGCGGCGCCTACACGTCCGCAATCGTATTGACGATCTGGGGCACTCTCGTCGTTGGTCTCGTCGACAACGTAGTCTATCCGATCCTGGTCGGAAATAAGCTTCGCATGCATACGGTCCTGTCGTTCATAGCGGTTGTCGGCGGACTGGTTCTTCTCGGTGCGCCCGGCGTGGTGCTGGGTCCGCTGCTGCTCGCGGTCACCCTGACGCTGGTGCAAATCTGGCGCGATCGGGCAGCAGCGATCGCAACGCCTCCGAAGCAGCGTGACCCGGTACAGGGTCCATGATGGATTTTTTGAACCGAAGTCCAGACGTGATCGCCATCGTCGTTGCACTCGGCATCGGGCTCCTGGTCGGTCTCGAGCGAGAACGCCGTAAGGGCGAGGGACCGGGGCGTTCGCCTGCCGGGCTTCGGACGTTTGCCGCAGCATCGCTCGCCGGCGCCATCAGCGTGCTGGTCGGCGGCAAGGGCCTGCTGACGCTCGTAACTGCCGGCATCATGGTCCTGACCGCGATCGCCTATCTGCGGTCCAGGAGCGACGACCCTGGCTTGACTTCGGAAACTGCGCTCATCCTGACAGTTCTACTTGGCGGACTAGCCACCCAGCGTCCCGTTTTGGCCGCAGGTGTTGCCGTTATCCTGGCCATTCTGCTTGCATCGCGTGCGGCTTTGCACGACTTCGTCCGCACGGTGCTCAGCGACAACGAGGTGAAAGACGGCCTGATCTTTGCTGCCGCCACGCTCGTCGTCTTACCTCTGCTTCCTGACGAGCCGGTCGGCCCCTTTGGCGCGCTCAACCCGCGCGCAATCTGGATCATCGTCATCCTGGTCATGGCGATCGGCGCCGTCGGGCACGTTTCGGTACGGCTGCTCGGGGCTAGAGGTGGCCTCGCGATCTCTGGCTTTGCCTCGGGCTTCGTCTCCAGTACAGCGACGATCGGAGCAATGGGAGCCCGTACGCGCAGCGCGCCGGAACTGCTGGGAGCTGCCACCGCCGGCGCCACGCTTTCGACGGTCGCAACGATCGTTCAGCTCTTCGCGGTGCTAGCAGCGACGAATCTGTCTACGCTGCAAAGTCTGCTGGTTCCGCTGCTTTGCGCCGGTGCGGCGGCGACGATCTATGGCGCGATCTTCACAGTCAAGGGCTTGCGGGAGACGGGCGCGGCAGAGGTGCAGCTCGGACGTGCTTTCAGCCTGCCGTCTGCGTTGTTGCTGGCGTTGACGCTCTCTGGAGTTCTCCTCCTCTCCGCCAGCTTGCGGGAGGCGTTTGGAGAAATCGGCCTGGTGGTCAGCGCGGCCATAGCAGGCCTCGTGGATACCCATTCGCCCGCCGTGGCTGCGGCCACCCTCGCTGCCTCAGGCAAAATCAACTCAGCCGATGCGGTCGCTCCGGTTCTTGCGGCGCTTTCGACAAATACTCTCAGCAAGATCGTCGTCGGCTGGATCAGCGGCGGGCGCTCCTTCGCGCTGCGGCTGATCCCCGGCCTCGTTCTCGTCATCGTGGCGGCATGGGCCGGCACAGTCCTGAATTGGTGAGGCCGGCAGTCCGGCAGGTCAAACTGAACGCTTCTGAACTCGGAAGATTCGGCGCCCGTCTTCACAACCCTCTCTCCGGCCTCACCCGGGCGGCGGCGGGGACCGTCGAAGCGAGATACTGCGGCAAACTGGATCTTGCGCGCTTCGCCTGCCCCGGAACAGCATCATCAGCCGAGCGTGCTATGACACATCTCAGTAAATCGTGGTCGTCCAATTGAGATCTTTCCGAAGCCTATCTTCGGCCAGTCGCGCTCGCCTCTGTCTTTACGCCACCTTGAGGGCGGCCTCGCCGTCGGCATCGAGAAATCCCGTCAGCCTACCTCTGATCAATTGCTCGGCATCCGCCATAATGCGGTCGATCAACTCCTTCACGGTCGGAATATCGTGAATGAGCCCGACGACCATGCCGCAGCTCCAGGCGCCCGCGTCCATGTCGCCGTCGATCATCACTTTGGGATAGACGCCTGCCACTTGATCATGGATGTCGTCGATCTTGAGACTCTTGCCCTTCTCGCGCTCGATCTCGAGCAGATGCTCGACACCTTTGTTTTTGAGGACCCGCTCGGTATTGCGGAGCGCGCGCATCACGAGCCTGGTGTCGAGCTCCGATGCTGCGACCAGCGCCTTCTTGACGTTCTCGTGCACCGGCGCCTCCTGCGTGGCGATGAAGCGCGTGCCCATGTTCATTCCCGCGGCCCCCATCGCCAGCGCCGCAACCAGGCTGCGCGCGTCGGCCATGCCGCCGGAGGCTACGAACGGGATCTTCAATTCTTCGGCCGCACGCGGCAACAGGATCATGTTCGGCATGTCATCCTCGCCCGGATGACCGCCGCACTCGAACCCATCGACGCTGACGGCATCGCAGCCGATCTGCTCGGCCTTCAGCGAATGCCGAACGGACGTGCATTTGTGGATCACCTTGATACCGCCCGCCTTCAGAGCCGGCATGTACTGCTCGGGGCTGCGCCCGGCTGTCTCGACGATCCTCACGCCGCCCTCTCTGATGGCAGCAATGTATTCCGGATAAGGCGGCGCGCTGAAGGTCGGCAGGAATGTAAGGTTCACGCCGAACGGCTTGTCCGTCATGTCCCGGCAGCGCGCGATCTCCTTGGCCAGCAGTTCCGGTGTTCTCTGCGTCAGGCCCGTGATCAAGCCGAGCCCGCCGGCGTTGGAGACGGCCGACGCCATTTCTGCGAAACCGACATAATGCATTCCGCCCTGGATGATCGGATGCTCGATGCCGAACAGTTCAGTGATCGCTGTCTTCACGAATGATCTCCCCGCGTTTCCGCTCAGTGGATGATTTCAAACAGGCCCGCCGCGCCCATGCCGCCGCCGATGCACATGGTCACCGCGCCATATTTCGCCTTGCGTCGCCGGCCCTCGATCAGGAGATGGCCAGTGAGCCGCGACCCGGTCATGCCGTAGGGATGGCCGATCGCGATCGAGCCGCCATTGACGTTGAGCTTGTCCGGATCGATGCCGAGCTTGTCGCGGCAGTAGATCACCTGCACCGCATAGGCCTCGTTCAGCTCCCAGAGGTCGATGTCGTCGATCTTGAGGTTATGGCGCTTGAGCAGGCGCGGGATCGCGGCGACCGGGCCGACTCCCATCTCGTCGGGTTCGACGCCGGCAGCGACGAAGCCACGAAAAATGCCGAGTGGCTTGAGACCCTTTCTGGCCGCAATCTTGTCGCTCATGATCACGCAGGCCGAGGCACCGTCCGAGAGCTGACTGGCATTTCCCGCGCTGATCGTCTTGCCCTCGAACACCGGCTTGATCTTGGCGAGGCCTTCGGCGGTGGTTTCGGGACGCGGGCCTTCGTCCTTTGTAAGCGTCACCTGCTCGTAGGTGACCTTCTTGGTGTCCTTGTTCACCAGCGCCATCCTGGTCGTCAACGGCACGATCTCGTCGTTGAAGCGGCCGGCCTGCAACGCAGCGCCGACGCGGCGCTGGCATTCGAGGCTGTATTCGTCCTGCTTGTCGCGGCCGATGTTGTAGCGCTCGGAAACGACCTCGGCGGTATCGAGCATCGACATGTACATTTCGGGCTTCATCGCCATCAGCTCGTCGTCGACGGCATGGAACCTGTTCATGTGCTCGTTCTGCACGAGGCTGATCGACTCGATACCGCCGCCGATCGCAACCTCTACCCCGTCAAGCATCACCGAGCGCGCGGCAACCGCGATGGCCTGCAGGCCGGACGCGCATTGCCGGTCGATCGTGGTGCCGGCCACAGTGACGGGAAGGCCGGCGCGGATCGCGCCTTTGCGCGCCACATTCATGACCATGGTGCCTTGCTGCATCGCGCAGCCCATGACCACGTCTTCTACTTCTCCGGGCGCGATGCCGGCTCGCTTCACGGCTTCGGCCATCACGTGCCCGGCCATGGTGGGGCCGTCCGTGTTGTTGAGCGCGCCGCGATACGCTTTGCCGACGGCCGTTCGGGCCGTGGAAACGATGACTGCTTCAGTGGTCATGCCTGCCTCGCTGCTTATGCGGCCGCATCCAGCTGCGCGTAGCGCAGCACATGGAACGCGGGATCGCCGAACTGGATGTTGATGGAGGAGATCCGCTTGAAATAGTGTCCGACGTTGAGCTCGTCGGTCATTCCCATGCCGCCGTGAAGCTGCACCGACTGGTCGGCGACGAACTTGGCTGCATAGCCGATCTTCGATTTCGCGCCTGAGGCGAGCCGCGATAGGCCGGGATCACCGGCGGAGAGGTTCAGGCTGAGATGCTGCATCAGGGAGAGCGCTTCCTGATGAGCGATGAACATGTCGACCATGCGATGCTGTAGCACCTGGAAGGAGCCGATTGTGGTGCCGAACTGCTTGCGCGTCTTCGAATAGTCCAGCGTCGCGGCGTTCAGCTCGCCGATGGCGCCAACGGCTTCCGCGCAGAGCGCGCCGATGGCGCGATCGCGGCTGGCCTCCAGCGCGGCAACGCCCTCGCCCTCGCCCCCGAGCAATTGCCCGCGGACCTCGCGCAGGCTGATCTCGGCGGCCCGGCGGCCGTCGATGGTCTTGAAGCTCTGGAGGTCGATGCCGGTCGCGCGGCGATCGACCACGAACAGGCTGACGCCGCCGCGGTCACGGTCGTCGCCGGAAGTCCGTGCCGAGACGATCAGATAGTCGGCCCAGGGCGCGGCGATCACCATGGTCTTCTCGCCATTCAGGACGTAGTTGCCTCCCTCGCGCCGCGCCTTGGTCGCGACGTTGGCGAAATCGAAGCGCGATGCCCTTTCCGTCCAGGCCAGCGCCCAGATCTTCGCGCCGTCGATGATCCCGGGGATGAAGCTTTGCCGCTGCTCCGGCGTGCCCAGATGCTCGATCAGTCCGCCGGCCAGCACCACCGTCTCCACAAACGGCTCGACCACGAGATGACGGCCGAACTCATGCATGATGATCATGGTCGACAACGGACCGCCGCCGAGACCGCCCGCGTCCTCGGAGAACGGCGCTGCGAGCAGGCCGAGCTCAGCGAAGGCGCCCCACTGCGCCCGGCTGAAGCCGTCCTCGCTTGCCACGACCTTGCGCCGCGTCTCGAAATCATACTGGTCGCGAAGCAGGCGCTGGACGCTAGAGCGCAGCAATTCCTGCTCTTCCGTGAACTGAATATCCATCCGATCCTCCCGATCCGCCGTGACTAGAGCCCGAGCACGGCCTTGGCGATGATGTTTCGCTGGATCTCGTTGGACCCGCCGTAGATGCTGAGCTTGCGCGCGTTCAGATATTTCTCCGATGCGGTATGGCTGTAATCGGGGCCTGGCATGAAGCGGTTGGCGCTGACCGGATGCTCGCGGATGGCAAGACCGAAATTGCCGATCGCGCGATGGGTGAGCTCGGTGATGTTCTGAAATATCTCGGTGCCGCGAATCTTGAACAGCGACGCCGCCGGACCAGGATCCATGCCGCGCGCCATCTGGGCGACGACGCGCAGCTCCGTCGCCTCCAGCGCCAGCACGTCGAGCTCGATGCGGGCGATGTCCCGCAGGAATTCGAGATGGGCGGGATCGTCGACTGGGATCTCGGCCTTCACGATCTGCTTCAGCTTGCCGATGTAGCGGGTGGACCGGCCGATGCCGGCCATGCTGGTGCGCTCGTTGCCAAGCAGGAACTTGGCGTAGGTCCAACCCTTGTTCTCCTCACCGACCAGATTCTCGATCGGTACGCGAACGTCTTCGAGGAATACGTCGTTGACCTCGTGGCTGCCGTCGATCGTGATGATCGGCCGCACGGTGACGCCGGGCGACGTCATGTCGATGAGCAGAAAGGAGATTCCGGATTGCGGCTTCGCGTTCGGATCGGTGCGCACGAGGCAGAAGATCCAGTCGGCATGCTGCGCCAGCGTGGTCCAGGTCTTGTGCCCGTTTACGATGTAGTGGTCGCCGTCACGCACCGCCTTGGTTCTGACGGTCGCGAGGTCGGAGCCGGAGCCGGGCTCCGAATAGCCCTGGCACCACCAATCCTCACCGGAGAGAATCCGCGGCAGAAATTTCTGCTTCTGCGCCTCGTTGCCGAACGTGTAGATGACCGGCCCCACCATGGTGACACTGAAGGCAAGAGGCGGCAGCGTGCCTGCGCGAGAGGTCTCCCGCTCGAAGATGAAGCGCTGCGTGACCGACCAACCTGGGCCGCCATGCTCCTTGGGCCAGAGCGGCGCGATCCAGCCCTTCTTGTGGAGGATCCGGTGCCAGAGCAGCGACTGCTCCTTGGTCAGGTCGGTCTCCGGATTGGGAACGCGCATTTCAGCCGGATAGTTCTCGGCAATGAAAGTGCGCACCTCGTCACGAAACGCGGCGTCCTCGCGGGAAAGATTGAGCTCCATCGCGCCCGTCCCGCTACCACTTCTCGCCGAAGGGGCGGATCTCGAGCTCGAAGGTCCAGGCGCTGCGCGGCTGCTGATACAGCAGCCAATAGGATTCCGCGACCGACGACGGCGGCATCAAAAGGTCTGGATTGTCGAGCGCGTTCGGACCGAGCGCCTCGATCCGCCGCTGGCGCACCCATTCGGTGTCGACCCCGGAGTCGATGATCAGATGCGCCACGTGAATGTTCTTCGGTCCCAGCTCGCGCGCCGCAGCCTGGGCGACCGCCCGTAGACCGAACTTGGCACTGGCGAAGGCTGCATAGCCAATTCCGCCGCGCAGGCTCGCGGTCGCACCGGTGAAGAAGATATTGCCCTTTCCGCGAGGCAGCATCAGCCGCGCGGCTTCGCGGCCGGCGAGGAAGCCGGAATAGCAGGCCATCTCCCAGACCTTGCGGAAGACGCGCTCGGTCGTATCGAGAATCGGGAAATTGACGTTGGCGCCGACGTTGAAGATGCAGACTTCGAGCGGAGCGTGCTTGTCGGCATCGCCGAGGAAGGAGATGATCTCCTCCTCCTTGCGGGCGTCGAGAGAACGGGCGTGGATTTCGCCCCCGGCCGCCTCGATCTCCTTGACGAGCGGCTCGAGCTTGGCGCCGTTGCGGCGACCCGCAAAAACCGTGAATCCCTCCGAGGCAAACTTCTTCGCGATCTCGCCGCCGATATAGTCGCCGGCGCCGATCACCGCGACGGTTGCGTTTCTCTTTTGCAAGGCTCGTCTCCCGGTTAGGTTGGATCTGCTTGAAACTATTCGGCCCACGGCCGGAGCGGCCAGTCCAATGCGGTATTGCCGGCCATGAACATGCGGCCACCCGTCATATTGGTTGCACTTGAAAGCGCCGCGCCACTGCCAACCTCCCGGATGATGAGCGCCTGTCTTGCCGCGGCGCATTCATGATTTCGATCTAACGTTCTTTTTTAGAACTCGTCAATTGCTAATTTGCCGCTCTCGCTCAGTCCAAAATGCGGAAGGATATCTGTCATTTCAAGAGTTCTTTACAACATCGAGGAGAACAATTAGAAATACGTTCTAAATAGGAACTTACAGGGAGGATAAGCATGGTGGAGCGCTGCGGCGTAGCGATCCTGGTGGGCGCAGGCGATGCGATCGGCGCGGCCGTCGCGCGGCGTTTCGCCAAGGGAGGCTATACGGTTTGCATCTGCCGGCGTGACGCCGAAAAATCCCGGGGCCTCGTCGACGAGCTGACTGCTGAAGGCCTTCGCATCCACGCCTTCAGCGTCGATGCCCGTCAGGAAGCGGAGGTCCAGAAGCTCTTTTCCGACATCGAAAGTACGATCGGACCGATCGAGGTCTGCCTTTTCAATGCCGGATCGAACGTCAACAAGCCCCTCCTGGACACCACGGAGAAGCTCTTCTTCAAGGCATGGGAGCTGGCCTGCTACGCTGGATTTCTCGTGGGCCGCGAAGCTGCGCGTGTCATGCTGCCGCGCGGGCACGGCACCATCTTCTTTACCGGCGCGACGGCCAGCATTCGCGGCGGCCAGGGGTTTGCCGCGTTTTCCTCTGCGAAGTTCGCACTCCGCGCGGTGGCCCAGGCCATGGCGCGCGAGCTGGGGCCGAAGAATATCCATGTCGTTCATCTCATCATCGACGCCGGCGTCGATAGCGAGGCTATCCACCAGCGCATGAAGGCGGCAAAGGGGATCGAGGCAAGCGAGATCCCACCGGACAGCCTGACGAAGACCTCCTCTATCGCAGAAGCCTATTGGTTCACTCACCAGCAGAGCCGCGATGGCTGGACCCATGAACTCGATCTTCGTCCGTCGGTGGAGAAATGGTGATGAGTGCGACACCCGATCTCACGCTGTGGGGCGCCGGCACGAGCCGCACCATTCGTGCGCACTGGGCGATGCACGAACTTGGTCTATCCTACAAGGTCAAGCCGATCGGACCGCGCACAGGCGAGACCAAGACCGCTGAATATACCAGGCTCAATCCCCGACAGAAGATTCCGCTGTTGCAGGACGGCGCCTTCTGCATCGGGGAAAGCGCCGCCATCGTCGCCTATCTTTCGCGGATGTATTCCACGCCGGAACGCTCGTTGATTCCCGAAGCTCCCCACGAATACGCCGCGTGGCTGGAATGGTGCTTCTTTGTCGTGGCCGAACTCGACTCGACGAGTCTTTACGTCATGCGCCGCCACCGGGCGGACGCACTGGGACACATCTACGGCGTTGCGCCCGAGGTCGTCGCTCAAGCCGCGGAATATTTCCGCGGGCAGCTACGCCACGTCGAAGTCGCCTTGGCTGATGGCCGGCAGTTTCTCATGGGCGAGCGCTTCAGCAGCGCCGATATCCTCCTGACAACGTGCCTCGACTGGGCCATCGCCTACGGCGTCGGCATTTGCGAGAATGCGCTGCCCTACCTCGAACATATTCGGCGACGGGAGGCCTATCAGCGTGCGACCGCGGCAAACGTTCCAGTAACTCCCGTTGCGGCGATGCCGGCAAAAGACTGAGCGTCGATCACCGGTCGCGCGAAAGGCCTCGGACTAGAGGGCCACGCGCAGGGCCCGCTCAGCGATCATCTTGTCGATGGCGCTGTCGTCATAGCCGAGATCGCGCAGCACCTCACGCGAGTGCTCGCCGACCCGGGGGGCCGGCCCGCCGATCGCGGCTTGATTCAGCTCGAAGCGGGCTGCCGGTTTCGGCTGCCGCACCCGGCCGACCTTCGGCTGATCGAATTCGGCGATGATGCCGCGCGCCAGGACCTGCTCGTTATGGATGATCTCGCTCCGACGCAGGATCGGCGCGCAAGGCACATCGGCTGCGTCCAGGCGATCCAGCCACTCGGCTGTCGTATGCTGGCTGATGTATTCCGCCATCTTGTTGATCCGCGCGGTGGCATTGACCGAACGCGCCGATGGCGTTGTAAAGCGAGGATCCTTGGCGAGCTCGGGATCGCCGCAGGCACGACAGAAGCCCTGCCATTCGGAATCGGAAATGGTGCCCGCGGTGATGTAACCGTCGCTCGTCTTGAACACCAGGTCCGGCCGATCATTCGGATCGGCGGCGCCCGCCTCGGCGCCGACCACCGTGTATTGCATCATACCTTCCGGCCAGAGATAGGAGATCATCGCATCGAGCATCGCGACCTGGATGTGGTCGCCCTGCCCCGACTTCTCACGCGCATAGAGCGCCGCCGCCACCGCCTGAGCGGTGAATACCGCGGTGGTCTTGTCACAGACGATGGTGCGTATCATCTGCGGCCGGTTCGTGACCGGCTGCGATTGAATATCGGCGAAGCCCGACAGACCCTGAACGATCGGATCGTAGACGCGCTTCTTGACGTATGGGCCGGTCTCGCCGACCCCGCTGATGGAGACGTAGATCAGGCGCGGATGGCGTTGGCGCAGTTCCTGAACGCCGAGACCGAGACGTTCCATGGTACCTGGCCGGAAATTCTGCACCAGGACATCGGTCTGCGCGACCAGCCGGGTGAGCACCTCGCGCCCGGACGCACTCTTGACGTCGATCGACAGCGAGCGCTTGCCGCGGTTTGAGGAGATGAATAGCGCGGAAAACTCACCCTCCTTGTCGATGGTGGCACGGCTGCGGCGGGTAATGTCGCCGCCGATCGGCTCGACCTTGAGCACATCGGCGCCCTGATCCGCCAGAAACATCGTCGCGAACGGCCCCGACACCACGCCGGTCAGATCGAGCACGCGAACGCCGTGAAGTGGGCCGGGCATGGTATTCTCCCTGAATCTAGGTTTGCTCTTGGGGCCGAGGGTGGTTTTCGCCACTCAACCCGGATAGTCGGCGCCGTCAGGCCGTCTCGGAGACGGGCTGTCTGCTTTGCTCGACGATCGACTCCTCGACATCGCGGATCTGGTCCTTGCCGAAAAACATTTCCTTTCCGACGAAGAAGGTCGGAGAGCCGAATGCTCCTCGGTTGACGGCGTCGTTGGTCAGATCAATCAGCCTCTTCTTGACGTCATCCTGTTGTGCACGCGCCATCAGCCGATCGATATCAATGCCCGAGGAGACAAACGCGCTACGGAAGATCTCGAGGTCGTCCATTTTCTTCGGCTCTTCCCACATGTGATGATAGGCGGCGCGAAAATAGGGCTCGAACATGCCCTCGAACTGGGCGGCGACGGCACCGCGCATCAGCATCAGCGTGTTGACCGGAAAGAAGGGATTTTGACGAAATGTCGTGATGTTGTGACGTCGGATAAATCGCTGGGTCTCCAGCGTCTGATATTCCGGCTTGTTCTTGATTCCGCGAAGCGATTCGAACGGCGACATGTTGCCGGTCGCCTTGTAGATGCCGCCGAGCAGGACAGGGACGTACGTGAACTTCACACCGGTCCGCTGCTCAATGCCCGAAATGGCCGCTTCCGCCAGGTAGGCGTTCGGACTGCCGAAATCGAACTGGAATTCAACCTTCAAGGTCATCGCGGCTTCTCCCGGAGATCGCATGGCGGACACCGGCGATCCGATCGCCAGCCTCCTTTTCTCTACGATATAGTTCTAAAATAGAACTGTCAAATGTAGTCCGCGGCTGCTGATTTCGCCCGCCTGTAGGGGGATTGTTTGAAATTTAGTACCTATCTAGAATGCAAGAGACCGTGCCCCGGCCTCCGTGACGATTCGGAACGACCTGTCCCGGCACGACTGGAGTGTGTGAATGAAGTGGAAAGAACTCGAGGAAGAGCCGTGTTCGATGGCCCGAACCATCGGCGTGATCGGCGATCGCTGGACCCTTCTGATCCTGCGCGAATGCTTCCTGCGCACGCGCCGCTTCGAGGGATTTCAGTCGGCGCTCGGAATTACACGGCACTTGCTCGCCGAACGGCTGAAAAAGCTGGTTCGGCAAGGTATCCTGCGCCGCATTCCCTACCAGGAATCGCCCAAGCGCCACGAATATATCCTGACCCAGAAGGGCCTCGACCTCTATCCGATCATGATGGCAATCGTGCATTGGGGGGATACTCATATGGTCGACGAGCGCGGCCGGCCCTTGCTGCACCAGCACCGCAAATGCGGAAAGGACTTCGATCCGGTCATGGTGTGCTCCGAATGCGGCGAGCCACTGTCGGCCAAAGAGGTTCATACCCACCCGGGGCCGGGCGCCCGAGGCACCCCCGCGCCCGAGGCCCGGAAGACGAAGCCGCGCTCGCGCGCCGCTTGAGATGGCCGCTCGCGGAATGCCGCTCGACCATCCGCGCCTCGGATAGCAACGCAAGGGAGCGCACGCGCCCCTCCCATCAGGCCGACACGAGATGTCGCTCGACCCGCTCTTACACCCGGGTCACATCGCGGCCCGGCTCGTTGGCGTAGAGACGCTCAACCTGTTCGGAGCGAACTTTCAGTACGGCACGCTGGTTCACGTAGGCCTTGTCGGTGATTTCTCCCGCAGCCATTGATGGCGGCTCCTTCAGCAGGGAGAAGGAACAGATTCTTTCGCTGCTTCCGACGGTCTCGTTGTACTCCTGAAAACGATCCCTCAGAAATTGAATGACAAGAGGATCGCAGACCAAATCTGCGGCTGGGCTCTTCGAAATTCGCGCAGCCTCGGTCGGATTCAACCAGCAAAGCAGCGCGCAGGCTTCGCGGTTTTCGCCCGCAACGACAATGTCCAGCAAGACGCCACGGGTCGCGGCCAGGATTGCCGCGCGCATATTGCCAATCGCGACCCAGGTGCCGTTTGCAAGCTTGAAATTCTCGGAAATTCTCCCCGTAAAGCGCAGCCCAAGCTCAGGCTTCTCTGAATGCAGAAACGAGACAGTGTCGCCTATGCGATAGAACCCTTCCTCATCGAAGGCCTTTTCCGTCAAATCCGGCCTCCCGAGATAGCCTGGCGTGACGTTCGGTCCCTTGACCCTGGCCTCGTAGGTATCGGAGACTGGGATGAGCTTGAGCTGCAGCCCCGGCGCTGGAAGGCCGATCTCTCCGGGCTGGTCCGTTGCCCAATGCGTCGAACTGATTGTCGGCGCCGTTTCGGTCGTGCCATAGCCCGACATGACAGGAATTCGCCGGCCGGTCACTGCGAATGTCAATCGATAGAGTTTTTCCAGCGTGCTCTGCGAAATTGCGGCGCCGGCATAACTCAATCGGTCCATCCGCTTGAACACGCTGGCGCCAAGATCGAGGTCGTTCTCGATCGCGTCGCACAAAAGATTGTACCCGGCAGGCACGTTGAACATGGCGGTCGGCGAAATCTCCTTGAGATTGGCGACCGTCTTGTGAAATAGCTGCGGCAGAGGCCTGCCATCGTCGATATAGAGCGTTCCGCCATTCTTCAGAATGCCATGAAGGATGACATTGCTGCCCATCGTATGATGCCAAGGCAGCCATTCAACCTGCACCGGAGCGGCCGGAGGTGACACGAGCAGGCTCCCCATTTGCAGGGAGCTCGCCATCATCCGGTGGGTGTTGAGCACTCCCTTGGGAAAGCCGGTCGAACCGGACGTAAAGAGAATCTTCGCCACGGCGTCGCAAGGCACCTCACGCGATGCGCGCTCGAATCCGTCGCTCCCGGTTCGCGCGGTCAGAGCCCGAAAAGGCACTGTGTCCGGTGCACCATCGACGCTGATCCAGGTCGCGGCTGCCAATTCGGGAATGGCGCGGCCAGCGGAAAAGTCGCGGCCGCTTTGAACGAACACGAAACTCGGGCGCAGCACTTCCGCGATGTCCTTGAGGCGTGCAAGCCCTCCGGGCATCAGCGTATAGTTTGGCGATATCGGCGCCAGAACGATTCCGATCGACATCGCCGCAAATGAGATCACCGCGTTCTCGACCGAGTTTCCGGAAAGAACAGCAAGCTTGTCGGCGGGCTTTGCGCCCATGTCTATCAGGCTTTGGCCGACCGCCTGAACCTGTGACCAAGCATCACCATAGGTAATCTCGTCCCATCCTCCCTTCGCATTGCGCTGCGCAAGAAAAACCCGATCGGGAACGGCATCGGCCCAGCGCGGAAGAAAATCGGTGATGCGCCAGTCGCACGGCGTCCATTCGAGCGGCGAGCTCACGATCAGCGTGCCGTCGGTTCGACGCTCGATGGAAACCTCACGCGGTGCAAACGTCAGTGCCGTCGTCGACATGGAACATGATCTCCCGAATTGCTGATAGGCGACCGCACACGGTGCATTCCTGTAGTGCTCAGCGGTGGCATGCCGGCGCGTAGCAGGCCAGGACGCAGCTCATGCAGCGTCCGTCACTCTGGCTGGGCCGAATTCATTCGGACCTGGCGTCCAACACCTCGCCGAAGGCTTCCCAGGTCGTGCCGGTCCACCGCTGCAGGCGCATCTGCGTCCAGATCATGTTCTCGGACTCGCTGGTGTTGACCTTGATCCCCGGCAGCGCCGTCGGAACGACAAAATTCCTGAGGTTCTTGGCCTGCGCCAGAATGTTCTTGCGGGACAGATCATCGCCGCATTGCTTCAGGATCTGCTCGAGCAGGATGCCCTGCTGATAGCCGGTCAGATAGCTACCATTGGTGATATCGACGCCGGCCAGGTACTTGTCGAGGAATGCCCGATAGGCCTGCATGGCGGGATCGTCTTTCCATGTCGGATCCACGACGTCCTTGTTGATCGTTCCCACGATCACGCCGACTGACTTATCGACGCCAGCCGGCACTAGGGTGCCGCCGACCGAACCGGACGGAAAGTTGATGATCACCGTCGCTTTCCAGCCGATCACGGACGCCTGCCGGATCGCCTGCGCCGCGAATTTTGGTGTTCCCGCGATCATCAGGGCGTCGGCACCGGAGCTTTTCAGAGTTGTGATCTGCGAATCGACCGTCGGCTCCGTGACCTCATAGGACGCGCTGACGACCTTTCGATCGTAGTCCTTGCCGAGAAACGCCTTGAAGGCATTGACGTAGTCTTTGCCGAGATCGTCGTTCTGATAAAGGATCGCGTATTTGGCGTTCGGCAGCGTCTTGGTCAGATATTTGGCGTAGATCTTTCCTTCAGTGTCGTAGCTGACGAGGCCTGTCGTGGTCAGAGGGTAACCGGCGACGTCGGTGAACTTGGACGAGCCGCTGATGATGGCGATGCTGGGCACTCCTTTGGCCTTCAGGTACTTTGCCGTGGCCGAAAGGCCGGGCGTGCCGAGCTGCCCAAACATGAAAGCCACTTCATCGCTCTCAACGAGCTTGCGGACGTGCTCCACCGCTTTCGGAGGGCTGTAGGCATCGTCATAGGCGATGTAGTTGATCTTGCGGCCGTTGATGCCGCCTCGGTCATTCACCGATTGAATGTAGGCAATAAGGCCCTTGCCTACGAGACCGATCGATGATGCCGGTCCGCTGAACGGAAACACGCCGCCAATCTTGATCTCGGTCTCGGTAACTCCCGGCTCGTCGGCTGCGAACGCCGGATTGGCCAGAAGCAAAGCCAGAGCCGCAAGACTCTTCCATTTCGCCAACATGACCCGTCCTCCCTGATGCGCACCCATCCAGGCGCGTCGTTGTGTTTATTGCGTCACCCGGCTGCTCGCCCGGCATCGTACCGAGCGAATTGCGCGCGTTGCTGTCCGAGTGTGATCGGCCAGCGGTGAGGCCCGCGGCCGTTGAACTCGGCCGTCATGTCCGCAAAACCTACAGTTCTTTTTTTGAACTAGTCAAGCCTTTAGATGATCGATCGCCGAGCGCGTCGTCGCGCCGTCTGCGCTCGGTCAGAACGCCTTCTCTTGACCATCGGCAAGGAATTTCTTGGCTAAAAGCCCATCGACCGGGAATTCAGCGTGAGAAAAAGCAAGACGCATCGCCCTCGCGGAATATCAGTTCCATTATTAAACTAATTGTTCCGCTCATAGTCTCTCCGGCGCAGACATCCGAGCGCGAACAATCACGCGGCGGCACTATCGGCCAGCACCGGCGCGTCGGTTTCGAGTGTCGACCACGCGGCTGCGGCAAAGCGTTCGTCGGCCGGCACCTTGCCGCCGAACAGGCGGGACAATTGCTCGTGCCGGGCCGAGAGCACATTGACGCACACCACCTTGTTGCCCGCTACGCTGGCATAGGCGGAGGAGCCGCGGTTGGTGCAGACCAGAAGCGTCGGTGGATCGTTGGTGACGCTGCAAATCGCTGATGCGGTAAATCCGGCTCGGCCCGCGCCACCGTCGGTCGTGACGATGCCGACGGCGGCACCATCGCGTCGCGATAATCCTGAGGCGAGACGTCCTGCGTCGGCGCCCTCACGCCTAAATCGCAGGCGCAGGCACGAGCCCGCGCAGGACCTGTGCGAGCACCGAGGCGCCGGCGGCAACATGATCAGGCTCGGCCCATTCGTGCTCGACATGGCTGGCGCCGCCGCGGCACGGGATGAAGATCATCGCGGCCGGACAGATTTTGGCGAGATGACGGGCGTCGTGACCGGCCGCCGAGAGGATCGCCATGGCCGAATACCCCTGTTCACGCGCAGCCTCCGCGATGCCTGACCGCAGATCCGCATCGAACACGTTTGACGGTGCGTCGACAAGCGGCGTCATCGTGACGGTGCAAGGCGGTGCGTTCTGCTGGCAGAGAACCATGATGCGAGCGCTCGCGGCATCGAGTACCGCGTTGTCAGGGTGGCGCAGATCGATGCTGAAGCTGACGCGCGACGGCACCACCGACGGCGCGTTCGGCACGATCGTAACGCGGCCGATTGTGAATTTGATGTCGGCATCGATGGCGCCGATCTCGGCATGGAGTGCCGAAGCCATCCGGGTGAAGGCCGCGAGTGCATCCCGCCTTTGCTGTTGCGCGAGCGTGCCGGCATGTCCCTCGGTGCCCTCGACCACCATCTGAAACGTCTTCTTGCCTTGAATGCCCGTGACGACCCCGATAGTGCAGTCGGCCGCCTCGAGCAATGGCCCCTGCTCGATGTGCAATTCGAGATAGGCGCTAGCGGCAAAGCCGAGTGGCCGCTGCGGCACATCGGGAAAGGCCTGATGGAGACGATCGAGTGCCTCGCCGACGGTGATGCCGTCAGCATCGCGCGCGGCGCGGATCGCCTCGATGTCGCGCTCACCGCTGAAGGCCTCCGAGCCCATCATTCCCGGAGCGAAGCGCGAGCCTTCCTCGTTCATCCAGGCGACGACGATGACGTCGCGCGCAGGCGTGCCGCCCTGCTCGGCCAACGATACGACCGCCTCCAACGCCGCCATCACGCCGGCCGCACCGTCGAACTTGCCGCCGGTCGGCTGGCTGTCGAGATGGCTGCCGAGGAGAAGAGGTGGCGCGGCGCGGTCGCGGCCGGCCAGCGTCAAGAACAAGTTTGCCGCCGCATCCGTCGACGGCGTCAGGCCCGCTTCGCGCGCCCAGCCGATGACACGGCCCCAGGCGGCGATCTCGCCGTCGCTCAGCGCCTGACGATTGACCCCGCCGGCCGGCGTCGCGCCGATCTCGGCGAGCGACATCAAGCGCGTCCAGAGCCGATCGGCGTTGATCAGGGGCTGGCTCGACATCGACTACTTCGTGCGCATGATCTGGCCCGGCAGTGCGCGCGGATCGCGCGGCAGCCAGCGTCCGGCTTCGACCTGGGCGATGAACTCGGCGAGCAGCGCGTTGAACGCGGCCGGTTCTTCCAGATTGAGCGTGTGGCCGGTCTTAGGGAACACCGAGAGGCCACAAGCCGGAATCGTCTTCTTCAGGAAAATCCCGGGCTGGAGACAGTGATCATCCTCGTCGCCGACGATGACCAGCGTCGGCACCATCATCTCTTTCAGGCCGTCTTCGAGATCGTAGAAGGACGGCCGCCGCGCCTGGACGCCGCGCATGGTGTTGGCCGCGCCGCGATCGGAATGGGTGGCGAGGCGATCGGCAAATTCCTGCCAGCCGCGCGGATCCTTGTTCTGGAATTGGACCCGGCTCGCGCCGAGCGCGTAGACCTTGGAAAACTCCTTGGCGCCCTGTGTCTCGAAATTATCGGCGACTTCGAGCGAGACGCCGCGAAAATACTCCTCGAACTCCTTCTCGCAGCCATAGCCTGCGCCGGCCACGGTGAGCGATAGCGCGCGTTCCGGCGTACGCAGGCCGAAATGCACCGTACAGAAGCCGCCCATCGAGAGGCCGACGATGTGGGCCTTTTCGATCTTGAGCGCGTCGAGCACGGCGACCGCATCGTCAGCGGCAATCGCCTGCGAATAGGCCTCCATGCTGTCAGGCACGTCCGACGGCAGATAGCCGCGCGCGGCGTAGCTGATGCAGCGGTGGCGCCGGCTGAAATAGCGCAGCTGCGGCTCCCAGCTTTGGTGATTGCCGCCGAATTCGTGGATAAAGAGGATCGGCGTGCCCTCGCCCGCCTCCTCTACATGGAGCTTCACGCCGTCCTTCGCTGTGATCATCGTCATCGGCATCGTCCCTAGAATTGCGGCGGCAGGTCGTTGAGCGTACGCGCCTGCGCAACCATCTCCGGCAGCAAGGTGCAGAGTTTTTCAACCCACGTCTGCGGCACGGAGGTGCTGATCTTCACGAATCGATCGCCGAAGCGCTGGGTGTGATAGGTGCCCTGGCGGATCATGATGCCTTGCCGGCGATAGCACTCGACCAGCGCCTCGGCGCGGATGCCCGCTGCGATCGTCTCCAGCACCAGGAAGTTTCCGTGCGATGGCATGATCGGCAGCGCCAGCCCTTCGATGCCGGCCGCGGCCTCCTGGATCATCGCCTTGTTGGACCGGTCGGTACTGCGGACCTTCTTCATCCATTCGGCCTTGACCGACAGCCCCGCCTGCGCCGCGCGCTGGGCAATGACGCTGGCGCCGAGGACGCTGGTGGAGGTCTGGGCGAACTCTTCGAACAGATCGGGAGCTGCGACGAGCGCACCGATTCGAAGGCCCGCAAGCCCGAGCCATTTCGAAAAGCTGGTCGAGACCACTGTGCCTTGCGGCGCCACGTGGAGCACCGGCGTGTGGCCATCGGCGAAATCGCGGTAGGTGCAATCGTGCACCAGCAGCGCGCCGCAGTCGCGCGCGATTGCCGCAAAGCTCTCGATCTCCTCGCGCGTGTAGCGGATGCCGAGCGGATTGTTGGGATCGACCAGATAAATGATCGCCGTGCGCTCATCGACACCGGCCTTCAGCGCCTCCGGCGTCAGGCGGTAGTTGCAGGCGGGATCATAGATCGGAATCTCGATCACTTCGGCACCCTGTTGGCGCGCGAACAGGCACGGCCATTTCCAGGTCGGATCGGTCGTCACCAGCGTCGTGCCCGGCTTGCAGCGGGCGCGGCAGATCATCGCCAGTGCGTTGACGCCGCCCTCGGTCACCAGCGCTTCGGCGCCTGGCGTGCCGAGGTCAGCAACTATCGCGGCACGCAGCGCCTCGAAGCCGAGCGGTGGGGCATAGGCATTGAACTCGCCCGCCTCGATCGAGCGCAGCATCGCCTCGCGCACGGCGGGATGGCTCTCGATATGGTTGGTGTTCTGGCCGAGCCAATAGAGCCCCGGCCTCGCCGAGAGCTCGTCGAAATAGCGGTTGCGGACCAGTGCCGTCGATTGCGCTCCGGACATCGATGCCTCAGATCACCGAGCCGCGCGCGGCGATGCCGCCGTCGATCGTCACCACGGTGCCGGTGATGTAGCCGGACCGCGGCGAGGACAGGAACGCGACGAGATCGGCCACTTCTTCCGACGTCGCCGGCCGCTTGCCCGGATATTTGTCGAACAGCTCTTCCCAGCGGCTTTCGTCGCCGAGCATGTCGATCGCCTTGCGCCTCATGATCTTGAGCATGCGGTCGGTGGCCACCGGCCCCGGATTGACCGCTACGACGCGCACGCCGTGATCGAGGCTGCGGCCGCCGAGCGCTTTCGTGAAGGACATCAGCGCGGCGTTGCCGGTCGAGCCCGCGATGTAGCTCGCGTCCCAGTTCTCGCCGGAATTGCCGATGATGTTGATGATGACGCCGTCCTTGCCCTTCATGCGCGGATAATAGAGGCGCGACAGCGTGATGTAGCCGAACACCTTGAGATCGAAGCCGCGCCGCCAGGCGGCATCGTCGAGGATCTCCAGCGAGCCGGCCGGGATGTCGCCGGCGTTGTTGATGAGGATGTCGATGTCGCCGACGTCGGCCGCGAGCTTCTCCATCGCAGCCGTGCTCGACAGATCGAGTGCGTGGATGGTGATCTTCACGCCATGACGCGCTTCGAGCTGCTTCTTGGCCTCGAGCATGGCTTCGCCGTTGCGGGCAGCGAGATGCAGGTGACACCCCTCCGCGGCGAAGAGCTCGGCCACGGCCAGTCCAATTCCTTTCGACGCGCCGGTGATCAAGGCGGTCTTGTTCGTCAGCTTCAGGTCCACTCCGGGTCTCCAGCATGCAGGCTAGATATACAAAGTCTAGCAATTTGCATACCAAGAGGTTAGGCGGTCATTCGAAGGCGGCGAGGAAGTCCAGCAGGTTGTCACCGAGCAGGTTGACGTGGTCCCGCATGGTGCTGTGGGCCCGCTCCGGATCGTGGGCCAGGATCGCCTGCATGATCGCTTCATGCTCGCGGACGGTGTCGGCGATCCGGTTCGGCATGCGCGTCACCCGGCGGCGATAAGCGGCCACCTGGTTGCGCAGCTTGCGGGTCTGGTCAGCGAGGAAAGTGTTGCGCGAGGCTTCATAGATCGCCTCGTGGAATTCCTGGTTGATGTCGTAAAAAACGTCGATGTCGCCGGTTGCGCCCGCGGCCACAAGCCGTTGGTGTATCTCGCCAATTTCTCCACCCCAGACCTGGGAGACACGCCTGGCGGCAAGCCGAGCGCAGAGCCCCTCCAGCTCCGCCATGACCTGGAACATCTCGATCAGCGCCTGCGCCTTGATGCTGCGGACCGTCGCGCCTTGCCGTCCCCGCAACTCGACCAGATTGTTGGCGGCCATCAGGCGGAACGCCTCCCGCACCGGCGTGCGTGAGACGCCGAAGCGCTGCGCGATCTCCTGCTCGTCGAGCCGGCTGCCCGGCTCGAGGTGCCCGGCCGCGATGGCCCCTTCGAGCTTCTGGCGCAGGCTCTCTGCGAGCGTCATGCCGGGAATTGGCGCCAGGAACTCCTGCCCGTTTTTCACGCGCCTGCCTCCAAGATGTGCACCAATATCCGCCATCATGTTTCTCCGATACCAATATAAGTATACAAATCGACGCCCATCTTCCGGCAAGGCGACCGATTTTGCCTCGGAGGCGCGCAGAACTCCGACCTATCCGCCGTCAGCCTCGCAAGTCTTATGCCTGATTTGCTCGTGAATCGCACTGGCACACGAGTTGCTAAGAGATTTTGACGCGGTCCGCTTTCGTATGCGGCTGGCCGCCGCCATTATACAAGGACATGCTGGTGCAGGCCGCTCGCCTCCCCGATCCCGGACCGACCATCGAAGCACCGCAGGCTCACCCGAAGTCTGAGCCGCTGCTCGAGCTGCGCGCGATCAACAAGACCTTCGGCACTGTCGCGGCCCTCTCCGGACTACAGGCGAGCGTCGCCCCCGGCGAGTTCGTCACCGTCGTCGGCCCGAGCGGCTGCGGCAAGAGCACCCTCTTCAATATCGTCGCCGGCCTGGAGGAGCCTGACGCGGGCGGCATCCTGCGGTTCGAGGGCAACAGCTGCCATGCCGCCGACCTGCTCGGCCGCGTCTCCTTCATGCCGCAGCGCGACTTGCTATTTCCCTGGCGCAATGTGGTGGACAACGCCATCCTCGCGCTCGAAGTCGAGGGCATGAAGCGGGATGAAGCGCGCGCCAAGGCGCTGAAGATGCTGCCCGAGTTCGGCCTCGCCGGTTTCGAGAAGCAATATCCCAATCAACTGTCCGGCGGCATGCGCCAGCGCGTCGCCTTGATGCGGACCTTCCTGTTCGAGCGCGACCTGATGCTGCTCGACGAGCCGTTCGGCGCGCTCGATGCGCTGACGCGGGCGATGATGCAGCGCTGGCTGCTCGACGTCTGGCAGAAATATCGCCGCACCATTCTCTTCATCACCCACGACGTCGACGAAGCCATCTTCCTCGGCGACCGCGTGCTGGTCATGACGGCGCGTCCCGGCGCGGTGAAGCTCGAACAGATCGTCAACCTTCCGCGCCCACGCCGGCCCGAGATCGTCACCTCGCCCGAATTCGTGCGGCTGAAACGCACACTGCTCGACGCGATCGAGGAGGAGAGCATGAAGTCGTTCCAATCCTCCATCGCGCAGGAGAAGTCGCAATGAATGCGGTGTCAGCGAGAGAGCCCGCGCCGCGCGGGATTGATCCGGCCGAATGGGACGCCCGCGTCAAGCTCGCGGCCTGCTATCGTATGGTCGCAAAGCTCGGCATGGACGATCTGATCTACAATCACATCTCCCTGCGCGTGCCCGGCCATGACGATCAGTTCCTGATCAATCCCTATGGCCTGCTGTTCGATGAGATCACGGCGTCAAGTCTCGTCAAGATCGACACCAAGGGTAACAAGCTCGACGACACACCGCAGGGCGTCAACGTCGCCGCCTTCGTCATCCATGCTGCGATCCACACCTCGAACCACGACGCGGCCTGCGTGCTGCACACCCATTCCGACGCCAGCGTCGCGGTATCAGGGCAGGAAAAAGGCCTGCTGCCGCTCAGCCAGTTCGCAATGCGCTTCTATGACCGCCAGGCCTTCCATGATTACGAAGGCGTCGCCATCGACCTCGACGAACAGGCGCGCCTGGTGCGCGATCTCGGCCCGCACAAGGTGATGCTGATGCGCAACCACGGCATCCTCACCACCGGCCGGACGCCGGGCGAGGCCTTCATGCTGCTGTATTATTTCGAGCGCGCCGCGCGGATCCAGCTCCAGATGCAGGCGGCGGCCGCAGCTGGCGCGACGCTGGTGATGCCGTCGCACGAGGTCTGCGAGAAAGCCGCCCGCCAGTTCTGGGAATTGCAGGGTGACATCCGCGTGCCCGGCGAACGCGAATGGCCGGCGCTGATGCGCCAGCTCGACCGCATCGATCCATCCTATCGCAATTGATTTTCACCGTCTGGAGTATGCCATGTTGAGCCGACGCCACGTCTTCTCCGTCCTCTCCGCGATCGCGCTAGCGAGCGGCTCGCTCGTGACGGTTTCATCCGCGGCTGAGTTGCAGAAGGCGAGCCTGCGCCTGAAATGGCTGCCGCAGGCGCAATTCGCTGGCTTCTACGTCGCGGCGGCCAAGGGCTACTACAAGGCCGAGGGCATCGACCTCACCATCAATCCAGGCGGTCCGAATCTTCTCACCGAAAACCTGGTTGCAACCGGCGCCGACACGTTCGGCTTGTCGGGCGGCACCGACAGCGTGTTCGCGGCCCGCGACAAGGGCCTGCCGATCGTCTGCATCGGCGTCTCGCACCAGATCACGCCCTTCATCTTCGTCACGCGCAAGGACGGGCCGGTCAAGACGATCCAGGATTTTAGGGGCAAGACCGTCACCACATGGTTCACCGGCGCCAATCATGTGCTGAACGGCATGCTGGCCAAGGAAGGCATCAAGCCGGATGAATTGAAGATCCAGCCGCAGCAGGTTTCGGTGACGCCCTTCGTCGACGGCAACGTCGACGTGATCACGGCGACCTATTACAACGAGTTCTATACCATCCAGTCGCGCATGCCGAAGGACAGTCTGAAGACCTTTGTCGCCGAGGATTATGGCATCACCTTCCCGCGCGACACCCTGATCGTGGCGGAGTCGACTGCCAAGGAGAAGCCGGAGCTGGTCAAGGCGTTCCTGCGGGCGTCGCTGAAGGGCTGGAAGGATGCGTTCTCCGATCCCAAGGGCGCCGTCGACACCGTCATGGCCACGGCCCCGACGCTCGACCGCGCGCAGCAGGAATTCATGCTGACCGAGGTGAAGCGCCTGATGACGGCAGGCGCGGCAGCAAAGAACGGGATGTTCTGGATCGACACTGAGGCAGTGAAGACCGCCCACGATTTCTTCCTGAAATACGGCGTGATCTCCAAGCCGGTCGATCTCGCCGCGGCCTATGACGCAAGCTTCATCCAGAGCATCCCGGCGGCGGACCGGCTGCCGTGAGCAGCCCTGCGGCGACATCGCTCGGTGACGGCCGCGCGGCTGCGCGGTCGTTCACGATGCCGGATTCGCTGCGCAAGCTGATCCGGCTCCTGCTTGGCCTCGCCATTGCGGCGGTGATCTGGGAAGGCGCGGTGCTGCTGCTCGGCATCCGGCCCTATTACCTGCCGCGCCTCAGCACGATCCTGCTGGCGATGGCGGCGACGCCGCGCGCCTATGTCGACGGCTTCCTGCGCACCCTTGCCGAGACGCTGATCGGCTTTGCGTCCGGCGGCGCGTTCGGCGTGCTCATGGGCGTCGTGTTCTTCCGCGTCCGCGCGCTGCGCGAGATGATCTTTCCGATCTTCGTGGTGTCGCAGACCATTCCAGTCATCGCCTTCGGCGCGCTGGTCGTGCTGTGGTTCGGCAATACGCTGCTCGCCAAGGCGATTATCGCGTTCTATCTGACCTTCTTTCCAGTGACGGTGAACACGCTGCTGGGCCTCGAAACAGTGGATCCCAAGCAGGTTGACTTGATGCGCAGCTTCGGCGCCTCCAAGCGCCAGCTCCTGCTGCGCTTGCAGCTTCCGACCGCACTGCCGCAGATCTTCGTCGCGCTGCGGCTCGCCGCATCCTTGAGCCTGGTCGGCGCCATTGTCGGCGAATGGTTCGGCGACACCACCGGACTCGGCGTGCTGCTGCTCCAGGCCATGTTCACCGAGAACGTCGTCGCGATCTGGGCCGCCCTGCTCGCTGCGGCCGTGCTCGGCACCGGCTTCTATGCCGTGGTCGCCGCGGTCGAGCGGCGGCTCGTGTTCTGGAACGCCGAGCAATGAGCCGCGCGATCGCCGCTCCCTCGCTCGCCGTCCAGCGTGGCATTCTGGGCGCCGTCCTCCTGATCGCGTGCTGGGAAGGCGCGGCGCGCGGACTGCATCTGCCGGCCTATGTTCTTCCCGCCGTCAGCGACATCCTCGTCGGCCTATGGTCGAAACGTGCAACGCTCATTGACGCTGCCGGCTACACCCTGCTTGAAGCGCTGGTCGGCTACGGGCTCGGCTGCCTGATCGGGATCGGCCTCGCCGTCGCCATAGCCCTGGTGCCGGCGTTGCGCAGCGCGATCCTGCCGCTCGCCACCGCGATCAATTCGGTGCCCGTGGTCGGCTATTCGCCACTGATCCTGCTCTGGTTCGGCATCGGCGTCAGCTCGAAGATCGTGATGGTGGCAATGGCGGTGAGTTTCACCATCCTGCTATCGATGCTGGCCGGGCTCGACCGTGTCGATCGCCGCGCCGTTGATCTCATGAAAAGTTTTGGCGCCAGCCGTTTTGGCGTACTGTGGCGCCTGCGCCTGCCGACCGCACTGCCGCTGCTGCTCTCCGGCATGCGCGTCTCCACGGTGCGCAGCGTGATCGTGGCGATCGTCACCGAAATGCTGGGCGCCCAGGGTGGGCTCGGTTGGGTAATCTACCAGGCCGTGCTCCAGATCGATTTTGTGCAGGTGTGGTCGGCCATCTTCGTCGCCTCCGCCGCGAGCCTCGCTTTCTTTGGCCTGATCGGCTTCCTCGAACGCAAGATCCTGTTCTGGACATGACGCCAGGAAATACGCAATGAAACGACAGATGCATCTCGGCCTGTTCATCCTGGGAACCGGCAGCCATGTCGCGGGCTGGCGCTATCCCGGCGCGGTCGACAGCTTCCAGGATTTTGCCGCGATCCAGCAGATCGGCCGCACCGCCGAGCGCGGCAAGTTCGACCTGATCTTCATGGGCGACAATCTCTACGCCGATGCCGCCGCCCATCCGTCCTACACGCTGCGGCTGGAGCCGCTGACGATGCTCGCCGCGCTCGCGACTTCGACCAGCCACATCGGCCTTGGTGCCACCGTCTCCACCACCTACAGTGATCCGTTCTCGGTCGCGCGCGTCTTTGCTTCGCTGGATCACATCTCCAAGGGGCGCGCGGCGTGGAATGCGGTGACGACGGCCAATCCGGCGACGGCGGCGAATTTCGGCACCACCCATCCCGACCACGCCCGCCGCTACGAGATGGCCGGCGAATTCCTGGACGTGGTCAAGGGCCTGTGGGACGGCTGGGCTGATGATGCCATCGTCGCCGACCGCAGCAGCGGCGTCTACATCGATCCGGCAAAGCTGCGCCCGATCGACCATGACGGCGCGTTCTTCAAGGTGAAGGGCCCGCTCAACATCGGCCGCAGCCCGCAAGGCCGTCCCGTCGTGCTCCAGGCCGGCGGCTCCGAGGCCGGGCAAGCGCTCGCCGCGCGCACCGCCGATATCGTATTCTCCGTGGTGCAGGACATCGACGAGGCCAAGGCCAGCTACACGTCGTTGAAGACTCGGCTGCCGTCGTTTGGCCGCAAGGCTGAGGACGTCACGGTGCTGCCGGGCGTGATGCCCGTCGTCGGCCGCACCGACAAGGAGGCGTTCGAGAAGCTCAACGTGCTCCAGGGTTTTGTCAGCGGCAGCAACGCGCTTGCTATCCTGTCCGATCGCTTTGGCCGGGACATGTCGGCCTACGACCTCGATGGGCCGATCCCGGACATCGCGCCGTCCGACAGCTATCACAGCTTCGCCAGCGTCATGCTCGCCAAGGGCCGCCGCGAGAACATGACGCTGCGCGATCTCTACAATCTCACGGCCGCAGCGCGCGGTCATTGGGTGCTGTGCGGCTCGGCCGAGCGCATCGCCGATACGCTCCAGCAATGGTTCGAGGAGCACGCCGCCGACGGCTTCAACGTCATGCCGCCCTATTTCCACGAAGGGTTCGAGGATTTCGTCGAGCTCGTCGTGCCGATCTTGCAGGAGCGCGGGTTGTTCCGTGCGGACTATGAGGGCACGACGCTGCGTGATCACCTCGGCCTGCCACGTCCGGTCAATCCGTTCTTCGAGGCTTAAAGCGCGCCGGCAATCCGTAGTTCTTGTTCAAACAACCCCATGCAAAGTAGAATGCCCTTGTTTCCTAAGGCAAATTTCTGGGGGTCGATTGCGCAATCGATTCCTTTGACACGTCGGGCAAAACACGGGCACCATGTCACCATCGCGCGGGCTCGCCATCGTTCCGGACGGCGATAGAGGCTGGTCATGCCTGGGCGGATGGCACCAGGCTCGACTTGCCCCGGCTCAGTACCTCGCCCGCGCCCTTGCCGCCGACGATCCTGCCCCGCTCGTACACCACGCGGCCGCGCGCGATCGTCGTGACGGGCCAGCCGGTGACATCGAAGCCTTCCCAAGGCGTATAATCCGCCCCGTGGTGCAGGTCGGCTTGTTGAATCTTCTTCGTCAGCTTCGGGTCCCACAGCGCGATATCCGCGTCGAAGCCGATACCGATCGAGCCCTTTCGCGGATAGAGACCATAGATCCGGGCGTGATTTGTCGCGGTCAGCTCCACGAATTTTTGCAAGGAGATCCGCCCTTTCGAGACGCCCTCGGAGAACAGGATCGGCAACCGGGTCTCGACGCCGGGAATGCCGTTCGGCACCCAGCGGAACGAGGTGCGGGCATTCGGCGTCAGCTTGCCTTTGGGATCGTCGTAGCGGAACGGGCAATGGTCGGACGAAAAGGTCTGGAACACGCCTGATGTGATGCCCTCCCAGATCGCCTGCTGGCTCTCGGCATCGCGCGGCGGCGGCGAGCAGACATATTTCGCGCCCGTGATGTCCATGTTGAGGCCCTTCATGTCGTCGGCCGTCAGCGTGATGTATTGCGGACAGGTCTCGGCATGCACCGGCAATCCGCGCTGCTGCGCCCAGCGCACCTGCTCCATCGCCTCGCGCCCGGAGACGTGCACGATCATGATGGGAACGCCGATCACCTCGGCATGACTGATGGCACGATGCGTCGCCTCGCGTTCGACGGCCTGCGGCCGCGACGCACCGTGATAATAGGGCGCGATATGGCCTTCGCGCTCCAGCTTGGTGGTGAGGAAGCGGATCGCGTCGTAGCCCTCGCAGTGCACCATCACCAGCGCCTCCTCGCGGCGAGCGACGTCGAACACCTCGAGCAGCTGCTTGTCGCTGAGCACGAGGTCGTCATAGGTCATGAACACCTTGAATGAGGTGTAGCCGTCCTTCACCAGGGCCGGCAGTTCCTGACCGAGCACGACCGCGGTCGGGTCGGAGATGATGAGGTGGAAGGCGGTGTCGATGTAGCATTCGCCCTCGGCGAGCTTGCGGTACTTCTCGACGCAGGTTCGGAGCGAGGTGCCCTTTTCCTGGAGCGCGAAGGGCAGCACCATGGTGTTGCCGCCGGCGGCCGCCGCGCGCGTGGCCGAGGCAAAATCGTCGGCCATGACGACATCCGGGCCCGACGGCTGGGAAATGTGGACATGGCTGTCGATCCCGCCCGGGAGCGCGAGCAGGCCCGTCGCGTCGATCTCGCGCGCCGCGCCCTCGATGTGATCGGCAATGCTGACGATGCGACCGTCGCGAATACCGATATCGGCACGAAACTCGTCGCTGGCGGTCACGATGGTGCCGCCGCGAATGGCGAGATCGAGCTGCGTCACAGGAGTCTCCATCACTTGATGCCTGCTGATGTCTGGAATATCCGGCCCCACCCCGCAAGGGCCCCGATGTCGCCGCCAGCGAGTTCGAGGGTCCGCCATAGCGTGACCGCAACGGAGTCCAGCACCGCTATATCCAATTCCCGTTCGAGCGAAGCCGCAAGCGCGGCGCCGTCGAGGTTGGTACAGAGGATCACCGCGGCATCAGCGCCCTCCGCCGCAACCGCGCGGATCATGCCGTCGATCGTCGCGGGCGCGACCTCGCCGAAGGAGAAATTGTCGCGCAGGCCGAGATGCCGTTCGGCATGCGGGACGATGCCCTCCCCGGCCCAGACGTCGCCAATCCGGCGCTGCACGTCATCCGTGTAGGGCGAGACCAGGGCGACGCGCTTGGCGCCCAGCGCGCGGGCGGCATCGATGCAGGCCAGCGTCGATGTCGTCGCGGGCACGCTCGTGCGCGCCGTGATCGCCTCGCACAGGCTTCTGTCGCGGCCGATGCCGAGCCAGCTGGCCGAGGTCCCGTTCCAGGCGATGGCATCGACCTTGGCATCGGCAAGCAGATCCGCGGCCGGCAGCATCGCCGCGGCGTCGAACTGGCTCAGCGCCGCGGCGTCAAGCGCAATCTCGGTGACGCGGAAGCGCGAGAAATGCGCAGTGACATCGGCCACGCCATCCAGCATCGCGCTGGTCACCGGCTCAAGCACCGAATTGGAGGACGGCGTGATCATGCCGAGACGTTTGCGCATGGCCTTACTCTACGACGCCTGCGCGAGCCGCGTCGACTCCTCCCGGATCAGGGACAGGATGTGGCGCTTGGCGTCGTTGAATTCGGGGCCGGTGATGTCTCGCGGCCGCGGCAGGTCGAAATTGACGGCCTCACGGATCCGGCCCGGTCGCTTCGTCATCACCACGATCTTGTTGCCCAGCACCAGCGCCTCATCGACGCTGTGCGTGACGAACACGATGGTGCAGCGGCGCTTTTGCCAGATCGCCACCAGCTCTTCCTGCATCTCCAGCTTGGTCTGGGCGTCCAGCGCCGCGAACGGCTCGTCCATCAGGATCACGCTCGGGTTCATCAGCAGCGCACGGGCGATGCCGACCCGTTGATTCATGCCGCCCGACATCTCCGAGGGATGATGGTGCTCGAAGCCGCGGAGGCCCACGAGATCGATGAACTCCATGGCGCGGTCATAGCGCTCGGCTTTCGCGACGCCCTTGAGCTTGAGGTGGAAGGCGATGTTGTCGATCGCCGTCAGCCACGGCATCAGGGTCGGCTGCTGGAACACCACGCCGCGATCAGATCCCGGCCGCTCCACCTGCTTGCCATCGACCAGTGTCCGCCCTGATGTCGCCTGCTCGAAGCCGGCGATGATGTTCAGGAGTGTCGACTTGCCGCAGCCGGACGGGCCGAGCAGGCAGACGAAGTCGTTGGCCTCGATGTCGAGGTTGATGTTGTCGAGCGTCAAGAGGTCGCGGCCGCGCCGCTTGTCGGAAAATATCTTGACGATGTTGCGAAGCTCGATCGCCGCCATCAGCCCGCCCTGCCCTGCACGGTGGTTGTCTGCTGCCAGCGCAGCGTGTGTGCCATGATCGCCTTGAGGCCGAGATCGGAGAGATAGCCGAGCAGCCCGATCGAGATCATCGCGGCGAGCACGATATCGTAACGCAGGAAGTAATAGGAATCCCACAAGACGTAGCCAAGGCCGCTCTTCACCGCGACCATCTCGGCCGTGACCGTCAGCATCCAGGCCGATCCGACCGCGATGCGCAGGCCCGCGAAGATCGACGGCAGCGCGGCCGGCAGCACGATGTCAGTCAGCATCTGCCGCTGGTTAGCGCCCATCATCGCGCCGGCGCGCACCAGATTGTGGTCCACGGTCTTGACGCCGTGGATGCTGTTCATCAGCACCGGAAAGAAGGCGCCGAGGAAGACAAGGAAGATCGCCGGCTTGTCGGCAATGCCGAACCAGATGATCGCGAGCGGAATCCAGGACACCGGCGGGATCGGACGCAGCATCTGGAGCGTCGGCTCCAGCGTCTTCTCGAACAGACGCGACCAGCCGATCGCGACACCGGCGAGGATTCCGAGCAGGCTCGCCAGTGCAAAGCCGCCGAACACGCGCAGCGCGCTGGCAAGCGCGTCGCGCAGCCAGTGGCCGGAATAGGTCTGCGTGGTCTCGTCGAAGCCGAACACCCAGTCGCCGAGCGCATGCAGCACCGCGCTCGGCGCCGGCAACAGCGCGGGCGGCAGCACGCCGCTGCGGGCAAAGACTTCCCAGCCCGCGATCAGCAGCGCAGGGACAATCAGGCGTTCGAGCCCCTGGAACGCCCGCGTCAGCCGGAACGCCGGCTTGGCTGGAGCAGCGTCAGTAACCGAGGTCATTCTTGGCTTTTCCCGTGGCCTGCTCCAGGAACGAATAGTCCATGTTCTTCTCCGCCTCCGCGGAGACGTCCTTCGAGATGTATTTGAGGTCGCGCATCATCGCAGCGATCGCGAGCGTCTGCGAACGATGGATCGCGGGATCCGGCGAGGCATTCTTCAGCGCTTCGGTCGCCACATTCTTGTCGAGGCCGGTGAGCTTGTTGATGACCTCGATCCACGGCGCCTTGTCGGCGATCAGCTTATTGTCGAGCTCGACCACGGCAGTGACGACGCCCTGCACGCCGGCGCGCTGGCCCGCAATCACATCCGAGCGTGTCACGATCAGATTGGTCAGGTTGCCGGCAGCCTGGTCATAAGGCAGCACAAAATGCTTGCCGGCACCGGCGAGCCTTATCTGCGAGGCGAACGGCTCGACCGAGCAGATCATGTCGACCTCGCCGCGCTGCAACGCCGCGAGATGGTCGGAGGGGTTGGGGATATTGATGAACTGGACGTCCTTGTTGGGATCGACGCCCTGCTTGAGGAATGCGCCGCGCATGTGGATATCCTGCGCGTTACCGCGCGACGCCGCGACCTTCAGCGGCTGACCGTCGCTCTTCGCCTTGGTAACCGCCGCCTTGAACGTGGCCCAATCGTCGGGCGGAAGGTTCAGCTTCGCCGAGGAGAGGCATTCCGAGCCGCCATTGATCTGGCCGGACACGGCGACGACATCAAAACCTTTGTCGAGCGCGGTGATGTAGTGAAGGTAAGTGACCTGCGCGACGTCGATGCTCTTCGAGATCAGCGCGGTGAGCACGTCATTGCCCGAGTTGAATCCGGTGGCCTCCACCTCGACACCCTTCGTCATGCCCGGGATCAGCGACATCGGCAGGCAGTGCGCGCATTTGGCATAGCCGAGCTTGATCTTCGCGGTCTGCGCCGAGGCGAGATCGCTTCCACCAAGCAGTGCCGCCATCATCACGAGGCCTAGTCGCAAACCCGTCTGCATCGCTCACTCCGTTTCGAAGGCGCGGGATCTCGCGCGTCGCACGCGATCATCGGCCGGCCTTCGCCGCAGCGCAATCCGGATTCTGCATGCTGCATACAATTTGCGCGGTATGCCATTGTTTTCAGCGAGATGCGTCGGTATTTTGGGCAAGCCAATGAGCCGGAAACGGCTAGGATGAACCGAAGCAACGAGGCGCGCGTGCAGCAGAAGTCGGAAACCCCGAAGGGCCGAAAGTCGCCCAAACTCAAGCGGATGGGCCTGCACGAGCGCGCCGCCGCGCGGATGCGGACGATGATCATTCGCGGCGAGCTGCCGCCGGGATCGCAGACCCAGGAGACAAAGCTGTCGAAGGAGCTCGGCGTGTCGCGCACGCCGTTGCGCGAGGCGATGAAGGTGCTCGCCGCCGAAGGATTGATCGAGCTGCGCCCCAACCGCAGCCCGCGCATCGCCGGCATCGCGGTCGACGGCATCTCGGAATTGTTCGAGGCCCTCGCCGGCATCGAACGGCTGGCCGCAGAGCTTGCCGCGGAGCGCGCGACCGAGCGCGATCTCGCCCGCCTGCGCACACTCCAGACGCGCATGGAAGGCCACCACCGCAACGGCAGGCTCGACGAGTATTTTGCCATCAATGGCGAGATCCACAACACTATCGTCCGGATGGCCCGCAACACGCCGCTGCGCGAGGCGCACGAGACGCTGATCTCCCGCGCCGAACGCGCGCGCTACCTGGCGCTCGGCGCCGACAGGCGCTGGAGCAATTCGGTCGACGAGCACGCCGGCATCCTCGCGGCTATCGAGGCGCGCGACAGCGAGGCCGCCGGACGCCTGCTCGGCGCCCATGTCCGCCAGACCGGCACTGCGCTGCTCGAGACGCTCGCCCTGTCAAAACCCAAGCTGACGGCGGCATGACGATGAAGCTGCTGCTGCTCAATCCCAATACCAGCACCGCCGTCACCGAGTTGATGACAGATGTCGGGCAGCGCGCCGCCGCGCCCAGCACCGAGCTGGTCCCCTGCACAGCCTCGCGCGGCGTGCCCTATATCTCGACGCGCACCGAGGCGCAGATCGGCGGCGCCATCGCGCTGGAGATGCTGGCCGAACGGCATACCAAGGTCGACGCCGCGATCATCGCCGCCTTCGGCGATCCCGGCCTGTTCGCCGCGCGCGAAACCTTCGATATTCCCGTCGTCGGCATGGCGGAGGCAGCCATGCTGACCGCCTGCATGGCCGGACGCCGCTTTGCCATCGTCACCTTCGCCCAGGCGCTTGGCCCCTGGTACGAGGAATGCGTCCGCGACCATGGACTGCGTGAGCGTTGCGCCGGCATCCGCATGCTCGATACGCCGTTCAAGGCAATTTCCGACGTCGGCACCGAGAAGGAGAACCTGCTCGTCGATCTCGCCCGGCGCGCCATCGTCGAGGACGAAGCCGACGTGCTGATCTTTGCGGGCGCGCCGCTCTCAGGCCTTGCCGAACGCGTCGCCGACCGGATCCCGGTCCCTGTGGTCGACCAGGTCGTCGCCGCCGTGAAGCAGGCCGAAGCGCTGGTGGCGCTACGGCTGCGCAAGGCAACCGCGGGCACATTCCGCCGGCCCGCCGCTAAACCCACAATTGGTCTTGCCGATGCGCTCGCCATCCGGCTCGAGCATCGCGACAGCTAGGGGAGCTTCGGCCAGCGATGCGAAAAGCCCAATTCGTTTTCGATGGTACGGCCGAAGGCAAACAGGCGGGATTCGCCCCCCGGTGGGGCAATGATCTGGATGCCGAACGGCAATTCGTGCGCGTCGCGGCGCACCGGCAAGGTCAGGACCGGGAAACCGACCAGCGACACGATGAAGGTGACGGCGAGATAATCGACCGGTGTCTCCAGCGCCGTGCCGTCGATCGCGGTGACATCGCTGATCTCGTTCGGCCAGGGGAACACGGATGCCGCCGGCGCGACCAGGAAATCGGCGCGCGTGAACAGCTCGCGAAAATTGCGGTAGATCGCGGTGCGGCCGCGCTCGGCGTCAAGGTAATCCTGAGCGGAGAGCTTGGCGCCCGCCTCGATGTTCCAGATCACCGTGGGTGTGAGCTCGGCGCGGCGGGTCCTGAGCAGCTCGCCATAACTGTTGGCGATGTGTGCGGCACGCAGCGTGCGGAACGTCCCGATCGCGCCGTCGCAATCGGGCGAGGACCGGGCGAGATCGGCACCGCCGGTGAGCGCATCGCAGGCCGCGGCGAAACGTGCACGGACCTCACGCGAAACCGGCGCCACGCCGAAATCGGGCGTGACTGCGACCCGGGGGCGTCCTTCGACGGGCCGATTGTCGCTGACGAGACCTATCGAGAGCGGATCGCAGGCATCGCTTCCCGCGCACACCGACAGTGCAAGTTCGAGATCATCGACACCGCGGGCGAGAAAGCCATGGGTGGCCAGCATGTCCCAGCCGAGCGGACGGCGCGGCGACGGGATGCGGCCGGGCGTCGGCCGGATCGAGGCGACATCGCAAAAACTCGCGGGCGTGCGCACCGAACCGCCGAAATCGGTGCCATGCGCCAGCGGCACCATGTGGGAGGCGACCGCGACGGCGGAGCCGCCGGACGATCCACCGGAGGTCAGCGCGGGATCGAACGGATTGCGGGTCGGGCCGCACAATTTGTTGGTGCAGACCGCGCCGAAGCCGAACTCGGGCGTGTTGGTCTTTCCCAAGATGATCGCGCCGGCGCGCCGCAGCCGCGCCACCACGAGATCGTCCCCGGCCGGGACATGATCGCGAAACAGCACCGAGCCGTAGGTGGTCCCAAGCCCCGCGGTGTCGGTGAGGTCCTTGATCCCTACGGGCACGCCATGCAGCGGCCCGATCGGCGCGGGTGCGGCATCGCAGATTTCCGCGGCCCGACGGGCGCCCCTGGCATCCACGGTCACGAACGCCGCCAGTTGAGGGTCCTGGTCCGCGATCCGCGCCAGATGCGCCTCGACCACCTCACACGAGGACAGCTCGCCCTTCGCAATGGCGCGCGCAAGGGTTGTAGCGGCAAGGTCGCAGATCGATGGCTTCGATATCATCGCACCACAATGCCAAACCTCGCCTCGAAAGGCGAGCGCGGCGGGCACGAGACTTGCTTTCTCCTCAGGGGCAACGGGAGGCAACACCATGGCTGAAGCGCAAGGCGGACGTTCGCTCGTCGTCGACGCCGTCACCCATCGCTATCCGAGCGGCGCCCTCGCGGTCGAGAACATCAATCTCGACGTCAAGGGCGGCGAGATCATCGCCCTGCTCGGCCCCTCCGGGTGCGGCAAGACCACGCTCTTGCGCATCATCGCGGGTTTCATCGCGCAAAGCCAGGGACGCATCATCATCGGCGACGACATCGTCGATGCGCTGCCGCCGAACAGGCGCGCCGTCGGCATCGTGTTCCAGAACTATGCGCTGTTTCCGCACCTGTCGATCAGCGAGAATGTCGGCTACGGGCTCGCCGCCCGCGGCATCGACAAGGCGACGCGTCAGCGCGAGGCGCAACGCCTGCTCGAGCTGGTGCAATTGCCGGCGATGGCCGAGCGGCTGCCGCGCCAGCTCTCCGGCGGCCAGCAGCAGCGCGTCGCGCTCGCCCGTGCGCTCGCGATCAAGCCCTCGATCCTGCTGCTCGACGAGCCCTTTGCCGCGCTCGACAAGAATCTGCGGCTCGACATGCAGATCGAGATCAAGCGGCTGCAACGCGTGTCCGGCATCACCACGCTGATCGTGACCCACGACCAGGAAGAGGCGCTGTCGATGGCCGACCGCGTCGCCGTGCTCAGCCACGGCAAGCTCGAGCAATTCGGAACGCCGTCCGACATCTATGACCGGCCGCAGACGCTGTTCGTGAACACCTTCGTCGGCTCCAGCAACCGGATGCCCGGCGTGGTCGTCTCGGCCGATCGCACCGCTGCAAAAGTGCGGCTCGATGCCGGCGCGGAGATCGTCGCACGGCCGGCGGCAGGCAGCCTTACCGAGGGCGGTCGCGTCACCGTCTGCATTCGGCCCGAACACCTGCAATTCGTCGGCGACGAGAGCGGCTTTGCCGGCGTCGTCGGCATGTCGCTGCCGCTGGGGGCGACGGTCGTGCACGAGGTCACCACCGCCGACGGCTCCGGCGTCAAAATCTCCCAGGCGCGCATCGGCGAGACCCGCACATTGGAGAGCGGCGCCGCGGTGCGCCTCGCCCCGCTCGCCCCATCGCTCGCCAACGCTTTTCCCGCAACGCTTTAGATCCAGTTTTTGTCCAGAGGGAGTTCGACCATGATCATGAACCGCCGAAGCCTGATGACGACCGCACTCACACTCGGCGCCATGAAGGCGTTTCCGGGATTGAGCTATGCCCAGGCCCGTCCGCTGGTGTTTGCGACCTTCACCGGCAGTTGGGAGGAAGCGCACAAGGCGGTGCTGGTGCCGGCCTTCCGCAAAGCCAACGCCGATGCCGCGATGGTGCTCGACCCCATGCTCTCGGTCGACCAGATCGCAAAGGTCAACGCCGCAAAAGCCAATCCGCCGATCGATGTCATGCTGCACGATCCAGGCCCGGCCCTCGTTGCGATCGGCCAGGACCTGGTCGAGCCCTACCCGGTCGAGAAGAGTGCCTATTACAAGGACCTGATCGCCGAGGCACAGGAGCCGATGGGCCCCGCCCCGTTCTTCCAGGTCGTCGGCCTCACCTACAATCCGGAAGCGATCAAGACGCCGCCGACCTCCTGGGCCGATCTCTGGAAGCCCGAGTTCAAGGGCCGCGTCGGCATCACCAACCTCAACTCGACGCTCGGCACCGGCTGGCTGGTCGAGATCGCAAAAATGCGCGGCGGCTCGGAAGCCAATGTCGATCCCGCCTTCAAGGCGATCGAGGAGCTCAAGCCCAATCTCGCCGCGGTCGCCGCCAATCCCGGCGCGCTCGCGACCCTGTTCCAGCAGGGCCAGATCGATATCTCGCCCGGCAATTTCAACGCCATACAGATCCTGAAAGCGCGCGGCGTGCCGGTCGAGTTCGTAGCGCCGAAGGAAGGCGCCATCGCCTTCAAGACCACGATCCACATCGTCAAGAACTCGCCGAACCGCGAGCTCGCCTTCAAGCTGATCGAGGCATCGCTGACGCCCGAGGTGCAGACCACGCTGATGAACCCGCCCTATCTGATCGTACCGACCAATTCCAAGGTCACGATGGGCGGCGAGATCGCGCGCGTGCTCGCCAAGGACACGGCCGAGCTGAAGCAGAAATTCGTGTTTCAGGACTGGAAGAAGATCAACGAACAGCGCTCGGCCTGGATCGAACGTTTCAACCGCGAGATCAAGATCTAGTGCCGCGACGAGGGAAGTCTACTCCCTCCCCCGCTTGCGGGGGAGGGTTGGGGAGAGGGTATCTCCGCGATCGAGACTCCCCAAGAGGAGAGAGCCCTCACCCGGCGCGTTGCGCCGACCTCTCCCGCAAGCGGGAGAGGTGCACCGAACTCGCAGCCGCGTGATTCAACCTAAACTCATTTCGATCTAGCGCATTCGAGGAATGGCGATGGGCACAGCACCGGCATCACGGGACGTGACGTCCTACGGGATGGGATTGGCAGCGCCGCTGGCGCTGTTCTTCCTGGTCTTCTTCGTGGCGCCGCTGCTGCAACTGCTCTGGCTCTCCCTGCACAACGACACGGCCGGGCTCCAGTGGGGGCTCGGCCAGTATCTGCACTTCCTCACCGATCCCTTCAGCCTCAGCGTGCTCGGCTCGACGCTGCTGCTGGGGGCGGAGGTGACCGCCGTCTGCCTCGTGCTCGGCTTTCCCATTGCCTGGCTCTACCAGCGGGTCGGACCAAAGCTCCAGACCATCATCATCCTGATCGTGCTGCTGCCGCTGCTCACCAGCGTGGTGGTGCGCACCTTCGCCTGGATCGTCATCCTCGGGCGGCAGGGCATCATCAACGCGACGCTGCAATCCCTGGGGATCATCGATACGCCGTTAAAGCTGCTCTACACCCAGTTCGGCGTCGTGATCGCGCTGGCGCAGGTGCAGATGCCGCTGATGACATTGCCGCTGATCACCGCGCTCGGCAGGATCGATCCCAATCTCGACGATGCCTCCTGCTCGCTCGGCGCCGGAAGCTGGCGCACCTTCTTCAGGGTCGTGCTGCCGCTGTCGCTGCCGGGCGTCATCGCCGGATGCACGCTGACCTATGCGGCTGCGATCACCGCCTTCATCACCCAGTCGCTGATCGGCGGCGGGCAGATGCTGTTCATGCCGATGTATCTCTATCAGCAGGCCTCGACCCTGCAGAACTGGCCGTTCGCGTCCGCGATCTCGATCATCTTCCTGCTTGCCGTGCTCGCGGTCGTCTCCGTCTTCACCACGCTCGGCCGCCTGTCGCGCGGCTATGGAGGCGCGTGATGGCCGGCCGCAAGCGCACCCTGGAAGCGTTCAGCTTCGAGCTGGTCATGACTGTCATCGCGCTGATCGCGCTGATCATCATCATCGCGCCCTCGCTCGTGGTGCTGATCGTCTCCTTCACCAGCGGCTTCTCGCTGCGCTTTCCGCCGCCTGGTTATTCGCTGCGCTGGTACGCCGAACTCTGGGATGCCTGGCAGCTGCACTTCGCGGCCAAGAACAGCCTGATCGTCGCGCTGTGGGCGACAGGCCTCTCCGTCGTGCTCGGCGTCGCGGCTGCGCTGGCGATCTCGCGGTCGCAGACGCTGTCGGCGCGGCTGCTGGATTCCCTCTTCATGTCGCCGCTGGTCTTGCCGGCGCTGGCCTTTGGTCTGGCTGCGCTGATGCTGTTCTCGCTGGTCGGCCTGCCGGTGTCGCCGCTGACGCTGGTAATTGGCCACACGGTGGTCTGCGTCCCCTATGTCGTGCGCAACACCGTCGCAGCACTGGCCCAGCTCGAGCCGACGCTGCTGGAGAGCTCGACGGTGCTTGGCGCAAGCCGGCTCTACACATTCCGCCGCATCGTGCTGCCGCTGATCCGGCCGGGTATCATCGCCGGCGCGTTCATCGCGTTCATGTCATCCTTCGACAACGTGCCGGTGTCGCTGTTCCTGCGCGATGCCGCCACCGACATGCTGCCGATCCGGATGTGGCAGGATCTCGAAGGCAAGCTCGACGTCACCATCGCGGCCTTGTCGGGCGTGCTGATCATCGCCACCGTCGCGCTGGTCGCGGTGATGGAGCGCGTCACGGGTCTGTCGCGACGGCTGACGAACTGATCACGCGCCACGGAACAGCGAATAGCCCCAGCGGGTGAATTTCAGCGGCAGATGAAAATGCTCGTCAACGTTCTTGATGCGGAAGCGGAACGGAGTCACGGTGAGAAAGCCGTCGCTGCCGCCAAAAAATTCGCCGAGATGAAACAGCACCTCGTATTCGCCCGCCGTCACGCCGGCGCCTTGGGCGACGGCATGATCGAGCACGCCATTGGCGCCGAGCCGCCCGTCGGCGATACGCAGCGAATCGGGATCGATCCGCCAGATCTCGACGCGCAGCCCCTGCGCAGGCCGTCCGCTCGCCACATCGACCGCGTGAATGGAAATACCGCCTGCCACCGTGTTCCTCCCTTGCGCGCAGCGCCATGGTAGACGGAAACACAGGCATTCGACCAGCGTCTCCGCTGCTGCCGGCGCTGGCGGCGATGACGTCGCTTCAGGCGCTGGTCGCCCTCGCCTTGTTCGCGCCCGGCGTGGTTGCACCACGCGCCCATATCGAGGTCTGGCAGCTCTCGCTCTTCTCCTGCGCGGTCTTCGCGGTCGGTATCCCCGCCTCGTTCTGGGGCGGCGGCCTCATCGCGCGGATGGGCTCGCTGCGGATCGCAAGCCTGTGCGCGGCGGCCATCGTCGCCGGCATGGCGCTGGCCTCGCTCGGATCGAGCGCCGCTCTCCTTGCCGCGGGGCTCTGCCTCGGTCTTGCCATGGGGCCGGAGACGCCCGCGAGCGCGGCGCTGCTGGCGCGGCTCGTGACTGCGGAGCGGCGCGCCTTCGTGTTCTCGGTGCGCCAGACCGGCAACCAGATCGGTGCGGTCCTGGGATCGCTGCTGCTGCCCGCGATCGCGATCGCCTTCGGGCCGGCCTGGTGCTATGCGGCGATTGGCGCCTGCGCGCTGCTGGGGATCGCGGTGTTTGAATGGCTGCGGCCCGCCTATGCCGGCAAGGTCGCCCCGCCGCCAAAGCTCGATCTGCGTGCGCGGCTGGCGCTGGCGACCGCGGACCGGCGCATCGCGATGCTGGCGCTGGCCTCGATGCCGTTCAGCGCGATGCAGGTCTCGCTCAACACCGTCTTCGTCACGCTCGGCACAAGCGAGCTCGGCCTCAGCCATATCGAGGCCGGCATGGCGCTCGCCTGCGCGCAAGCCGGCGGCCTGGTCGGCCGGCTCGGCTGGGGATATGTCGCCATGCGCCTCGATGCCTCACGCGCGGTGCTGGTCGTGATCGGCCTCGGCATGGCGTTCTGCGCCGCGCTGCTGGGGCTCAATGGCGCTTCGCTCGGCCGTACCACGCAGTTCGCTGTCGCGGCATTGTTCGGACTGACGGCCTCAGGCTGGAACGGCGTGTTCATCGCCGAAATCGCGCGCCTCGCCCCGCAGGACCGGATCGGCGAAACCACAGGCGCTGTGCTGACTGCGTCCTATATGGGCCTGCTGGCTGCGCCGGTGCTGGTTTCGATCCTCGATGGCGCAGCCGGCCTCGGCGCGGCCTTTGTCGCCTTGGCCTGCCTTGCGTTGTGCGGCACATTGGCGCTGATCTGGGGAAGCCATGACAAAGCCGGTCAATAGCGCGCGCGGCATTGCGGCCGACGTGACGGCCCGGCGGACGACCGCGGTCGAGACCGCCAGGGCCGCGCTTGCGCGCATCGAGGCAGCCAGGGCGTTGAACGCGGTCGTCACGACCGATCCCGCGCGTACGCTGGCCGATGCCGCAGCGGTCGACGCTCGCCTGCGCGCCGGCGAGACCATGCCGCTGGCCGGCGTGCCCATCATCGTCAAGGACAACATCTGGGTCGCGGGCTGGCGCGTGACGCAGGGCTCGCGACTGTTCGCCGATTTCGTCGCGCCGCAGGATGCGTTTGCGATCGCGCGGCTGCGCAGGGCCGGCGCGGTCGTCGTCGGCATCGGGGCAACCTCGGAATTCGCGTGCAAGGGCGTCACGACCTCGCAGCTCTACGGGCCCACCCGCCATCCGCGCGACCCTGCGCTGACGCCCGGCGGCTCATCCGGCGGTCCGGCCGTCGCCGTCGCAGCCGGGCTCGTGCCGCTCGCGATCGGCACCGATGCCGGCGGCTCCAGCCGGAGGCCGCCCGCCCATGTCGGCATCGCCGGCTTCAAGCCGTCCTACGGCGCGATCCCCTATGGGCCCGGCTTCGCCGAGCCGTTCTTCGGCCTCTCCGTCATCGCACCGATCGCCACTGACGTTGCCGACATCGCATTGGCGTTCGAAGCCATGGCCGGCGCCGATCCGCGCGATCCGGACTCCGCGCGCATCGCGCAAGACGCCGATGATATCGCCGGCTTGCGCATCGCGTTCTCGCCGCGCCTCGGATTCGATGTCGCAGTCGACGATGTCGTCGCGAACGGACTGGTTTCTGCCGTTGAACGCATCTCCGCCGCAGGCTTGCACATCATGCGACGCGATCCGGTCTGGCCGGCGGGGGCGACGGAAGAGGCCATCATGCCGCTCCAGCATGCGGGGCTTGCCGCCCTCTATGGGGACGCTTTCCGCAGGGACCCGACGGTCTTCGATCCCGATATCGCCAGGCAGATCGAACGCGGCCTGTCCTGGTCGGGCGCCGAAGTCGCCAGCGCGCTCGGCGCAAGCGCCGCAATCGCCGGCGCGTTTGCGGCTTTCTTCGGCGAGGTCGATCTATTGCTGGCACCAACCGTGCCATGCGTCGCGTGGCCGCTGACGCAGCTCGGCCCGGACATGATTGGCGGAAAGCCAGCGAGCCCGCGGGCGCACGCGGTTTTCACGCCCTTCGTCAATCACGCTCGCCTGCCGTCGATCTCGATTCCGTGCGGCGCGGATCGGAACGGTCTTCCGTTCGGTCTCCAGATCATCGCCGCCCGCGGACGGGACCGCACCCTGCTTGGAGCAGCGCAACGGATTGAGGCGAGCTTTGCATCCGGATGATCTCAAAGCGCCCAAGACCGCTCCGGCGATGTTCTGCCCGAGCAAACTGCGCTTCCACGACGCGTTCGAAGTTACGGCAGGTTATCCCGCAGAAAAATGTCGATGCGGATGCGCTCCTGATCGGGGCTGATCGGCTCACCCGAACAATGCGCGAGCAGGACCCGCGCCGCAGACCGCGCCTCGTGGCCGGGATCCTGGTTGATGATGGCATCGAGCGTGCCGCGCACCAGGAAACGCCGCGTGTGCTGGGTGAGCTCGTGGGTGATCCAGACCACTTCGCGCGCGCGGCCGGAGGCCTCGAGCGCATCCGCGATGCCGCGGTTTCCGGCGCCGCAGCAGTAGATGCCGCGGAGATCGGCATGGCGCGCGAGCAGCGCGGCGGTGAGCTCGCGCGTGCGCGCGCTGTCGTCGCGGCCCTCGATGACCGGCAGCGCGCGCAGGTTCGGATGCTCGCTGGACAGGATCTGGTGGAAGCCGAACTGCCGCTCGGTATGATCGCGCAGCGACAACGACCCCGCGATCACGGCGACCGTCCCCTCCCACCCGGCCAGGAAACGTCCCATCAGCGTTGACGCAGTCCGCCCTGCGGCCGGGTTGTCGATGCCGACATAGTGCAGGCGGCGCGAACTCGGTGCGTCCGACACCAGCGTGACCACGGCGACCCCGCGCGCGGTGAGCTCGTCGATCGCTGCGCGCACCCTGGGATGGTCGAGCGCGATGACGGCGACGCCCTGATAGGCCGGCGACAGGTCTTCCAGCGCGCCGGCCAGCACATCCGGATCGAACACGTCGACATGGAGGATATCGATGAAGCCGCGCTGGCCGGCGAGCCACTCCGCGGTGCGCTGTACCTGCTCGGTCAAATTGCTCATGAAGCTGTTGCTGCCGGTCGGCAGCACGAAGGCGAAGCGAAAACTCTGCCCGCGCGCGAGCCGCGCCGCCGCCACGTCCGCGCGGTAGCCGAGCTTGGCGACGGCGGCCTCGACACGCGCAACGGTCTTGGCGCGGACGCCCTCGCGCCGGTTGACGACGCGGTCGACGGTCGCAAGCGAAACGCCCGCCGCACGCGCGACGTCCTCGAGCGTGGCGCGGACGGCCGGCTGCATCGAGCCAGCCGTCATTCGCGCGCCGCCCACAACATGCCGCGGGTCATCAGCGTCCGGATCTCGGGCACGTCCAGTTCGTAGGCACGGTGGCCGAGCGAGGAATAGAACACCCTGCCCGCGCCGTACCGCTTCTTCCAGACCACCGGCATCACCACGCCGTCGATCCAGGGCGCGTGCTCGCCGGTGAACGTGGTCGTTGCCAACACCTCGTTGGCGGGGTCAACATGCATGTAATACTGCTCTGAACGATGCTCGAAACTGTTCAGGCCCTTCATGATGGGGTCATCCGGCTTCGTCAAGTCGACCTTGTAATCGATGATGTTGCCGGGATGCGCCACCCACTGCCCGCCGCACAGGAACTGGTAGTCGACGGAATCGCGGAACGCATCGCACATGCCGCCATGGTGACCGGCGAGCCCAACGCCGCCACGTACCGCGGCGCAGAGATTGAGCGCGTCCGCCTTCTCGATCTTCGACATCGTGTAGATCGGGATGATCAGCGACAGATCATGAATCCCCGGATCGCCGAATGCCTCCGTCGTCGTTTCGATCCGGACCTCAAAACCTTCGGCCTTGAGCCAGCCGCGGATCATCGAGGCACAGAGATCGGGATCGTGCCCCGGCCAGCCGCCCCATACAATCAATGCCTTGCGCATGGTCATTCCCTCAGTCGATCTGTCCGGTTTCACGTCCGGCCGGCAGCATCGCCGGCCGCTCGACGTGGCTCTCGATCTTGACGCGCCGCCCGTCGTCGGCGGAGATCTGGAACGCCTCCATCACCTCCAGCACGTGGTAGGCAAGCGCGCCGCTGGCGCGATGCGGGCGGTTGTCGAGGATCGCGGAGGCCATGTCGGCGACACCGATGGAACGGAACTCACCCTCGACATGACCGTGCGTCAACGGCACGGTCTCAAATTCGCCGCCGGTCTTCGCAACTTGCACCTCGCCTCCGAAGCGGTTCGGGTCGGGCACCAGCATGCTGCCCTTGTCGCCATAGATCTCGATCGGCGCGTGCCGGTGCTTCGGCACGTCGAAGCTCATCGTGATCGAGACCACCGCCCCGCTCTCGAATTCGAGCGTACCGGCGACATGGGTCGACACCTCGACCGGGATGAAGGTGCCGTTCATCCGCTGACTGGTGACCAGACGCTCCGATTTCGGGCGCGCGGTCGAGCCCATCACGCTCGCGACCGGACCCAGCAGCTGTACGAGATCGGTGATGTAATATGGGCCCATATCCAGCATCGGCCCGCCGCCGCGCAAGTAATAGAAGCCGGGCGCCGGATGCCAGCGTTCATGGCCGGGACAGCCGAAGAAGGCGCTCCCGGCGACGGGGTTCCCGATCGCGCCGTCGTCGATCAGCTTGCGCGCGGTCTGGTGCCCGCCGCCGAGGAACGTGTCGGGCGCGCAGCCGACGCGCAGGCTCTTCTGCGCGGCGAGATCCATCACCTTGCGGGCCTCCGCGACGCTGATGCCAAGCGGCTTCTCGGAGTGAACGTGCTTGCCGGCGTTCAGCACCGCGAGGCTGACGTCGGTATGGGCGAGCGGTACGGTGAGATTGATCACGATCTCGACGTCGTCGCGCTTGAGCAACTGGTCGACCCGCATCGCCGGCAGGACGAAGGCGGCGCCCTGGCGTTCCGCGACGTCGCTACGCATGTCGGCCAATGCCCTCACCTCCATGACCGGAAAGCGCTGCGCTGCCTTGAGGTAGGCGGTGCTGATCACACCGCAGCCGATGATTCCGACGCCGACTTTTCTCATTGCGTTCTCCGTGAAGTCCTGCTCATCCCTTGACCGCGCCTGCGGTGAGGCCGGCGACGATATGCTTCTGTGCCAGCAGGAACAGAATGATCGTCGGCAGGATGGTCAGCGTGATGAAGGCCAGGATCAGGTGCCATTCGGACGAATATTCGCCCTGGTAAATCATGATGCCAAGCGGCCAGGGATAGAGCGCATCGGTGTTGAGCATCACCAGCGGCAGCAGATAGGCGTTCCAGCTGTTGACGAACGTAATGGTGCCGACGGTCGCCAGGATCGGCCGCGACAACGGCAGCGTGACGTAGCGGAAGAACTTGATGTAGCTGCAACCGTCGACCAGGGCCGCCTCGAGCAGCTCATAGGGGATGTCCTTGAAGAAGCGTCGCAACAACAGCACGCTCATGGCGAGGCTGAAGGCGACTTGCGGCAGTGCGACGCCGAAATAGGTATCGAGCAGCCCGAGGTCGCGCACCTTGATGAACAACGGCAGCACGGCGGTCGCCGCCGGAAACAGCAGGCCGAGCGTCAGATAGCTCAGCAGCATCGATGAGCCGTAGAACCTGACATGGGCGAAGGTGAAAGCCGCCATCGAGGCGACGATCAAGGTCAATATCACCGTGAGCGTCGAGATGATCAGCGAGTTGCGCAGAAGTTGCCAGTACCGCGCGGAGAACAGGATGTCGGCATAATTCTGCCGTTCCCAGTGCGAGGGCCAGCCGAACGGATTGACGCGCAATTCACCGAGCGACTTGAAGCCACCGAGCAAGGTCGCGAGCAGCGGCACCAGCACGAAGACTGCAACGACGGCGAGGAACGCCGTCTTGAACAGCACGGCGGGATCGAACGGCGCGCGGGCGGTTTCGGCACTACTCATCGCGCATGAACCATCGCTTGTACGTGAAGGCAAAAGTCACGCAGATCACGAACAGGATGACGCCGATGGCGCTGCCGTAGCCGACCCGCATGCGCGAGATGCCGTTGTTGTAGAGGAAGCTCACCATGGTATTGGAGGAATCCGCAGGTCCCCCGCGCGTCAGCGGCATGACCAGGTCAAACAGCTGCAACGAGCCGACAATGGCGAAGAACACCGAAAGCCGGATCGTCGGATAGAGCAAGGGGATGACGACGTGGCGCAGGGCCTGCGGGCGCGTTGCACCGTCGATTCTTGCCGCCTCGATCAGGCTCTTGTCGAGGCTCTGGAGCGCTGCGATGAACAACATCATATGGAAGCCGAAATACTTCCAGACGATCACGATCAGCACCGCCAGCATCGCTGTGTCGGTCGAGGCCAGAAGATGCGGCGGCTCGGCGCCGAAGGTACGCCAGATGGAGGCGACCAGGCCGTAGTCGCCGTCATAGACGAAGCTGAAGATCAGCCCGGTCGCGATCTCGGCCAGGATGTAGGGCATGAAGAACAGCATGCGCAGCGCCACCGCGCCGCGAAAGCGTTCGGCCAGCATCAAGGCCAGCGTGAGCGCAAGCGGCAGCTGGACCGTGAGCGAGACCGCGATGATCAGCCCGTTGTTGCGCAGCGCCAGCCAGAAGGCGCGCGTTTCCAGCACGAAGCGATAATTATCGAAGCCTATCCAGTTGGTGGGCTTGCCGAAGCCATTCCAGTTGAACGCCGAGTACCAGGCGGCCTCGCCGATCGGCAGCACCACGAACAACGTGAACAGCAGCAGTGCGGGTGGCAGGAACAGGATCAGGACGGTGAAGCGGCCGTCCCAGCTCGGGCCACGAGCCGCGGCCTGCGGGACCGTCTCGCCAGCAACGCCCATCGGCGACGCGATCGCGATCCGCCGGGCCATCGTCAATTGCCCTGCTTCCATGCCGCCTCGATCGCTTTCGCGGCGTCCTGCGGACTCATGCTGCCACCGGCGATTTCCGCGGTGACATCATTGACGACACGGCCGACGGAGGGGCCGAGGCTCTGGTCATAGAAATTCTGGTGGTAGTTCGACTTGGCGAGATTGGCTGCGATCAGCTTCATGAAGGAATTGTTGAGGCCGGCATCCGCGCCCTGCACCACCGGGATGAGGAAATTGCCCGCCGCAAGGCGTGTCTGCACGTCCTTCGAGATGAAGTACTTCAGGAAATCGACCGCTTCCTTCGGCGAGCCCTTGGTGATCAGCCAGCCGGTGATGCCGCCGAGCGTATCCGTCGGTGCACCCTTCCCGCCTGATACGACCGGAAAATCGAACCAGCAGATCTTGTCTTCGTTCAATCCCACCTTGTCGGCGGCAAGCGCGCGCTGCAAATGATAGACGGTCGAGATCGCAAGCGTCATCGCCGCCTTGCCGTCGCCAAAATATCCGACGGCCTGCGGGTTCTTGAAGCCGAGAAAACCGTTCTGGAACGGCTGGAGATCAACAAGCTGCTTGAACAGCTCGCCAGATTTCTGAAAAGTCTCGCCGGCAAAGCCGCCATTCTCGCCGCGCAGGGCCGCATCGAAGGCCGCCTTGCCGCCGATGCGCACCGCAAGATGGGTCCAATAGAAGTGCAGCGGCCATTTGTCGGCGCCGCCGACCACGATCGGCGTGACGCCCGCCGCTTTCAGCGTCTTCACCGCAGCAAGCAGATCGTCCCACGTCTTGATTGCGGCAGGATCGACCTTCGCCTTGGCCATCAGCTCCTTGTTGCAGAGGAAGCCGACCTGCGACAACGCGGTCGGCAGGCCATAGACGCGGCCATTGCTCGTGAACGCAGCGAGCGCCGCCGGCGTCAGGCTGTCGCTATAGCCTTTCACCCGATCGGTGATGTCATCGAGGACGCCGGCCTCGATCTGCGTCTTCAACACGCCGCCGGCCCAGCTGTAGATGATGTTCGGCCTGTCCCTGGATTGCAGGATGGTCGGCAGCTTGGCCTTGTAGGCCTCGTTCTCGAGGAACTGCATCTCGACCTTGACGCCGGAATGCGACGCCTCATAGGCCCTCGCAACCTCCTCCCAGATCTTTACCTGGGCCGGATTGGCCTCTATGTGCAGCCATTTTACCGTGGTGTCGGCTGCCGTGATGTTGGCGCCGAGCAGGCAGGCGGCAACGGCGAGTCCCAGCTTCCCGAGAAGTCTCATCACATCCTCCCGACCGGTTCTTGTTCTTTGGATGCAATCCTGCCTTCGATTTTTGAGGTACGCAACTAAAATTCTGACCTATGCACCTCACGCAAGAGATGGCTAAGGTCTTGAGCTAAGGTCTTGAAAAAGTCGGAGCTGTCCTTTGCGTCGCCCGCAACAAACTGAGAGGTGCCCATGGCTGCGATCTATTCCGACCTCGACGGCAAGGTGGTCCTCGTCACCGGAGGCGCAGCCGGCATTGGCGCCGCGATCGTGCGGCGCTTCGCGGAACAGAAATCCACGGTCGTATTCTTCGACATCAAGGTCGACCAGGGCCAACGCCTGGCGCGCGAGCTATCCGATCAGGGGCTCGCTGCGCATTTCCAACACGTCGACCTGACCGACATCCCCGCGTTACGTGCGGGCGTAGCGGACGCACGCAGCAAGCACGGCCCGATCAGCATCCTCGTCAACAACGCCGCGCACGACGAGCGACACAAGACCGAGGAGATGACGCCGGAATATTGGGACGATCGCATCGCGGTGAACCTGAAGCACCAGTTCTTTGCCTCACAAGCCGTGCTGCCGGACATGAAGGAGGCAAACGCCGGCGTCATCATCAATTTCGGCTCGGTGTCGTGGATCGCCGGACAAGGCGGCATGGCCGCATACACGGCCAGCAAGTCGGGCGTCATCGGCCTCACGCGATCTTTGGCTCGCGACTACGGTCCCTACAATATCCGCGTGAACGCAATCGCGCCGGGCTGGATCATGACCGAGCGCCAGCTCGAAAAATGGATGACGCCGCAGGGCGAGGTGGAGCTGATGCAGCGGCAATCCCTGAAGCGCAGGCTCTTACCCGATGAAGTCGCCAAGTTCACCGTCTTTCTCGCATCCGACGAAGCCTCCGCCTGCACCGCTCAGCACTACATCGTGGATGGCGGCTGGGTGTGAGATGCCTTGAGGACGCCCGGCGCATCAGGACGAGGCACGATCGCCGCTTGCACCGCAAAATCACTTGCGCCGCAACATTCAAAAATGAGACTGCCCGTCAAACCGCAGGAGGCGCCCGCGCAGGCACCGCATTCGACTTCGGCTAGCTTCCCTCCAAAGCCGCGGGCCGTTCGGGAGCCACGGGCGTCGCGCCCGGTTCGGCGCGGCGACAAAGCGACGACACAGGGAGAAGCACAATGTCGAAATGCAGTGTGGGACTGCTCGCGCTGAGCAGCCTGTTTCTTTCGGGCGCGGCGATCGCCCAGGAAAAGATCAAGGTCGGCGTCACAGCGACACTCGAAGGAACCTACACCGTGCTCGGCGAGGACGGTATCCGCGGTTTCCAGACGGCGCTCAACGTGCTCGGCAAGAAGGTCGGCGACAAGGAGCTCGAATTCGTCATCGCTTCCACCGACGCGACGCCCGACTCCGCGGTCCGTGCCGTGCGAAAACTGATCGAGCAGGACAAGGTGCAGATCCTGCTGTCTCCGCTGTCCGGTGACGAAGGCATCGCCGTCAAGAATTTCGCGAAGACCCATCCGGAGCTGACCTTCATCAACGCCGCGTCGGGCGCCCAGGAAACGACCTATGTCGATCCCGCCCCGAACTTCTTCCGCTACAATATGGACGGCGCGCAATGGCAGGTGGGCCTCGGCAAATACGCCTTTGAGGAAAAGAAGTATCGCAAGATCGCGACCGTCGGTGAGGACTACTCTTTCATCTACACCCAGGTGTTCGGCCTCGTGCTCGAGTTCTGCGGCGCCGGCGGACAGGTCACCAACCGGCAATGGGTGCCGCTCGGCACCAAGGACTTTGCCTCGGTCATCGCGGCGCTGCCCGACGATGTCGACGCGATCTATCTGGGCCTCGGCGGCGCCGACGCGGTCAACTTCCTCAACCAGTATCAACAGGCCGGGGGCAAGGCGCATCTGATGGGCGGCTCGATCATGATCGACCAGACCATCCTCTCCTCCAAGGGCAACGCCAAGAGCGCGTTGGTCGGCACGCTGGCCGCGAGCGGCCAGGCCGACACCTGGGAGGACCCGAGTTGGCAGAAGTTCGTCAAGGACTATCAGGACGCCTTTCCGCCGAACAAGCGCTTCCCGAGCCCGTCGCTGCTCGCCACCAACTATTACGACTCGACCATGGCGCTGATCCTGGCGCTGCGTCAGGTCAATGGCGATCTCTCCAACAACCAGGCCAAGTACAAGGAAGCTCTCGCCAAGATCGAGCTCGACGCGCCAAACGGCAAGATCAAGCTCGACTCCAACCGGCAGGCAATCGGCACCAACTTCGTCACCGAAGTCGTCGACGACGGCAAGGGCGCGCTGTTCTCGAAGGTCGTGAAGGTTATTCCCAACGTGAATCAGACGCTGGGCTACGACCCTGCGGTGTTCGCCAAGATCGGCTTGCCGAGCCGTACAGTACCGGAATGTAAGAAGTACTGACGCAGTCTCGTCCGTGACCGACTGACCGGGGAGAGATTTGCAAAGAGCGCGACACGTGCGCCCTTGCATTCTCTCCCCGGTTGTTGAACGCTATCAAAAAAAGACAAGAGCTTCTGGGAGGGAAGGCATGAGCCGGGCGCTCGCCGTCTTCCACGGCCGCTTCGGCCGGGCGACGGTCTATCAGTTGAACCGCCCTTTCAACATCCACGCACATCGTGAAGGTCATTTGATCTTCCATGTCGGGGGGCGTCCCGCTTGCATCGATGTCAACGATGGACGTTACGGGCTCACTGAAAGTTCCGTCGTCGCAGTCAATCCATGGGAGCCGCATAATTTCCTGCCGTCTGATCTCGAAGGCGGCGCCGTTTTCTTCGTGCTCTATGTCAATGCGGAGTGGTTTGCGCCCGATGCGCCCGGCACCGACCGCCTGCGCTTTGGCCGCACGCAGTTCATGCGGTCGGCTGCGCTCGACAGGCAAATCAGGCACGCGGCCGCCCTCGTGTGCGGCGCCCCCTCGCTCAACAGCCTCGATGGCGAGTTAAGACGGCTGATAGACATTTGCTACGACGAGAGTTGGCAGCAGGCGGAGGCTGCGCGCGATCCGCGCGCCAACGGCTCCGTCACCGATTTTCGCGTGCGCAAGTGCATCAAGATGATGTCGGAAAGTCCCGGCGCCGAAATAGAGCTCGACACCATCGCACGCGAATCCGGCCTGTCGCGGCCGCATTTCTACCGGCTGTTCCGCACCCAGACCGGCGTCACGCCGCACCTCTATCTGAACACGCTGATGATGGAGCAGGCGCTGGAGGCGCTGGTGGCGAGCGAAGCGCCCATCGCCGATATCGGCTTCGATCTCGGTTTCTCCTCGCAGAGCGGTTTCACCCGCTTCTTCGCCGCCAATGTCGGCATGGCGCCGACCGATTATCGCCGCGCCGCCAAGGTTTTGCGCGGCTGACGGCCGCGCGAAAAGATACTCACGATCAAATGCGCCTCCATCAGCCCGACTAGGATGTGCGGAACGCGGTCCCGACAAGAGGACCGCGCTCGACAGGGAGCGCACGTTCATGGCAGGGCTTGCGGCCGGCGACGGTCTGCGTGCCCCCTCACCTCGCTTGCAGGGAGAGGGACGGATTGACGCGAAGACGGAGCGGCCATCATGACCCGCTTTGTCGAGCGCCATCCCGCCTGGGCGCTGATCGTCATCATCGCGGTCGCGGTGACGCTATGGCTGATCTTCGCGGTGTGGCCGCCGGGCCTTGAAGAGGCCATTGGCCGCAAGCGGGTGTTCCTCAACGCGCTCTTCAACGGCATCACGCTCGGCGGTCTCTATTTCCTCGTCGCCAGCGGTTTTACGCTGATCTTCGGCCTGATGCGCAACGTCAATCTCGCGCACGGCTCGCTCTATCTGTTCGGCGGCTATGTCGGTTACGCCATCAGCGCCTCGACCGGATCCTGGATCCTCTCGTTCATCGTCGCTTTCATCTTGACGGCGCTGGTCGGCGTGCTGCTCCAGCTCCTCGTGTTCCGCCGCATGGAGGGGCAGGACCTCCGCCAGACCATGGTGACGATCGGGCTCTCGATCGTGTTCGCCGACCTCATGCTCTGGGCCTGCGGCGGCGACTTCTACCAGATCCAGACCCCGAGCTGGCTGATCGGTCCGATCGAGCTGCCGCTGATCACTGCGGTGAAATCCTCGGGGGAGCCGGTGTACCTGCGCTACCCGCTGGTGAGACTCGTGATCTTCCTGGCCTCCGTCGTCATCGGCATCGCGATGTGGCTCGCGCTGAACCGCACCCGGATCGGCATGATCATCCGCGCCGGCGTCGACGACCGCGACATCCTCGCCGCGACCGGCGTCCGCATCCAGATCGTCTTCGTGCTGGTGTTCGCGCTCGGCGCCGGCCTAGCCGGCATCGCCGGCGTGGTCGGCGGCACTTTCCAGTCGCTCTCGCCCGGCGAGGACATCCGCTTCCTGCTCGCATCGCTCGTGGTCGTGATCGTGGGCGGCATGGGCTCGATCCCCGGTGCCGCGCTTGGCGCGCTGATCATCGGCCTCGCCGAGCAGCTCGGCTCGGTCTACATCCCGACCTACGCCATCGTCGTGACCTTCCTGATCATGGTGCTGGTGCTGGCGCTTCGGCCGCAGGGCCTGCTGGCGAGGCGCTGAGATGTCCCTCACCCATGACGCCCGCGTCCGGGTTGGCCAATCCGCCTCAACGGTTCAGCGGCTGGCGGTGCGCGGCTGGCCCGATATCAACAATCCCGCGGCCTGGATCGTGGCGGCCATCCTGCTGATCATGCCGCTGATCGCCAACGGCTTCTTCCTGATCGAGATCTTTGCGACGACGCTGATCCTCGGCACCATCGCATTGAGCCTGATGTTCCTTGCCGGCTATGGCGGCATGGTCAGCCTGATGCAGCTCACCATCGCGGGCTTCTGCGCCTACATGGTCGCGGTGTTCGGCGTCAGCGGCAACGCCAATATCAGCCTCGGCTGGCCGTGGTGGCTGGCGGTCCCTATGGCGCTCACGCTCGCGACCATCTTCGGCACGCTCGGCGGCGCGCTCGCAGTGCGTACCGAGGGCATCTACACCATCATGATCACGCTCGCGATCGGCGCTGCGTTCTACTACTTCACCAACCAGAACTGGGCGATCTTCAACGGTCACACGGGAATCAATACGGTGGGGACGCCGCACTTCTGGGGCGTCAATTGGCGCGATGATATTCCCTTCTATTACATCGTGCTCGTTGTCGCCGCGCTCTGCTATTTCTCCGTCGACTATATCGCACGTGCGCCGTTCGGGCTGGCGCTCCAGGGTGTGCGCGACAATCCGCGCCGCATGGCCGCGCTCGGCTTCAACGTCAATGCCCACCGCGTCGCGGCCTATGCGGTGGCGTCCTTCATCGCCGGCCTTGCCGGTGTGCTCCAGGTCTGGAACTACCGCCAGATCTCGCCCGGCTCGGTCAGCGTCGGCGCCTGCATCGACATCCTCATCATCGCCGTCGTTGGCGGCATCACCCGTCCGATCGGTCCCTATATCGGCGCGCTGGTCTTCGTGCTGCTGCGCACCTTCGCGCTCGACTTCCTGGTCAGGATCGGGCTCGACGGCAACCGCTTCCGCCTGCTGATCGGGCTTGGCTTCCTCGCCATCGTGTTCTGGTCGTCGGACGGCGTCATCGGCCTCTGGCAGCGCTGGCGCCAGAGCCAGCGTCGCGAGGCGAACCGCGGAGGGCGCGGCCATGGATAGCATCGCCCAGCGTCTCTCCGCGGTCGGTGCCGGCGCAGCGCTGGAGCTACGCGGCGTGACGCGGCTGTTCGGTGCGCTGGCGGCGCTGACCGACGTCACCATCACCGTGCGTCCCGGCGAGCGGCGCGCCGTGCTCGGCTCCAACGGCGCCGGCAAGACCACGCTGTTCAACTGCATCACCGGCGACTTCCCGCCGACATCGGGCACGATCCGCTTCTTCGGTGAAGACGTCACGCATTTCCCGCCTTATGAACGCATCCGCCGCGGGCTTAGGCGGACCTATCAGATCTCCGCGCTGTTCCCCGGCCTCACCGTCCAGGACAACGTCTACCTCGCCTGCCGCGGCGTCTCGCGCGGACGCTTCTCGTTCCTGCGTCCCGGCCAGAACGACGCATTGATGCATGCCGCCGACAGTCTGGTGCAGGCGGTACATCTCTCCGCCGTGAAGGACCAGCGCGTCGCCGAGCTCGCGCACGGGCAGCAGCGCCAGCTCGAGATCGCGCTGGCGCTGGCGGGCGCGCCGCGCTTCGTGCTGTTCGACGAGCCCGCCGCCGGCCTCTCGCCGACCGAGCGGGCCGAGCTGGTCGAGATCCTGACCTCGCTGCCGGCCCATATCGGCTACATCATCATCGAGCACGACATGGATGTCGCGCTGCGCGTCGTCGAAAGCGTGACGATGATGCACAACGGCCGCATCTTCAAGGAAGGCCTGCCGGAAGAAATCCAGTCCGACCCTGAGGTACAGGAGCTATATCTCGGAGGCGGCCATGAATGAGGCTCGCCGCACGCCTGCCGCGCTCGAGGTCCGGGGCCTCGACGTCTATTACGGTCATTCGCATGCGCTGCAAGGCGTCGACCTCTCGCTCGATGTCGGCGTGTTCTCCGTGGTCGGCCGCAACGGCATGGGCAAGACCACGCTGTGCAAGGCGATCATGGGCCTGGTGCCGGTGAGCGGTGGCTCGATCCGCGTCCGCGGCGAGGACGTCACGCGGCGACCGCCGGCCCATATCGCCCGGCTTGGCGTCGGCTATGTGCCGCAGGGCCGCCGGCTCTGGCGTTCGCTCAGCGTCGACGAGCATCTGCGGCTCGCCGGCGGCCTGCGATCCGGCGCCTGGACCGTCGAGCGCATCTACGACACCTTTCCGCGCCTTGCCGAGCGCAAGGATCATGGCGGAGGCCAGCTCTCCGGCGGCGAGCAGCAGATGCTCGCGATCTCGCGCGCGCTGCTGACCAATCCGCAATTGCTGATCATGGACGAACCGACCGAAGGGCTCGCACCCGTCATCGTCGCCCAGGTCGAAGAGATGCTGCTTCAGCTTGGCGAAGACGGCGACATGTCCGTGCTCGTGATCGAGCAGAACATCGGCGTCGCGACCGCAGTCTCGCGCAATGTCGCGATCATGGTCAACGGCCGCATCAACCGCATCATCGAGTCGACGCGGCTCGCCGCCGACCGCGAGTTGCAGCAGCGCCTGCTCGGCGTCGGCTTGCATGCCGAGCTTACGCCGGATCTCGACGTACCGGCGACGGGCTCCGAGTCGAAGTCGGCGCCGCAGGCCACCCGACCGGGCGGCCCGATCCGGATCTACATTTCCAACCCGACACCGCCGACACGCTGGTCCCAGCCCGCGCCGGTCGCACGGATCGAAGCGGCGGCACGCACGCTTTCGACGCAGGTTGCGCGCCTCGACGAGGCGGCGCGGCGCAAGCGCGAGCCCGCGACTTCCCCGTCGTCGGCGCCGCCGGTCGTGCTGGTCGTCGGCACGCTCGACACCAAGGGCGCCGAGCTGCGCTTCATCCGTGACATCATCGCCGCCAGCGGGTTGCGCACGCGGCTGGTCGACGTCTCCACCAGCGGGAAGCACGCAAGTTGCGACGTCTCCGCGCAGGAAATCGCACTCAACCACGGCCGCGGCGGTTCGGCCGTGTTCGTGTCCGATCGGGGCGCAGCGGTCACGGCCATGGCGGATGCGTTCGCCAACTGGATCAAGCGCCAGGGCAACATCGCCGGCGTGATCTCGGCGGGCGGCTCGGGCGCAGCGTCATTGGTTGCACCGGGCATGCGCACCCTGGCGGTCGGTGTGCCCAAATTGATCATTTCATCCGTCGCCTCCGGCGATGTCGGAGCCTATGTCGGCCCAGCCGACATCACCATGATGCACTCGGTCACCGACGTGCAGGGGCTCAACTCGATCTCGCGTGCGGTGCTGTCGAACGGCGCCAACGCGATCGCGGGCATGGTCAAGGCGCGCTTCGATCAACGCGAGGCCAGGCAGCGGGCCACCAGCACAGGACTGCCTGCGGTCGGCATCACCATGTTCGGCGTGACGACGCCTGCGGTCCAGCGGATCGCGGCCGATTTGGGCGAGGACTTCGAATGTCTCGTCTTTCACGCCACCGGCGTCGGCGGCCGCTCGATGGAAAAGCTCGTCGAATCCGGCCAGCTCGCCGGTGTCGTCGATATCACGACAACGGAGATCTGCGACCTGTTGATGGGCGGCGTGTTTCCAGCGACGGACGACCGCTTCGGCGCGATCATTCGCACCCGTGTGCCCTATATCGGCTCGGTCGGCGCGCTCGACATGGTCAATTTTGGCGCGCCCGACACGATCCCTGAGCGTTATCGCGGGCGAAAGCTCCACGTCCACAATCCGCAGGTGACGCTGATGCGCACCACGGCAGAGGAGAACGAGCGGATGGGCCGCTGGATCGGCGAGCGGCTCAACCAGATGGACGGGCCGGTGCGCTTCTTCCTGCCCGAGGGCGGCGTCTCCGCGCTCGATGCAAGCGGCCAGCCGTTCCGGGATCCAGAGGCCGACGCCGCCCTCTTCCGCGCGCTGGAGCGCACGGTGCGGCAGACCGGCAACCGCCAGCTCATCCGCGTCAAGCAGAACATCAACGATCCCGAGTTCGCCTCGACCATCGTGACCGCGTTCCGAACGCTGTTCGGCCGCGCCGGGGTGCGCCGGAGAGGAGCGAGGTGACCGATGGCCCGGTTTGAACGCGCAGCACTCCTGAGGCGGTTTCGCGAGATGGCGAAGCGCGGCGAGCCCATCGTCGGCGGCGGCGCCGGCACCGGCCTGTCCGCCAAATGCGAAGAGGCCGGCGGCGTCGATCTCATCGTGATCTACAATTCCGGCCGCTACCGCATGGCCGGGCGCGGCTCACTCGCCGGACTGATGCCTTATGGCGACGCCAACGCCATCGTGCTGGAGATGGCCGGTGAGGTACTGCCCGTGGTCAGCAGGACGCCGGTGCTGGCCGGGGTCAACGGCACCGACCCGTTCCGCGACATGGACGTCTTCCTCGACCAGCTGAAGACGCTCGGCTTTGCCGGCGTGCAGAATTTTCCGACCGTCGGGCTGATCGACGGCGTCTTCCGCGCCAATCTCGAGGAGACCGGCATGTCCTATGCGCTGGAGATCGACATGATCGCCAAGGCCCGCGAGAAGGATCTGCTGACGACGCCCTACGTCTTCAGCGAGAAGGAAGCCGCCGCGATGGCGATCGCGGGCGCCGATATCATCGTCTGCCATCTCGGACTCACGACCGGCGGCACGATCGGCGCGCAGACCGCACCCAAGCTGACGGATTGCCCGGCACACATCGACACCTGGGCCTCCGCCGCGCTCGGCGTCAATCCCGATATTCTGGTGCTCGCCCATGGCGGTCCGATCGCGGATCCCGCCGATGCCGATTTCATCATGAAGAACACCCGCTACTGCCACGGCTTCTACGGCGCCTCCTCGATGGAACGGCTGCCGGTGGAGCGGGCCTTGACGGAGCAGGTCCGCAAATTCAAGGCGATCGGCGCGCGATAACGCCTGTCGGATCGAGGGAGAGAAACATGTCAGGGATCCTGGTCGGCGAGCTCATCCTCTGGCTGATCGTCGCGGTCATCGTCATCGTGGTCGGCGTCTACATCGTCAACTGGCTCTACCACCGCTCCTCCAAGGAAGTGTCGTTCGTCCGGACCGGCTTCCTGGGCGAGCGCGTGGTGATCAACGGCGGCGCCTTCGTGCTGCCCTTCATCCACGACTACACGTCCGTCAACATGAACGTGCTGCCGATGGGTATCGTGCGTTCGAAGCAGGATGCGGTCATCACCCGCGACCGCATGCGCGTCGACATCGAGGCCGACTTCTACGTCCGTGTCCAGGCGACCCGTGAAGCCGTCTCGATCGCGGCCGCAACCCTCGGCCGCCGCACCATGGAGCCGGAGCAGCTGCACGCGCTGCTGGCCGGCAAGTTCATTTCTGCGATCCGCTCCGTCGCGTCGGAAATGACCCTGGAGGAAATGCATGAGCGTCGCGGCGACTATGTCGCGCGGGTCAAGACGAATGCGGCAGAAGCCCTCGCCCAGAATGGCCTCGAACTGGAATCGGTCGCCATCACCGATCTCGACCAGACCGATCTCGAATTCTTCAACCCCTCGAACCGGTTCGACGCCGAAGGCTTGACCCGCCTGATGGAAGACATCGAGGCCCGGCGCAAGCTGCGCAACGACATCGAGCAGGACTCGATGATCAAGATCCGCACCCGCAATCTGGAGGCCGAGCGTCAGGCGCTCGACATCGAGCGCGAGAGCGAGACCGCGCGGCTGGAGCAGGAACGCGACATCGAGATGCGCCGCGCGCTCCAGCGCACGGAAGTGGCCCGCGAACGCGCGCTGCGGGAGACCGAGGCCGAGCAAGCGCAGATTTCGGCCCGCGAAACCATCGAACGCTCGCGGATCGCCAACGAGCAGGCGATTGCCGAAGCCCGCATCGCATCCGAGCGGGAAACCCGCCAGAAGGAGATCGAGCGCACGCGTACCATCGAGGAGAAGGAGCTGCTGGCCCGCGAGGAGATCGAGAAGACCAGGATCGCCAACCAGCGCTCGATCGACGCGACACGCATTGCCAGCGAGCGCGAGGTCCGCCAGCGCGAGATCGAACGGATGCGCACCGTCGAGGAAGCCGAGATCGCCGCCCGCGAGGCGATCGAGAAGGCCCGGATCCAGCAGGACCGCATCGTCACCGACGCCCGCATCGCCAACGAGGAGGAGACAAGGCGCCGCGAGATCGAGCGCACCCGTGCCGTCGACGAGGCCGAGATCGCCGCCCGCGAAGCCACGGAAAAGGCCCGCATCGCCCAGACCTTGATCGTCAATGTCGAGCGTATCTCCTCTGACGAGCGTACCCGCGCGCTGGAGATCCAGCAGGTCCGCACCATCCAGGAGGCCGAGATCGAGGCGCAACGCGCCGTTGAAGCTGCCCGCATCGCCAGGGAGCGGACGCTCGCCGCGGAGCGGATTGCCGCCGAGCAGAACACAAGGCAGCTGGAGATCGAGCGCAACCAGACTCTCGAAGTCGCAGGCATCGCCGCGCGCGAGACCACCGAGGCCTCACGCATCGCCCAGGAGGAGCGCGTTCGCTCGCTCGAGATCGCCCGCAACCGTGCCGTCGAGGAAGCGGACATCGCCTCCCGCGAGGCGATCGAGGCGGCGCGCATCGCCCAGGAGAAGGCCGTCGCGGCCGAACGCATCCAGGCCGAGCGCGACACACGTTCGCTGGAAATCGAGCGCACCGGCGTGCTGGAGGCGGCCGAGCTGAAGCGGCGCGACGCCATCGAGCGCCAGCGCATTACCGTCGATCTCGCGCTCGAAGCCGAACGGATTACCTCGTCCAAGAAGCGTGAAGTGCTCAATATCGAGCAGAAGCGTGCCATCGAGATCGCCGACGAGGAGCGCGTCATCGCTCTATCGGCCAAGCGTTCCGAACGCATCGATGCCGACCGCCAGGTCAAACAGGCCGAGATCGTCGCCCGCAAGGATGTCGAGACCACGGATGTCTCTCGCGAGCAGGCGCTCGAAGCCGCGCGGATCGAGCGCCGCCGCGCCATCGAGCAACTCGAAGTCGCCCGCGTGCAATCGCTCCAGGAGGCCGAGATCGCCTCCCGCGAGGAGGTCGAGCGCGCCCGCATTGCGTCGGATCGCGGCCTCGACGAGGCCCGCGTCGGCCGGGAGCGCGAGCTGCGCAAGCTCGAGGTCAACCGCGAGAAGGAGGTCGAGACGGTCCTGATGGAGAAGGCAATCGCCATCCACCAGAAGTCGCTGGAAGAATCCGCGGCCAAGGCAATGGCCGAGGAGGCACGGATGCGGGCGACGGAGGCTACCGAGCGCGTCATCACCGCGCGCGAGAGCGAGATCGCCAAGCGGCGCAGGACCGTCGAGGTGATGCTCGCCGAAAAGCAGGCCGAGGAGACGCGCATCGCCGCCGAAGCCGAGCGCGTCCGCGCCGCCGTCGAGGCCGAAGCGCAGCGCATGCTGAACGAAGCCGAGAACGTCCTGACCGACCAGGCACGTTACTCGCTGTTCCGCAGAAAGCTGCTGGACCGCATCGAGGGCATCGTGCGCGAAAGCGTCAAGCCGATGGAGAAGATCGAAGGCATCCGCATCCTCCAGGTGGACGGCCTCAACGGCAACGGCCATGGCGGCAATGGCGGCCGCAGTGCCACCGACGAGGTGATCGACTCGGCGCTGCGCTACCGCGTGCAGGCGCCGCTGATCGACTCGCTGCTGGCGGACATCGGCGTCGAAGGCGGCAGCCTCGCGAAGATGCCCGGCCTGATCCGCGAGGCCCGCGACATGCAGGGGATCAAGGAGTCCGCGCGCAAGGGTGGCGGCGGCGGCGACAAGCCGGCCGCCTCCCCGCCTGCGGTCGAGGGCGGCGGCGAGCCGCCGCCCGAGCGCGGTTCGCGGAAAAAGGGCTGAGGTCAGGCCATGCCCCGCGTCTACGTCTCCACCGTCGTCAATGCACGCAACGACCGCGTCTGGGCGCGGGTGCGCGACTTCAACGGCATGCCGAACTGGCATCCGGCGATCGCGGAAAGCCGCATCGAGGGCGGCGAGCCGTCGGACAAGATCGGCTGCGTGCGAGACTTCCGCCTGCGCAACGGCGACCGCATCCGCGAGAAGCTGCTCGGTCTCTCCGACTACGACATGTTCTGCACCTATTCGATCCTCGAATCTCCCATGGGCGTCGAGAATTACGTCGCGACCTTGCGCCTGACGCCCGTGACCGACGGCGACCAGACGTTTGTGGAATGGACCGCCGAGTTCGATTGTGCGCCGGAACGGGAGACCGAGCTCGTCGGCAATATCGGCGGCGGCGTGTTCCAGGGCGGGTTCGATGCGTTGAAGCGCGTGTTCGGAGGCTGATGCCCGTGCCGCATATCGTCAAGAGCACCATCTTGGACGCGCCGACCGATGCGGCGTGGTCCATGCTGCGCGACTTCAACGGACACGACCGCTGGCATCCGGCGGTCGCGACGTCCTCGATCGAGCGCGCACATTCCTCCGACAAGATCGGTTGCATCAGGCGGTTCAAGCTCAGGGACGGCGCCGAGCTGCGCGAACAATTGCTGGCGCTGTCGGACCTCGAACAGAGCTTCAGCTACTGCCTGCTCGATACGCCGATCCCGATGTTCAACTACGTCGCCCATGTCCGCCTGCTGCCGGTCACAGACGGCGACCGCACTTTTTGGCACTGGGAGTCGCGTTTCACGACGAGGCCGGAAGACCGCGATCGCATCACTCACATGGTCGCCGAAGACATCTACCAGGCCGGGTTCGAAGCGATCCGCCGGTATTTGAGGGAGGCCGCATAGTCATGGCCGTGACAGTGAAGACCTTTGCGAGTGCCGGCGAAGCCGCCGGGGCGCTGTCCTCGGACCGTAACGCGCGCTATCTCGGTGGCGGCACGCTGGTGATGCGGGCGCTGAACGAAGGCGATGTGTCGATCTCGACCGTCGTCCGTGCGCAGGATCAGGCGCTGGCCCGGATCGACGCCTCCGGACCACGCGTCACCCTGGGTGCCGGCGTCACCTTCGCGCGCATCCTTGCCGAGCGCGACCTCGGCTTCCTGCACACCCCGGCCCGCTCGATCGGCAGCCCCGCGGTGCGCAACATGGGGACGGTCGGCGGCAATCTCTTCGCACCAAACCCTTACGGCGACTTCACCGTCGCCCTGCTTGCGCTCGATGCCACCGTGGCCGTGCATGGCGGGTTTGGTTCGCGCGACATCCCGATCGAGGAGTTTTTACAGGCACGCGATCGGCAAGCAGGAACACTGGTGCTGTCGATCTCCTGCACCCGGCCGGCCAGCAGTGAGGTATTCCGCTATCGCAAGATCGCACGGATCAAGCCGAAGGGCGGCTCGGTCATCACGCTGGCGGCGCATCTGCCAATCAGCGGCGGCCGGATCGCCGGCGCGCGCATCGCGCTGGGTTCGATGGCGCCGACGCAGATCCGCGCCCGCGCCGCCGAGCGGGCGCTGGAAGGACGCTCGCTGGATGCCGCAACCATTGCCGCCGCCGCATCCGCCGCCACTGAGGGGACATCGCCCTCCGACAACGCACTCGGCAGCGCCTGGTATCGCCGCGAGATCGTCGGCGTCCATCTGCGCCGCCTGCTGTCGGGACAGGACTAGAGCGCCATGTCGAAAATCCCGCTTCAATTTCGTCACAACGGCCGCGACGTCGCCATCTTCGTCGATGGCGGCACCAATCTGCTGGTCGCGCTGCGCGAGCTGATCGGCGACATGACGCCGAAGTTCGGCTGTGGCCAGGGCGGCTGCGGCACCTGTAGCGTGCTGATCGATGGCGAGCTGCACCTTTCCTGCCTGACCCTGGCCGAGACAGTCGCCGGCCGCTCCATCGAGACGCTCGACGGCATGAAGCAGGGCCCGAACCTGCACCCGCTCCAGCGTGCCTTCGCCGACAATTTTGCCGCCCAGTGCGGCTATTGCACGCCGGGCATGCTGATGGCCGCAAAGGCCCTGCTCGACCGCAATCCGTCGCCAAGCCGCGACGAGGTCGTCGAGGCCATCTCCGGCAATATCTGCCGCTGCACCGGCTACGAGCCGATCATCAATGCCATCCTCGCCGCCGCGGGCGGCCGGGTCAGCGCGTAAGGGAACGCGACCATGCTGGAACTGCGCAAGGACATCTTCGCCGACGAGCGCGACGATAACCTGAAGGAAATCGGCAAGGGCACCCAGCGCCAGGACATGCTCGGCCACGTCACGGGCACATCAAGCTATTTCAACGACCATAAGCTGCAGGGCATGCTGCATTTGAAGGTCGTGCGCTCGACGCAGGCTCATGCCAGGATTCGCCGCGTCGATACCGCCGAGGCCGAGCGCTCGGCCGGGGTGCGCCGGATCATCCGCGGCACCGACGTGCCGGTCAATCTCAACACGCTGCTCAGCCTGATCAATTTCGGCAAGGACGACGAGCCCTCGCTGGCGGTCGACAAGGTCCGCTACAAAGGCGAGCCGATCGTCGCCATCGTCGCCGACAGTGAGCGCGAGGCCTTTGAGGCGATCGCCAAGGTCAAGGTCGACTACGAACCGCTGCCAGCGGTATTCGACGTCGAGGATGCGCTGAAACCGGGTGCGCCCGTGGTCAACGAGACCTATCCGAAGAACACGTTCACCTATCACGATGTCTACGATCACCAGAAGCTCCGCTTCGGAGATGCCGACGCGGCACTGACGACCGCCGATCACGTGCTCGAGCAGCGCTACCAGATGTCGCCGATCGAGCACGCACCGACCGAGACCAACGGCGCGATTGCTGCGCCCGACACCAACGGCCGCTATGTCGTCTACACTTCGACGCAGGCGCTGTTCTTCTCGGTCGACACCTGCGCCAAGATTTTGGACGTGCCGTCCAACACCTTCCATTTCATCGGCGGCACCGTCGGCGGCGGCTTTGGTGGCAAGGTGGACACGCTGACCGAGCCACTTGCCATTCTCGGCGCAATGCTGACCGGGCGGCCGGTGCGCTACGTGTTCGGGCGCGAGGAGGAGATGCAATACGGGCCGCCGCGCGGCGCCGAGCGCATCTACATCAAGGACGGCGTGATGCGCGACGGCCGCATCGTCGCGCGCAAGATCCGCGCCTATTTCGACAGCGGCGCCTATACGCGGCTCTCCAGCTACGCGGCGGTGAAATGCGCCGCGCACCTGCCTGGCCCCTACACCATCCCCAACGTCTACGGCGACGTCTATTGCGTCTTCACCAACCGCACACCGGCAACCGCGATGCGCGGCTTCGGCGTCACGGCGATGGATTTTGCCATCGAGTGCCAGATGGACAAGCTGGCGCATCTCATCAACATGGACCCGATGGAGTTCCGGATCCTGAATGCCTATCGCGACGGTGACATGAAAGCGCACCGGCGCGAGGCCAAGAACACGGCGCTGATCGAATGCGTCCAGGTCGCGGCCGAGAAAGCCAAATGGCCGCTCCGCGAGGAATTCAAGCGGGCCTCCTCGCGCAAGGACGGCGGCGGCAGCCGCGCCGCAATCCCGCCGACGCCGACGGACTCTACGCGCGCGAGGCCGACCGCGCCGATCCAGCAGCGCACCAGCTATGACCGGCTGCCGCCCACCGTCACCCGCGAACCGCCGCGCGAGCCGCCACCACCGGCTCCGCCGCCGCCCTCGCCGCGGCCGTCCGCGCCCTCGCATGGCGCGACCCGTTTCTCCTCCGTCTTCGGCACCAGGAGGCGCTAGATGACCCGGCATCGCGGACGCGGCATCGCGTCGATCAACTATCCCATCGGCATGAATCTTGGCGGTGATCCCAGCCAGGCGCTTGTGCACTCCAATCCGAGCGGCAAGTTTACGGTGGCGTTGTCGTCCATCGACCTGGGACAAGGCATGAAATCGGTGACGCGCCAGATCTGCGCGGAGACGCTCGGCGTGCCGGTCGAGGACGTCTATGTCGACACCGCCGACTCCGACACCGGTCCGCATTGCATGGGCTCGTTCGCCTCGCGCGGCACCCACCGCGTCGGCAATGCCGTGATGGCCGCGGCCCGCGAGGCGCGCGGGGTGATGATGGAAGCCGCCGCCGAGGAACTCGAAGTCAATGCCGCCGATCTCGAAACCGATGGCCGCGGCAATATCCACGTCAAGGGCGCGCCGCATCGTTCGATTTCGACCAAGGACGTCGCGATTGCCGCGCAGTTCAAGCAGGGCAAGACGATCTCCGGCCGCGGCATCTTCCTGGTGCCGCTCTCCGAGGTCAATCCAGAGACCGGCGAGATGTCGCCCGCCACTTGCTATGCGCATGCCTGCCTGGTCGCGGAGGTCGATGTCGATGACGAGACCGGCGAGGTCGCGATGGTGCGGATGGATTCGGCCTATGAGCTCGGCCGTGCGCTCAATCCGCGGCTGGTCGAGCAGCAACTCGTCGGCGGCGCCTGGATGGGCGTCAGCCACGCGCTCTACGAGACGCCGGAGCCGTACTATCCCGAGCCCGTACATGGCCCGCGCGACTTTGTTGAATATCTGATGCCCGGGCCCGGCGACATCTGCCCGCACGATATCGCCGTACTGGAACGCCCCGCTCCCGACGGTCCGTTCGGCGCAAAGGGCCCCGGCGAGATGTGTGCCAACCCGGTGCTGCCGGCCGTGGCGAATGCGATCTTCAATGCCGTCGGCGTCCGCATCGACGACTTGCCGATCACCCCGGAAAAGGTGTTGCGCGCGATCAAGGCCCAGGGTGGCGCGCGCCCGCAGGCGCGGCGCTAGAGGTCTTCATCAATGGCGGTCCGCAGCAACATCGTCGGCATCGACAGCCCGGAGGCGCTGGAAAAGGCGCTGCGCGCGGCCTATTACCTCGCCGACGAGGGTCTTGCGACCGCTGCCTATCTCGGCCTTGCGCTGGGCAAACCGCTGCTGCTGGAGGGAGCGCCGGGTGTCGGCAAGACCGAAGCCGCAAAGGCCATCGCCGCCGTGCTCGGCCGCCGCCTGATCCGCCTGCAATGCTACGAGGGCATCGACGCCTCTGCGGCGCTCTACGAGTGGAACTATCCGCGCCAGATGCTCGCGATCCGCCAGGCCGGCGACGAGAGCATCGACATCTACGGCGAGACGTTTCTGATCGAGCGGCCGATGCTGGCGACGCTCCGTGCACCAGATTCGACCGTGCTGCTGATCGACGAGATCGACCGTGCCGACCAGGAATTCGAAGCCTTCCTGCTCGAATTCCTCTCCGACTTCCAGATCTCCATCCCCGAGCGCGGCACGGTGCGCGCCACTGAGCGGCCCGTCGTCGTGCTGACCTCGAACCGGACGCGCGACCTGCATGAGGCCTTGCGCCGCCGCTGCGTCTATCACTGGATCGATTACCCCACGGAAGAGCGCGAAGCGCGCATCGTGATGTTGCGGGCCTCCAGCGTTGCAGAAACGACCGCGCGGGCCGTCGTTGCGGCCGTCGGCAAGCTGCGGCGCGAGCCGCTCAGCAAGGCGCCCGGCATCGCCGAGGCCGTCGACTGGGCCGAGGCGGCAACATTGCTGAACAAGGGCGGTGCGCGATGGCCGGACGCCTTCAAGCGCTCGATCGGCGTGGCGCTCAAGGATGAGGAGGATTTGCACTTCATCTCGCCCCGGCTAGATACGATGCTCGCGGAGGCGACCGCATGAGCACCGAGCCGCAGCTTCCGCACGCCGCCCGCATCTTCGTCTCCTTCGTTGCGCTGCTGCGCGCCAACAGCTTTGCGGTCGCGCCGGAGCAGACTACCGCCTTCCTCACCGCCATCGAGCTGCTCGGCCCGCGTGACCTCGGGGACATCAGGCAGGCGGCACTGGCCACCCTCGCCCCGCCACCCGAGCGCCGCGCCACTTTCGACCGGCTGTTTGATCTGCACTTCCGCGGCAGCGAGGCGATCGAGCGCGTCGACGACGGCGAAGACGACGAGACCGTCCGGCTCCAGGAAGAGGGCCGCGGCGACGAGGAGCCGCTGCTGGCCGATGACGCCAACGAATCCGGCCTGACCGCAACGCGCACCGAAGCGCTCGTCGAGCGCCGCTTTGGCCAGCTCTCGACGACCGACGCACTGCGCCGCCTGGCGCGCGAGGCGCCGCGGCGCCTGCCGCAGCGGCGAGGCCACCGGCGCATGCGCGCCCGCCGCGGTCCCTTTGCCGACCTCCGCCGGACCTTACGCGACTCCGTCCGCAGCGACGGCGAGATCCTGCGGCTCGGCCACATGAAGCGGCGCCAGCGCCCGCGGAAATTCCTGCTGCTGATCGACGTCTCCGGCTCGATGAAGAGCCGCACCGAAGAGAACATGAAGCTCGCGCATGGGCTGGTGCAGGCCGCGCCCAATGTCGAGGTCTTCACTTTCGGCACGCGGCTCACGCGGGTCACACGCGCGCTGCGGCTGAAGCGCCGCGAGCAGGCGCTGAACGCGGCCGCGCATCTTGTCAGCGACTGGGACGGCGGCACGCGCATCGGCGACGCGCTGCAAGCCTTCCTCGCTGTGCCCCGATTCGGCGGCTATGCGCGCGGCGCCGCCGTGGTCGTGATCTCGGACGGATTAGAGCGTGGCGAGGTCGATGCGCTGCGCGACGCCGTGGCAAAGCTGTCGCGGCGAGCCTGGCGCGTGAGCTGGCTGACGCCGCTCGCGACAGGACCGGGCTTCCGCCCGCAAACCGAAGGGCTCGTTGCGATCGCGCGCTACGTCGACGACCTCGTCGACGGCGGCTCGAGCGCATCGATCGTCGCGCACGTGCTGGCACTGGGACGAAGGAGAGTTGCGTGACCGAGATTGTCGACGGGCATCATCACATCTGGCGGCAGGCCGACCTGCCCTGGCTGACCGGCCCCATGCAGCCGCGGATCTTCGGACCGTACGAGCCGATCCGGCGCGATTATCCGATCCAGGAATATCTAGACGACCTCAAGGGCACCGGCGTCACCCGCTCGGTCTACGTGCAGACCAACTGGGCCAACGACCGTTTCGAGGATGAGACGGCCTGGGTGCAGCAGACTGCTGACGACCACGGCTGGCCGCACGCGATCGTCGCCTATGCCAATTTTGCCGTCGCAGACGTGCGCCCGCAACTCGACCGCCTCAAGCACTATTCCCTGGTGCGCGGCGTGCGCATGCAGCTGCACTGGCACGAGAACCCGCACTATCGTTTCGCGGCCAGGCCCGACCTCTGCGTCGACCCCGTGGTCCGCCGCAACATCGCGCACCTCGCCGGCTACGGCTGGAGTTTCGATCTGCAAGTCTTCACGCCACAGATGCCGGATGCGGCGCAGCTCGCAGAAGCCTGCCCCAAGGTGACCTTCATCCTCCAGCACGCCGGCATGCTCGAAGACCTCTCGCCGGCCGGGCGAGCGGCCTGGCGCGCCGGCATGGCGCGGCTTGCGGCCTGCCCGAACGTGGTCTCGAAGCTATCAGGGCTCGGCACTTTCATTCATCGCAACGACCCCGCGCATATTGCCGCCGTCGTCACTGACACGGTCGCGATCTTCGGCGCCGAACGCTGCCTGTTCGGCTCCAATTTTCCGATCGAAAAATTGTGGACCAGCTATCGCGAACTCGTCGACGCATTTCGCGCGGCCGCAGCACCGCTGAGCGCCGAGCAGAAAGACGCGATCTTCCGAGGCACCGCTGCGCGCGTCTATCGGCTTTGACAGACAAGAAACATGAGGGAGGCAATGAATGGCGCTCGAGATCAAGATCCTGGACTATGGTGATATCGAGCTGGAATCGAGCTTCCTGGTGCTCGGCCGCGATTGCGGCCGCACCCGCCGCGTCCTCACGCTCGGCTTTCTGATCCTCGGCGGCAAATATCCGGTCGTGGTCGACACCGGTTATCGCTCCAACCAGATCATGGAGACGCTGGGTATGCGCGGCCTTCAATACCACGAGCACATGATCGAGAACCAGCTCGCGCGCCACGGCGTGCGCATGGGCGACGTCCGCTTCGTCTGTCACACCCATCTGCACATCGACCATGCCGGCAAGGACGATCTGTTTCCGATGAACACGACCGTGGTCCTCAACCGCAAGGAGCTGGAATATTCCGTCTCCGGCCTGATGCATCCGCAGTATCCGGCGCCCGACATCAAGCACCTGATCGACCGCCTGCACACCAAGAGCGCACTGCGTTTCCTCGACTTAGAGATCACCGGTCCGATCGAGCTGATGCCCGGCGTCTATTGCGATGCCGCCAACGCCCACACCGAGGGCTCGATGAACGTCATCGTCGAGACCGCCGACGGAATAGCAACCATCTGCGGCGACGTGATCTACGACTTCAACGACCAGATCGTGACACCCTTCAACGAGATCCACGACTGGGAGCCGCGCACCACCGGCAACCACGGCACCAGCAAGCGCGCCGAAAAGGCTTCGATCAAGAAGCTGCTCAGCAATTCGCGCTATCTCCTGCCGGTGCACGACCGTCCGGCAAAGATCGAAGGGGGCACTGTCGTGGGACGGTTGCACGACCAGGTCCCCGGCCCGATCGTGCAGTCCCTGCCTGCGCGCAACTGGTTCCCGGCCTGAGATGATCTTAGGGATCGACCGATGACCCACCTCACTTTGCGCTCCGAATTCGAGACGCTCATCGACCCCTATGCGCCGGTTGGACAGATCGGCACCGGCTTTGACTTCACGGAAGGACCGATCTGGCATCCGGTCGATCACTACCTGCTGTTCTCTGACATGCCGGGCGACGTGCGCCGGCGCTGGGATGCACGGCGCGGGGTCGCCGAGGTCAAGCGGCCGTCGAACAAATGCAACGGCATGACCTATGATGCCGAGCTCAACCTGATCGTCTGCGAGCACGCAACTTCGTCGCTGATCCGCGAACGGCCCGACGGGTGGCGCGAGGTGCTGGCCTCGCACTTCCAAGGACAGGAGCTCAACAGCCCCAACGACGTCTGCGTGCACTCGTCCGGCGCGATCTATTTCTCTGATCCCTGGTACGGCCGCATGCCGGTCTATGGCGTCGAACGGCCGCGCCAGCTCGGCTTCCAGGGCGTTTATCGCGTCGTGCCCGGCGGTGAGCCGAAGCTCGTGGTGGACCGTACGCTGTTCGACCAGCCGAACGGGCTGTGCTTCTCGCCCGATGAAACGCTGCTCTATGTCAACGACACCGTGCAGGCGCTGATCCGCGTGTTCGACGTCAATACCGACGGAACCCTGTCGCATGCGCGGGTGTTCGCAAGCGGCATTCGCTCCGAGCTCGAGGCCGGCCTGCCCGACGGCATGAAGTGCGACCAGCACGGCAATGTCTGGGTCACGGCACCGGGCGGCGTCTGGGTCTACTCGCCGCGCGGCGAGCTGCTCGGAAAGGTCCGCGTGCCGGAGCTGGTCGCCAACCTCGCCTGGGGCGGTCCGGATTTCCGCACGCTCTATCTGACCGCGACCCGCTCGGTCTATGCCATCCCGACCAAGACCGGACCGCGCCACGAGCCCTATATGGGCGGCAGGCGCAGCAGCGGTAGCGGCACGAGCGCCGGGCCCGCGGCCGCGGCGCCGCTTCTCGCCGACGGCGAGATGCGGCTCGATCCAAATCGCTGCGCCATGATCATCCAGGATCTCCAGAACGACGTCATCATGGACGGCGGCGCTTTCGCCGAGTCCGGCGCGCCCGGGCATGCCAAGCAGCAGCATGTCGTCGAGAATGTCCGGCGCCTGGCGGAGGCTGCTCGCGCGCGCGGTGTCGCTATCATCCATGTCTGGTTCGTGGTCGAGCCCGGCGCGCCCGGCGTGACGCTGAACGCGCCGTTGTTCGAGGGGCTCGTCGACAGCAAGGCGATGGTCCGCGGCAGCTGGGGCGCTGCGCCGGTCTCGGGTCTCGAGCCGCGGCCCGGCGATTTCGTCGTCGAGAAGATGCGCATGAGCGCCTGGGAAGGCACGCGGCTCGAAACGATCCTGAAGGCCACCGGCCGCGACATGATCATCAACACCGGCGCCTGGACCAACATGTCGGTCGAGCACACCGCGCGCACCGGTGCCGACAAGGGTTATTTCATGATCGTGCCGGAGGATTGCTGCTCGACCATGAACGCCGACTGGCAGTCGGCCTCGATCAATTTCGCCATGCAGAACGTCGCAATCGTCACCCGTGCGGATGCCGTCATCAGAGCGCTGGGATGAGCGGTGGCGAAGCTTTTGCACCTCTCCTGCTCGCCCCGCTCCGACTCCGAATCGAGCGCCGGCGCGGGTGTCTTCCTGGACGGCTTTCGCCAGGCGCGGCCGGACTGGGACATCGACGTCATGGACCTCTGGCGCGAGCGGCTGCCGGAGTTCGTCGGTCCCATCGTCGAGGCCAAATATGCCCGCATGAACGCGCAGACTTTCAACGATGCGCAGCGGGACAGCTTTGCCGAAGCCGAACGGATCGCGCTGCGCTTATCCCTGGCTGATCGCGTGCTGATCTCGACGCCGATGTGGAATTTCGGCATCCCCTACAAGCTGAAGCAATGGTTCGACATCGTCATCCAGCCCGGCCTGACATTCCGGTTCGATCCGGCGCAGGGCTATCTTCCGCTGCTGAAGGACCGGCCGACCATCGTCATCCTCGCCTCGGGCGGCGACTTTGCCACCGGCATGAACCGCGGCCGGACCGACATGGCGACGCCCTATTTGCGCGAGGCGCTCCGCTTCATCGGCGTCCGCGATGTCAGCTTCGTGCCGATCGGACCGACCACGGGGCCGACCGAGCCGATCCGCGCTGCCCGCGACACCGCCCATCGCCGTCTCGCCGAGATGGCGAAGCGCTTCTGAGGTGGGCTGCTCAAGCCTCGTGAAGATGACTCGTCAGCCGACCTCTTCCCTGACCTTGGCCGCCGCATCGCACATCGCTTTCAATTTCCCGAACGCGACAGCGCGCGGCATGTATTTCATGCCGCAATCCGGCGCGGGAACCAGACGGTCCGGCGAGACATATTTCAGGCCGTTGCGGATACGGTCGGCCACCGTGTCGACGCTCTCGATCGAAGGATCTGCGAGGTCGAGCACACCGAGCATGATCTTCTTCGAGGAGAGATCTTTCAAGACACCGAGATCGAGCTTCGGCTGCGCCGCCTCGATCGAGATCTGGTCCGCAATTGTGTCGTCGAGCTCGGCGAGGAAGGAATAACCGGCCGGCTTGTTCGAGCCCGGCACGACCGCGGCATAGCCGAAGCAGAGATGCACGACGGTCGGCACCGTGATGCCTTTCAGTGCGCGGTTGATCGCCTTGACGGCGTAGCGCTTGGCGAGCTCGGGATTGTTGCGCACCCAGGGCTCGTCGAGCTGGATCACGTCCGCGCCGGCCCTTTGCAGATCGAGCGCCTCGGCATTGACGGCCTCGGCCAAGGCCATCGCGAGCTCCTCCTCGTCCTTGTAGAACTCGTTCTTGGCCTGCTGGCTCATGGTGAACGGGCCCGGCAACGTGATCTTCGCGGCGCGCTCGGTGTTCTTGCGCAGGAACTGCATGTCGTGCAGCTCGACCGGCCCTCTGCGCTTGATCGGACCGACGACGCGCGGCACCGGGGTCTGGGTGTTGCCGGTGCGCGCCACGATCATCGCGGGATTGTCTCCGTCGATGCCGTCGAGCGCCGTGGCGAAGCGGTTGGAATAGCTCTCGCGGCGGATCTCGCCATCGGTCACGATGTCGATGCCGGCGCGCTCCATGTCGCGGATCGCGACAATGGTGGCATCGTCCTGGGCCTCCTCCAGATGCTCCGCCGGCAGCCGCCACATGTCGTGGAGGCGGGTGCGCGGAACCACCTTCGACAGCATGGCGCGATTCACCAGCCATTCCGGCTGCGGATAGCTGCCGACCACGGTGGTCGGCAGGATATGCGTTGGCATGGGCATGAGATCCTCCTTCTTGTTGTTATTGGGCGCCGCGATCAGGCCGCCTGTCCCTCGTCCTTGACGGGGTTCCGCAGGATGCCGATGCCGGAGATCTCGATCTCGACGGTGTCGCCGCCCTTCATCCACAGCGGCGGCGTACGATAGGCGCCAACGCCGCCGGTCGTGCCGGTGACGATCACATCACCGGGCGCCAGCTCGGTGAAGGTCGAGCAATAGGCAATCAGGGCCTGGACGTCGAAGACGAGGTCGGAGATCGGCGCCTTTTGCACCTCGACGCCGTTGAGCCGGGTGATCAGCGTCTGCCTGGTGACATCGGTCAGTTCGTCGGTCGTGACCATCCAGGGGCCGAAGCCGCCGGTGCCGGCAAAATTCTTGCCCGGCGCGAATTGCGATGTGTGGCGCTGCCAGTCACGGATGCTGCCGTCATTGTAGCAGGCATAGCCGGCGACATGGCCGAGCGCGGCGTCGCGCGAGATGCGGCGGCCGGCCTTGCCGATGATGACGGCCATCTCGCCCTCATAGTCGAAACGCTCCGACTCCAGCGGTCGGATCATCGGCTGGCCGTGGCCGACCTGGCTGTTGGCGAAGCGGGTGAAGATCATCGGATGCGCCGGCGTCGGATGACCGCTCTCGGCCAGATGCGTGGCGTAGTTGACGCCGATGCAG
>Ga0065165_1000181_pt1 | contig 110867 bp, 110 predicted proteins | sample AraplaMF_Cvi_mMF_FD_63813 | JGI IMG/M metagenome (GOLD analysis project Ga0065165, IMG submission 63813) | Arabidopsis root microbial communities from the University of North Carolina, USA - plate scrape MF_Cvi_mMF (version 2) (version 3) | ecosystem: Host-associated > Plants > Roots >... | reverse complement strand
CTCCCTCTCCCGCTTGCGGGAGAGGGCAGGGGTGAGGGCCAGCGGCGGTGGCAGGCAGCAAGCGTGTTCATCACACCGTCAACTCCAGCGCCTCGGCCGACAGCACGACCTCTTCGATCGCCACGTCGCCGCCGCCCTTGCCGGCCAGCGTCGGCCCGGTGTACTTCATCGGGATCACGCCGCGCAGCACCCAGGACTGCACCGGCTTCTGCGCCTCGTCCAGCAGCGTGACCGTCACGCTCTTCTGCGCCGCCGGTCCGTTGACGCGCGCCTCGCCGATCCAGTCGAACAGGGCTTTCGAATTGAGGATGCCGCGCTTGAGCGTGACATCGGAAACCTTGTGCACGCCGGCGACCTTGCGGACGTGGTTCTCCTTGTCGTTGCCGAAGCGGTACTCGGCCACGGTGAGCTCGGTGCCCAGCCCGGAGACGTCGGAGAAGCCGCCGAAGACCTCGCCGCCGTCGAAGTTGACGAGGAAGTTGAAGGCGCCGTAGGGCGTGGTGCGGTTGGCCATGGTGGGGTGCTCCTAAGCGACAGGGCCTGTGAGGCGGGACGCGCGGGTCATGCGGCGTCGGCCGTCTTCTGGCCGATGCGGAAGATGACGAACTCGGCCGGCTTGATGATGGCCACGCCGATCAGGCAGACCAGGCGGCCGTTGTCCAGGTCGTTCTGCGTCATCGTGCTGCGGTCGCAGCGCACGAAGAAGGCCTGCTCCACCGTGCCGCCCAGCAGCGCGCCGTTGCGCCACTCGTTGTAGAGGAAGTCCGAGATGGTCTGGCGCACGTTGGCCCAGAGCCGCTCGCCGTTGGGCTCGAACACGGCCCACTGCGTGCCGCGGTCGATGCTGGCCTCGAGGTAGTTGAAGTAGCGCCGGTCGGAGACGTACTTCCATTCCGGATCGCTGGAGACCAGGCGCGCGCCCCAGACGCGGTAGCCGCGGCCGCTGAGGTAGCGCAGGCAGTTCACGCCCAGTGGATTGAGCAGCTCCTGCTGCGCGAAGTTGATGTCCGATTCGAAGCGCAGCGCGCCGGTGACGACCTCGTTGGCCGGCGCCTTGTAGACGCCGCGCTGGATGTCGTTGCGGGCGTAGATGCCGCTGACGAAACCGGACGGCGGCAGCACGATCTCCTTGGGGATGTCGTCGCGACCGGGCCGCGAGAGCGGGTTGGCGACGACGACCCAGGGGTAGTAGAGCGCGGCGTACTTCGAGTCGACGCGGCCGCGCGCGACGCGCATGTCGCCGGGCGTCTGCGCGGGCGCGCTGTCGAGGACCGCGATGCGGTAGGCCCGGCGGCGTTCGGCATGCGCGATCAGCGCGTTCTGGATCGCCTGCGCTTCGGCGTAGGCGCTGCTGCCGGGCGCGGCGACGATGGAGACGTCCTCGATGCCGGAGAGCGTGGCCAGCGCGGCCGCGTAGCTGCCGGAGGTGGTCTCGGCACCCAGCACCGGCGCGTTGCCGTCGCTGCCCGCGACGCTGCCGGTGCCGCTGCCCAGCGCCAGCACGCGGCGGCCGTCGGCGTCGCCGGGCACGGCGGGCAGCGCGCGCACGGCGGCCATCAGCTCGAAGGCGTCGACGGCGGCGCCGATGTCGGCCCAGACCGTGTTGATCAAGGCGTCGGCGCGGCTGGCGGGCGTCTGCGCGAGCACCGTGCCGATCCAGCGCGGATGCGCGGGCGCGACGCCGAGGTCCTCCCAGGTCTGCGCGTTGCCGTCGGCGTCGATGACGTCCAGCGCCAGCGTCACGAGATTGGCGGTGGCGTTGGCGCCGCCGGGCACGTCGTCGGGACCGAGGCCGGCCAGCGACAGCGCCGCCGAGGCCGAGTCGGTCCACGTGGCGCCGCTGCCGGTGTAGAGCGTCTCGGCGCCGCCGTCCGGCGTCACCGCCAGCACGCTGCCGGCGGGCGCGGTGCCCATCGTGCGCAGCGTCGCCGGACGCCGCGCCTCGCGGAACAGGACGCGGCCGTTGTAGGCGGCGCCGGGGAAGCGGGCGCGGATGAAGGCGCCTTCGGCCGGCGTGCCGCCGGGATCGCGCAGCCGTCCCGCGGCGGTCGCGGCGCCGTTGAGCGTGCGCACCACGTAGAGCCGCGAGCCGCCGTTGTCGAAATAGGCCCGCACCGCATGCGCGACGAAGTTCAGGCGTCGCGAGGCGTCGGCGACGTCGGCCAGCGCGAGGTTCTCGAGCGAGCCGTAGACGTGCTCGAAGTCGGTGAGGCTGGTCACCATCTCCGGCACGCCGTCGACGGGGCCGCGCCGGGTAGGACCGACGAAGGCGGTGGTGCTGGTGCCCACGCCCTCGATGGACTTGGCGCGGAAGCTGGTCTCTTCGACGTAGACGCCGGGTGCCAGGTATTCGGGCATGGTCTATCTCCTTTGCCTGCAGGCGGCTGCGCGGCCGGTGCCGCGGACGGTGGTGCCGGAACGAACGACTCGCGGGGCCAGCAGGAGGTCCTTCATGGCAGTGCGAGGGGAAGGGAAAACGACTGGGTGCGGCCGGCCGCGAGCGCCACGTCCAGCGTGGCGTTGGGGAGCGCGGCGGCGCGGGATTCGAGGTCGTCGGGATCGACCCGCGGCAGTGCGGCGGGCGCGCGGCCGGCGCGCACCTCGACCGCCGGCGTGCGGGTGCCGGCCGCGGGATCGAAACACCATTCGATGCGGGCGGCGAGTTCGGTGACGACGACCTCGTCGGGATCGTCGGACCAGGTGGTGACCGGCACGCCGGGGACAGGCAGCAGCGCCTCGCCGCGCCAGTCGGTGAGGGCGCGCGCCAGCACGTTGCCGCCGGCCCGGGCGAGCAGCAGGGCACCGCCGAGCGCGTCGAGGCTGCCGGTCTCGTGCACGCTCAGGCGCAGCACGGACCAGTTCATGCCGACCGGCGCGATGGCGGCGGGGTACAGCGGCAACTCCACCGCGCGGAACAGCGAGTCGGGCGAGGACGCATTCGCGGGCTGCGGATCGCGAGGCAGGGCGATCGTCGCGAGCCGCGGCAGATAGCGGCCGGAGGGGTCGTCGATGCTGACGGTCAACACGACGCCGCCGACGGCCGGCGTGGCGGGCGGGGTGTCGAACGCGGCTTCATGCGCGGCGAGCGCGGCAGGCGCTTCGGGCGGGCCGGCGCGCACGATCACATGGAGCCCGCTGCGGTTACGCCGCACGACGGCACCGGCGATCCGCACCTGCAGCGGCGTCGTGACCTGCACGCGCGTGGCGGCGTCGATGCAGCGCAGCGCGCCCAGCACGCGCGCGTCGATGCGCTCGAGCTCGCGGATCAGCAGCGTCATGGCGCGCTCCCCGCCGGCTCGGCCGTGCCGTAGCCGAAGCGCGTCGCGACGACCGGCGCGGCGTCCAGCATCGTGTCCGGATCGATGCGCACACGGCGCGCGATGTAGGACACCGACAGCCGGTACGCCGGCTCGAGCGCATCCCAGATGCGCATCATGTCCTCGGTGGGCAGCTCGGACGGAATGATCTGGATCACCTCGTCCGGCCCCCAGCCCGCCTCCGGCGACAGCGCCGAGGCGTCGAGGATCGGATGCTCGTACAGCTGCCGCATCGCCCACGCAAAGGGCAGCAGCTCGTCCTGCGCGTTGTTGGCCCAGGCGGTGAGCAGGAAGTGCAGGTCCAGCCCCAGCGGCGCCTGCTGCTCGCCCGACATGCGGTCGGGCCGGTGCTGCCGCAGATGCTCGTTGACGGTCACCCGGTACAGGTACAACGAGAGCCGCGTCGTGTCCTCCTGCGGACCGGCAAGCTCCCCCGACGACACCAGCACGACGTCGCACTCCGGCATCGCCGACCCGCCGGAGACCGCCGGGTAGGTGTTGCGCAGGTAGGTCACGATCGAGTGGCCGACCGAATGGATCGCCTGGATGTTGGCCATGCACCTGATGTCCTCTCTGTGTGCCGCGATGCCGATGGGTCTTGTCGTCGTTCGCGCCTGCCGTCGCTCCGGTGGTCGTTCACGCTCGCGGCGCGCTGAAGATCGCGCGCCCGTCGGGCAGCGTGGTCCGCTCGATGCGCCCGTCCCGCAGCAGCGCCTCCAGCGCCTGCCGCACCTCGGCCAGCGGAACCTCCACACCCTCAGGAATCAACCACCATTGCGCAATACCGTGCTCGGTGTCGGCGGCGTGAGGATGGCGAGCGAGGTAAGCCTCGATGGCCTCCTCCACCCGCCGTCTTCTCGCGCCTGCGTCATCGGGCACCGGCGTCTCCAGCAACGTTGTGGCCTCCTCAATGCGAGGAACGTGCCAAGTGCGTCACGGAGCGCGAGGAGGGGGCTTCAGAGGAGAACCGCGGATCGCAGCGCCCGCGGCGGGTGGTGGAAGACCCGGCTCCCGCGACCCGGCGGGTCACCGTCGACCCGGTGGGGATGGCAACGATCGCAACTGCGGAAGACCGGGCGTGGGCACTCCACGCAGCAGGGGGCATCCCTCCGGGAACCCCCAGCAGCATTCCGGCCCCACCGTCACTCGCTGACGTCGGGCCTTGGCAGCGGCGAACGGTGGGATCGGTCGGGAGTCAGGTGGGGGAGTCGAAGGCGTCGCGCTCGAGGCCGTGCTTCTTCAGCAGCTTGCCGAGCGCGCGGCGCTCCTTGCCCGCCATGCGCGCAGCATGCGTGACGTTGCCGTGCGCCGATTGCATCAGCTGCTCGAGGTAGCTGCGCTCGAAATGCAGCATCGCCTCGTCGCGCGCATCGTTGAAGGCGCGAAGGTCGCCCGTCGGCATCGCGCCCGATGCGATCGCAGCACCCAGGGCGGTCGGGGCGTTCGGTGCGGTCGGTGCGCAAGGGCGCAGGTCGAGGTGGTCGCCATCGGACAGCAGCAGGGCGCGCTGCACGCGGTTGTCGAGCTCGCGCACGTTGCCCGGCCACGCATGACGCGCGATCCAGTCGATGCAGTCCGGCGCGAGCGCACGCGGCGGCAAGCCATGCTGCCGCGCATGCGTGGCGATGAAGTGCTCCGCGAGCAGGCGCGCATCGCCCGGTCGATCACGCAGCGGCGGCATCTCCAGCAGCAGCACGTTGAGCCGGAAGGCGAGGTCGTCGCGGAAGGCGCCGGACTCCAGCAGCTCGTGCAATCGCGGGCTGGCGGCCGCGACCACGCGCACATCGCCGCTGCATTCGCGCGTGCCGCCGACCGGCCGGTAGCGGTAGTCCTGCAGGAATCGCAGCAGCGAGACCTGCGCGCGCAACGGCAGCGAATCGAGTTCGTCGAGGAACAGGGTGCCGCCCTCGGCGGCCGCGATGAGGCCGCTGCGCGCCTGGCGCGCATCGGTGAAGGCGCCGCGCTCGCAGCCGAAGAGCTCGCTTTCGATCAAGGTCTCCGGCAGCGCGCCGCAGTTCAGTGGCACGAAGGGCGCGTCGCGCCGATCGGACTGGTAATGGATCGCGCGGGCCGCCAGTTCCTTGCCGGTGCCGGTCTCGCCGACGATCAGCACCGGCGCGTCGTAACGCGCCATGCGCTCGATCAGCGTGAGGGCCTGGAGGAAGGCCGGCGCGCGGCCGACCAGCGCAGGCGAGCGCTCGCTCAGCATGATCGTGTCGCCGCGCCGGCGGCGGGCCGCCGCCGGTGGGACCATCGTCGCTGGACCATCGTTCCTCCCTGAGTCGTCGTGCCGCTTGCGCCGTTGCCGCGGTTCTAGTGGGCAAGCTAGGTCACCACCCCTGACAGGTCAATTGCGGAACTGGGGGGATCGCCTCGTAAAAATGGAAGCCGCGAGGAGGAAGATCGAGGCATGGTCCCCTTCACCCGCGACCCCATCCGGATGCCCGGCTCCGGCGAATCGCCGGCCGAGCGCTTCGCGCGGGCACTCGCGCTGGCGGGCACGCCCGGGCAGGACTACGTCGAGCGCCGCGGCATCCCGCTGGGCGTGGCCCACGCCGCGGGCCTGCGCCGACCGCCTGGTCTGGCTGGGCTTCGACGGCAACCGTCCCGGCGATCGGGAGGCGGCGCTCTACGCGCAGCGTCTGCCGCGGGTGTGTCGCCTGCGTCCGCCGACGCGATGCAAGGACTGGAACACCGCGCTGTGCAAACGCGGCCGCGCGGAAGTGGCGCGGTGGCTGCGCGAGCATCTGGACCGGCCCGATACTCAGTGTCCATGAACGACAAGACCCGTGCCGAGATCTACGTCAGCACCGACGTCGAGGTCGACGGCCCGATTCCCGGTCCGCACTCGATGCTGAGCTTCGGCTCTGCCGCGTACCTCGCGGACAAGACGCTGGTGTCCACCTTCACGGCCAATCTCGAGCTGCTGCCCGATGCCGCCGGCCATCCCGACACGATGGCATGGTGGGCGCAGCATCCCGACGCGTGGTCGGCGTCGCGGGTCGACGTGCGATCGCCGGCGGCGGCGATGGCGGATTACGTCGCATGGCTGGAGAGGCTGCCCGGACAGCCCGTGTTCGTCGGTTATCCGGCGTCCTTCGACTTCATGTTCGTCTACTGGTACCTGATCCGGTTCGTCGGCCGCAGCCCGTTCAGCTTCTCGGCGCTCGACGTGAAGACGATGGCGATGGTGATGCTGCGGCGCGACTACCGCCGCAGCACCAAGAGCGCAATGCCCAAGCGCTGGTTCGATGACCTGCCGCATTCTCATGTCGCGCTTGACGACGCGATCGAGCAGGGCGCACTCTTCTGCAACATGCTCGCGGAAAGCCGGCAGCGCTGAGGCGCTGGGCGCTCATCCATCATCACGCGGGCCGGGGAGAGGCCCATGCAGGCAGAAGAGCAGACGCCGCGGACGCTGTGGGCGGCGCAGATGCCGCGGATGCCGGCTGCGGTGTGCTTCCGTGTCACCCGTTACTGCAACGCGCGCTGCGGCTTCTGCCTGGCGCCGCCGGACGGCGTTCATCCGGACGTCGAGCTGCTGAAGCAACGCGTGGACTGGCTCGTCGCGCACGGCGTGCGGACGATCAACTTCTGCGGCGGCGAGCCGACGATCCACCCAGGGCTTCCGGAGTTGCTGATCCACACGCGGACGCGCGGCGCGCCGCGGATCACCACGAACGGCATCGCGCTACCGGAGGTCTTGCTCGATGCGTTGCGCGATTCCCGGTCCGAGGTGAAGCTGAGCCTGCACGGCGATCAGCCGTGGCATGACGAGATCGTCGGACGTCCCGCCTTCGAGCTGGCCACCGGGCATCTGCGCGCGTTGCTCGCGGCACGCGTTCCGGTCACGGTGCAGACGACTCTGGTCGCGGGCGGGGAGGGGATGCTCGACTGGATGGCGGATTACTGCCTGTCGCTCGGCGTGCGGCGTTTGAGCCTGCTGCCGTTCATCCCGCGCGGCAGCGGTTTGCGGACGGAAGGCCGCTTCGGACTGAGTCCGGCGCAACGCATCCAGCTACGCGAGCGCGTGCGGCGCAAGCGGCACGCGCTGCTGGGTCGGCTGGATGTGCGATGGCTCGATTTCGCCTCGCAGGCGCTGCCGGTCGTGGAGGCCGACGGCCGCATCGTGCTGGAACGCGCCAGCGAGGCGCTGGATACGGTGCTGGCGGTGATTCCGGGACGGGTCTCGATCAAGAGGCGGGTGGCAGCCCGGATGACTGCTTGAGTTCCCGGCTCAAGCCCAGCGACCAGTTGGGCGCTCAACTGTTTGTGGCCAGTGCGTTGGCCGCCTGCGCCAAGGTGTCGCACGCAGCCATCAACGCGTCGAAAGACAGTGCATCACCGATCATGATGTCATCCTCACGCATGCTGGCGTAGTCCGCCGCCAGCGCTTCGCGAGCGGGCCCTTCGGGCACGATCTGCAGCTTCCCGCCAGTCGCCTCGAAGTAGTCGATCACCGCGCCTTCGGCGTCTTTCTCGATGAAGAAAAGCGACTTGTGTTCCGCGACTGCTTGCGCGACATCGCGATCAGCAACGGCGCCAGCGAAATGCGGGCTACGTGCGATCGCGGCCAGATCGTGCCAGTGCCGGGCATAACGTTCGCCGCGAATCCGGGCCTGCGCGCAGTAGACATGGGCGGCGGTAGCCTTCTCCCAGAACGTTCGCGTCACGCTCATCACTTGCGGGGATGCAATAGGGAATTGGATGCCATCGACATGCCCCTCCATGTCGCAGCGGATTGGCATGACCTGGTGCGGTTCGCCAGTGGCGCGGCCGCCGAACTCCAGTGTCACGACCGGTGAGACATAGCCCGTTCCGAGCGTATGCGCCGGGTAGTGCAGGAGCAGCTTCTCGCGATCGGCACCGCCGGTCTCCAGCGTCACGTCCAGTCGCTCGCGTTCGAGCGCCTCCACGAGCACAGGTCGAACCTGGGTGTCGATCCAGTCGGGAAGGCGGTCGCGGACGGTCCTGGTCCACTTGCCGGCCTGACTCCGGCTACCCGGCAGGGCGCTGTCGTCATCGACAAGGTCTGCGATCAGCGCGCGGATGTCGTAGGTGAGGTCGATGTCCTCGGAGAACCGATCGATGATCCTGTAGGCCTTGGACAGGGACGTCCCTCCCTTGAATGTCAAGGCGGAGGCGAGGGGAGAACTGAACAGGGCATTCAGCGCCCAGACCACCCAGACATCCTTTTCGAGAAGATGGGCGGGCCGTCCCGTGCGTTCACGAGCGACTTCCAGGACTTCACGCTGGTCGTCGGTACCGAGGGCGAAAAAGCGTTCAGCCACGTGTCGCTTCTTCGCCGATGGCGCGGGCCATCCAAGAAGGCAGGGCTGCTCGATGGGCGATCAGGGTCCGCCATTCCATCGCGGGCAGCGTCCGGCGAAGCGTTGCTACGGATTTGTGGACATGTGGTGCGCCCATCCAGGCCAGTGCCCGGACCGCGGCCCCTGCCGGTCCCGGCCCCAAGGCCAACATCCAGCGCGGCGCGTGTTTGATCGCCACTTCCGTCCGGCCGAGCTTCAGACGTCGGGTCCGCCCTGACGTCAAGTAGGCCTCCCTGGTGGGCACCTGCTGAGTCAGGCCCAGCGCGTTGGCTGCCGCCGCGCCGTGAGGGACGACGATTTCTCCGCTTCGAGTGGCCAACGATTCGACGACCTTGGCGGGGGAAGGCGCGCGCGTGCCGAAGCGGCTCGACACAGGCAAGGCATAGCTGCCGCGAGCGACGCGCAGCAGCGTCCCTTCCTTGCTCAGACGCGAGAACGCCTGGTCCACGGCCGCCCGGCTCCCCAGATGCAGGAATTCCTTGGGCGAGAGCACGCCTCCCTCGGGCAGGGACCTGGCATGGTGGACGATCGATTCGGGCAACGTCATGAAAACCTCTGTCAGAATCATAGTTCAATTTCTGACATATGGCCACAAAAAACTGGCGGCCAACGCCGCCAGATCCGACTCCGGATGCAGTTCTCAAGTTCGCTTCGGCCCACTTTCATCGGCCGAACCCGCTCACTCGATGTTCTGCACCTGTTCCTTCATCTGCTCGATCGCGACCTTCATCTCGACCGAGACGTTGGTCAGCTCGATCGCCGCCGCCTTCGAGCCCAGCGTGTTGGCCTCGCGGTGCAGCTCCTGCATCAGGAAGTCCAGACGCTTGCCGACCTCGCCGCCTTTCTTCAGCAGGCGCTCGATCTCGTCCAGGTGCGCGCGCAGCCGGGTCAACTCCTCCGCCACGTCGATGCGCAGCGCGTAGGCCGCAGCCTCGTTGACGGCACGCTCCTGCAGCGACTCCTCGGAGATGGTCTGCGTCGCGCCGGTCGCCGTCAGCGCCTCCTGCCAGCGTTCGAGGAAACGCTCGCGCTGGCGCTGCACGGCGGCGGGGATCAGCGGCTCGGCTTGTGTGGCGAGGTCCCGCAAAGTAGCGACGCGCTGCTTGAGCATCGTCACCAACTTCGCCCCCTCGCGCTCTCGCGCCTCGAGGAAGCCCTGGATGCATTGACGCGCCGCGCCGAGCACCGTCTCGTCGTTCGCCGACGCACTCGTGCCCCCGGTCTTGCACCAGTTCAAGGCCTCCTGGACGCTCAATCCCTGCGCCTTAGGCAGCCAGGATTGCACCTGCGATTCCAGCCGCGACAGCCGGTTGAGCTGCTCTGGCTGGGGGTTCGGCCAGGAACTGTCGGCCTCGCGGTGGGTGTTGATCCGCAGTTCGATCTTGCCGCGCTTGACGCTGCCCGAGACCAGCTCGCGCAAGGCCGGCTCGAGCGAGCGCAGTTCGTCGGGCATGCGGAAACTGAGGTCGAGGAAGCGTCCGTTCACCGAGCGCGCCTCCACCGTGACCGCGGGTTGGGTGGCCGGGCTAGGGGTTTCGCCGGAGTTCGCGGGTTGTGCCGTGGCGCTGGCATAACCGGTCATGCTGTAAACTGGCATCAGCTATCGGTAGAACAATCGAACCGCGATTATGTCAAAGCCGAAACCGGCGCCCTTGCCCGCAGGCACGGTGGTGGGGGGCTATCAGATCATCAAGAAACTGGCTGCGGGTGGATTCGGCGTCGTTTATTTGGCCGAAGACCCCGACCATCATTTGGTGGCTCTGAAGGAATACCTCCCCTCGTCCCTTGCAGAACGATCCCCCGGCGAACTCACGCCTCGCGTGAAGCCGGAGAAACAGCCCCTGTACCGCCTGGGGCTGCGCAGCTTTTTCGAGGAAGGCCGCTCCCTCGCGCAAATCTCGCACCCGAGCGTCGTCTCGGTGCTGAATTTCCTGCGCGAGAACGAGACCGTCTATATGGTCATGAATTACCTGCAAGGCGATACCTTGCAGGATTTCATCGTGACCGCCCGCGATTTGAAGCGTGACAAGGTGTTCCGCGAATCGACCATCCGGTCGCTCTTCGACGAAATCCTCAAGGGCCTGCGCATCGTGCACCAGCACAAGATGCTGCACCTGGACATCAAGCCGGCCAATATCTTCATCACCAACGACAACAAGGCGGTGCTGCTCGATTTCGGCGCGGCCCGCGAAGTGCTGTCCAAGGAAGGCAACTTCATCCGGCCGATGTACACGCCCGGCTTCGCCGCGCCCGAGATGTACCGGCGCGACGGCTCCCTCGGCCCCTGGACCGACATCTACGCGATCGGCGCCTGCATCTACGCCTGCATGCAGGGCTATCCGCCCAACGACGCGCCGCAGCGCCTGGAGAAGGACCGCCTGGGCCTGTCGCTCTCGCGCCTGCGCAACGTGTATTCCGACAACCTGCTCGAAGTGACCGAGTGGTGCATGTCGCTCGATCCGCTGACCCGTCCGCAGAGCGTCTTCGCGCTGCAGAAGGAGCTCTCGCGCGAGACCGAGCGCCGCTACACCAAGCTGAGCTTCAGCGAGCGCCTCAAGCTTCAGCTGGAGAACCTGAAGACCGGGGCGAAGGCGTGAAGTTCTCCGTCTATCAGGTGAGCCGCCGTGGCGGCCGGGAGAAGAACGAGGACCGCATGGGGTATTGCTATACCCGCGAAGCCGGTCTCTTCGCCCTGGCCGATGGCATGGGCGGCCATCCGGACGGCGAGGTCGCCGCCCACCTGGCGCTGCAGAACGTCGCGGCGCTGTTCCAGCGCGACGCGCAGCCGGTGATCAAGGAACCGTCGCAGTTCCTCGAGACCGCCGTGCTGCTCGCCCACCAGCAGCTGCTGACCTACGCGCAGCAGCGCGGCATGAACGACACCCCCCGCACGACCATCGTCGTCGGGCTGATGCAACAGGGACAGATCTGGTGGGCGCATTGCGGCGACTCCCGCATGTACCTGCTGCGCGACACCGAGCTGATCGCCCGCACCCGCGACCATTCCTACAGCGAGCTGCAGGAAGCGCTGGGCCGCCACGCGGCGGGCGCGGAACGCTTCAACCGCCACGTGCTGTTCACCTGCCTGGGCAGCCCCGGCAAGCCGATGATCGACGTCAACGGCCCGGTGCTGCTGCAGAACGGCGACCGCATGCTGCTGTGCTCGGACGGCTTGTGGAGCTCGGTCAGCGACGTGGACATCCTGCGCCACATGACCGACAGCCGCTCGGTCGGCGACGCGGTGCCGGAGCTCGTCGAGCAGGCGCTGCGCCAGGCCGGCGCGCGCAGCGACAACGTCACCGCCCTGGCCGTGGAGTGGGAAGGCGAGGGCGACGCCCCCGACTCGATCTCCACGCAGGACCTCGACCAGGAAGGCTTCGCCTCCACGATCCAGGGCGCGACCCAGGACGTGCAGCTCGACGAGGCCGAGATCGATTCCGCCGTGCGCGAGATCCAGGACGCGATCCGCAAGGCCGGCAAGAAGCCCCACTGAAGGCACCGAAGGAATTTCCATGAGCAGCAACGCCAGCCGCCCGCAAGGGCGCGCGGCGGACGCCTTGCGTCCGGTCCGTATCACCCGCCACTACACCCGCCACGCCGAAGGCGCCGTGCTGATCGAGTTCGGCGACACCAAGGTGCTGTGCACCGCGTCGGTCGAGGAGAAGGTGCCCGGCCACAAGAAGGGCAGCGGCGAGGGCTGGGTCACCGCCGAGTACGGCATGCTGCCCCGCGCCACGCACACCCGCAGCGACCGCGAGGCCGCGCGCGGCAAGCAGACCGGCCGCACGCAGGAGATCCAGCGCCTGATCGGCCGCGCGCTGCGCGCGGTGTTCGACCTGTCCAAGCTCGGCGAGCGCACCCTCCAGATCGACTGCGACGTGATCCAGGCCGACGGCGGCACCCGTACCGCGGCGATCACCGGCGCCTACGTGGCCGCGCATGACGCGGTGAGCTGGCTGATCGCGCAGGGCAAGATCGTCGACTCGCCGCTGAAGGACGCTGTCGCCGCGATCTCCGTGGGCATCCATGAAGGCCAGGCGCTGCTGGATCTCGAGTACGTCGAGGATTCCGCCTGCGACACCGACATGAACGTGGTCATGACCGGCGCGGGACACTTCGTCGAACTGCAGGGCACCGCCGAAGGTGTCGCGTTCACGCGCGCCGAGGTCGACGTGCTGCTGAACCTGGCCGAGAAGGGCATCCGCGAACTGCTCGCCGCGCAGCGCGAGGCGCTCGGCCTGAAGTGAGCCGGGGGGCGGCCCGCGCGTCCCGCGAGCCGCTCCCTCGAACTGGTTGTGTGAACTGATCTCCCGTCGATCGGAGCAAGTGATGAAGTTGGTCCTGGCCTCCAACAACGCGAAGAAGCTGAAGGAACTGCAGGCGCTGTTCGAGCCGCTGGGCATCGACCTCGTGACGCAGGGCAGCCTCGCCATCGCGGAGGCGGAAGAGCCTTTCCACACCTTCGTCGAGAACGGCCTGACCAAGGCGCGCCATGCGGCGAAAGCCAGCGGCCTGCCGGCGCTGGCGGACGACTCCGGCCTCGCCGTCGATGCGCTCGGCGGCATGCCGGGCGTGCTGTCGGCGCGCTATGCGACGCTGTTCGGCCGCGAGAAGAGCGACGCCGAGAACAACCGCATGCTGCTGGAGAAGCTCGAAGGCGTCGAGGACAGGCGCGCACGCTTCGTCTGCGCGCTGGTGGCGGTGCGCTCGGCCGATGACCCTGAACCGCTGATCGCGATGGGCCGCTGGCACGGCGAGATCCTGCAGGCGCCGGACGGCGAGGGCGGCTTCGGCTACGACCCGCTGCTGTTCATTCCCGAACTCGGGAAGAGCGTCGCGGCCATCGGCGCCGAGACGAAAAATCGTCTGAGCCATCGTGCGCTCGCGTCGCAAGACCTGCTGCGCCAGATGCGCGAAAGCTGGCACCTGGGCTGACGCCGTGGCCGACATCATCCGCATGATGCGGCCCGGCACGCTGACGCTGTCGGCGCTGCCGCCGCTGTCGCTGTACGTGCACCTGCCGTGGTGCATCCGCAAGTGCCCGTACTGCGACTTCAACTCGCACGAGTACCGCGACGGCCGCGAGCTCGATGTCGAGACGGCGCGCGCCTACCTCGCCGCGCTGCGTTCAGACCTCGAGGCGGCGCTGCCGCTGGTCTGGGGCCGCTCGGTCGTGTCCGTCTTCATCGGCGGCGGCACGCCCAGCCTGTTCGCGCCGGAGCAGATCGCCGAGCTGATCTCCGACCTGCGCGCGCGGCTGCCGCTGGAGCCGGGCTGCGAGATCACGATGGAGGCCAACCCGGGCACTTTCGAGAAGGATCGCTTCGCCGGCTTCGCGCAGGCGGGCGTGACGCGCCTGTCCATCGGCGTGCAGAGCTTCGACGACGCCAAGCTCCACGCGTTGGGCCGCATCCACAGCGGCACGCAGGCGCGCGCGGCGATCGAGGAGGCGGCGCGTGCTTTCGGCACCTTCAACATCGACCTGATGTACGCGCTGCCCGGGCAGACGCTGGAGGAACTGGATCAGGACCTCTCGACCGCGCTGGCCTTCGAGCCGCCGCACTTGTCGGTCTACCACCTGACCATCGAGCCCAACACGCGCTTCGCGAATTCGCCGCCGGAGCATCTGCCCGATCCCGACCTCGCCAGCGAGATGCTGGACCTGATCACCGCGCGCACCGGCGCCAAAGGCATGTCGCGCTACGAGGTCTCGGCCTACGCGCGCGAGGGCCATCGCTGCACGCACAACACCAACTACTGGCAGTTCGGCGACTACCTCGGCATCGGCGCGGGCGCGCACACCAAGCTCAGCTTCGCGCACCGGATCCTGCGGCAGGTGCGCTGGCGCGATCCCGCCACCTTCATGCAGAAGGCCGCCGAGGGTCGGGCGGTGTCCAACGAGCATGAGGTCGCGCGTGCCGAGCTGCCCTTCGAGTTCATGCTCAACGCGCTGCGCCTGCGCGAGGGCGTGCCGCTGCAGAGCTTCCTCGAACGCACCGGCCTGCCGCCGTCATCGATCGCCAAGGCGATGGAACAGGGCCGCGCGAAGGGCCTGCTCGAGGCCGATCCCGCCGTGATCCGAGCGACGCCGCGCGGCTTCGACTTCCTGAGCGACCTGCAGGAGCTCTTCCTCGGTTCGTGAGCCTCAGGTCGTGAGCGCCGCGCCCGTCGCCGACGTTGCGGCCGGTGTGACCTTGCCCGTCGCCAGGCAGGTCTTGGCGCCGTCCAGCGCCGCGCGCGACTGTGCGGTCTCCTCGTGCAGCCAGGCGATGAAGGCCCGCACCGCCGGCTCGTCGCGCGACTTCGGCGAATAGACGATGTGATACCGCGTCGGCTCCTGCAGCATCGCCTGCCGCGGCGCGACGCGCACCAGACGGCCGTCGAGCAGCGCATCCGCCGCCAGCAGCTCGCGCGTCAGGCCGACGCCCATGCCTTGCTCGACCGCCTGCAGCAGGATGCCGAAGTCGTTGAAGATCGCGACGGGCACGACCTGGCGCCGCAACCCGGCCTGTGCGAACCAGTCCTCCCACAGCGAGGCGTCGCCCAGCAGCGGCGCCTGCGCGAGCGCCTCCAGCGGCTCGCCGATCAGTTGGTGCGCCAGCGCCGGCGAGGCCACCGGCAGCATCGAGAGGTCGAACAGTGGCTCGCTCTCGAGACCCGGCCATGGGCCTAGTCCCTGGCGCAGCGCGATGTCGAAGTTCTCGCGTTCCAGGTCGACCAGGCGCGGCGTCGCCTCGATCTCGATCGTCACCTCGGGATGACGCGCATGCCAGCGGCCCAGGCGCGGCAGCAGCCAGCGCTGCGCGAACGAGGGCAGCACGGTCACGCGCAAGCTGCTCTGCTCGACGCCGTGCGCCGACGTCGCCGCGCGCAGGCCCTGGTCGAGCTCCTGGTAGGCCCGCTCGACGCCGCGCAGCAGGGCCGCGCCGGCCGCGTTGAGCACGACGCGGCGCCCCTGGCGATCGAAGACCGGAAAACCCAGCTGCAGCTCCAGCGCGCGGATCTGCTGGCTCACGGCGCTGTGCGTGAGGTTGAGCTCCTCCGAGGCGGCGCGCAGGTTCTGGTGCAGCGCGGCGGCCCGGAAGGCGGCGAGGTACTGGAGCGGAAGGCGAGGGCTGCGCATGGGGCGTTCGTCCTTGTTCGGTGCGGGAGTCACCCCTATTGGAAAGCCAATCTGCACAAGGAGGCAAGGATATAGCGTTTGGATGACGCAAGTTGGGCATCTAGCATTACCAGCATCGAATCCAGAACACCCCCGATGAACGAAGGAACGACCATGAACGAGCCCGCCATCACCCGCTGCCTGCACGCCCGGACGACGCCCCGCACGCCTTGCTACGCGTATTCGCCCTGGGCGAAGTTCCCGGTGATCGGCCCGGCGCTGACGGTGCTGATCGCCATCGTCTCGGCATTGGCGCTGGTCTCCAACGCCAACGCGTTCAACGACGTGAACGCCGAGCTGCAGATCGCGGCGCGCGAACAGCGCCTCGCCCGGGTCGAGGCGCAACGCGTCGCCCGCGAACAGGCGGCGCGTCAGGCGACGCTGGTCGCCGCCAACGAGCGCCTCGCCAACGCACCGGCGCGTCTCCAGCCCGTCGTGCAACGCACCGGCGACGACAAGGCCGAGGTCAGGAACGAGAGCCGGAAGGCACGCGCCCCATGACCACGGCTGACCGGGCCCGCTTAGTTGGCCGAATCGTCGTCCACCGACGGCAGGTCCGGCTGATACCAGAGCGGATCGCCCGGTGACACGGACTGCGTCAGGTAGGTGTCCAGCTTCCTGTTGAACGCCGCGCGCGTGGTGGTCTGCCCGGAACCGTCGCCGCCGACGATCGGGGCGAAGGCCTCGACGATGCGCTGGAAGTCGCTCGAATCCGGGTCGTCCAGCGCGCGCAGCACGCGATCGACCTTGCCCGCGTTGGACGATTCGCCGAAGTACTCGCCCTCGAAATGGGGGAACTGCGTGTGGATGCGGCCGAAGCCGGCTGAGCCCACCGCGAGGCGGATGGCTTCGTTCGTCGCCCACAGGGCGTTGCGGTGGTAGCCGCGCCGTCCCTTGGCGAAGCGGGTGTCGGCGTCGTGGATGACGGTGTAGGGCAGCTGGAAGTGGTTGAGCAGCCGCGCGAACAGCGGCAGGTTCGCCTTGCCCAGGCAGTTCACGACGTGCAGTTGCCGCCCCATGGACCGCGCGACATGCAGCAGCGCGATCTGCACGCTGGCGCCCTCGACCAGCACGACGTCGTCATGGAAGAGCAGCTCGTTCACCGACGGGTTGCAGGCGCGGACCATCCTCAGCCGCTGGCGTTCCTTCTCGCTGAACGCGAGGCGGTCGGTCGAGACGGCGTGACGACTCTTGCCCGGCCGCAGGTCGATGCGGATGATCGTCGCATGGTCCCTGGTGAGGTCGATGAAGCCTGGCGAGTGCGTGGTCGCGATCACCTGCCAGTCCCGCTGCTGCAGGGCGAAGGCATGCAGCGCTGCGCAGGCGCCGCGGGCCGTCGACGGATGCAGGCAGGCCTCGGGGTCGTCGATGAGCAGGATGCGCGGCGGCTCGATGTCCCGTGCCGTCTGCGTGGCGCCGGACATCGCCGCCTCCCTGGCGCCGAGCAGGGTCGCCAGCATCCGGCCCGCGTCGGCGCCCGGCACCTGCCCGGCGTGCTCCTTGAGCAGCGCCCGCAGCGCGGCCTGCATCGTGTTGGTCGGGGCCGCCGCGCGGACGCGCACGGGCTGCGGAATGCGGCGCAGCAGCGTGGCGTGCACGTCCTGGAGGCCCTCGGCCACGAAGTCGTCGGCATCCGGATCGAAGGACTGCCGGAGCGCCGGCTCGCCAGGCGTTCTCCAGACCAGGCGCAAGGCCACGCAGGCGCCGAACTCCGGGTGCTCGAAGCACCATCCCTGGCCGATGCGGGTCTCCTCCTCGGTCGACACCCGGTCGAAGTAGGCGGTGATGGTCACCGGGACCCGCGGATCCTGCCGGTGGAAGTGGCAGAGGTTCAGCGCCTTTCCACCCGATGCCAGCGCCCCGTAGGCGTCCAGGATCGTCGATTTGCCGGCGTTGTTGCGGCCGATCAGGATGACCATCCGGTCGATCCGGATCAGGCAGCCCGACGGGCCGATGCTCTTGAAGTTCTCGACTTGGAATCCAGCCAGGCGCATATGCGCTCCTCCTGTGGTTGATGGACGCTCGCGAGCAGCAGGCGCTGTTCGAAGCGCATCTCCGTGGAGGCGCGGGTGGCGGTCGGTTCGACCTCGGGTCGTCGGAGGTCCGGTCGGCGGGCGCGGCTGAGCGTCGACGACACGGGAGGCAACGAAAAACGGCGCCCCGAGGCGCCGTTCCGAACCGGACCCGTCCGTGGTCAGACGCGGTTCAGCGACATGCCCGAGGTGCTGCGCAGGCGCTCGATGAGCTTGGCGGCGATCTGGTGCAGTGGCAGCACCTCGTCGGCGGCGCCGGCGTTGATCGCCTCGCGCGGCATGCCGAAGACGACGCAGGTCGCCTCGTCCTGGACGAAGTTGTAGGCGCCGGCATCCTTCATCGTCTTCATCGCCTTGGCGCCGTCGGCGCCCATGCCGGTCAGCATGATGCCCAGCGCGTTCTGGCCGACCACGCGCGCGGCGGAGTTGAACAGCACCTCGACCGAGGGCTTGTGCCGGTTCACCGGCTCGCCGTCCTGCACGCGCGCGATGTAGTTGGCGCCGGAGCGCTCCACGCTGAAGTGCATGCCGCCGGGCGCGATGTAGCCGTGGCCGGGCAGGATCCGTTCACCGTCCTGCGCTTCCTTGACGCGGATCTTGCACAGGCCGTCCAGCCGCGCCGCGTAGCTGCGGGTGAAGCCCGCCGGCATGTGCTGCGTGATGCAGACCGCCGGGCAGTCGGCCGGCAGGTTGACCAGCACGTCCTTGGTCGCCTCGGTGCCGCCGGTGGAGGCGCCGATGAAGATGATCTTCTCGGTCGACAGCCGGCCCAGGCTCGCGATCGGCGAGGCCGGCTTGAGCGGCGGCGTCGCGCCGCCGGTGGGGGCGGGCGCGCCCGGCGCGGCGGCCGGCGTGGGCGCGTGCAGGCGCCGGATCTGCGCCTTCGCGGCGATGCGGATCTTGTCGGTGATGTCCTGCGCCAGCGCGCGGATGCCGTCGGCCACGCCGATCTTGGGCTTGGCGACGAAGTCCACCGCGCCCAGCTCCAGCGCCTTGAGCGTGACCTCGGCGCCGCGCTCGGTCAGCGTGGACACCATCACCACCGGCATCGGCCGCAGCCGCATCAGCCGCTGCAGGAAGTCCAGGCCGTCCATCTTCGGCATCTCGACGTCCAGCGTGATCACGTCGGGGTTGAGGTTGCGGATCATCTCCCGCGCCACGAGCGGGTCGCTGGCCGCGCCGATGCATTGCATGTCGGGCTGGCGGTTGATGATCTCGGTCAGGATGCTGCGCACCAGCGCGGAATCGTCGACGACGACGACGGTGGTCTTTGCCATTTCTTCTTACTCCTCGGAACTGCCTCTGCCTGTCTCTTCAATGCCGTCTCAGAACAGGTCGATCGACCCGCCGGTGCTCGCCACCGGTTGCGCGCGCTGTGCCGCGGCCTTGTCCTGCTGCACCAGCGCGTCGGTGTTGGTCGGCGCCAGGCGCTTGACCATCGCCTTGCCGCTCTTGGGCAGGAAGCACACCTTGCGCGGATACACGTCCATCACGTCCTTGGACACGATGGGGATGCGCTCCAGCTTCAGGAAGTCGATGACGAAGTTGGTGTTGCGCTCGCCGACGTTGATCGTGTTCATGCCGGAGATCACCGCGCCGCCGCCGAAGATCTTCGCTTCCATGCGGCTCTTGGAGGCGCCGCGCTTCATCATCTCGTTGATCAGCAGTTCCATCGCGAACGAGCCGTAGCGGCCCGAGTCGCCGTGCCCTTCGGGCAGCATGAAGTGGTTCATGCCGCCGATCTGCGCGTGGCGGTCCCAGAGGCAGGCCGCGATGCACGAGCCCAGCGTGGTCATGACCAGGATGTCGTCGTTGTCGACGAAGTACTCGCCGGGCAGCACCTTGACCGCGGCGTTCTTGAAGTGCGCTTCGTAGAAGAAGAACGACGCCTCGCCGTTCTTGCGAGTCACCGACTTGAGCTGGGCCACGCGGGCCGCGCCGGCGCTGGCCAGCGCCGCGCTTTGCTGCATCGCGGAGGAGGCTGAGGGCAGGGTCATGGGGGTGTCGCTGATGGAGGTTCTTCGGATCGTCGTGGCGGATCGTTCGTGGCGATCAGCCGACGCGCTCGTAGATCGTCTTGCCGCGCAGGCGGAAGAGGTCGCGGGAATCGGTGAAGTTCTCGGAATGCCCGACGAACAGCAGGCCGCCCGGACGCATCACCTTGTGGATGCGCTCCAGCACCTTGCGCTGCGTCGGGGCGTCGAAATAGATCATGACGTTGCGGCAGAACACGACGTGGAAGGGCTCGCCCAGCGACCACGAGGTGTGCATCAGGTTCAGCGTGCGGAACTCGATCATGCGCGCCAGCTCGGGCTTGACGCGGATGCGGCCCTCGTTGGCGCCGGTGCCGCGCAGGAAGAACTGCTTGAGCCGCTGCGGCGACAGGCCGCGCGACTCCGCCGCATAGACGCCGCGGCGCGCGGTGTTGAGCACGTTGGTGTCGATGTCGCTGGAGATGATCTGCACGCCGCTGCTGGCGCCCAGGGACTCCTGGCAGGTCATCGCGATGGAGTAAGGTTCCTCGCCGGTCGAGGCCGCGCAGCACCAGATGCGGATCGGCTTGCCGCTCAGCGCCTTGAGGTCGTCGTTGAGCGAGAGGAAGTGGTGGTCCTCGCGGAAGAACGAGGTCAGGTTGGTGGTCAGGCAGTTCACGAACTCCTGCCACTCCTGGTCGCCCTGCGGGCCGCTGACGCCCTCCAGCCACTGGAGGTAGTCGGCGAAGCTCTTGTGGCCGGTGTCGCGCAGCCGGCGCGACAGCCGGCTGTAGACCATCGCATGCTTGCCGTCGTGCAGCGAGATGCCGGCGTGCTGGTAGATCAGCTGCCGGACCCGTTCGAAGTCGGCCTTGCTGAAGCTGAACTCGTGATCGATCGCCTCCACCGGCGACGGGGCCGCGAGCGAGACCGGTTGACCTGGGCGCATGGGGCTGTTTGGTTTTCTTCGTAGAGGAGATGCCGTAGCACCGGGTGATCGCCATTGTCGACAATAGCTAGTTTGATTGTGTTTGGTCCAATTGATGTGTGAAAGAGGTGGGGGGAACCCCTCTTTTCTGCGCGCTCATTTGAGGGGGAAGCCGCTAGACTGCGCCGGAAATTGCCCCATTCGACCTTGGACTCACCGCACAGCCTCATAGCAGCGCACAAGCTGCGCCTGGACCTGGCCCTGCAGTTGCTGCAGCAGGCGGGAGCGATGCTGCCCGACGCGGAACCGTACTCGGAGACGTGGTTGCAGGGCATTCTGGATGCCTTGTGCGACCTCTCCAGCAAGGACGCGCTGACCGGCCTGGTCAACCGCCGCAGCTTCGAGATGGCGCTGGGCCGCGAGGTCGACCGGGTGGCCCGTTCCGGGGAACCGGCCCTGCTGCTGATGCTGGACATTGACCATTTCAAGGCGGTCAACGACCAGCACGGCCATGCGGCGGGCGACCTGGTGATCCGCGCGGTCGCCCAGTCGATCGCGCAGACGGTGCGGCCGATGGACACGGTGGCGCGGATCGGCGGCGAGGAATTCGCCATCATCCTGCCCAACTGCCCGACCTCGGTCGGCGTGGTGGTGGCGGAACGCATCCGGCAACGGGTGCAGGCGCTGGCGATCAGCCTGGGCGGTGGCCAGGCGCCGCTGACCTGCACGATCAGCATCGGCGGGGCCTTCGCGCCCCAGTGGGTGCGGTCGTCGACGCTGATCTGGACGGAGCGGGCGGACCGCCAGCTCTACCGCGCCAAGGCCGAAGGGCGCAACCGCGCCTGCCTCGAAAGCCATGTGGATTCGTTGGTGAGCGCCGAGGAAAAGGGCATGTTGTTCGCCGTAACGCAACAGGATAGTGAATGAGCATGACAACAGCTCCTGCTGCATCGAATGCCCGCGGAGGCGCTCGCACCTTGGCCGTCACGAGCGGCAAGGGCGGCGTGGGCAAGACCTTCGTCACCGCCAACCTGGCCGCGGCCCTGGCCGCGCGCGGCGAGCGCGTGCTGGTGCTGGACGCCGACCTCGGCCTGGCCAACCTGGACGTGGTGCTGAACCTGCACCCCAAGCTCACGCTGCACGACGTGTTCACCGAGCGCTGCACCCTCGAGCAGGCCATCCTGCCCGCGCCGGGCGGCTTCCACGTGCTGCTGGCGGGCTCGGGCATGGTCGAGTACTCGCGCCTGACGCCGGACGTGCGGGACAAGCTGCTGCACATCCTGGAGGTGGTGCGGCCGCGCTTCGACTTCGTGCTGCTGGACACTGGCGCCGGCATCTCGGACGTGGTGCTGTTCTCGGTGTCGATGGCGCATGACGTGCTGGTCGTCGCGACGCCGGAGCCGACCTCGCTGACGGACGCGTACGCGACCATCAAGGTGTTGGCGACGCAGCAGGAGCGCCGCCTGGTGCGCCTGATCGTCAACCAGGCCAACCGGCCGGGCGAGGGCAAGCTGATCTGCGGCCAGTTGCAGCAGGTGTTGCAGCGCTTTGTCGGCTCGACGCCGGGGCAGAGCTTCAAGCTGGAGCTGCTCGGCGAGGTCAAGAACGATCCGATGGTCCGGCAGGCCGTGCTCAAGCGACAACTGCTGCTCGAGCACTACCCCGGCAGCGACGCCGCGCAGGGGGTCCGCGGCCTGGCATCCAAGATCCTGGAATACTCCGCCGGTCACGCCTGACTCCTGCCGCCTTGGGCGGTTCCTGCTTCCCGATGACCGATTCCACCGACACCGGTGCCGCCGACGACACGGCGGCCGCCTCCAGCACGCCGACCGCGCCCGCCACCCCCTTCGAGTGGGTCGGCGGCGAGGACGCCGTCCGGCGCCTGGTCGACCGCTTCTACGACCTGATGGACCTGGAGCCGCGCTACGCGCAGCTGCGGGCGATCCATCCGACGACGCTGGACGGCTCGCGGGACAAGCTGTTCTGGTTCCTGTGCGGCTGGCTAGGCGGCCCGGACTACTTCGTCGAGCGCTTCGGCCATCCGCGGCTGCGCGCGCGCCACATGCCCTACCGCATCGGCATCGCCGAGCGCGACCAGTGGATGGGCGCGATGACGCAGGCGATGGCGGAATGCGAGCTGGACCTCGACCTGCAGCGGCGTCTGGCCGCGTCGTTCGCCAACACGGCGGACTGGATGCGCAACGTCTGAGGCCGGCCTCCAGGGGCGACGGTTGCGGCCGTCACGACTGGAAATGATGTAAACGGTCCTTCCGGCGTGCATATCTGACACTGCGGGCGCACACGGTGGGGGAGGGATGAGCACGAGCCGCGCGGCATCGTCTACCTTCGCTTCCATCATGAACACGCTGCTCCACGACGATGAGGTCGGCATCGACGCCAATCCCGACCTGATGCATGTCCGGATCGAAGACGGCCGCCTCTGGCTGTCCGAAGACGCCCGGGAAGACATCGAGGTCTGCGCCGGCTACTGCCCGGACAGCGACAGCCCCATCCAGATGCTGAACTTCCTGCGCGCGGCCTGCGTGCGGCTCCAGCACGTGGACATGGACGGCGAGGAGGCCGAACACGCCTTCATGTCGTTCTGCGTGCTCAAGGGTCTGGAGCATGCGATCGAGACCCACTGGCAGGGCGCCGAATCCGTCGGCGAGTTCCGCCCCGAGCGGCTGCTGATGGCGTTCACGACGCCTGTGTCGCCCTACGGAAGCCTGATGCTGCACTGAGGCCGCCCCCCCGTCCGGGCGGGGCACCGAAGACTCCAATGAGAACGCCGGCCACGCGATGAGCGTGGCGGCGTTTTTGTCATTTTTACCGCCCTGCGCGGCGGGGCGAGGGACTCAGTCCACGCGGAAAGCGAAATCCTGCTGGAAGCGGTGTTCCCCCGGGCAGACGTAGCGCGACTTCAAGGTCCCCTCAATTGCGTTGGAGAACGCACGACGCGTGCGGTTGTCCATCGAGCCGCCCATCGCCAGGACCTGCACGGCCACGACACGTCCGCCCTGTACGTCGGCCACGGCGCGGAACAGCGCCTCGCCGCTCCAGTTGACCGCCGGCATCTCCGGTGCTGCCATCTGTGTGCAGATCGCGCCGGGGGCCTTGACGGCGGTGTCCGGGGGCGTCCGGCTGGGGGTCACGTCTTGCTTGGCGCCGGGTTCCGTCACCTCGAATGGGGTGCTCGTCCGTCCGTCGGAGATCCCCACGGCGACCACGACCGGGTCCCTCGTCTGGGTGATCTCCACGGGAGGAATCGGGACTTCGACCGTGCGCGGGATCGGGATCGCCGGCTCGGGGATGCGCAACGGCTCGGCCGGCTTGGGCCTGGTGTCGGGCTCGTTGATCGTCTTCACCTGGATGGGCGGCGGTGCCTCGGCGGCGTGGCGCTGGAAACCCTTGACCAGGGCGCCCACCATCAACAGGTGGACGAGGCCGACCAGGACGAGTCCGGTCGTGCGGGCGTTCGGAGCGTGCATGGACATGCGTGTTCCCTCCCCATCGGAACGATGGCTGCGTGGTGGCGAAGAATCTGTCTGTTGAGAACGGTTCTCGATTACGCCGGCGTGTCCGCAGACTAGCCACGCGGGCACGGCGATGCAATCGCGTGTTCCGGAAAACAACGCGCGGCGGGGGAGGGGGAAAGCCCGTGTGGGCGAAAGGAGGGGAGAGCGGCGACGCTCGACGGTTGCTCCCTCGTGAGGGGGAGTCCGCGCGAATGTGCTCAGGTCGCGTTCAGCAGGACCACCAGCGCACCGCTGCCGCCGTCGCTGGCGCGGGCCTGGACAAAGGCCAGGACTTCCTGCTTCTGCACCAGCCAGCGGCGCACGCGCGCCTTCAGCACGGGCTCGCGCCCGGGCGAGCCATTGCCCTTGCCGTGGACCACGCGCACGCAGCGCAGGCCGCGCCGGGCGCTGTCGTGGATGAAATGGCCGAGGGCCTCGCGGGCCTGGTCGCGGCGCAGGCCGTGCAGGTCGATCTGCGCCTGTAGCGACCAGTGGCCGCGCCGGAGCTTGCGCACCGATTCGGCCGAGATCTCCGGTCTGCGGAACGATAAGGTCTCGTCCGTCTCCAGCAGCGAATCGACGTCGAAATCGTCCGACAGCGCCTGCTTCCAGGCGGCTTGCTCGTCGAGCTCGCGCTGGCGCGGCTCGGGCTCGGGGCGGTTGGGGTTGAGGATCACCCGGTTGGTGTCGGGCAGCGGCACGACCCGGCCGACGGTGCGCTCGAAGATGCGCGCTTCCTCCTCGCGCAGCCGGGCCAACGCCGCCTCGCGTTCGCGGCGCTCTTCCTCCGCGCGCTGGCGGAGCTTCAGTTCTCGATGCAGCGTCTGCAGGTCTTGCAGGCTGCGCAGGCGGTCGGTCACAGCAGGCCCAGGTCGGTCAACGGTACGGCATCGCCCGCGCCGACGATGAAGTGGTCCAGCACCTTCACGTCGACCAGCGCCAGCGACTCAAGCATCACGCGCGTGAGCTTCACGTCCTCGGGGGACGGGTCGGTGTGGCCGGAGGGATGGTTGTGGACCAGGATGACGGCGGCGGCGTTCAGGGCCAGCGCGCGCTTCACCACCTCGCGGGGATAGGCAATGGTATGGGAAAGGGTGCCGTGGAACAGCGTCTCCAGGGCGATCAGCCGATGGCGGACGTCCAGGAACATCACGGCGAAGCATTCGGCGGCCAGGTCGCCGAAGTGCAGCCGCAGGTAGGTGCGGACGGATTCCGCCGATTCGAAGACGGGCGCCTCCTGCAGCGGCTGCCTCAGCGCCCGCCGGGCGGCCTCCATCACCGCCAGCAGGATGCTGCGCTTGCCCGGCCCCAGGCCCTTGATGCGGCTCAGCCCCGCGTCGTCCGCCTTCATCAGGCCGGACAGTCCGCCGCATTCCCGCAGGATGCGGCTCGAGAGAGGCAGCACGGACTCCCCGGGAAGCCCGGTGCGCAGCAGGAGGGCAAGCAGCTCGCAATCGGTCAGCGAGGCGGGGCCGAGCGCCATGATCCGTTCACGTGGACGGAGCTCGGGCGGCAGGTCGGAAAGGGGCATGGCGCGTCTGTGGCGGAGGGCCTTGGCGCTCCAGCCTAAAATCACGCCTCGATTCCCAAAATCCCCCTGACTAGTGAACCTCGTTCAACCAGGATCCTTCCTGACCCTGCATTACCGGCTGAGCGGGCCGGACGGCCAGGATCTGATCAACACCTTCGCCGACAAGCTGCCGGCCACGCTGACGCTGGGCGCCGGCGAACTGGCGCCCGCGATCGAGGCGCGCCTGGTCGGCCTGGCCGAGGGCACGCACACCCGCGTCGAGCTGGCGCCGGGCGAGGCCTTCGGCGAGCGCAACCCCGAACTGCTGCAGCGCGTGAAGCGCGCGCTGATGCGCCAGCTGGGCGATCCGGACGAGGAATACCACGTCGGCGACGTCGTGCAGTTCCCGACGCCGGACGGCCAGGGCCAGTACGCCGGCGTGGTGCGCGAACTGGGCGAGGACTGGTTGCTGTTCGATTTCAATCACCCGCTGGCGGGACAGCCCGTCAGTTTCGAGGTGCAGCTGATCGGGGTGCTGTGATGACGGCCATGGACGTGAACATGAAGGACATCGTGCTGGCCGAGCCTCGAGGCTTCTGCGCCGGCGTGGACCGCGCGATCGAGATCGTCGAGCGCGCGCTGAAGAAGTTCGGCGCGCCGATCTATGTCCGCCACGAGATCGTGCACAACACCTACGTCGTCAACGACCTGAAGGCCAAGGGCGCGATCTTCATCGAGGACCTGGCCGAGGTGCCGGCCGGCGCGACGCTGGTGTTCTCCGCCCACGGCGTGAGCCAGGCGGTGCGCAAGGAGGCGCAGCAGCGCGGCTTCCAGATCTTCGATGCGACCTGCCCGCTGGTGACCAAGGTCCACGTCGAGGTGGCCAAGCTGCACCGCGAGGGCTACGAGTTCATCATGATCGGCCACAAGGGGCACCCCGAGGTCGAGGGCACGATGGGCCAGTTGAGCGACGGCATCTACCTCGTCGAGGAAGCCTCGGACGTGCCGCATGTGCGGGTCAAGGATCCGAGCCGGTTGGCCGTGGTCACGCAGACGACGCTGAGCGTCGACGACGCGGCCGAGATCCTGCGCGCCGTGAAGCAGCATTTCCCAGAAGTCCGCGAGCCCAAGAAGCAGGACATCTGCTACGCCACGCAGAACCGCCAGGACGCGGTGAAGGTGATGGCGCCGCAGGTGGACGTGGTCATCGTGGTCGGCAGTCCGACCAGCTCCAACAGCAACCGCCTGCGCGAGCTGGCCGAGCGCCTGGGCACCCCGGCCTACATGGTCGACGCGGCCGAGGACGTCAAGGCCGAATGGCTGGACGGCCGCTCGAAGGTGGGCCTCACCGCGGGGGCCTCGGCGCCGGACGTGCTGGTGCAGGCCGTGATCTCGCGCCTGCGCGAGCTGGGCGCGACGACGGTGCGCACGCTGCCGGGCGTCGAGGAACATGTGCGTTTCCCGCTGCCGATGGGCCTGGGCGACAAGTCGATGGCCGAGGTCACCAGCGACCGATCTTGATCGCCGCGGTCCTCCCACTCCGGAGGGCCGCCGCTGAGCGCGGGAGGCGTTCCCTGTCGAACGCCCGCTGATAGCCATCCCCCCATGCATCGCCGACGTCCCCTCGAAGAGGGCCGCCATCGGCGCAGAACACGAAAGACACACCATGCTGGACATCACCCTGCTGCGCAAGGACCTGGACGCTGCCGTCGAGCGCCTGCAACTGCGCAAGAACCCGCAACCCTTCCTGGACGTCGAGCGCTTCAAGGCGCTGGAGACCGACCGCAAGCAGCTGCAGGTCCGCACCGAGGAGCTGCAGGCCAAGCGCAACCAGCTGTCCAAGCAGGTCGGCATGCTGAAGGGCAAGGGCGAGGACGCCAGCGCCGTGATGGCCGAGGTGGCCGGCATCGCCGACGAGCTGAAGGCCGGCGCCGAGAAGCTGGACGCCATCCAGGTCGAGCTCAACACGATGCTGATGAGCGTCCCCAACCTGCCCGACGCCAGCGTGCCGGCCGGCGCGGACGAGACCGGCAACGTCGAGGTGCGCCGCTGGGGCCAGCCGCGCCAGTTCGACTTCGCCGTCAAGGACCACGTCGACCTCGGCGCGCCGCTGGGCCTGGACTTCGAGACCGGCGCCAAGTTGTCGGGCTCGCGCTTCGCCTTCCTGAAGGGACCGGTCGCCCGCCTGCACCGCGCGCTCGCGCAGTTCATGCTGGACATGCAGACGACCGAGCACGGCTACACCGAGTGCTACACGCCCTACATCGTCAACCGCGAGATCCTCGAGGGCACCGGCCAGCTGCCCAAGTTCAAGGAAGACATGTTCTGGGTCCTGCGCGGCGGTGACGACGAGCAGAACGAGCAGTACCTGATCTCGACCTCGGAGATCTCGCTGACCAACTCGGTCCGCGAGAGCGTGCTGAGCGCCGACGAGCTGCCGGTCAAGCTGACGGCGCACAGCCCGTGCTTCCGCTCGGAGGCCGGCTCGGCCGGCCGCGACACGCGCGGCATGATCCGCCAGCACCAGTTCGACAAGGTCGAGATGGTCCGCATCGAGCATCCCGACCACAGCATGGCCGCGCTCGAGGAGATGACCGGCCATGCCGAGGCGGTGCTGCAGAAGCTTGGCCTGCCGTATCGCACCGTGCTGCTGTGCGCCGGCGACATGGGCTTCGGCGCGGTCAAGACCTATGACGTGGAGGTCTGGCTGCCGGCGCAGGACACCTACCGCGAGATCAGCTCCTGCTCGAACATGGGCGCGTTCCAGGCGCGGCGCATGCAGGCGCGTTTCAAGAACGCGCAGGGCAAGAACGAGCTGGTGCACACGCTCAACGGCTCCGGCCTGGCGGTGGGCCGGACGCTGGTCGCGGTGCTGGAGAACTACCAGCAGGCCGACGGCAGCATCACGGTGCCGGAAGCGCTGCGCCCGTACCTGGGCGGCAAGGATGTGCTGAAGGCCTGATCGGAGCAGGGCGTCGGCGGGTATCGATACTCGCCGGCGCGTTTTTCGCACAATTTCGCGCGAGTTCTTGCCAGGGCCTCAAAAACCTCGCTATACTCTTAGGCTTAGTCGCTAACAACCACGGCGAGCACCGAATTCCCGGAGAGGTGGCAGAGTGGTTGAATGTACCTGACTCGAAATCAGGCGGACGGAAACGTCTCGGGGGTTCGAATCCCCCCCTCTCCTCCAGAAAGGGCTTGTTCATCAAGCCAACAGAAAACCCGCCCAGAGCGGGTTTTCTTCTTTCTGCGCGGCGCGGCGGCGATAGGGGCCACGCGATACTGATCAGCGCATCGGCGAACCCCGCATCTGCAGCGAATTCAAAGCCATCGGCGTGCTGGCCGCCAGCCGCGGTGCCTCGGCCATCACGTTCAGGTCGGCGAGAAAGCGCTCGAACTCCCGGCCCTTGTCGTAGAACGCATTCGCGCCGTTCTGCACGCACAGCGGACCGTAGATTTCCGCCTCGCGGTTGCTCAGCACCAGGATGGTCCCGCCGAAGCCGGCGACGCGCAGCTTGCGCAGCACCTCCAGGCCGGAACCCGAGGCCAGCGCCAGGTCCAGCACCACGACATGCGGCCGCGTCAGCCCGACGGTGCACAAGGCCTCCGCCTCCGTGGTGGCGAGGCCCACGACCGACAGGAAGGGCTGTTCCTTCAGCGCCGACAGCAGATGCCGGCGGACCACCGCGGAGTCTTCGACAAGAACGACTTTCATGTATCAAGTTTGCGCGTTTGAATCTGATAAAACCATGTGGAAAACCGAGTGGTTGCGCTACCACGCAACTTCGGCGGGAGCGCTCCCGCGCGAAGCCCTCATCCGGGGGGAGTCGCTCCCAAGGGTGGCCGGGCCGTCTTGTGGCCCGGGGGAGCCAGGCGCACACTGGATCGAATCCCCACCGCGATGGCGCTCCAAGAGGCAATGAATCCATCCGGCCCATCCGCCGAACGAGGGCTCCGACGTCGCTCCTGCGTGGGAGCCATGCTCGCCTGGGGCGGTTCCTTCGGGGGATGGCCCGCGTGGGCAGCGACCGCCGCACCAGCGGGCGCCCCCGCGAAGGACCGACGCCGGGTCCTGAGGGCGCTGATGGAGTCCTGGCCGCCGTATCTCGAGCCCGGCGCGGACGGCGTCGTGCGAGGCCTTGACGCGGAACTGCTCGAGGCGATCTGCGCGCAGGCAGGCTACGAGTTGAAGTGGGTGCGCGGCCCGGCGCAGTGGCGCAAGCGGCGATTCCGCGAGCTGCTGAACGACCAGTTCGACCTCATCTTTTCAGCGACACCGGTCCCGGGTCGCGAACGCCTCGTCATATACAGCCGCAACTACCGGAACGAGGCTTTCATGGTCGCCGCCACCGACCGGCGCGATCCGCGCCTGCATGGCCTGGATGGCTTCGAACGCGTGCTGGAGCGCCGTATCCCCTTGCTCCATGTGGACGCACTCGGTCTCGGCAACGACTTCGAGCGCTGGCGTCCGCGCTTGGCCGAGGCCGGCCTGCTGCAACCGTACCAGACCACGCGTCAAGGCGTCGACATGCTGAGGCTGGGGCGCGCGCCGCTGATCCTGGGCGACGAGCTGGACATCCACACGCAGGCGCGTGCCACCAACGTGCGGCTGGTGCGGCAGGCCTTCGGCCACAGCGTCCAGCCGGTATGCCTGATGCTGAGCCGCCGGCGGCTGGACGCGCAGGACCTCGCCCGCATCGACCAGGCGATCCAGGTCCTTGAGCAGCGCGGCGCGCTGGCCGTCATCCGCCGGCGTCACGGTGCGAGCTGAGTTCGCCGTAGCGCCCCGGGGTCACGCCGAAGGTCCGCTTGAACAGCGCGATGAAGGCGCTGACGTTGTCGTAGCCCAGCGCCAGCGCGATCGTCGTCACGGCCTTGCCCGCGGCGAGCATCTCCAGCCCGCGCAGCAGCCGCACGCGCTGGCGCCATTCGGTGAAGCTGAAGCCGGTCTCGTGCGCGAAGCGGCGCGTCAGCGTGCGTGGGGCGATGCCGGCCCAGCCGGCCCATTCCTCCAGCCGGCGCTCGTCATCGGGCCGGTCCGACAGCGCACGCGCGATCCTGAGCAGGCGCGGATCCGATGGCATCGGCAGACCGAGCGCCACCGGCGGCGCCGCCGCGATCTCGTCGAGGATCACGCCCGCGAGCCGCGTCTGTGCCGCGTCGAGCGCCGAGGCGTGCTCCGCCCAGGTCGCCGCGCGAGCGACCGCCTCGCGCAGCAGGCCGGTCACCGCGACGATCCGCGGCTCGTCCGGCAGGGCGGCGCAACCCGCCGGACTCACGTAGACGCTCCAGCCCGAGAAGGGGCCATGCGCGCGCAGCCCATGCGGTACGTCCGGCGGGATCCACAGCGCATGCGTCGCGGGGACGACCCAGCGCGCATCGCTGACCTCGACGGTGAGCAGTCCCTCGATGGCGCCGAGCATCTGGCCGCTCGCATGCCGATGACGTCGCGTCGATCGGCCATCGAGGGAGGTCTGCTCGACCGCGCGCAGCAGCAGGTCGTCGGCATCCGCGGCGGCCGCGAACGACTTGGTGGCACGGCGAGGTGCGGGCCTGACGGGCGTCATCCGGTTTGGCGTCATTGAGGCATCTTATGACTTGAATGCCGTACTGGAGCCATCCATGGCTGCCTACGATGCGTCCATCCATTCACCACCAGGAGCAGATGCATGAAAGCCCAAGACATGTTGCCCGACGGGCAGAACCAGGTCGAACGCAACGGCACCGTGATCCGCAAGGGGACGGTCGGCGCGTTCCTCGTCAATGCGAAGACATGGCAGGATCCGGCCGCGGAGGCCACGCGCCGCGCCGAGGCGGAGCGCGACATCGTCGAGGCGCTGCCCGCGTTGCGCGAGCTCGGCCTGTTCGACATCCTCGACGTCCGGGATGCGCGCCTGCGCGACTTGATCGACGCCCACTGACAGGGGGCGGCGCGCCTTGACGCGTCATCGAGGGATGGCAGACTCCGCGGCATCGCCTTTGCAGGAGCGTCGCCGTGAGCCCGTCCCCCGACACCTTCGATGCCATCGTCATCGGCGCCGGCCAAGCCGGCCCCGCGCTCGCGGAGCGCATGTCGCAGGCCGGCTGGCGCGTCGCCGTCATCGAGCGCTCGCGCGTCGGCGGCACCTGCGTCAACACCGGCTGCATCCCCACCAAGGCGCTGGTCGCCAGCGCCCGCGCCGCCTGGGTCGTGCGCGAGGCCGCACGCTGGGGCGTCCGCGTGCCGGAGCCCCTCGGCGTCGACCTGCCCGCCGTGATCGCGCGCAAGGACCGTATCTCCGGCCAGTCGCGGCAGAACGTCGAGAAGTGGCTGCGCGGCATGGACCGCGTCGAACTTGTCATGGGGCACGCGCGCTTCGTTGATCCTCACACCGTCGACGTCGACGGCCGCCTCCTGCGCGCCGAGCGCTTCTTCATCAACGTCGGCGGGCGCCCCGCGCAGCCGGGCGTCGAGGGCCTGGACGCGGTGCCCTGGCTGAGCAATGCCTCGATCATGAAGCTCGAGGAACTGCCGCGGCATCTCGTCGTGGTCGGCGGCAGCTACATTGGCCTGGAGTTCGCGCAGATGTTCCGGCGCTTCGGCGCCGAGGTGACCGTCGTGCAGCGCGGCCCGCGCCTGGTGCCGCGCGAGGACCCCGACGTCGCCGAGGCCTTGCGCGGCATCCTCGAGCGCGAAGGCCTGACGATCCGCACCGGCGCCGAGTGCGTGAAGCTGGCGCCGGCGGAGGAGGGCGTCTCGGTGAGCGTGAACTGCCAGACCGGCGAACCGGAGGTGCTCGGCAGCCATGTGCTGATCGCGACCGGCCGCCAGCCCAACACCGACGACCTCGGCCTGGACCGCGCGGGCGTGCGCGTGGATGCGCGCGGCAACATCGTCGTCGACGACAAGCTGCGCAGCAACGTGCCGCACATCTGGGCGCTCGGCGACTGCAACGGCCGTGGCGCGTTCACGCACACCTCGTGGAACGACTTCGAGGTGATGGCAGCCAACCTCTTTGACGGCGCGGATCGCGGCGTCGGCGACCGGGTCGTGACCTATGCGCTGTACACCGATCCGCCGCTGGCGCGCGTCGGCCTGGGCGAGCAGGAGGTGCGCGCGAGCGGCCGGCCCGCGCTGATCGGCACGCGTCCGATGACGCGGGTCGGCCGCGCGATCGAGAAGGGCGAGACCGAGGGCTTCATCAAGATCCTCGTCGACGCCGGATCGAAGGCGATCCTCGGCGCCACGGTGCTCGGCGTCGACGGCGACGAGGCGGTGCAGTCGCTGCTCGACGCCATCGCGTTGAGGCGGCCGTATGACGAGGTCCTTGCCGGCGGCGTGCGCATCCATCCGACGGTCAGCGAACTGCTGCCGACGGTGCTGCAGTCGCTCAAGCCGTTGCCGGACTGATGGGACCGAGCGCACAAGGATCCGGGCGGAGCCCGTAGGTATGGGGCTTGCCGTGCGGGGGCATCCCGCGCGAAGCGGTTCGAGAGGTCCGCATGAACAGCCCCGCCCCACGACGACCCGGATCGTCGCCCCCGCTTGCCGCCGTCGGGGCGGCGCCTGCCGCGCGATCCCCGTTGCATGTCGTCGAGATCGTCGGCGCGGTGCCGCCCGACGAGCGTCCGGAGGCGACCTCCGATGACGACCCGTCTGCGCTCGATCGCCTCGGCGCGACGCGCCTGGTGGAGCGCATGGTCGAGCGCTTGTCCATGTCGGACGGCGTCCGCTTCACTGTCGTCTGTCCCGCCGACGGCCCGTTCGCCGAGCGCATCCGCGCGCTGGGCGCGGAGGTCCTCGTCGTGGCCATGCCCGACGATCCGCCCTGGCATGCGATCCAGGTGCTCGTCGGCCTCATCCGCAACAAGCAGGTGGCGGTGCTGCATGCGCACCTGCCCAACGCGCACCGTCTCGCCGGACTGGCCGGCGGCCTCACGCGCACGCCGGTCCTCGCCACGGTCCAGGGCGTGCAGATGGACATGCCGGACCTGGAAGTGCATCGCCTGATCGCGAGCCAGCTCAGCGTCGTCACCGAGGCGAGCTATTTCCACGCGCTGGGGCTGGGCCTGTCGCCGGACCGGATCAGCCTGGATCCCTTCGACGCGCAGGCTGACGATGGGACGTCCGACGACAACTTCGAAGCCATCGGCCAGCGGCTGCGCGCGCTGGCGACACCGGTGGAGTCTCGCGGCGCGGCACAGGCGCGCGCCTTGGTCCAGCCGCTGGCCCAGGAGACGAGCTCGCCGGGGGCCAGCGTCGCGATCCGCGCCGTGCTCGATGAACTCCAGCCTTCGCCGTCTCAACCCGTGATGCGCGAGGGGTGATTGCACGCCCTGTGGGCATCGGGATTGCCACTCTTTCCTTGCAAGGGCGGTACACAGGTTCGTGACGCGATGCGAACTCCGCGGCCGCCCCCGGCAAGACCTCAATCCACTGCTTCCAGGAGATCCATCATGAACTCTCGTTCCAAGATCACCACCGTGGCGATGGCGATTGCGCTGGCTTCCGGTGTCGGCTTCCTCCACGCGCAAAGCGGCGGCCAGGGCGGCAGCTCAGGCTCGGTGGGCGCGCGCGACCAGACCCAGGATCCGCTGTCCAACAACAACGACCAGAACAAGACGCCGCCCGCAACGCCGGCGGCCAATCCGAGCACGGGCCAGCCCGCGACGACCAACGACTGGCGGAACACCCAGCCGGCCACGAGCAGCCAGAACAACGGCAACAACGTGACCACCGAACAGCGCCAGGACCCCAACGTCCGCACGCAGACGGATCCCATGCCGATGAGCGCTCCGGCCGCCGGCAGTTCCTCCACGGACACGTCGACGATGAGCAACGACAGCACCGACAGCACGCTGCCGGCTCGCGCCGACCGCAACTGATCCCGCTGTCATCACCGAGGAAGGCGGCCCATGCGGCCGCCTTTTTCATGGGCGGCGCTCAGCGGGTCCTGCGCGCGAGCCAGACGCCGATCGCGACCAGCGCCATGCCGGCCATCGCCAGGCCGGTGAGCGTTTCGCCGAACAGCGCCCAGGCGATCAAGGCGGTCGTCGGCGGCGTGAGGTAGAAAAGGCTGGCCACGTTGACCGCGCTGCCGCGCCGGATCAGGAGGTTCAGCAGGCTGACGGCCCCGAGCGACAGCACGAGCACCAGCCAGGCCAGCGCGAACACGAACTGGCCGGTCCAGCGCACCTGCATCGTCTCGGTCATCGCGGCGATCGCGACGGTGACGAGCAGGCTGGGCACGAACTGGATGATCGACCCGGTGCGCAGGTCGAAGGAGGGACAGAACTTCTTCTGGTAAAGCGTGCCGGCGGTGATGCCGATCAGCGCGACGACCGCGGGGACCAGCATCGTCAGCAAGGCGTCGCCGGGGACCGCCGCGATCTTCTGCGCGACGACGAGGCCCACGCCGAGGAATCCCAGGGCCAGGCCCAGCCACTGCAGGGGCGCGATGCGCTCGCCGAGGAAGGCGCGCGCGCCCAGCGCGGTGACGAGCGGCTGCAGGCCGACGACCAGCGCCGTGATGCCTGCGGGCAGGCCATGGCCGATCGCGGTGAACACGCCGCCCAGGTAGACGCCGTGCACCAGCAGTCCCGTCACGGCGATGTGCCCGCAGGCCGCCATCGAGCGCGGCCACGGCGCGCGCAGCACCAGCACCACCGGCAGCATCAAGGCGATGACCGCGGCGTAGCGCCAGAAAAGGAAGGTCAGCGGCTCGGCGTCCGGCAGGCCGAACTTGGCGCCGATGAAGCCGGTGCTCCAGACGGCGACGAACAGGAGCGGGAGCAGGTCGCCCAGCGCCGGCGTTGCGGCGGCGGTCGACGACGGCGAGGCGGGCGGCGTGCTCATGGGCCCCGATGCTAACGAGGCCCTGTCGAGCACCGGGCGACTAGCGCGCCATGACCCCGGCGGCGTTGGGCGACACCAGCGCCGTCGTGGGCGAGGGCGGCACCGGCTGGGTGTCGGGCCGCGCGGCGGGATCCGTCGCGGTCATTGCTTCAGGCGCATCCCAGCCGCCGCCGAAGGCGCGGAACGCGGAGACCGCCGCGCGCGCGTGGTTCGCGTCCAGTTGCGCGAGCTGGTCGCGTGCCGCCAGCAGCAACCGGTCCTCCTGCAGCACCTCGATCAGGCTGGCGGCGCCGCCCTTGTAGGCGTCCTCCGCCGCGTCGCGCGCGACCTGGTGCGCGCGAACTTCCTGCGTCAGGTCGCCGCGCTGCTGCTCCAGCTCGGACAAGGTGACGATCGCGTTCTCGACGTCCTCCGTCGCGCGCAGCATGCGTTGGCGGACCTGCGCGAGCGCCTCGGCCCGCGCCCCCTTTGCCTGTGCGACCTCGGCGTCCACGCGGCCGAAGTCGAACAGCCGCCAGTGCAGGCCGAGCAAGGCCTGAGGCTGGAAGGCCTGCGAGCTGAACAGGCCGCCGTGCAGGCTCGAGGCGCCGAGCACGCCGCCCAGCGTCAGGCGCGGGTAGTACTCCGCCGTCGCCACGCCGATGCGGGCCTGGCTGGCGTCTAGCTGGCGCTCGGCGGCGATGACGTCGGGGCGGCGGCGCATCAAGGTGGCCGGCGTGAGGTCGCCGGGCAGCGACGGGACACGATAGGTCGAGGGCCGCGACGACCACGACGAGGCGGTCGACGGGGAGGCCGACGAAGAAGTTGACGAAGAGGTCGAGGAGGCCGACGGCCTGGCCAGCAGCTTCGCTGCATAGGTGCCGGCCTGCTCGCCCATCAGGATGTCCAGGCGATGCTGCTGCTGCGCGAGCTCCGTCCGCAACGGCGGCAGCGTGCCGCGCGCCGCCAGCTGCAATGCCTGGGCCTCGGCGACCTCGCGCTGCGCGGCCAGTCCGCCCTTGAAGCGGTCCTGGATCAACTGCAGCAACTGCGACTGCGTGCGCAGATGCGCCTCGGCCACCTCGATCCGGGCCTGCGCGCCGCGCACGCGGAAGTAGGCATCCGCGGCCTCGGCGGCGACGGTGACGCGAGCTCCCAGCCGCGCCGCCTCGGCGGCCTGCCATTCGGCGACGGCCGCGGCCTCGCCCTGGCGCAGTCCGCCGGCAAGGTCCGCTTCCCAGCTCGCGCCGATGCCCAGCGTTTGCAGCGTCTGGTTGCGGTCGTAGCCGGGGAAGCCGTGCGCGAGCGATCCCTCCGGACTCTTCAGCGACTGGCGCTGGCTCAGCAGCTGTCCCTGCACCGCGCCTTGCGGCAGTCGTGCCGCGCCGGCGCCCTGTGCTGCCGCGCGCGCCTGGTCGACGCGCGCGATCGCGATCGCCAGGTCCAGGTTCTGGTCCAGCGCCCGCTGCACGATGGCCGTCAGCGCTGGATCGTCGAAGTCGCGCCACCAGGTGCCGAGCGTCGCCGGCGCGGTGCCGTCCTGATGCTGGGCGATCAAGGACTGGCCGGCGAATTGCGCGTCGAGCGCGCGGGGTGGCTCGCCCGGACCGGGCAGGTGCGCACAGGCGGCGAGGAACGCCGCCAGCGCGAGCGGCGCGAGGCGGGTCAGCGGACGGAAGGGGCGAAGGGGAGCGGCATGCGAGCGTGTCATGGCGGAACTCCGTGGGTATCGAGGGATTCGAGGAAATCGGGAAGAGGGGGACAGGCGAGGATGGTCGTGACCGGGCATCGCGGCGGCTCAATGCGCATCGGCGGACGGCGCGGCTGGCGGCGCGATCTTCTTGAGCAGCGGCACGAACACCAGCGCGCCGACGAAGCAGACCATCACGATCAGGAAGGCATCGGAGAAGGTCATCGTCAGCGCCTCGCGATAGGTGAGCGACCACAGCTGGCGCAGTGCCGCGTTGGCGGCGTCGCCCGGCGGCATCGAGGCGGACAGCGACGAGCTCACCGACGCCAGCATCTGCGTCATCGCCTCGTTGCCGCTGTGCAGGTGCTCGGCCAGGCGCTGGAAGTGCAGGTTGGTGCGGTCGTTGAGGATGGTCGCGCAGGCCGCGATGCCGATCGCGCCGCCCAGGTTGCGCATCAGGTTGAACAATCCCGAGGCCAGCTTGAGCCGGGCCGGCGGCAGCGCGCCGAGCGCCAGCGTCACCACCGGCGGCACGCAAAGCTGCTGGCCCATGCCGCGCAGTGCCTGCGGCAGCAGCAGCTGGTGCGCGCCCCAGTCGTGCGTGATCGGCGCGAACTCCCACATCGAGAGCGCGAACAGCGACAGCCCGGCGAAGAGGATCCAGCGCAGGTCGAAGCGGCTGGCGAGAAAGGCGTACAGCGGGATCGACATCACCTGGAACACGCCGGTCGAGAACACGGCCAGGCCGATGTCGAGCGCGCCGTAGCCGCGCACGCGGCCGAGGAACAGCGGCGTCAGGTAGATGGTGGCGAAGATGCCGATGCCGGTGATGAACGAGAACAGGCTGCCCAGCGCGAAGTTGCGGTCCTTGAGCGCGCGCAGGTCGACGATGGGATGGGCATGCGTCAGGCTGCGGGCGATGAAGGCGATGCCGGTGAGGCCGGCGACCCACGCGGTGGTCACGATGGTCGAGTCGCTGAACCAGTTCCAGCGCGGGCCTTCCTCCATCGTGTATTCGAGGCATCCGAGGAACACCGCGAGCAGCACCATGGACAGGTAGTCGGCGCCCTTGAGCAGCGAGAGGTTGGGCTTGTCGACGCGCACCATCATCGGCACGACGACGGTGACCAGCAGGCCGGGCAGCAGGTTGATGTAGAAGAGCCACTGCCAGGACAGCACGTCGGTGATCCAGCCGCCGACGACGGGACCGAGCGTCGGCGCCAGCGAGGCGATCGCGCCGATGGTCGAGGCGGCGATCACCCGCTGCTTGCCGCTGAAGTACATGAACGCGGTGGTGAAGACCATCGGGATCATGGAGCCGCCGAGGAAGCCCTGCAGCGCGCGGAAGGCGATCATGCTCTGGATGTTCCAGGCCAGCGCGCACAGCAGGCTGGTCAGCGTGAAGCCCAGCGCCGACGCGGCGAACAGCCAGCGCGTGGACATCACGCTGGCGAGCCAGCCCGAGAGCGGGATCACGATGATCTCGGCGATCAGGTAGGCGGTCTGGACCCAGGTGGTGTCGTCGGCGCCGGCGGACAGGCCGCCGCCGATGTCGCGCAGCGAGGCCGAGACGATCTGGATGTCGATCAGCGCGATGAACATGCCCACGCACATCGTGGCGAAGGCCAGCACCTTGTCGCGCGTGGTCAACTGCTCGAGCGGGATGACCTCGTTGGACCAGAAGGCCGGACGCCGGCGCGCTGGCGTGGTCGACGGCGGAGGCGATGCTGCTGGCGCTCGCGCCCCGGCGCCCGGCGTGGCGGGGATGGCGGCGCTCATTGCACGCTCGCGGTCTTGGTGGCGTCCCTGGTGCCGGCGCCCGCGTGGTTGGTGTCGACCTCGACGACGACGGACAGGCCGGGGCGCAGGCGGCCCAGGCGGTCATCGGCCGGATCGAGCTGGATGCGCACCGGCACCCGCTGGACGATCTTGGTGAAGTTGCCGGTGGCGTTCTCGGCGGGAAGCACGCTGAACTGCGAGCCGGTCGCCGGCGCCAGGCTGCCGAGCGTGCCGTGCAGCACGACGCCGGGCCAGGCGTCGGCGCGGATGCTGACCGGCTGGCCGGTGGTCATGCGCGCGAGCTGGTCTTCCTTGAAGTTGGCGTCGATCCACAGGCCCTGCGCCGGCACGACGGAGAGCAGCGGCGTGCCGACGCCGACGTAGGTGCCCAGGCGCGCCTTGCGGTTGCCGATGTAGCCGTCGCGCGGCGCGCGCAGCTCGGTGTAGCCGAGGTTGAGTTGCGCGATGTCGCGTTCCGCGCGGGCCTGGTCGAGCGCGGCCTGCGCCTGGCGTTTCTGCGTCGCGATCACGTCGAGCTGGCGTTCGGCGGCCAGCTGCTCGGCATGGGCGCGGGCGGAGCCCGCCTGCGCGGTCTTGAAGGCGGCCTCGGCGCGCTGGCTGCTTTCCACCGAGACGGCGGCGCGGCCGACCAGGTCCTTGTAGCGCGCGAAGTCGTCGCGGGCGCGCTGCTCCTCGGCCGAGGCGGCGTCGATGCCGGCGCGGGCCTTGGCGATCACCGCCTGCTGCAGCGCCGCGGAGGCGCCGAGGTTCGCGATCGCGGCTTCCTGGGCCTCGACGGCGCCGAGGGCGCGTTGCAACGCCGCCTGGTAGTCGCGGCTGTCGATGCGGGCCAGCAGGTCGCCGGCGTGGACGAACTGGTTGTCGCTCACCGGCAGCTCGGTGATGTAGCCGGTGACCTTGGCGCCGATGACCGTGACGTCGCCGCCGACGTAGGCGTCGTCGGTCTCCTCATGGAAGCGGCCGACCGTCCACCAGTGCGCGCCGTACGCACCGACGCCGAGCACGACGGCGGTCAGCACCGCCCATTTCAGCGAGGCGCGGCCGAGCGAGCGGCGCGGCGGCGTGGCGACGGAGGCGCTGGCGGGAGGGACGGGAGGGGAAGCGGTGGTTGCCGCCGGAACGGCGGGCGTGGACGAGGCGGTCATGGAAGTGCTCCAACATCGAGGACCCGCCGGGTGGCGAGCGATGGGGCGGACTATAGGAATGTCACTTTCATAATGGAAGTCACTTGGCGGGGAATGCACTGTTGCAGATTCGTCAACTAACTTTCATGATGAAAGTCAGTGAGAATCGCGGGGCCGCTGTCGCGCCGACCAGGCGTGACGGTCGACCAGTTGCAAGGAGATCCCCGATGCGCCGCACGAGCTTCGAAGACATGGCCTGCCCGTTGGCGCGGGCGACCGACGTCCTGGGCGACAGCTGGAGCATGCTGATCCTGCGGGAGGTGTTCTACGGCCATCACCGCTTCGACGAGTTCGTGACCGAGCTCGGCATCGCGTCGAACACGCTGACGCGCCGCCTGGCGGAACTGGTGGAGCGGGGACTGCTGGAGAAGCGGCTCTACAGCGACAAGCCGCCGCGCCACGACTACGTGCTGACGGACAAGGGCCGCGACCTGCGACCGGTGATGCTGGCGCTGCTGAACTGGGGCAACAAGCACGCGGTGTTGAAGAATCGGCCGGTGCGTCTGATCGACACCGAGACCGGCGAGCCGGTCGAGCTCAAGCTCATCGATGCCCGCACCGGCAAGGCGATCGGTCCGCAGCACAAGGTGGAGCGGCGGTCCGGGGCGGCGCGCAAGGTGGAGCTGTTCGCCTTCGACGGCGTGTCGCCGGAGGCGGGCGCGGCGGGTTAGCCGAGGCGACCATCAGCGCTGGACCAGCGCGAGCTTCACGCCCAGTCCCACGAACGCCGCCGCGAAGCCGCGGCGCATCCAGCGCAGCACCGGCGGGCGAGTGAGCACGCGCTCGCGCATCGCGGCGGCGAAGACGCCGTAGACCGCGAACACCGCGAAGGTCATCGCCATGAAGACCAGGGAGAGCTCGAGCATCAACGGCGTCGGGTGCGGTTCGTCGCGTGCGATGAACTGCGGCAGGAAGGCCAGGAAGAAGATCGACAGCTTCGGATTGAGCAGGTTCACGAGGGCTGCGTGGGTCGTGATCTCGCGGGCGGAGCGGGGTGGGCTGCCGGCATCGACGGCGAGCGGGCCGCGTTCCTTCAAGGACATCCAGGCCATGTAGAGCAGGTAGACGACGCCGACGTACTTCACGGTGTCGAAGGCGACGGCGCTGGCGTGCATCAGCGCGGCCAGGCCGGTGATCGCGGCCAGCATGTGCGGGACGATGCCGAGCGTGCAGCCGAAGGCGGCGTGGAGCGAGGCGCGCGCGCCGCCCGAGAGGCCGGCGGCGAGCGTCACCAGCGCGCCGGTGCCGGGCGAGGCGACGACGATCAGCGAGGTGATCAGGAACTCGGGATTCGAGAGCGAGGAGAAGGGCACGACGGACCTCGGTGCGGTGAAGACGGAGAGGTCATCGTCGGCGCGCCCTGGCGGCGGGTCTTGGACGAAATTGCAGGGTCGTGCCGCGGAGTGCCCGGCGGGGTTCGGTGGCGCGATGGGGCGCTCAGCGAAGCGCCGCCGCGTAGGCGCCCGGCGCGATGCCGAAACAGCGGACGAAGTGGCGGGTCAGGTGACTCTGGTCGAAGAAGCCGCTGGCGGCGGCCGCGTCCGCGATCGGTGTGCCGAGACCGATCAAGCGCCGCGCGAGCTGGAGGCGCCGCTGGACGAGGTAGGCGTGCGGCGGCAGGCCGGTGGCGCGCGTGAATCCGCGCAGGAACTGGAAGCGGCTCAGTCCGGCCTCTCGCGCCAATTCCGCGAGGCTGACCGGCGCGGCAAGGTCGTCGTCGAGACGCGAGCGGGCCTGCGCGATGCCGGCGGGGATCGCGGGCGTGGCGCTCGCGCGGGGATGGAGGAGCGACTGCAGCAGCTCGAGCAGCGCGCTGTCGGCGTGGAGCGTGTAGCCGGCGCCGACGGGCGTGGCGGCCATCGCTCGGAAGAGCGCCTCGAAGCGGCCGGCGACGAGCTCGTCGTGCATCGTCGGCAGGTGGAACTCGACGTCGCCGGGTGGCCGGCCGTCGGCGATGTCGGCGAAGAGCTCGCCGACGAGCGCGGGATCGAGATAGAGCATCCGCCACGCGCGGCCGTGATCGCCGAGGGGCATGCCGTCGTGGACCTCGCCCGGGTTGACCGTGATGACGTCGCCGGCCGCGGATTCCACCTGGCCTCGACCGCTGGCGGTCTTCTGCGCGCCGCGATCGATGCGGCCGATGCCGAACTCATCGTGGATGTGGCGCGGGAAGGCCTTGGCGCTGTCGGCGAGGACGATGTCGACGCCGGGGAGCGGGCAGGGGAGTCGGCGAAAGGCGGGCATGGTGGCGGCGCGGAGATGTCGCGACTCTAGCAATCCTGGCCCGCGAGGGCCTCGCGCGACTGCTTCAGGGTGGGGCGTCGGGCAGGGCGAGACCGTCGCAGCTCGTTTCCTGGATGGCGCAGATCCGGTCGATCCAGGCGCGGAATCGGCCCGGCGGCAACCCCGACCGCGCGGCGGTGTCGACCTTGAGGGCGCTGCGGCTTGATGCGGGGATGCGCTGGTCGGCGAATTCCACCTGGGCCCACTTGCCCTTGCAATCGACGAGCCGGCCGGCGGCGACGAGGACGTCGTTGTCGAGGGTCTCGTCGTCGCCGACGCGCAGGACCGCGGGCGCCCGTGGATCCGGTCGCGCGCGACCGACGTCGGCCTGGGACTTCACGACGAGCCGGGTACCGCTGACCCAGCCCTCGCCGCTGAACATCGGGCGGGCGGGGCGCTCGGTCAGCGTGTCGTTGTCCTGGGCGTTGCGGATCAGGAACCAGCCGTTGCGGGCGCCGATGACCTCGACTTCGACGCGGACGCGGACGTGGATGGGGAATTCCATCGACGGGTCAATGAAGGTCGGCGGGAGCTTGCCGAGGATCCTGGCGGCGGGGAGGGGCGCGGCGCGGACGTTGAGTCCGGCGGGATCGGCCTCGTCGACGAAGGCGCCGAAGTCGCAGGTGTTCACCGGATTCGTCTCGATGCCGACGGAAGCGCTGTTCGCGAGGGTGGCGAAGCAGGTCGCGGCGAGGAGCAGGGCGGCGCTGCGCAGGCGGAGGTCATGGGCCATGGTGGCGGGAACTCTAGCAAGGCCGGGCCACGCATAATCGCGCCGCCTCAACACCCGCGACGGGACGCCACGTTCATGCCGACATCGCTTCGTATCGCCAACATCGTGCAGCTCGTGCTCTTCGGGCTGATGCTCATCGCCAATGAGATGCTGACGATGTCGCAGGCGGGCGCGTTCTCCGGCGTGCTGGGATTGCTCCCGCCCGGGCTGGCGCTGATCGCCGGCCGCGCGGATTCGCGACGGGCGGCCAGTTGGGCGGCGTTGGTCGTGAACACGCTGTGGGCGCTGGTGCTGGGATTCGTCACCGCGATGGTGGCGATGAACTCGCCGATCAAGCTGGCGGCGGTGGCAGTCTTTGCCTTCGTGTTGCTGGCGCTGTGGAACGTGGCGGTCACGTGGCTGCGGCTGTTCCCGTCGGAAGACTCGGCCAAGCCGAGCGCCGCGATCTAAGCGAGCAGGTCGAGCGTCCGCTGATCGGGCTGGCCGCCATAGAAGCGGTCGAGCGCCTCGATGAAGACGGGCTCGTCGTCCGAGGCCTTCGCGAAGAGCGTCAGCGAGGAGCGGAACTTCATCGCGTCGACCACGCCGAGGATCTGGTCCGCGGTCTTGTTGCGGTGGGTGTTCATCAGCGCGACGCACTCGCGCAGGCGAGGACCGAGGATCTCGTGGTCGAGATAGGCGATCGCCTCGTCGAGCGATTCGATTCCGTAGAACTGCGCGGTGCTGCTCACGCCCAAGCCGCGGAGCTGTGGGAAGAAATACCACATCCAGTGGCTGAGCTTGCGGCCGCGTTTGAGTTCGGCGAGGACGTCGGCGACTTGGGGCGTTTGGGCCTTGAGGAAGCGGTCGAGGTCGAAGGACATGGTGGTTGTGGCGATAGGCAACGTTGGGAATCTAGTCCACACACGCCCACAAACGAAAAAACCGCCTCCCGGCGGTTTTCACTTGAATGAGGTTGACGAGCCTTACCCTCGGCACTGGTCACAACGGTTAGGGCTGCTTGGTTCCCCATCTGACCCGGTTGGCCGCGCTTCCATGCGAGGAGGCCCGTCAGCGGTCATTCTAACCGAGCTTTCGAGGGGCCCAGAGGAGCGGACCACCTTCGCGCCTCCGGGAACGCCCTCCGAAGCACCGGCGTGCGAACAGCGCCGCTTCGGCCGCGACTCAGCCTCAGCCTGTGGTTAAATCCCTCCCGGACCTCGTGGGCGTCAGCCCGCCGGTGCCATCGCCGATTTACCAACTACTTGCGGGCGATCAACAAATGCGGCTAAAGCGTTGCGGCTCCGATTGCCCCCGGGCCGGCAAACGCCGGTGACCTCTGTGGGCTCTCGGAGTTTTTTCATGTCCGCTCGTCTGGCTCAGTTCGATTCGCTGCTGAACCGCCGCCGTGCCGCCGCCTCGCCCGCCCAGCCTCGCCGCACCCTGCGCGACCCCTGGGGCGAACCGGTCGCCGAGTTCTCCCGCTTCCCGTCCGACCTCGAGCTGCTGAAGGCCGCCTTCCGCCTGCAGGCCGACGACTGGATCGGCGCGCTCGCCGACGACGGCCAGTCCCATCGCCTGAATGCCGCCTGGCGCCTCGCGCTGCTGCGCGCCGATCGTCATGGCCGCGCCCGCGTCTCGCGCGAGATCGGCCCCCAGTGGCTCTGCGCGCCGCATGTCGCGCGTCCGGGCGAACGTCCGGCGGCGCTTCGGCGCGAACTGCACGCGGCCGCCGTCCGCCAACTCTGGCAGGCGGGTTGGAAGCTGTCCTGATCGATTGGAGCCGTGATCGGAGCGGCTTGAAGCTCCAGCCCGCGTCGGCTCAGTCGGCCCGCCGCTCCGCGAGCCACGCCTCGGTGGCATACGGGAAGGTGATCGTCGGCTCGCGCAGCTCCTCGTAGCGCTCCTTCATGGCGCGCAGCCGCGCCTCGACGGCGTCCTGCTCCGACTTCGGCAAGGACGCGATGAAGCTCACCGACAGGTTGCGGTCGATCACGACCTCGTCGAAGCTGCCCACGTGGCTGTGCGGGAGCACCGTCTTGCGGAGCGGCCCGAACAGCGATTGCCCCTCGAAGGGCTGTTTCCACGTCCCCTTGTAGTAGCGGGGCGCATCCCCCTCGTAGGGGGTGATGATCCGGGTGATCTCCGCCACCCAGTCGCGCGTCTCGTCCCGCACGTTCCAGATCAGGCCCAGCCGCCCGTCGGGCCGCAGCACGCGGTGCATCTCGCGCAGCGCCTGCCCGTTGGCGAACCAGTGGAAGGCCTGCGCGCAGACGATCACGTCGGCCGCGCCATCGGCAAGCGGGATCGCCTCCGCCGTGCCCGCGAGGGCCGTCACGCCGGGCAGGCTTTCCGACAGCCGCGCGCGCATCGCGTCCACCGGCTCGATCGCCGTCACCGTCGCGCCGGTGCGCGCGAGCAGCTTGGTGAACTTGCCGGTGCCCGCGCCGAGGTCGACGACCCGCGCGCCCGTCTGGACGCCCAGCGATTCGCCCAGCCAGCCGGCAAGGGCTTCGGGGTACTCGGGGCGGCCGCGCTGGTAGTGGCTGGACGCGCTGGTGTAGCCGCGCTGGGCGGCATCGTGGATCGGGGTGTTCGAGGAAGCCATCGGACCATCCTACGCCCGGCGACGAACGCAGGCGTCAAGCCCGCGTTGCCGGCGCGATCGCGCTTCTGCACGTCGATCCAGCGCCTCGACGGCCCCTGGCCGATGCACCGTTCCCGGCGCTCAGAGCCCGAGCAAGACCTGGCGCGTCACCGACACCGCCATCACATACGCGAGCGCGACCAGCGCCAGCACGTAGCCCACGACGCGGAACTCGCCGCGCCCCATCGCCCAGTGCCCGATCGCGAAGTACAGCCCGAGCGCGATGAACTTCGCCGTCATCCACGGTTCGTAGCGCGGGTCGTGGTGCAGCGCGCCCCACAGGCTGATGCCCGACACGACGATCAGCACATGGCTGCTGAACACGATCGTGCGCAGCCGCTCGTCCATCACCCATTGCGCGCCGAACTGATGCGCCAGCCCGCGGACCAGGAACAGCACGACGCTGCACCACGCCAGCAGCGCATGCATCTTGACCATCGGGACGTAGAACCAGTCCATGTCCGGGAGCTTCGTCACCCGGCCGGGCGGTGTCAATCCGGCGAACGCGGGGCAGGGGCGTCGCCCATCGCGAGCGCACCTCCCTCGAAGGAGGGCCCTCCTTTCATCCCCCATCGCTCACCAGTTTGAGTCATGGCAGATCGCGCCGAGATTTCGAGAATGGGCGCATTGCATCGACGTGGGGTCGGTGAGACGAAAGGTGTCGGAAATGTTGTTGGATCGAGTGGAGCGCAATGACAACCGGAACTTGGCTGAATCAGGTGTGGAGCCTGAACCGCCGCATCCCCGCTGGGTGAGGGTCGATAGCAGGTCTCAAGCGTCGTACAAGTTCTACCCCTGCTTCAATCCGAACTCTCCGCACGAGTGGCCGTATGACCTGGACGCGTTGCGCGGCACGGAAGACTGGGACGATGTGATCTCTTGGTTCCTGGCGCGGCATGAGACTGTCACCGCCGAGGACGTCGCGCGCTTCGTGCGGGAAATCGTTCAATGCGCGCAGGGGCGCGACATCAGCGTCAAGGTTCGCAACGACACCGAATTCCGCGGCCTCAGCCTCTGGTTCTCAATGTGGGGGTTCGAGGACACGGTGTGCGGCAGGGAGTCCCACGAGATCCGGGCCATGGACAAGATCTGGTTCTCGGTCCCCGAACTGCGACGCCTGATGGGCGAGATCGGCGTCGATATCGGCCACGGCGCCTTTGACGATAGCCATCCTCCGAAGGACGGGCTGAGCAAGCCGCCCCGGACGCCGACCGTTTGAGTGCCGCCAGGTCGCGCTGAATCTTCTGGACCGGACGGCAGGATGACGCGGGTCGGTCGATGTGAGAAACGAGGATGAAGGAACTGACGATGCTGAATCAGGTTGAAAGTCTCAAGAGCGGAGTGCTCGCTGCCTCCGGAACGGATACGAAATGGCCTCATCACCGCTGGGTACGCGTCGACAGCAAATCCCAGCCGCCCTACAAGTTCCATCCCTGCTTCAATCCGTGCGTGCCGAATGAGTGGCCGTATGACCTGGAGGCACAGTTCGGCACGGAGGACTGGGACGATGTGATTGCCTGGTTCCTGACGAGGCACCCTGAGGTATCGGGCGACGATGTTCTGCGCTTCGCTGAGGAACTGGTGAAGTGCTCGCGAGGCCGCCAACTCAGCGTGGAGGTCAGCAGGGACCCTGAATACGCCACCCTCAGCCTGTGGTTCAAGCTTTGGGGCTTCAACGAGAACGAATCGGGGTTGGATTCGCCGGAGGTCAAGGCCATGGAGCGCGTCTGGTTTGCGGTCCCTTCGCTCTGCCACCTGATCAGCGCCGTCGGCCTGGATGTCGGTTATGGGACGTTCGAGAACCGCCGACTCGCAAGGGGGCAATGAGCATGCACGTCTTCAATCCAGACGATTTCAGGGCGGTCGTGGCTCATCTGGCGGCGGAGGACGGCGAGGCCTTTCTCCGCACGGCGTCATCTCGTGCGTACTACTGGGTCTTCCTGGTGGCGCGCAATCTTGCGCGGATCCGTGATACCAGCCCAGACGTGCATCTGCTGACGCAGCGCCACTACGGCGACCTTGGTGAGACTCAGATTGCCAAAGGCCTCGAATATCTACGGCGTCGCCGTAACGCAGCCGACTACCTGACCGAGCGACATTTCTCGCGCACCGAAGCCGACGCAGTCTCTCGCCGATCGAGGCAAGTCCGAGATGCGTTGAAGGTGGTTGCAGGGCGGAAGGCGTACAAGGAGATCGCCAACACCTGTTGAGGGGGTCGCGCTTGCCTCTTCAAAACAACAAAGGGCGCCTCGGCGCCCTTCATTCCTTCAGACCTGACCCCGCTCAGCGCAGCTGCAGATCATCATCCCCGAAGCGGATGTTCAGCGGCTCGATCAGCAGCTGCTTGTCGCCGTCCTCGACGCGGCCGGCGTCCCAGGCCTCGATGCCGCAGGCCTTGGCGATCTCCACCACCTTCGCCGCCTGGTCCGCCTTCACGAAGATCGCGAAACCGGCGCCCATGTTCAGCGTCGAATAGGCCTCGCGGTCATCCTGCTGCGCATGCTCCTGCATGAACTTCAGCACCGGCGTCACCGGCGGCACCGTGTGGATGCGGTAGGTGAACTTGCCCGGGTGGCGCAGCAGCTTGCGCCAGCCGTGGCCGGTGATGTTGGCGCAGTAGTGCGGCGTGATGCCCGCCTTGTACAGCGCCTCGGTCACCGGCGAGTACAGCGTCGTCGGCGCCAGCAGCGCGTCGCCGTAGGTCAGGCCCGGCTGCACCTCGGTCAGGTAGCCCTGGGGCAGGCGCTCGGTCAGCTTGCGCGCCAGGCTCAGGCCGTTGGCGTGGATGCCCGACGAGGCCAGCAGCACGATCGCATCGCCCGCGCCCAGCTTGTCGCCCACCGACAGCCGTTCCTTCGGATTGATCAGGCCGGTGCAGGACGCCGCCAGGTCGATCCGGCCGCTCTCCACGATGCCCGCCAGCGCCGGCGTCTCGCCGCCGCCCCAGGCCACCTGGCAGACATCGCAGGCCTTCTTCCAGCCCGCCACCAGCGCCTGCGCGCGCTGCGCGTCGCCGAACCAGTCCGAACCGCCCGCGGCCCAGTAGGCCTGCACCACCAGCGGCGTCGCGCCGACCGTGATCAGGTCGTTCACCGCCATCGCGATCGTGTCCTGCGCGATGCCGTCGTAGTAGCTCCTGCCCGTCAGCGTCGCCATCTCGTCCGCCACCAGGGTCTTGGTGCCCAGGCATTCGACGATGGACGCCAGGTAGAACGGTCCCACGTCCACGACGTACGCCGATTCGCCGCGCGACGCCTGCACCTCGGTGAAGCCGTGGGCGCTCATGTGGACGGCCGTCGCGGCCGCCGCGCGCTGGGCGCTGATCTTCAGCGGGTCGATCAGGTCGTAGTTGACGCCGGCCTGTTCGTAGCTCAGCGTGCCGGAGGAGGGATCGTGCGGGGTGCTCATGGCGGCGGATTATCCTTCAGCGCCACGGGCCTCTCCTGACAAACCCGGACGCGACCCGCCGGCGCGGCGCCCAGACCGGGGAGGCCGCCCCCGTAGAATGCCCCGCCATGAGTTACCAGGTCCTCGCACGCAAGTACCGCTCCCGCACGTTCGAGGAGCTGATGGGTCAGGAACACGTCGTGCAGGCCCTGGCCAACGCGCTGACGCAGCAGCGCCTGCACCACGCCTACCTGTTCACCGGCACGCGGGGCGTGGGCAAGACCTCGGTCTCGCGCATCCTGGCGAAGTCGCTGAACTGCATCGGCCCGGACGGCAACGGCGGCATCACCGCCCAGCCCTGCAACGTCTGCGACGCCTGCCGCGACATCGATGCCGGCCGCTTCGTCGACTACGTCGAGCTGGACGCCGCCTCCAACCGCGGCGTCGAGGAAATCTCCCAGTTGCTGGACCAGGCCGTCTACAAGCCGGTCGTCGGGCGCTTCAAGGTCTACATGATCGACGAAGTGCACATGCTCTCGAACACCGCCTTCAACGCGATGCTGAAGACGCTGGAGGAGCCGCCCGAGTACCTGAAGTTCGTCCTCGCGACCACCGACCCGCAGAAGGTGCCGGTGACCGTGCTGTCGCGCTGCCTGCAGTTCAACCTGCGTCCGATGGCGCCGCAGACGGTGCTGGAGCACCTGACGCGGGTGCTCACGAATGAAAACGTCCCCAACGAGGCCGGCGCGCTGCGCCTGCTGGCGCGCGCGGCGCGCGGCTCGATGCGCGACGCGCTGTCGCTGACCGACCAGGCGATCGCCTTCGGCTCCGGCGAGCTCAAGGAAGCCGGCGTGCGCCAGATGCTGGGCAGCGTCGATCGCGGCCACGTGCTGGGCATCCTGAACGCGCTGATCGCGGGCGACGGCGCCGCGCTGGTCGGCGCGTCGGACCGGCTGCGCGACATGGGGCTGTCCGCCGGCGGCACGCTGGAGGACCTGGCGGTCGCGCTGCAGCACCTGGCGGTCGCGCAGGCCGCGCCGGGCGCGCTCGACGCGGGCGATCCCGACCTGGCCGAGCTGCTGCCGCTGGCGAGCCAGTTGCCCGCCGATGAAATCCAGCTGATGTACAGCATGGCGCTGCACGGGCGCCAGGAGCTGCCGCTGGCGCCGGACGAATACGCCGGGCTGACGATGGTGCTGCTCCGCATGATGGCCTTCCGCCCGAACGGGCAGGGCGCGCGCCAGCCGTCGGCCACGGAAGGCACGGCTCGACCCGCTCCGGCGCCGGCCGCGGGCGCCGCGCCGGCGGCCCGTCCGCAAGCCGCGCCGCAGCCCGCGCCGCAAGCCGCGGCACCGGTGGTGGCCGCGCCCGTTCCGGCGCCTGCACCCGCCGTGCCGCGTGTCGCCGAAGCGGCGGCGCCTGAACCCGAACCTGAGCCTGCGGAAGCGCCCGTAGCGGCGCCGGTGGTCGCAGCGCCCGCGGCGGCGCCGGCCGAGGCGTCGCCCGTGGTCGCCGAGTCCGCGCCTGAACCGGAGCCCACACCCGAGCCGACCCCGCCGCCTGCACAGGTGCCCGCGCCCCGTGCCCCCGCGCCTTCCGGCCCGCTGCGCGCCGCTCAGGCCGGTGCGCCGGCCACGCGCTTCAGCGAGCGCCTGCGCCCGCGCGCCGCGCCGTTGCCCGCGGCGAAGGCCGATGCCGACGGCGACGAACCCGAAGACCTGTCCCCGCCGCACGACGACGACGGCCCGCCACCCTGGATGGACGTGCCGCCGCCGTCGGACGAGGAAGCCTCGGTCGGCATGTCGATGTCCGACCTGGACGACCCCACGTCCTCCGGCGCAGAGCTTGGCGGCGGTGCTGGCGCAGGTGGCGGCAATGGCGGCGGCATCTACGTCTCGACCGCCATCGAGGAAGTCGAACTGGTCTCCACGCCGACGGGCGAGCGCTGGTACGCGATCGCGCCGCAACTGGGCCTGAACGCGCTGGCGCGTGAGCTGTCGCTGCAGGCCGAGTGCGTGGAAATCGACGAGCAGGCCGAGCCGCAACGCTGGCGCTTCCGCGTCGAGCGCGAATCGCTGCGCCAGCCCGGCCTGCAGGAGAAGCTGCAGGCGGCGCTGGCGGCCTTCGCGGGCAAGCCGGTGCGTGTCGAGATCGAAGCGGGCCGTGCCTCCGACTCGCCGGCGCTGCGCGACACGATGGCCACGCGTGCGCGCCAGCGCGAGGCCGAGGCCATCATCCTGGAAGATCCGGAAGTTCAGCAGCTGCTCGCGCAGTTCAAGACGGCGCGGATCCTGCCGGGCTCGATCAAGCCGCGCTGAACGCCGGACCGGACGCCAGACCGGACACCGATCGGAACCCCGATCAGGCGCCGCTGCGGCGACGGACCCCGGCGATGCGGCCGGCGGCCAGCGGGCGGCGTGGACGTGGGCGACAATCCTGCCCATCGCATCGACCTCCGGGTCACCTCCGGATCGGTCCTCCGCCGATCCATTGAATCTCTGAACAAGGAATCACGATCATGATGAAGGGTCAACTCGCGGGCCTGATGAAGCAGGCCCAGGCGATGCAGGACAACCTGAAGAAGGCGCAGGACGAGCTGGGCAACATCGAGGTCGAGGGCCAGTCCGGCGCCGGCCTGGTCAAGGTCACGATGACCTGCAAGCACGACGTCAAGCGCGTCGCCATCGATCCCAGCCTGCTGGCCGATGACAAGGACATGCTGGAGGACCTCGTCGCCGCCGCGTTCAACGACGCCGTGCGCCGCGCCGAGCAGGTCAGCGCCGAGAAGATGGGCAAGCTGACCGCCGGCATGCCGCTGCCCCCGGGCATGAAGTTCCCGTTCTGATCGGATCCCGGTGACCGCGCTCGAGCAACTGATCGAGGCCTTGCGGCGCCTGCCCGGCGTGGGGCAGAAGTCGGCCCAGCGCATGGCGTACCACCTGCTGCAGCACGACCGCGGCGGCGCCGACGCGCTGGCCCGCGCGCTGCAGGCCGCGGCGGCCAACGTCCGCCACTGCGAGCGTTGCCACACCTTCAGCGAAGCGCCGCTGTGTCCGATCTGCTCGGACCGGCAGCGCGACGCGCGGCTGCTGTGCGTCGTCGAGTCGCCGGCCGACCAGGCCGCGATGGAGCGCACCGCGTCCTACTTCGGCTACTACTTCGTGCTGCAGGGCCGCATCAGTCCGCTGGACGGCGTGTCGACGCGAGAGATCGGCGTCGACCAGCTGCTGGAGCGCGCCGCGGACGGGCAGGTGGAGGAGGTGATCCTCGCCACCAGTTTCACCGCCGAGGGCGAGGCGACGGCGCATGTGCTGGCCGAGGCGCTGCGCGCCCGCGGCCTGCGCAGCACGCGCCTGGCGCGCGGGGTGCCGGTGGGCAGCGAGCTGGAGTACGTCGACCTCGGCACCATCGCGCACGCGCTGGTGGATCGGCGTTCGACCTGAACGGCCGTCCTCCGGACCGGTCCGCAATCCTCGACGACGCGCGGGAGCACCCATGACCATCGCCAACTACTGCCTGATCGTCACCTGTTTGATGCCGCTGCTGTGCGCGTGGATCGCGAAGTCGCGGGGCATGGGGAAGCGGCGACGCGAGGGCGGATTCGACAACCATGACCCGCGCGGCTGGCTGGGTCGCCAGACCGGCTGGCAGGCGCGCGCGAATGCGGCGCAGCAGAACAGCTTCGAGGCGCTGCCGCTGTTCATCGCGGGTGTGCTGGCGGCGCAGCAGATGCAGCATGCGCAGGCGCGCATCGACTTGCTGGCGATCGGGTTCGTCGTCACGCGCGCCGTCTACGTCGCGCTCTACATCGCCGATCAGCCGACCCTGCGCAGCCTCGCCTGGGCTGTCGGGACGGCGCTGTCGATCGCGCTCTTCTTCGCCTGAAGACCTTCGGCACTTCCACGGCTGCTGGCCCTCACCCCCACCCTCTCCCGCAAGCGGGAGAGGGAGCAAGAGGAGCTGGCGCTGCGGGTGGATCCGGTCGGACATCCCCTCCCGCTTGCGGGAGAGGGAGCGAGAGGAGCTGGCGTTGCGGGTGGATCCGGTCGGACTCCCTCTCCCGCTTGCGGGAGAGGGCAGGGGTGAGGGCCGGCGCTCAGCGCAGGGCGGTCTTCGTGGCCACCGTGCGGGCCCCCTTGCCGTCGCTGGCGGCGACCTTGGCGCTGCGGGTCTTCGCGCCGCCCTTGGCCGGCTTGTTCGCCGCGCTGGATGCGACCTTGGTGACCTTGCCCGACTTCGTGGACCTGGCCGTCGACTTCGCGGCCATCGAGGACGGTTCCGCCGCCGCCAGCGTCTGGCCTTCACGCACATAGGCGACGACCTGCTGACCGGGCTTGAACGTGGCCTTGGTGCTCACGCGGTTCCACTGCGCCAGCTGCGTCGTGCCCAGGCGGTAGCGCCGCGCCATGCTCGCCACCGTGTCGCCCTTGTTGGCCTTGAGCGTGACCCGGCGCATCGGCGGCACGTCCGGCGCGAAGCCGATGCTGGCGTTGTCCGCCAGGTGCTCGGACACGTCCTGGTCGCGCGAGGCCGTCCGCGGCACCAGCAGCGTCGAGCCCTTGGTCACCAGCATCCGCGCCGGGATGCGGTTGATCTCGCGCAGGCCGGTCTCGCTCATGCCGACCTGCTTGGCTGCGTCGGCGGGTTTCATCGTCTTCGGCACGACCCATGCGGTCCACGACGCGAGCGGCCCGCGATGCTTCTCCAGGTTGGCGACGAAGGTGCTGGCGTTGTCGTAGGGCAGCAGCAGCTGGCCGCTGCTGGCCGCCAGGATCACCGGCTTGTTCATCGACGGGTTGAACTGGCGGAAGGTCTCCTCGTCCAGTTCGGCCAGTTGCGCCGCGCGCGCCACGTCCATGTCGCGGTCGATGTTGACCGACAGGAAGTAGGGATGGTTCGCCACCGCCGGCAGCTCCAGGCCGTAGGCCTCGGGGCGCATCACGATGTTCTTCACCGCCTGCAGCTTGGGCAGGTAGTAGCGTGTCTCGTCGGGCATGCGCAGGCTGTCGTAGTCGATCGGCAGGCCGGCCTTCTGGTTGCGCGCGACCGCCTTGCTCACGTTGCCCTGGCCCCAGTTGTAGGCCGCCAGCGCCAGCTGCCAGTCGCCGTCGAACAGCTTGTTCAGGCGCTGCAGGTAGTCCAGCGCCGCCTTGGTCGAGGCCAGCACGTCGCGGCGGTCGTCGCGGAAGATGTTCTGCTTCAGGTCGAAGTCCCGGCCCGTGGCCGGCATGAACTGCCACATGCCGACGGCCTTCGCGCTGGACTGCGCATCGTTGCGGAACGCGCTCTCGACGAAGGGCAGCAGCGCCAGCTCCATCGGCATGCCGCGCTTCTGCACTTCCTCGACCACGTGATAGAGGTAGAGGCTGCCGCGGCCGGTCATGCGGGCGACGTAGTCGGGCCGGCTGCTGTACCAGTCCTCGGCCTTGCGGACCAGGTCGTTGTCGAGCTCGGGCATGGCCATGCCGGCGCGCATCCGCGCCCACAGGTCCACGTGCGTCTTCGGCGCGTCCAGGTCCACCTTCTCGCCGGGGTTGAGGTTGTCCTCGAGCAGCACGTCGAGCTTCTCTTCCGGCGCCGTGGCCGCGCGGGCCACTGGCGTCGCGGGCGAGGGCACCGCCGAGGCGGCCGCCTCCACCGCCTGCACCGTCTGCTGGGCGACGGCCTGCGCTTCCTGGTTGTCGGCCTGGGGCGCGGTCCGGGTCGCGCAGGCGGCCAGCACCAGCGGCAGCAGCGCGGCGATCAGTGTCAGCGCGGGACGTTTCGTTGCAGGGTGGATGGACGCGGCGGGCGCGGCTTGCGCGGCACGGGAAGAACGGGACGACGGGCGGGAAGGAGTCGGGAGTCGGTGCATCGGAGGCTCAGCGGAATTCGTTCTTCCATTGACGCAGACCGGCCAGGACCGAGACCGGTTGCGACGTCACGTTCGGATCGCGGCGCTGCGCGGCCTCGCGGACCTCGGCGTGCCCGCAGCGCAGGAAGGGGTTGATCTGGAGCTCCACGGCGATGGTGGAGGGCAGGGTGGGTAGCGACTGCTCGCGCCGGGCCAGACACCAGGCCTCGTGGCGCGCGACCGCCTCGTTCTGGGGCTCGACTGTGCGAGCAAATCGCAGATTCGACAAGGTGTACTCGTGCGCACAGCACACCCGGGTATCCCCGGGGAGCGCCGCCAGCTTGGACAGCGACGCGAGCATCTGCGCGGGCGTGCCCTCGAAGAGCCGGCCGCAGCCGGCGGAGAACAGCGTGTCGCCGCAGAACAGGAGGGGCGCGCCGCCGTCGGTCGGTTGCTTCAGCACGAAAGCGATGTGACCGGCGGTGTGGCCGGGGACGTCGAGCACGTCCACGACCTGGCCGAGCAGCTCGAAGCGGTCGCCCTCGCGCAGCGGCACGACGGGCACCGGCATCGTTTCGGAGGCGGGTCCCCAGACCCGCGAAGGATCCGGCAGCAGCGGCAGCAGATCGCGAACGCCGCCGACATGATCGCCATGGTGATGCGTCACTAGAATGCCCTGCAGGTCCAGACCGAGCGAGCGCAGCGCCTCCTTCACCGGCGCGGCGTCGCCCGGGTCGACCACGAACGCCGACCGGCCGTCATGCAGCAGCCAGAGATAGTTGTCTGTGAAGGCGGGAACGGCGACCAGGTTCATGCAGCAAGGGGATCAGGTCCCAGCGATGAAGACGACGGGCCAGGACGACGACAGCGACGAGAAGCCGCCGATTGTAGAGGCGCATGTCCGGCCGGACGCCGCCGCGGCGGAGTTCGGGCAGTGGCTGCGCACGCCTGCCGGCCGCTACCTGCTCGCGTGGGAACAGCGCTTCATCGATGCCGCGGTGATCGACTGGTTCGGCTATCACGCGCTGCAGCTCGGCTTCCCGCAGCTGCACGGGCTCCGGACCAACCGCATGACCAACCGCTGGCTGGCGCTGAACCACCGTGCCTTCGAGGACGGCCTGGCTGGTCCGCCGCAGCGCTCGCCGGGCGCGCATCCGCTGGAGTACCAGCCCGAGCCGCATTCCGAGTTCCCGCCGGGGCTGGATGGCGCGGGCCGCGCGGCGGTCTATTGCGAGTTCGACGCGCTGCCCTTCGAGTCCAACAGCCTGGACCTGGTGCTGCTGCCGCACACGCTGGAACAGGCCGCCGATCCGCACCGCTGCCTGCGCGAGGTCGAGCGGGTGCTGCGGCCCGAGGGCCGGGTCGTGATCCTGGGGTTGAACCCGGCCAGCCTGTGGGCGGTGAGGCAGAATCTGGCCCGCGTCAACGGCCGGATGCTGGGCCGCCCGCCGCGGCTCTACCTGCCGGAAGAGCGCGAGTACCTCGGCTACTGGCGGCTGCGCGACTGGCTGAGGCTGTTGTCCTTCGAGGTCGAGCGCGCCGAGTTCGGCTGCTACCGGCCGCCGCTGCTCAGCGATGCCTGGCTGGCGCGCTGGCAGTGGATCGAGAAGCCGGGCGGCAAGTGGTGGACGGTGCTGGGCGCGTTGTACGGCGTCATCGCGGTCAAGCGCGTGCACGGCATGCGGCTGATCGGCCTGGCGCGCGGCAAGAAGCGCGTGGCCAAGACGGCGCCGGCGGTCGCGGCGGTGCATCACCGTCACCGGCATCGCGAGGATGTCGAGGTGGAGTGAGCGCGGCGCGTCCTGCTCCGGCCTCGACCTTGCCTCGACATTGCCTCGACCTTGCCGCGCCTGACCTGGCCTCGCTGTCGCCCTGACCCTGCTTAGCCCCTTCCTGAATCCTTCCGACTCCTTCATGACCGATACCTCTGCTTCTCCCGCTCCCGCAGCCGCGCCCAAGATCGCCAAGCCGTCCGTGGTCATCTACACCGACGGCGCGTGCAAGGGCAATCCCGGGCCGGGCGGCTGGGGGGCGTGGCTCAAGAGCGGCGACCACGAGAAGGAGCTGTTCGGCGGCGAGCGCAACACGACGAACAACCGCATGGAGCTGACGGCGGTGATAGAGGCGCTGACCTCGCTCAAGCGCAGCTGCAACATCGTGATCTACACGGACAGCGAGTACGTGCGCAAGGGCATGACCGAGTGGATCTCGGGCTGGCAGCGCCGGGGCTGGAAGACGGCGGACGGCAAGCCGGTGAAGAACGCCGAGCTGTGGCAGCGCCTGGACGCGCTGCGTAAGCTGCACACGGTCGACTGGCGCTGGGTCAAGGGCCACGCCGGCGACCCGGGCAACGAACGCGCGGATGCGCTGGCGAACAAGGGCGTGACGGTGGCGAAGTAAGCGGCCTGCTCGCTCAAGGCTAGCGGGCGGCGGAAGGAACATCCTTTGCGATCTCTCGCGGCGTCCGCCCGAGCAGCCGCTTCAGCGAGTGGCTCATGTGCGCCTGGTCGCTGAAGCCGAGCTCGGCGGCGACCTGCGAGGCGCTCCGGCCCTGGCGCAACAGCGCCGCGGCCTGCTGGGCCCGCGCGATCTGCTGGAAGGTCTTGAGGCCGAGGCCGGCGACCTCGGCGAAATGCCGCTGGATGCTGCGTTCGTCGAGGCGTTGGCGCGCCCCCTGCAGCGCGCGTTGCACCACCGGATCGCGCTCGAGCACGCCCTGGCGCGCCAGCGCCGCCACGAGTTGTTCGGCGTTGTCGAAGCGCGGGAGTTCGAAGCGTTCGTCGCCGAGCCGGAACCGCCCGTCCCGCTCCAGCGGGCACACCACGCCCTGGCCGACCATCACCCGTCCCGGCAAGCGCGGCACATAGACCTCGGGCCTGAACGCGATCGACAGGATCTCGTCGCCCGCGTGGTTGTCGACGAGCACCGGCGCGGTGATCTGGCCGGTCTGGATGACCGTCACCGGACCGTCGCCGCGGCGCACGAACAGCAGGTCCCAGGAACCGTCGGGGAGGGCCGTCTCGCGGCTGTCCGCGAGATGGCGCACGCGGCGGATCTTCGCCACCAGGGGCGAGTCCGCCGCACGTTCCTCCTCAGCGATCGGTCCTTCCATCCAGGTCCCTCGGGGAAGCGGTCGCCCGCAGCGCGCCGAAGAAGCGGCGCAGGTCGTCGACGACGAGGCCCGGGTCCGTCTCATTGGCGAAATGGCTGCCGCGCGGCATCTCGGTCCACTGTAGCAGCCGGGTGAACGAGCGCTCCGCGAACTTGCGGACCGAGCGGAAGTCGTCCGGGAACACGGCCACCGCCGTCGGCGTGTGGACCTGCAACTCGCGGTAGCCGGCGCCGGTCGCGGCGTTGGCGAAGTACATCTCGGCCGCCTGGCCGCCGGTGCCGGTGAACCAGTACAGCGACGCATGGGTCAGGAAGCGGTCGCGGTCGACCTCGGCGACCCGTTCGCCTTCGAAGCCGAAGAAGAGCTCGGCGTTCCAGGCCAGCAGCGCGGCCGGCGAGTCCACGAGACCGAAGGCGAGGGTGCCCGGGCGCTTGGACTGGATATCGACGTAGCCGGCGTGCTTCTGGAAGTAGGCCAGGCGTTCGAAACCCGCGAGCTCGAACGGCGACAGGCCCGCCATCTCGCCCGGGGCGCCGCTCGGGAACGCGAAGATCTGCTGGAGGTGGATGCCGCCGAGCCCCTCCGGCGCCAGCACGCCGAGTTCGCGGGTCACCAGGGCGCCGCCGTCGCCGCCCTGTGCGCCGTAGTGCGCGTAGCCCAGCCGCTTCATCAAGGTGTCCCAGGCTGCCGCGATGCGCGCCGCGTCCCAGCCCGCGGCCGCGAGCGGCGACGACAGGCCCATGCCGGGCACCGACGGGATGACGAGGTCGAAGGCCGGCGCGTCCTCGAGGCCGTGGCCGCGTGGATCCGTCAGCGGGCCGATCAGGTCCAGGTACTCGGCCGGGGAGCTCGGCCAGCCATGCGTCAGGATCAGCGGGAAGGCATCCGCCTCGGGCGACTTCACGTGGATGAAGTGGATGGTCTGGCCGTCGATCTCGGTGATGAACTGGGGCAGCGCGTTCAGCCGGGCTTCCTGCGCGCGCCAGTCGAAGCCGTCGCGCCAGTACCCGGCGAGTTCGCGTACCAGCGACACGGACTGACCATGGCTGAAATCGTCGACGACCGGCGTCGGCCAGCGGGTCGCGGCCAGCCGTGCGCGCAGGTCGTCGATCCGGGACTGGGGAATGTCGAGGCGGAAGGAGCGGATGGCGTCGTTCATGGCGGTTCCTGGACGGGTTGGGAATGGCTTCACTGTCCGGCAACGCCGCCCGCGGGTCTTGTAGAAAACCGACGCGACCGGCAGGACGGCCTGTCCGGTGATCACCGGCGGCGGCTCCACTACACTTCTCCGCCTTCGTTCCCGACCCTCGTCAGACTGTCTCCACCATGGACAACCATTCGCTGATCGACTGGCATTCGATGTTCATGGGCGTGGCCCTGCTGGCCAGCGCCCGCTCCAAGGACAGCCGCAAGCGCAACGGCGCCTGCATCGCCAGCGCGGACTACAAGATCGTCGGGGTGGGCTACAACGGCCTGCCGCGCGGCTGCGACGACAACGACCCGGCCTACTGGTCGGACGACGACGCCGATCCGGCCAACTCGCGGCACAGCTACATCGTGCACGCCGAGGTCAACGCCATCCTCAACTGCGTCGTGCTGCCGCTGACCGGCAGCACCATCTACACGACGCAGTACCCCTGCCCGCGCTGCGTGCAGTCCATCATCCAGGTCGGCATCCAGCGGGTCGTCTACCTGGAGAAGAAGGATCACCAGATCGGGCTGAACACCGCCTCGGCCAAGATGCTGACCGACGCCGGCATCGACGTGCTGGCGCTGAGCGAGCTGGACGTGCCGTCGGCGGCGTGGTGCACGGAGCTGTCCGGTTTCATTGCCCGGCCGCGGACCTGAGCGCGGACCACGGCGGTCGTCGGGTGGCGATCGGTCGAACAGGGCGGGAAATGCGGCGCTTTTCCCGCTCAAGTTTTTTCCGGCGCGATCCATGATCCCTCCCACGCCGACATGAATCGTTCCGAGGCCGCCATGCACACCACCATCCCGCCGCACCTGATGCCCGAAACCGCCCAGGCTCCCTGGGGACTGGTGCCGGATCTCGGCCTGACGGTGGCGGGCACGGCCGACATGGACGAGCTGCTCGACCTGCAGGACCTGATGGCCGTGCACGGCCTGACCCTGCAGCCGACGCGCATGCTTTACGACCGCCTCTACGCGCTGGAGCGCCTGTCCGCGGCGCACGCCCGCGGCGATGCCCGGCTGCAGGCGTTGGCGCAGGACCTGTTCGACGCCTACCAGCGTCGCGGCGAGTGGATCGGCCTGGTGCACTGAGCCGGCGTCCGACGCTCTCCAACTCTTGATCCGATTCGAAGGCGCCCGCGAGGCGCCTTTGTCGCTTTTGTCGTTTTCGACGCCGTGGGATTGGCGGTGTCTCTAAGATGGTCCGACCACTTCAGGAGGACCGCATGAACACACCGCGCTCTCCCCGGGATTTCCCACCCGGCCTGTACGGCGGGCTGGAGCATGACGACGAGGATCACCGCGTCGGCGAGACCGGCCAGAAGGGACCGGAGGGTGACGGCGACATCGACCGCGCCCACCACGAGCAGCAGGACCGCGCCGAGCGCGGCAAGCGTCCGCCCATCCCCGGGCGTTGAACGCCGGGCGGTGAGCGGCGAGGAACTCCCGCCTCCGCCCGCATCCTTCCGTTCGAGCCTGTCGACATCCGACGCCTGCGACGGCGCCGGTGACGGCGTCTGCATCGTCGTGCGCAGACCGGCGGCTGGTCGGTGACCGCGAGGTCGCCGCGGTCGCCGCTGGTTACGCCTGCGCACGCTTGTCCGTCTTGGCGTCTTCATGGCGCGAAGGCAGAATCCGGCGTCGCAAAAAAGCCAACAAGTCGATCGATCTCGGGAGGAAAAGACGATGCCATTCGTCGGACTGGGAGTTCATTTCCTGCTGGCGCTGTTCTGCGCCGTGCATGTCGTGCGCAACGGGGGGCAGCTGTACTGGCTGATCATCCTGTTCTCGTTCCCGCTGCTGGGCAGCGTCGTTTATCTGCTGGTGTTCGTGGTGCCGCACTCGCGGGTCGAGCGCAGCGCCAAGCGCGCGATGCGGGCGGCCGGCCGGGCGATGGATCCGGGCCGGGAGTTGCGCGAGGCGCGCGTGGCCTTCGACGAGACGCCGACGGCGCACAACCAGATGCGGCTGGCCTCGGCCTTGCTGGACGCCGGCGAGGCGGCGCAGGCCGCCGAACAGTTCCAGGCCTGCCTGCGCGGGCCGTTCGCGAAGGACCTGGAGATCCGGCTGGGCGCGGCGCGGGCCTTCCTCGCGGCGGGGCAGGCGGTGCAGGCGCTGGAGCATCTGGCGTCGATCCGCGCCGAGAAGGCCGACTTCCGGGCCGAGGCCGTGTCGCTGCTGACCGCGCGTTCGCTGGCGGCGCTGGACCGGCCGGTGGAGGCGCGCGGCGAATTCGAATCCGCGTCGGAGCGCTTCGGCAGCGTCGAGGCCTGGGCGGAGTACGCGATCTGGGCGCTGGGCCGCGGCGACGAGGCGACCGCGCAGCCGCTGCTGGCGAAGATCGACAAGGTCAGCGCGAAGTGGAATGCGCTGACCAAGCAGCTCAACGAGCCGGTGATGCGCCGGCTGCGGGCGGCGCGCAAGGCCTGACCCCGTGAGAGTGGCAACTCACGCGCTGACGAACACCCGCTCCCGCATCCACTTCGTCGCCACCCATTTCTCGCCGCGCATGACCGCGCTGCTGGCGTGCAGGGACGCGTGGTCCAGTTCGCCGTGTGAGTTGGCGTACTCGAAGTAGACGGCATTCCCTCGCTGCGGCGACACCGCCCAGCCGGCCGCCGGGAAAATCGTTTCCCCGCCCTCGGGCACATCGTTCAGGTAGGTGACGAGCGTGCTCACCCGCTGCCCGCTGCGCGCGATCGACGCCTGGTTCGCCGGGTTCGACGGCACCAGGAAGTCGTAGTGCGGCGCGCTGCCGGCGCCTTCGGGGTAGTGCAGGATCTGCAGCCCTTCGCCGTGCGAGACGGGCAGGTTCATGATCTCCGCGATGCGCCGGTCCAGGCGCGCGATCAGCGGCGTCTCGGCCGGGCGGAAGAACATGCCGAGGCTGCTGCGCAGGCCGCTGACGACGTCGAGCCCGGTGAGCGGATCCACGAGCGTCGACGGCCGTAGGCGGCCTCGTGCCAGCGCGATCAGTTCCTCGCATTCATCGGGGCTGAATACGCCGTTGAGCACCGCCAGCATCGGCCGCTCCGCGCGCGCAGCGACGCGCACGACGCGGTCGTCCGTCGCGATCGAGGTCCCGGGGCGAAAGCGCGGCGTCTCGTAGCGGTAGGGCGGGACGGGGGCGGCCGAGAGTTCCACCTGATCCACCGGCATCGGCCGCTCGCCACGGCGTGCGCGCACGAACGCCTCGACGATCGCCTGTGCCGCTTCGGCAGCAATGGCGCGCTCCCGCAATGCACCGCTCAGTTCATCGGGAGACACGCCGCTGTCGAGGTGCCGGCGGACCCAGTCTCCCAATGCGGGAGGGAATCGGACCACGGTCGTCATGATGTCGCGCGCCTCAGAGCAGATCCACGGCAACCCAACCGGTCTCCGTCTTGCGGAGGGTCTCCTGCAGTTGCGCACTGCCCGCGCCTCGGATGACCTGCGCGACGACGGGGAAGACCTTCTGCAGCTCGGCATCGCCGGTCCACGGCGCGGCCTTCACCTGGTAGGTGTAGCTCACGACCGCGTGCCGGTCCTTGCCTTCGCCGCCCAGCTCCCAGTGCACCACCTTGTCGAGGCTGAGCTTGGCCGCGCAGAAGTCGCCACGCATCTCCTTGCCGCCATCGGGCCGGGGCTGCTCGCGTGTCACGTAGAACTGCCTGCCCGTCTCGGTGAGCGCATAGCGGCGCACCTTCATGTGGTGCGACACCTGGTGGTCGTCCTTCACGTCGACCTCGGCCACGGTCGAACTCGCCAGACCGAGCCGTTCCAGCACCGGCAACTGCAGCGCGTTCCGCGCGCCGGCGTCGATCTCGCGCTGGGTCAGGTCGATCGGCCACTCGCTCTTGGCCAGGCACAGGTCGCCACGCTTGGCGAGGTAGTCCGTCATCCCTGGAACGAAGTGATCGGCGGTCGGCTCGGCCGGGGCCGCGGGGCCGGCCGGCTCCGTCGGACGCGAGCAGGCCGCGAGCACGGACAGCGCGAGCGCCGCAGTCGTGAGACCGGCCGCACGCGCCAGGCGACGAGGCAGGCGATGAGGAGCGGAAACGGAGGTCATGCGGAAGACGGACATGGGGAGATCGGAATGGCGCATCACGACGTGCAGGCCCCCGCAGCCGGCGCCTTCGCCGGCTGCGTGTCCTTGTCGTTGAGCGTGTTGAGGAAGCAGAGCAGGTCGGCGATGTCCTGTTCCGACATCGGCGGCTTGCCGTGCGCCGCGCGGCCGTCCAGCGGCATCTGCGTGTCGATGTTGCCGACGAACGGCGCGGGCAGGTCGTCGAACTTGCGGACCGTGCCGCCCACGTACTGCGTGGTGATCAGGCCGTAGGTCGGGAAGTCGGGATCCGGTCTCTCCTTGGCCTTGCCGCCGTCGGTCGGATACCAGAGCTCGGGCATCGTGTCGCGCGTGTTGTAGAACCGGATCGTCTGCTCCAGCGAGTGGAAGATCCCGTTGTGGAAGAAGCTGCGCCGCGTCGCGACGTTGCGCAGCGTCGGCGACTTGAACATGCCGCAGAAGGTGTTGCCCTTGACCGGCGCGTGGTCCGTGCGCAGCGGGCCGCACAGGCCGATGTCGGCATAGCTCGCATCGGCGTTGGCCGGGATGGCCGCATTGCGCGGCACGCCGATCGCCTCGTAGGAGAAGTCCGTGAAGATCGCCGTGCTGCCGTTCAGCCCGGCGCCCTGGTAGTGGCACGACGCGCAGTTGCCGCCGTTCGGATCGGCGAAGACCTTCAGCCCACGCGCCTCGGCCGCGGTCAGCACGCCGCCGATCTTGTTGCCGATGTAGAGGTCGAACTTGCTCGAGTAAGGATGGAAGCTCACGTCCTCCAGCTGGAAGGCCTGCAGCGCCTTGCCGGCGGCGGCAAAGGCCTGGTCCGTGTCGTCGAAGACCGTCGCGCCGAAGGCCTGGCGGAAGAGGTCCGCGTAGGCGCCGGCCTGCAGCTTCTTCACGACGTCGGCGCGGCTCGCGTTGGCCATCTCGTTGGGATCGAGCAGCGGGATGCCGGCCTGCTCGGCCAGCGTCGCCGCGCGGCCGTCCCAGGCGAAGCCGCCGCCCGGGCCCGGCACGCTGACGCCGTCGGGGTTGTCGAGCAGGTCCGCATAGGGCGGCGTCGCGTCCTTGTAGCGCAGCGAAGGCACGGCGCGCGTGCCGGCGGTCTTGAGCTCCGGGCCGCCGAGCTGCACCGACAGGTCGTTGGGCGGGCCGTAGGCGTTCTTCGGATCGTGGCAGGTCGCGCAGGCCATGCGGCCGGAACCCGACAGCGTCGTGTCGAAGAACATCTTCTGGCCGACCTGCGCGATGGGGCTCAGCGAGGTGACCGGGTTCAGCGCGGTGCCGGCGGAGGAGGCCCCCCCCGCGCCGGCCGCGGCGTCGGGCCCCGACGGGCCGCAGGCGGCCAGCAGCAGGCCGAATCCGACGCACACGCCGGCGCGGAGGGCGGCGATCACTTCTTCAGCGCCCAGACGTTGGTCTGCACCGCGTCCGCGCCGATCTGCGCGGCCGTGTTCACGTCCGCCGACTGCTTCTGCGTGTAGTTGGCCGGGGCCTTCCACGCATGGTTGATGGCGCGCACCGAGTCGAAGTGGGTGTCGGCGCTGCCGGCGTACTCGGGCAGGTTGAGGATGTTGGCCGCGATGAACTTCTCGGTGTACTTCGAGCGGTTCATGTACGACGCATCCACCGCCGGGTCGGCCAGCTGGAACATGTCCTGCAGCGTGCGCACGAACGAGAAGTGGCTGTAGGCGTCGCCGTCGGACACGCCCTTGGGCGCGTCGGCCTGGTTGGTGAGGATGCCGAAGATGCTCTCGCCGTGGCCGCGGTTGCCCTTGGTGTAGTTGTTGATGCTGCTGTCCACGGTCACCGCGCCGGTCTTGGCGTCGACCGTCACCGGCTTGGAGACGGCGCTGTTGGACACGTTCCAGCCGCAGCAGGAGTTGAAGCCCGAGGTGGCGCTGCCTTCGTCGAACATCAGCACGATGGCGACGCGCTTGGCCGGGTTCTTCCACAGTGCCGAGGCCTGGATCTTCTTCACCAGCGCGTCGACGTAGTTGTCGCCGCGCGTGATGATGTTGGCCGCCGAGGTCTGCGCCACGTTGTTGGACACGCTGCCGCAGTCGCTGGCCGTGGCGGTGCCGCCGCCGGCAAGCTTGCCGATGACGCTGATGCCGTGCATGTCGTCGCACTGGTCGGGCACCAGGAAGTTCAGCGTGCCCACCTTGCCGCTGGCCAGGTCGGTGCCGAGCTGGTCGATGTCGTAGTTGGCCGGCACGGCGTAGGCGGTGCTGTTCTTGAGGTTGGCGTCCCACTGGCCGCCGCCCATGGTGCGGTTGCTGTACTTGAACTCCGGCGCGCTGCGGACGTTCTGGTAGGCCATGCCCGGATGGTGCTTGGTCTTGTACAGGCCGGCGGGCATCGGCAGCGTCAGGGCGGCGTTGCCGACGGCGGCGGTGTTGTTGTTGAGCGTGCCGGGCGCGTAGACGTTGTCGGCGGCGGTGACGGCGGCGTCGGCCACGGAGTCGGTGCGGAAGTCCTGGCCCGGGTTCATCGACTCGCTGTAGGTGCGCCAGGTCATGCCGGCGGCCGTGATCGCGTTGAACAGGTTGGGCTTGCCGACGATGTTGTGGTTGACCGCGGCAGTCTGCGTGCAGCTCGCGGCGAACGGTGAGCTCGCCAGGCCCGGCTGGGTCTTGTCGGGCAGCGGCAGGTCCTGCACCGCGTTGGCGCCGGTGGCGTCGCAGTTCCACTGGCTGTCGTCGGTGATGCCGAAGTCGTCCGCGCCGCCGAGGGCCGTGTAGTTCGGCTCGGACGGGTTGCCGGTGGCGTAGTAGCTGGTCAGCTGGTTGCCGGCGGCGAGCAGCGCGTTGATCTTGGGCGCCCAGGGCGAGCCCTTGATCGACAGCGTGGCCTTGTTCTCCAGCATCACGATGAAGATGTGGTCGTAGCGCGGCACGCCTTCGAGCGCGAACGCGGCCTGCTGCGATTGCGCGAAGGTGATCTTCGTGCGCGCGTCGGTGCCGGTGGGCGCGGTGGCCGCGGTCACGTTGGCGGCGCCGGCCAGGCGCGGGTCGCCACCCGGGGTCGCGAGCGCGTCGGGGTACAGGTCGCCGCGGTCGAGCTTGGTGATCGCGTAGGTGAAGCGGTTGTCCAGGGCCTTGGATTCGGCCAGCATCGCGGCCTGCTCGGCGCCGGTGACGGTGTTGACGTCGGCCAGCACGTTGGCGAGCGACACGCCGAGCCGGGTGGCGACGGTCTGCTTCTCGGCGGCGTAGCTGCTGCCGTTGGCCTCGACGAGGCGCTGCACTTCCGACGACAGCGGGCTGATGACGACGTTGCCGGCCTGCTCGATGACCTGGTCCAGCGAGGCGCGCAGCACGTCGCGGCTGGCGACCTTGGCGCCGGTGGCGGAGAGGGTGGCGTCGGTGCCGATGTCGGCGATCAGCGCGGCGTTGGCGGGCAGCGTCAGCGAGAAGTGGCCCTTGGTGTCGGTGATGACGGGGTTCTCGGTGGTGTCGCAGACGCCGTTGGCGTTGGTGTCGACGCAGACCTTGGCGCCGACGTAGTAGGCCGGGTCGATCTTGGGATCGGTGGCGCTGCCGGGGGTGAAGCTGGTGGCGGTGACGACGCCGTTGATCGTGACGCTGGGCGTCGCCGGCGAGTCGCCGTCGGAGCCGCAGGCCGCCAGGATGGCAGCGGCGATCAGGGTGAGCGAGGCGTTCAGCGCGGAGGTGTTGCTGGGTCGCATGGGACTTCCTGGAGTGGTGGCGATGGCTGTTCGGAGGCCCCGGGAAGAGGGGCTGTCCGAAACGCCGCGCACTCTAGAAATCACCCATGACGGATCCGTGTCACCCGGCGTCAAGGACTCGTGAGGGCCCTTGCGCCGCAAGGGCTGGCGCGTTTCGCAAAGTTTCGTGAAGCGGGGCGCAAGCCTGAAACGGGTTGCGCAGCGCACCGGCCTTGATGGGGTGGGAACGTGCTCGGACGTGAGTGACGGACAGCCGTCAGCCGAAACGCGTGCGACGCCTTTGGAAGGCCAGCACCGGTGCTCCATAGACGCCGGCGCTGAGGAGGGCGGGCGAATCGATCTTGATGACCGGGCCGGATCCCATCTTGGATTCCCAGTCGCCATCGAAGCTTTGCACGATGGAGTGCGTGGGATAAAGGGCATCGTCGCCGTGACTGAAAGCGACCGCCAAGGTGCTCTTGAGGTCTTCGCTGATCTGGCTGCTTCTGTCCCTCAGCAACTCGCGTGCCTGTGTGCCAGTGATCCCATAGACGAGGACCTTCTCGTTTCTCTTGTCGCGACGCGTGAGTTCCTGCTGGTCGGCGGCGTCGATCGGAATGAAGCCTCTGTCCTGGAACCATGCCGTGATGCGCTGCAGACATTCCGTTCGCGACAGGCCCGTCATCAGGCGCTCTGCTGGGGATTCGTATCCGCTCTCCATGCCGATCGCGTAGCAGTGGCAATTCAAGTCGGGAGATCCACGCGCCTTCTCTGTGAACGATCCAGGTGTCAGCCGGGGAAGCTCATGCGCGTATTGGTTCAGGTAGGACTGGAAGGACTCGGCCCCTTCGAAAAGGGCAAGGGCGTTCTGCGGCGGAGCGCGCTGGATGGTCGATGGAGGCACGACATGTCCCCGGTTGCGGATGTCGCCCTTCAGTTGTCGACTGACAAATGAAAGTTCGCCATCGACTCGGGGGGATGGTCCGCTGATGGAACGCCGCGCGCTTCGCAGCGCGAGGCGACGCGTGCCGGAAGATCTCTTGTGCGCGGGCTTGGGCGGAGAGGGGCTCAGCCCTTCACCCCACCCGCCGTCAGCCCCGACACGATCCACCGCTGCGCCAGCAGGAACACCGCCGTGATCGGCAGGCCCGAGAGCACCGCCGCGGCCGCGAAGTCGCCCCACAGGAAGCGCTGGTCGTGCAGGAAGTACTTCGAACCCACCGCCAGCGTGAGGTTGGATTCCTCGCGCAGCAGCACCGACGCGACCGGGTACTCGATGATGCAGCCGATGAAGGCCAGCACGAACACCACCATCAGGATGGGCACCGCCATCGGCAGCAGCACCAGCCGGAACGCCTGCCAGTGCGACGCGCCGTCGACCTTGGCGTTCTCCTCGATCTCCACCGGGATCGTCTCGAAGTAGCCCTTGATCGTCCAGATGTGCGTGGCCACGCCGCCCAGGTAGGCCACGATCACGCCGGCATGCGTCTCGATGCCCAGCCAGGGCACGAAGGTGCCGATGGTCTCGAAGATCGCATAGATCGCCACCAGCGCCAGCACCGCCGGGAACATCTGCAGCAGCAGCATGCTGTTCAGGATGCTCGCCTTGAACGGGAACTTCAGCCGCGCGAAGCCGTAGGCCGCCGTCGTCGAGATCGCCACGATCAGCACCGCCGAGATCGTCGCCACCTTGATCGAGTTCCACAGCCAGGTCAGCACCGGGAAGGGCGGCTGCACCAGCGAGCCGTCCGCCGCCTGGTACGGGATGCCCAGCGCCAACTGCCAGTGCTCCAGGCTGATCGTCGTCGGGATCAGGCTGCCCGTGGCGAAGTTGCCCGGCCGCAGCGAGATCGACACCACCGCCAGCAGCGGGAACAGCGTGACCGCCAGGAAGAGCCACAGCATCACATGCGCCGCGACGACGCGCCAGCGCGCCTGTTTGCCTCGAACGATGGCCATGGGAAGGTCCTCAGCGGTTGGCGTTGCGCATCAGGCGCAGATTGAGCAGCGACATTCCCGCGACCAGCACGAAGATCAGCGTCGAGATCGCGGCAGCGAGTCCGAAGTCCGTCCCCGAGTCGCGGAAGGCGATGCGATAGGTGTAGCTGACCAGGATGTCGGTCTGCCCCGCCGGGATCTTGGTGGAGAGGTAATCCGGCCGCCCATCGGTCAGCAGCGCGATCAGCACGAAGTTGTTGAAGTTGAACGCGAAGGCCGAGACCAGCAGCGGCGACAGCGGCTTGATGATCAGCGGCGCCGTGATCTTGAAGAAGTTGGTGAGCGGTCCCGCGCCCGCGAGCGCCGAGGCCTCGTACAGGTCGGACGGGATCGCCTTCAGCAGCCCCGTGCACAGGATCATCACGTACGGATAACCCAGCCACACGTTGACGATCAGCAGCATCGCGCGCGCCAGCGACGGGTCCGCGAACCACGCCGGCCGCACGCCGAAGAGCGCGTCCAGGATCGCGTTGATCTCGCCGAAGTTCTGGTTGAACAGGCCCTTGAACACGAGGATGGAGATGAAGCCCGGCACCGCGTAGGGCAGGAACAGCAGCGTGCGGTAGGTCGTGCGGTAGCGCAGGTCCTCCCAGTTCAGCAGCACCGCCAGCATCATCCCGATCGCCGTGGCGAAGACCACCGTCAGTAGCGAGAACACCACCGTCCAGCCGAAGATCGACAGGAAGGGGCCGCGGAACTCCGCGTCGAACAGCATGCGCCGGTAGTTCTGCGCGCCGACCATGACCTTGTAGCCGGGCGCGAGGTGCGTGCCCGCCGCCGCGCCCTGGCCTTCGTAGTAGCCGGTGCCCGCGTCGGGACGGAAGAGGGCGCCGTCGGCGACACGCTTCATCGCGCCGTCGGGCTGCTCCTCGAAGTGCGGACGGATCGGCCCGAACTCGCGCAGGCCCAGGTAATGCAGCGTGGACGCATCCCCCGCGCCGCCGGTCGCGGCCGTGCCGCCGGCCTGGCCCGGCAGTCGCAGGTGCAACTGCGCGAGGGCGCCGCGGCGCGCGACCAGTTCCTTCAGCGTCAGCGCCGTGCCCAGCGTCGCATCCGCCGGCCCGACGGCCTGCATCGCGACATCGAGCGGCTTGTCCGTCTGGCGCAGTGCCAGCGGCGGCGACACGAATAGCGGCGCGCCGCTCGCCGGATCCCGCAGCACGACGCGGAAGTCGTTGCCCGCGCCGTGCACGCTGTAGTCGCGCACCTCGTCGAGCACCGTGTCGTGCTGGTCGAGCAGGAACTCGCGCACCCGCTCCTGGCTCAGCAGGTGGGCCGAGGAATAGTTGGTGAAGCCGATCTGCGTCGTGAACGCGAGCGGGAAGGCGATGAACAGCAGCATCCCGGCGACACCGGGGAAGAGGTAGCGGTACGCGAATCCGGCCTTCGACAGGTAGACCGCGAAGCCCGCGCCGAACAGCAGCAGCACGCCGAGCGCCCAGCTCGTCAACCCGGCCGCGTACAGCATGAAGACGAGGTACAGCGCCGCCAGCGCGATCACGACGACGGTCGGCCAGTACAGCGCCCGGCCGAGGCGGTCGAGCGCGCCGGGCGGCTGGCGCGTGTACGGCTCGGCCAGGGGCGAGCCCGGCGCCGCGCCGGAAAGAGCGCCGGACAGGGCGCCCGTCATGGCGGGAAGCGCCGGGGAGGAGGCGGTCGTGGCGTTCATTGCTTCAGCAGCATCCGGCCCGACGCGCCGTCCAGCGCGTCCTTGGGGCTTTGCAGGCCGTTGGTGATCGCCTCCAGCGCCGCGTCCATCGCGGTCCAGAAGCGCCCCACCTCGGGGATGTTGGGGATGGCCTCGCCGGCACGGGCGTTCTCCATGCTGGCGCGGATCAGCGGATTCACCGACAGCTGCTGGTAGAAGGCCTTGTTGGCCGGCACGCCGATCGGCACGTCCGCGTCGAGCACCTTCAGCGACTCGGGGCGCATCAGGTGGCGCTCGATGAACTCGCGCGCCAGGTCCTTGTTCCTCGACGGTGCCGAGATCATGCAGCCCAGCACCCCGACGAAGGGCTTGGAGGGCTTGCCTGCCACCACCGCGGGGATGGGCGCCACGCCGATGTCGATGCCGGCCTTGCGCGCGTTCTCCCAGGCCCAGGGGCCGGAGATCATCATCGCGATCTCGCCGCGCGCGAAGCTCGATTCCATCTCGGAGTAGCGCGCGCCGCGCGGCATCACGCCGTCCTTGATCAGGCGCTCCAGCATCCGGCCCGCGGCCAGCGCGCCCTCGTTGTTGACCTGCACCTGGCGCGCGTCGAAGTCGCCCCGCGCGTCACGGCCGAAGATCACGCCCCCCGCGCCCGCGAACATCGGCCAGGTGAAGAAGCTCTTGTTGTAGTCCCACAGGATCGCGTGCTTGCCGCGCGGCTGCAGTTGCTTGTCCAGCGCGATCACCTCGTCCCAGGTCGCCGGCGGCCGGGCCACCAGCGCCTTGTTGTAGATCAGGCCGGTGGTCTCGATCGCGATCGGGTAGCCCCAGGTGCGCCCCTGGTAGCGGAAGGCCTGCCAGGCGGCCGGTTCGACCTCGTCGACCAGCGACTGACGCGGCTGGACCGGCGTCAGCAGGCCGGCCTTGGCCCACTCGCCCACGCGGTCGTGCGGCCAGCAGAAAACGTCCGGCCCCTTGCCGGCGCCCGCGGCCTGCGTGTACTTCTCGGGCGCGTCGACCGGATGCTCGACGACCACCTTCACGCCGGACTCGCGCTCGAAGGCGTCGCCGACCTTCTGCAGCCCGTTGTAGGCCTTGTCGCCGTTGATCCAGACCAGCAGCTTGGGTGGCGTCTGCGCCGCGACCTGCTCGCAGCCGCCGAGCAACGCGACGGCTGCCAGGAGGGCGAGCGCCGCGCCTGCCCGCGAGGCAGGGCGGGTGGCGGAACGCGTCATGCCGGCGCTCCGAGCCGCTTGAAGGCGAGGCCCTGGGCGTCGAAGAGATAGCAGAGGTCCGGCGGCAGCTGCAGTTGCAGCGTGTCGCCGGCGCGCACGCGGGTCCGGCCGTCGAATTCGCAGGTGAGGGCGTCCTCGACGCCCGGGTACGCGCAGTAGGCATGCGTCACGCCGCCCAGCGATTCCACGAAGGTCACCGTGCTCGAGATCAGGTTGGCGTCGCCGCCGACCTCGAAGTGCTCCGGCCGGACGCCGAGCGTCACCTGGTCGCCGGCCTTCGCGCGCGAGGCGTCGACGTGCGCGCGGATCGTCGCGCCGTCGCTGAGCCGCACGATGGCGTGGTCCGTGGCGGCGCCCACGACCTCGGCCTCGATGAAGTTCATCTTCGGGCTGCCGATGAAGCCGGCGACGAACAGGTTGTCCGGATGTTCGTAGAGCTCCAGCGGCGTGCCGACCTGCTCGATGGCCCCGGCGCTCAGCACCACGATGCGGTCCGCCAGCGTCATCGCCTCGACCTGGTCGTGGGTGACGTAGACCATCGTCGTCTTCAGGTCCTCGTGCAGCTTGGCGAACTCGTAGCGCATGCGCACCCGCAGCGCGGCGTCGAGGTTGGACAGCGGCTCGTCGAACAGGAAAACCTCGGGCTTGCGCACGATCGCGCGGCCGATGGCGACGCGCTGGCGCTGGCCGCCGGAGAGGTCCTTGGGCTTGCGCTCCAGCAGGTGCTCGATGTGCAGGATGCGCGCGGCGTAGCGCACCGCGCGGTCGATCTCGCCCTTGGGCACCTTCGCCAGCTTCAACCCGAACGCCATGTTGTCGTACAGGTTCATGTGGGGGTAGAGCGCGTAGCTCTGGAACACCATCGCGATGCCGCGCTCGGCCGGCGGCACGTCGTTGACCAGCCGGCCGCCGATGCGCATCTCGCCGCCGGTGATGTCCTCCAGCCCGGCGATCGTGCGCAGCAGCGTCGACTTGCCGCAGCCCGAGGGTCCGACGAAGACCATGAATTCACCGTCCCGGATCTCCAGGTCGATGCCATGCAGGATCTTGGTCTCGCCGTAGGCCTTGGCCACGGCTTGCAGCTTCACGTCCGCCACGAGGTGTCTCCTTGTTTGTAGAGAATATACATGTCGAATTGGCGATTCACAACGCGATCCAACCCCGATTCGCCCGAGTGACTTCAGTTAAATCAATGACTTGGAAGCAAATTCGGGATTACCCGATGTAGTGAAACTACAAGATTCTTCGACCCTGGTGGATACTTCGGCCATGACGACAGCCTTCCCAGACCCGGCCCTTGCGCCCGGCCGGCACGAGCCGCTGGGCGCCACCGTCCGCGACGGGGGCGTCAACTTCGCGGTCTTCTCGGCGCATGCGACGCGGGTCGAACTCTGCCTGTACGACGCGTCCGGCGCCACCGAGATCGCGCGCCATGCGCTGGACGGTCCGGTGGACGGCGTCTGGACGGGCTTCCTGCCGGGGGCGCAGGCCGGTCAGTTGTATGGCTGGCGCGCGCACGGCCCGCATGCGCCGCGCGAAGGCCATCGCTTCAATGCCGGCAAGCTGCTGCTGGATCCGTATGCGCGCGAGATCGTCGGCGAGTTCCGCAACCTGCCCGAGGACCACGGTTATCCCTTCGGTCATCCGGACGGGCCGCTCGCGCTGGACGAGCGCGACAACGGCGCCACCGCGCTGAAGGCGCGCGTCGCGGCCCCGCTGGCGGGGACCAGCCCGCGCGCCAGCGCGCCGCGTCATGCGCCGCACGACGTCGTGCTGTACGAGGTCCACGTCAAGGGCTTCTCGATGCGGCATCCCGACATCCCGGCGTCGCTGCGCGGCAGCTATGCGGCGCTGGCGCATCCCGCCGCGATCGCGCATTTCAAGCGGCTCGGCGTCACGACGCTGTCGCTGCTGCCGGTGCAGTTCGCCGTCGACGAGCCGCATCTCTTCGGCACCGGGCTGCGCAACTACTGGGGCTACAACACGCTGGGCTTCTTCGCGCCCGACCCGCGGCTGGCGTCGAGCTTCACTCGTCACGACCCGACTGCCGTCGCCGTCGAGTTCCGCGAGATGGTCCGCGTGCTGCACGAGGCCGGGTTGGAGGTGGTGCTCGACGTGGTCTACAACCACACGCCCGAGGGCAACGAGTGGGGACCGACGCTGTCGCTGCGCGGGCTCGACCAGAAGAGCTACTACCGGTTGCAGGCCGACGATCCGTCGAGGATGGCCAACCTGACCGCCTGCGGCAACACCGTCAACGTCGAGCATCCGCGCGTGACGCAGCTGGTGCTGGACTCGCTGCGCTTCTGGGTCGGCGAGATGGGCGTGGACGGTTTCCGCTTCGACCTCGCGCCGGTGCTGGGCCGCACCGCCGCCGGACATGACCCGCGGTCGCCGTTCTACGCGGCGCTGCGCCAGGATCCGCTGCTGTCGCAGGTGCACCTGATCGCGGAGCCCTGGGACATCGGGCCGGACGGGTACCAGCTCGGCCGCTTCCCGGGCCGCTTCATGGAGTGGAACGACAAGTTCCGCGATACCGCCCGCGGCTTCTGGCTCGGGCACGGACCGGACGGCGCGGCCATCGACCGCGCCGGCTTCGCGCGGCGCTTCGCCGCCTCGCGCGATGTCTTCGATGCCGACCCGGCGGCGCAGCGCTCGCCGCTGGCCTCGATCAACTTCCTGGCGGTGCACGACGGCTTCACCTTGGCCGATCTCGTCAGCCATGGCCGCAAGCACAACCTGGCCAACGGCGAGGACAACCGCGACGGCCGCGACAACGAGCTCTGCGGCAACTTCGGCGTCGAGGGGCCGACCGACGATCCAGACATCCGGCAGGCCCGCGAGCGCGCGCGCCGCGCGATGCTCGCGACGCTGCTGCTGTCGCAGGGCACGCCGATGCTGTATTCGGGCGACGAGTTCGGCAACGGGCAGGGCGGCAACAACAACGCCTACTGCCAGGACAACGAGATCGGCTGGCTCGACTGGCCGAACGCCGACGAGTCGCTGATTGCCTTCACCGCCGAGCTCGCGCGGCTGCGCCGGGCGCATCCGCTGCTGCGTCATGCGCGGTGGTTCGGGATCCCGGGCACGGACGGCCCTGCCACGCTCGACTGGCGGCATCCCGACGGCCACGAACTGGATGAAGCGGATTGGCGCGAGGCCGGCGTGCCGGCGCTGGCCGCGCTGCTGAGCGACGGCCGCGAGCGCCTGCTGCTGATCGCCAATCCAGGGGCGGCCCCGATGCGTTTCGCGCTGCCCGCGGACGGCGCATGGCAGCTCCTGCTCGACAGCAGCGGCGAACTCGCGCCCGCGTCGCTGGCCGGGCAGGCGATCGAGGCGCCGCCTCGATCCCTGCTGCTGTGCGCGACCACGACCACGACCGCCGCGGCACCTTCCTCGCCCTGATACTTCGACACCGACCCTCGAGCGACACCATGACGATCGATCTGAACAAGCGCCAATCCGGCGTGCTGCTGCACGTCACCTCGCTGCCCGGCCCCCACGGCGCCGGCGATTTCGGGCCCGAGGCCTTCCGTTTCGTCGACTGGCTGCAGTCGGCCGGCCAGTCGATCTGGCAGTGGCTGCCGAGCACGCCGATCGGTCCGGGCGAGAGCCCCTATCAGGGCGTGTCGGCCTTCGCCGGCAATCCCTGGCTGGTGGCGTTCGAGCCGCTGGTGGAGAAGGGCTGGCTGGCGCAGCCGGTGCCGCCCGAAGGCGGTTTCGACGCGGCCCGCGTCGAGTACGGCCGCATGATCCCGTGGCGCGAGCAGCAGCTGCGCGCCGCCGCGGCCGGCTTCTTCGCCAAGGGCTCCGCGACGGACCGCGCCGCCTATGAACTCTGGTGCGTGTCGCAGCGCGACTGGTTGCAGGACTACGCGCTGTTCATGGCGATCCGCTCGCGGCGCGACGGGCAGGGCTGGTGGGACTGGCCGCGCGAGCTGTCCGGTCGCGAACCGCGCGCCCTCGTGGCGGCGCGCGAGCAGTACGCGGACGAGGTCGCCTTCTGGCAGTTCGTGCAGTGGTGCTTCGACGTCCAGGTCGGCGCGCTGAAGGCCTACGCGAATGAACGTGGCGTCCACATCATGGGCGACCTGCCCATCTTCGTCGCCCACGACAGCGCCGATTGCTGGGCCCGCCCCGACCTGTACGAATTCGACGCGCACTTCCAGCCCACCGTCGTGGCCGGCGTGCCGCCGGACGCGATGGCCGCGACCGGCCAGCGCTGGGGCAATCCGATGTACCGCTGGGACAAGATGGCGCACGAGCACTTCGCCTGGTGGACCGCGCGGGTGAAGCGGATGCTGAGTTCCGCGGACGTGTTCCGCATCGACCACTTCCGCGGCTTCGCGGCCTACTACGAGATCCCCGCCGACAGCCCCGACGCGACGCGCGGTGTCTGGAAGACCGGTCCGGGCAAGGCGCTGTTCGACGCGATCGCCAAGTCGCTGGGCGAGCTGCCCATCGTCGCGGAGGACCTGGGTTTCATCACGCCCGACGTCCACGAACTGCGGGACTCGCTCGCGTACCCGGGCATGAAGATCCTGCAGTTCGGCTTCGGCGGCGACGGCACGCATGAGTTCCTGCCGCACAACTGGCCGCGCGCGGCCGTCTGCTACACCGGCACGCACGACAACGACACGGTGCGCGGCTGGTGGAACCAGGCCAGCGCGCATGAGCGCGCCCTGGCCGCCGCCTACCTGGATTGCGGCGACGACGACCTCCACTGGGCCATGATCCGCGCCTGCGCCAACTCGGTGGCCAACATGGCCGTCTACCCGCTCCAGGACGTCCTGGGCCTGGACAGCCGCCATCGGATGAACATCCCCGGCACGCTCGGCGGCAACTGGGAATGGCGCTTCACCTGGGACATGGTCGGCGTCGAGCCGGGTCGCCGGCTGGGCCTGATCGCCGCGACCAGCGGGAGAGCCCCTATTGCCGGTGCCGGCCTGCCGGAGTGAAATGATCTGAAACCGCTTTCATGATGCTTGGCTTGAGCGCCTAGGGAAAGCGAGGGCGGTGATTGCGGGGGCGCAGCCTCCACAATCGTCAATCCAGAGAGACAACGTTGTCATCAACTGACCGGGCGCGTCCGCGCACCGGTCGGCGGACAGCGCCGAGGAGCCGCCGATGAGCACCACCGAGATCTTCCTGATCGCCATGGCGATCATCTTCACCGTCCCCTACCTGGTGTGGCGGCTGGGCGGGACCGACTACTTCGCGCCGCTGGTGGTGGTGCAGATCATCACCGGCATCCTGCTCGGCCCGGGCGTGCTGGGCCGGGCCTTCCCCGACTACTACCAGTTCGTCTTCAGCCCGGCCGTCGTGCAGTCGCTCAGCGGCGTGGCCTGGTGGGCGGTGATGCTGTTCGTCTGGATCGCCGGCATCGAGCTCGACCTGAAGAAAGCCTGGGCCCACCGCGTCGAGAGCGGCATCACCGCGGGCCTCGCGCTGGGCGTGCCCATGGTCTTCGGCGCGGGTGCGGCGGTCGTGCTGCTGGGGATGGGCGCGCAATGGATGGGGCCCCAGGCGCAGACCTGGCAGTTCATCGTCGGCGTCGGCATGGCGTGCGCGGTGACGGCGCTGCCGATCCTGATCCTGCTGATGGAGAAGCTCGAGATCCTGCGCCAACCCATCGGCCAGCGCATCCTGCGCTACGCCAGCCTGGACGACATCCTGATCTGGGCCGTGCTGGCCGTGATCCTGATGGACTGGTCGCGCGTCGGCAAGCAGGTGCTCTTCCTGGCCGCGTTCGCGGTGGCGACCGTGCTGTTCCGGCGCCTGATGCGGGCCATCCCCGCGCGTGACCGCTGGTACGTGGGCTTGATCTGGCTGGCGGTCATCGCCTTTGGCGCGGACTGGTGCGGCCTGCACTACATGGTGGGCGCGTTCCTCGCCGGCGTCGTGATGGATGCGGAGTGGTTCGACCAGCAGCAGATGGACGCGCTTCGGCACCACGTGCTGCTGGTGATCATGCCGGTCTTCTTCCTCAGCACAGGCCTGCGCACGCAGTGGGGCCTGGAGGGCGGCGTCGTGTTCGCGGCGGCGGGGCTGCTGCTCGCGGCCTCGGTCAGCGGCAAGCTGCTGGGGACGCACCTGGCGGGCCGCATCCTGCGGTGGGCACCCGGCGAGGCCGGCATCATCGGCTGGCTGCTGCAGACCAAGGCGCTGATCATGATCATCTTCGCCAACGTGCTACTCGACAAACAGATCATCACCAGCGAGACCTTCACCGCCTTGCTGCTGATGGCGGTGGGCTCGACGATGCTGACGGTGCCGGTGGTGGCCCCGCGTCTGGCGCGGATCAGGGAACTGGTGTTGCGCTCGAGCTGAGCGGCGAAGGCGATGTCCGACCGGCGGGCCGAACGGCCGGGCCAGGCGGGCGGACCGCGTCAACGAGCGAACGTCGCTGCCTGGGCCATCACCGAGCCGTGCGCGATCAGCGCGGCCGGGGCCACCAACGCGGCCTGCGTCGCGGCACTCATCACCACCGCGGCCGTCGCCGACCAGGGCAGGCCCACGCGCGCCTCGCTCAACGGGCGCGCGGACATCGGCTCCTCCTGGATGTGCGGGCGGATGCTCAGGAACTCATCCGCTCGCGCCAGCTCGATCTCCTGCGCCGTCATGCCGACGAAGACCTGAGCGAAACCCTGCTCGATGGCGTCGAGCGCCGCTTCGGTGGCGCGACGCCAGCGCTTCACGGCGGCGACGTCGGCCCGGGAGGCGGACTCCGGCACCGGCCAGCGCGCATCGCCGCCGGTGGCCGACCGTGCCGCGTTGAAGGCGTCGACCACGCCCGCCGGACCGCCCAGCCGGGCCTCCAGGACCTGGCTCGCGATCACCCGCGCCAGCTCATGCTGGTGGTAGGGGACCATGACCCGTTCGAGAATGACTTCATAGCGTCGCATGGCGGTTCCTTTTCTGTGCTGCTCTCTGTGGAGAAGGAAGAATACTGTATGGGCATACAGTATTCAATCGTGGATCGAGGTGTGCTGCCACCGGATGGCAGCAGCCGCCGACGAGCGTCAGAAAAGAAGGAAGGGCCCCCTCGTTCACCGAGGGAGCCCTGTGGGGATCACGCGCGCACAGGCCCGCACAAACGGGTCACGCGCGACACGCGAATGCGGTCACATCACTTCAGCCCGGCGCCCATCGCCTTGGACAGCGAAGCCGTCGGATCGTCCCCGGAGAACTCCCAGAAGAACGCGCCGCCGAAGCCCTTGGACTTCACGTAGGCCATCTTGATGGCGATCGTCGCCGGCGTGTCGAAGCTCCAGAAGGTCGAGCCGTTGTAGATCCACTGCGCCTTGCTGACATCGTCGACGCGGCTGGTGTAGCCCTGCAGGTTCTTCAGGACCTTGTAGTCCTCGTTGCCCGCCTCGTAGGTGCCCGGGGCCGGCGTGCCGCTCTGGTACAGGCCGTTGTTGACGTTGGGGACGTTGGTCCAGCCGCGGCCGTAGAAGCCGATGCCGACGTTCAGCTTCGAGGCCGGGACGCCCTTGTCCAGGAAGGCCTGCATCGCGTCGTTGGTGTTGTACTTCTTCACGTCACCCGTCGACGGATCGTTGGCCGGCGCGTACAGCGCCGAGTGGAACCCGGTGATCGTGTCCCAGCCGCCGTGGAAGTCGTACGTCATCACGTTGATGAAGTTCAGGTACGGATGGATCTTGTCCGGGTCGTAGGCCCGCACCTTGTCCACGCCGGCACCCGACGCGATCGACAGCAGCAGGCCCGGACGCACCGCGTCGAGCTGCTTGCGGAACTCGGCCAGCAGGCCGGTGAAGTTCTCGCGGTCCTCGGCCGTGCCGCAGGCCAGGCCGCAGGCGTTCGGGTACTCCCAGTCGAGGTCGATGCCGTCGAACACGCCCGCCGCCGCGCCGGGGCCGCCCGCGCCGTCCGTCACCGGCACGTTGCCCTTGATGTAGGCGTCCACGCAGCTCTTGACGAAGTTGACGCGGTTCTCCGGACGCGCCGCGCTGGAGAAGCCGCGCGACCAGGTCCAGCCGCCCAGCGAGATCAGCACCTTGATCTTGGGGTACTTGGCCTTGAGCTTCTTGAGCTGGTTCCAGCTGCCGCGCAGGGGCTGGTCCCAGGTGTCGGCCACGCCGTCGACGCTCAGGTCGGCACCGTAGGACTTGCCGTAGTCGGCGAAGGCGTCGCCGCCTTCACCGGTGGACTCGTTGCTCGGGATGATCTTGCCGACTTCGCAGACGTTGTTGCGGACATTGCCGAACGCATAGTTGATGTGCGTCAGGTTGGCCGCCGAGCCGCTCGTGTCGATGTTCTTGACGTGGTAGTTGCGGCCGTAGATGCCCCACTGCGCGAAGTAGCCCAGCAGCACCTTGTCGCCGGTGGACTGGGTGTCGGTCTTCACCGTGATCGGCGCCGACGGCTGCGAGGAACCGGCCTGGTTGAACGCGCTCACCGTGAAGGTGTAGCTCGTGTTGGCCGACAGGTTGGTGACGCTGGCGCTGGTGGCCGCGCCCTGCGCGACTTGCGTCGAGCCCTGGTTCACGCGGTACTGCACCGTGCAGTTCGGGCCGGCGGCGACAGCGTTCCAGGCCAGGTTGACGCTGGTCGAGGTCTTGGACGGCGAGCTCAGGCCCGACGGCGTGGCCGGCGCCGAGGCGCAGGTGCCGTTGCTGGCGGTGCTGGTCAGCAGCGTGCTGCTCAGGCCGGAGACGTTGCCGGCCTTGTCCTTGGCGCGGACCTGGTAGCTGTACGAGGTGCCCGCCGACAGGCCGGAGTCGGTGTACGTGGTGGCGGTGGGCGACGCGATCAGCGAACCGCCGCGCAGCAGCTCGTAGTTGTTGACGCCGCTGCCGGTGTCGGTGGATGCGCCCCAGCTCAGCGTGATGCTGCTGCTGGTGATGCCGCTGGACGTCAGGCCCGAGGGCACGGTGGGCGGCGTGGTGTCGGTGCCGCCGCCGGTGCAGGCGCCGAGCGACTTCCACACGTCCCATTGGCCGGAATGCGTGGCCGGCGATTCGTTCTGTGTCCACCATTTCGCCTGGTAGGCGATGTTGTTCTGCTTGGCGAAGCTGTTGGAGGTGCCGGTGTAGACGCCGGAGGCGCTCCATTCGGGCACGTTCGTGCAGTCGTAGGCGTGGGCGGTGCCCGCGGCCATCGCGGCGGCCAGGGCGATTCCGCCGAGGCGGACCATCTGTCTCTTCATGTCTAGCTCCTGTGGGTCAAAGGGTGGTGGTGGGGAGGTCCGGGAAGGCGGCGCTCATCGCGCCGCCGACGTCTTGGCGGCGGCCTTGGCGGCCGCCGGGGCCACGGCGGGCACCGCGCCGCGGCGCGCTTCCTGCGCCAGCGCGTAGCTGCGGCCGTTCACCGTGACGGTCCAGTTGCTGGGCATCGTCGACGGGAGGAAGTAGTTGATCGTCAGCGTCACGCTGGCGCCGGGGGCCAGGCTTTGCCACGAGGGCAGCTTGAAGCTGGCGCGGTGGAAGTCGTTCTTCAGGCCGCCGACGTTGTTGCCCGCGGGATTCGAGCCGTTGCTGATCACCGCCAGCCCGAAGCCGCTCTGGTCCGTCACCGTCGAGGGGATCGCGGTGGGGACGTCGAACTGGAACTCCGTGCCGCCGGGCAGCGTGGTCGTGCTGTTGTTGGTCAGCGTGAGCTTGGGCGTGATCGGGTAGTTGCTGTCGCCCAGCGCGAAGCCGCCCAGCGCGTAGCCGATGTCCAGCGTCTCCGCGGGCAGGCTGGCCGAGGTCAGGCGGTTGCCGTAGGCGCCCGCCGTCTTCAGCTTGTTGTAGAGCAGGCTGGTCAGCGTGCTGCCGATGAAGTACTCGTTGCGCGCCGTGTCGAAGGCGTAGTCGCCGGCGAACTCCCAGAACATCACGCCGCCGATGCCGCGATCGGCCACGTACTGCGCCTTCACGCCCAGCGACTGCTCGTCCTCGGTGCTGATGAAGACCTTCTTCTGCGCGTTCCACAGCCAGGGCGAGACCAGCGTCGCGTCGTAGTGGCGGACATAGGTGCCGGTGAGCTGGTCGGCGGGATTCGTCGCCGGGTTCAGGCCGTAGGCGGCGAGGTAGCTGCCCGCGCGGCCCGAGGCCAGGTTCATCGCGTGCCACATCGGATTGGAGCCCGCGGGCACTTCCTTGTCGGAGACGTCCAGGTCGTGCCAGAGGTTGTCGATGCCGACCGCGCCGTTGCCGCACTTCTGCACGGTGCCGCCGCCGGTGCCGGCCGGGCATTTGCTCTGGTCGGGCAGCGCCGCCTGGCCCCACAGGCCGTTGGTGCCGCCGCTCACGCCTTGCCAGCCGCGGGTGTAGTACGGCACGCCGATGTTGATGCGGCCCGCCGGCATCGCGCCGCGGAAGTAGTGGTAGGCCCAGTCGGTGTTGAGGTAGCCGATGCGCGCGTACTGCGTGGCGGTGTAGTAGCTCCACGCGGTGAGCTCGGCGTCCTTGCCGTCGTCGTAGAGCGCCGCGTTCGGGCCGACGAACTGGTTCCACGCCCCGTGCAGGTCGTAGCTCATGATGTTCACGTAGTCCAGGTACTGCGTGACCTGGAAGGCCTCCATCCCGCGCAGCAGGTAGGCGGAAGAGGGCGCCGCGATCGTGAGCAGGTAGTGGCGCGCGTCGGCCTGGCTGGCCGTGTCCAGCTTCGCGCGCAGCGTGCGCATCAGCACCACGTAGTTCTTCATCAGCGCGCCGCGGCGGGCGTTGCTGATGGCGAAGTCCACCGGGTTGCCGGCGTTGTTCATGCTGGTCGGGTACTCGTAGTCGATGTCGACGCCGTCGAACCCGTACTGCCGCAGGAAGGCGACCGCGGAATCCGCGAACGCGTTGATGCCGGCGGTGTTGGTCGAGCCGTCCGCGTTGGTCGTCATCGTGTAGAAGCCGCCGGTCTCCGCCCAGCCGCCGACCGAGATCAGCGTCTTGACGTTGGGGTACTGCTTCTTGAACTTGTTGAGCAGGTTGAAGTGGCCCTTGTAGGCATAGGCCGGGTCCATCTCCGCGCCCGCGATGCCGGGCCAGGTCAGGCCGGTGGCGGGGTTGGCCGCGTCGGCCGTGTTGCCGACGGACAGCTTGTTGGCCGCGTCCACGTGCGCGAACGCGTAGTTGATGTGCGTGACCTGCGACCAGGGGATCTGGTGCGCGAGGAACGCGGGCTGGCCGGTCTTGCCGGTGCGCCAGCTGGTGAAGTAGCCGATGATGCGGCGCGGCTTGTCGGCGCCCATCTTCTCGCGGCCCTGGTCGTCGTAGACCTTGCAGTACGCGGGCGCGGTGCCGGCGGTGGTGACCAGGCCCTCGGGCCGGCAGCGCTCGTCGCCGGTGACCTGGCCCTGCACGGTGATGCGCAGCGCGGTCGTGTCGGCCGTCGCGCCCTTGTCGTCGGTGGCGCGGGCGGTGATGTCGGCGACGCCGGCGCGCGCGGTCCAGCTCACGCTGTAGGGCGCGGTGGTGTCCTCGGCGACCAGCGCGCCGTTGACGTAGAAGCCGACCTTGGCGACGGTGCCGTCGCTGTCGGCGGCGGTCGCCGCCAGCGTCACGACATCGCCGGCGGTCGGCGAGGTGCCCGCCGTCGGCGAACTCAGCGCGACCGTCGGCGGCTTGTTCGTGCCGCCGCCGCCGCCGCCGTCGCAGGCGCCCAGCACCTTCCACACATCCCACTGCCCGGAGTTGGTCGCCGGCGGGTTGTTCTGCGTCCACCACTTCGCCTGATAGGCGCTGCCGCCCGTCTTGACGATCGCGTTGCCGTTGTAGGCGGTCGACGCATTCCAGTCGGCGACGCCGGTGCAGTCGTAGGCCATCGCGGAGCTGCCGGCGAAGGCCAGCATCATCGGCATCAGCCACGGCAGCATCGGGTGGGGGCGGGCGCAGGGACGTTGTCTCATCGGGGGGCTCCTGAGTGTTGTCGTTGTCTTCGAACTGCAGGGATGAACGCCGCCGCGCCGGGCGACTGCACGGGCAGCGCGGCGGATGCGGACGGACACGGAAGAAAAAGCGCCGATCGGCTCAACCGGCGAAGGCGGCAGCCGCTCGGGCTCGGCCGCCGGAGACCTGGGTCAGGCCGGCCACTCGGGTCCGGCGGGGCGGCTCAGCGGCGGCATCACCGGCGCACGCCCGGCGGGGGCGCGGTCAGCGGTGCGAAGAAAGGCGCATGCAGGCATGGCAGTGACTCCCTTGCGATCGACGTGCGGTCCGCGGGCGATTCGCATCCGCGGCGTCTAGGAGATCGGGTACCGCTGCTGATCTCATAGTGGTATGCAATGTAGATACCACTCGCACCTGCATCATTCAGGTTAACCCTCAACAGCGGCGTAACGTGTCGTAATGATGTCGTCGATGCGGTGTATTGGCGTCAATTGATGCAAATCAAAGGGAAAACCGGTACGACCTTTGTTGGGATCAGGAAAAACCAGTGTGGGACCAATTCTTGCCGACGAGCGATGCGGCGGCGCCTGGCGACGGCAGGGCGCCGAGCTCTGCGGGTCAGGTCGGGGGGGAAGGGGGCGGCGAGGGCATCGGTGGGGAACCGATCGCCGCCGGGTCGTGGCCGGTCAGCGCGGGACGCGCTGCCACTGTCCGTCGCGCAGCAGTTCGTGCGGCATGAAACGGGCCTTGTAGGCCATCTTGTCGCTCTGCTCGATCCAGTAGCCCAGATAGAGATGCGGCAGGCTCAGGTCGCGGGTCTGCCGCAACTGCCACAGCACGTTGTAGGTGCCGTAGCTGACGCCTTCCTCGGGCTCGTAGAAGGTGTAGACCGCCGACAGCCCGTCACCCAGGATGTCGAGGATGGACACCATCTTCAAGGCGCCGTCGGGTTCGCGGAATTCGACCAGCCGGGAGTTCACCCGGCTCTGCAGCAGGAACTGCGTGTACTGGTCGACGCTGTCGTGGTCCATCCCGCCGCCGCTGTGGCGGCCAGCCTGGTATCGCAGGTAGAGCTGGTAGTGCTCGTCGCTGTAGCCCAGGCGCATGACGCGGGCCTGCAGGTCCTGATGCTGTGTCCACGCGCGGCGCTGGCTGCGGTTGGGCTGGAAATCCGCCACCGGGATGCGCATCGGCACGCAGGCCTTGCAGCCGTCGCAGTAGGGCCGGTAGGTGAACATGCCGCTGCGCCGGAAACCGGCGGCCACCAGGCTCGAGTAGGCGTCGGCGTGGATCAGGTGACTCGGCGTGGCGACCTGCGAGCGCGCCTGGCGATCGCTCAGGTAGCTGCAGGGGTAGGGCGCAGTCGCGTAGAACTGCAGCTCGGCCAGCGGGAGTTCCTTGGGATGCGTCACGGCGGGGTTGCGGCGTCGGTGAGGCCCAGGTGGGCCCATAGGCGCGGATGATAGGTCCAATCCTCCGGAGCGGGCTGCCCGGTGTGCGTCGCGAGATGCGCCTCGAACGCCTCGCGGCCGACCGGCGCCGCGCCCATCGAGGCGAGATGCGCGGTCTGCTGCTGGCAGTCGATCCAGGGGATGCCGGACTCCCGGCACAGGCAGACCAGCGCGGCCAGCGCGATCTTCGAGGCGTCGGTCCTGCGCATGAACATGGACTCGCCGAAGAACATCCGCCCGAGGTTGACGCCGTACAACCCGCCGGCGAGCTCGCCGTCCATCCAGGTCTCGACCGAATGCACGGTGCCCTCGCGGGCGAGCTGGAGGTAGGCCTGCTGCATCTCGGGCACGATCCAGGTGCCGTCCTGGCCGTCGCGGGCCGTGCTCGCGCAGGCCTTGAGCACGGTCTCGGCGGCGCTGTCGACGCGGATCTCGCAGCCCGGCGTGCGGATGAACTTCGCCAGCGTCTTGCGCAGCGAGCGCGACAGCTTGAAGTCCTGCGTGCGCAGCACCATGCGCGGATCGGTGGTCCACCAGAGGATGGGCTGCCCCTCCCCATACCAGGGGAAGATCCCCTGCGCATAGGCGGCGCGCAGGCGCGCCGGTCTCAGGTCGCCGCCGGCGGCGAGCAGGCCCGGCGCGTCGCTGCGCGGCCCCAGCGCGCGGCGTGTCGGCGGGAAGTCCAGAGAGTCATCGTCGAGCCAGGGGATCATCCGCTTCATGGTAGCGTGCCGCCTTCCCGTCACGCCCCTTGGCGCCCCCCTCGTTCCCATGATCACCCTCTACGGCATTCCCAACTGCGACACCGTGAAGCGCGCGCGCGCCTGGCTCGACGAGCAAGGCCTCGCCTACCAGTTCCACGACTACAAGAAGCAGGGCGTGCCCGCGGCGAAACTGCCGGCGTGGATGGCCGAGCTCGGCTGGGACAAGGTCCTCAACCGCGCCGGCACCACCTGGCGCAAGCTGGACGACGCGACCAAGGCCGGCGTCACCGACGCGGCGGGCGCCGCCGCGCTGATGGCCGAGCAGCCCAGCGTCATCAAGCGTCCCGTCGTCGAATGGGACGATGGCCGGTTGAGCCTGGGTTTCTCGCCCGAGCTGTTCGCGTCGCACGCGCCCGGCGCGGCACGGCGCTGATCGGAGGTCCGTCATGTTCACCGGCATCGTTCAAGGCATCGCGCAGGTCGCCGCCATCACCGACAAGGAAGGACTGCGCAGCTTCACGCTGGACTTCCCCGAAGGCTTCAGCCAGGACCTGGAGATCGGCGCGTCCGTCGCCTGCGACGGCGTCTGCCTGACCGTCACCGCCCTCAAGGGGGATCGCCAGGCCGACTTCGACGTGATGCTCCAGAGCCTGAACCTCACGGCGCTGGGCCGGCTGGGCGTCGGCGGCCGCCTCAACGTCGAGCGCGCCGCGAAGGAGGGCGCCGAGATCGGCGGTCATCCGCTGTCCGGGCATGTCGACTTCATGGCGACGGTCGAGGCCATCCGCCGTCCGGCCAACAACCACGTGATCCGCGTGGCGGTGCCGGCGCCGTGGATGCGCTACATCTTCGCCAAGGGCTACATCGCGGTGAACGGCGCCAGCCTGACGGTGGCCGAGGCCGGCCGCAACGCCGACGGCTCGGGCTGGTTCGAGGTCTGGCTGATCCCCGAGACGCTGCGCATGACCACCTTCGCCGACAAGGGCGAGGGCGCGCCGCTGCACATCGAGATCGAACGCCAGACGCAGGTGATGGTCGACACCGTCCGCGACGCGGTCGCCGAGAAGATCGGCGCGTTGATGCCGGCGTTGAAGCTGTTCGCGAAAGAGCGGGGCCTGGACCTCGACCTCGACGCCGATTGAGCGCCAGTACCGCGGACCGGGAGGTCCGCCGGCATAGGCGATGCCCCGGCATTTGCCATCCCTACAACACCGGGTGACCTTAGTCATGCGGCAGGCGCGGAGCGCCCGCGCGTCCGCCGGTCCGCAAGGCCCCGGGCGGCGTCCGGACACCGCTCCGACGCCGCGTCCGCGGACGGGTCTTCCGACTTTCCCCCGTGTCCATCGAGGATGCCGGCGCTGCCCGCGAGCCCGCGCCGTTGCTGGCGATCGCGGGGGCGGGCCTTGCCGTGCGCCGTCCGGCGAGACCCCGTGGTGCGGCCTGCGGAGCGCGAACGTGGCGTCTGCACGATTCCGCCATCCCCACGACCGCGGCCGGGTCGACACCACCACGATGGGGGCCTCGCTTTTTCCCGACGAGGCGTCTAACAATCCGCCACATTCCTTTGAAATCGTTTGATTTCGGTACACAAGGCAAGGGGAAACGAATGATGGCCAGAGGGCTGATGGTTGCCGGGCTGCTCGCCGCCTCGATCGCGGCGGTGGCCCAGGTGCCCTACGTGTTCAGCTACAACCCGGGACCGAGCCGCGGCACGAAGTGGGTGGCCAAGGCCTCCGACGGCAACGCCGAAGGCGCGGCCTCGGTGGTGTCGTCCTCGCCGCGTCCGGTGTGGGCGCGCGTCTGCTACACGATCGGCCCGTCCGACAGCACCGTCTCCGTCTACGCCCAGACCCGGAACGAGGAGGCGCGCGCGTTCGAGATCGCCTGGGGCGGTTGCAGCGACGTGTTCGGCACCAGCATCTGGATCGGCAACCCGCACGGCCAGCCGGTCGGCGGCTATTACGGCGTCGCGCCGGCCACGCCCCTCGATTGACCCTCGAAGTCCTTGCTCCGTCCGGTCGGGCCTGGACGGGGCGTCCTGTCGTCGTTTGAAGCAGTTGGCCCGCTCGTTCGCTCGTTGTGAGACGTCGCCCCGACGTCGTTAGAAAACCTGGAGGTTCCCATGTCCGCCACTTCCCGCCTCGTTTCCTCGTCCGGCCTCGCGCTGAAGTCCGTCCTGATGCTGTCTCCGCTGCTGCTGGCGGGTTGCCTGGCCACCGCGCCGACCATGGGCGAGAACAAGGGCACCGTCTCCGGCGCGGCCGGCGGCGCGACCGCCGAGAACCAGAACAGCAAGCTCGAGCATTGCGACGAGACGCTGGGGACGCTGACGATCTTCGAGGACACCAACGCGCCGTGGTGGTCGCAGCTGCGCGACCGCCAGCTGGGCTCGACCGTGCCGGTCCTGCGCCTGATGGTGCAGCAGTCCAACTGCTTCGTGATCGTCGAGCGCGGCCGTGCCTTCGCCAACATGGAGCGTGAACGTGCGCTGATGCAGTCTGGCGAAACGCGCGCCGGCAGCAATTTCGGCCAGGGCCAGATGGTCGCCGCCGATTACACGATGAGCCCCGAGATCCAGTTCTCCGGCAAGACCGGCGGCGGCGGCGGCGGCATCGGCACCGGAGCGATCGGCCTGATCACGGCCGTGGCGGCGAACGTCAGCACCAACGAAGCGTCGACCACGCTGCTGCTGGTGGACAACCGCTCCGGCGTGCAGATCTCGGCTGCGGAAGGCACGGCCAAGAACTTCGACTTCGGCTTCGGCGGCGCGAGCTTCTTCAGCAACACCGCGATCGCCGGTGGCGCCTACGGCAAGACCCCGCAGGGCAAGGTCATCGTGACCGCGTTCGCGGACTCGTACAACCAGATGGTCAAGGCGCTGCGCAACTACAAGGCGCAGCAGGTCAAGGGCGGCCTGGGCACCGGTGGCCGACTGGGCGTGTCCGGCGGCTCGACCGCGGCGTCCAAGGAAGTCGACCAGGCAGCGGCCCCGGCCAAGGCCGCGCCGAAGCCGGCCGCCAAGCCGGCAGCGAAGAAGCCTGCGACGACGACCACGCCGCCGACCACGAAGTAAGCCGCCCAGCTGAGCCAAGCGAACAGCCTGGCCCGAAGTCAGCAGACGTCGGTGCGGCCGGAATGGGGCTTGGGGGTCCTGGAGGGATCCCCCATGCCCCGTGGAGAGCCGGCGCTCGGCCTTGCGGTGTTGGGCGGTGTTTCGCAGGAAGGGCCCGCGTGATGTTGAGCGCGGGCTCTCCGCGGAGCGAGGGGGCTCCCTCCAGGACCCCCTCGCACCACTCCGGCCCCACCAGCGCTCGCTGACTGCACGTGGGTCGTTGCGCACGTGGTTGGCGCGGGGGGGCTCCGTTCCTACTGGCCTTCGAGCTGGGCGCGCAGGCGCTCTTCCCGCTCGTGCAGCTCCGGGGTCATGACCTCGCCGAAATCCTCGGCTTCGAAGATCTGGCGGATCTCGATGTCGGAGTCGGTGACCTGCGGGTTGGGACACTTCTTCGCCCACTCGATCGCCTCCTGCAGCGAGGCGCACTTCCAGATCCAGAAGCCGGCGATCAACTCCTTCGTCTCGGCGAACGGACCGTCGACGACGTGACGGTCCTTGCCGGAGAAGCGCACCCGGGCGCCCTTGCTCGACGGTTGCAGCCCATCGCCGGACAGCATCACGCCGGCTTTCACCAGTTCCTCGTTGTACGCAAACATCGCGTTGAGCAGTTCGGCGCTGGGCATCTCGCCCGCTTCGCTGTGCTTGTCGGCCTTGACGATGACCATGAATCGCATGACGTTCTCCTGGAGCTTGTCCCGGATGGGACCCTGAAAGTGAATGAGGGTGGACGATCGCTCGTCTCACCCTCATGACGTTCGGCGGCCCCCGCTGTCGACAGCGGTCGCGAAGTTTTTCGTCAGGCGCCTGGATCAGGCCGCCAGCAGCTGGCGCAGCACGTAGGGCAGAATGCCGCCGTGGCGGTAGTACTCGACCTCGATTGGCGTGTCGATGCGCAGGATCAGCGGGACGCGACGCTCCGCCGCACCGGCGGCCCGGATCACCAGCGTCGCCTCCGACTGCGGCTTGATCTCGCTGCCGAGCTCGATGTCGATGACCTCGTCCCCCTTCAGGCCCAGCGATTCCCACGAGTCGCCCGGACGGAACTGCAGCGGCAGCACGCCCATGCCGACCAGGTTGGAGCGGTGGATGCGCTCGAAGCTCTTGGCCACGACCGCGCCGATGCCCAGCAACTGCGTGCCCTTGGCCGCCCAGTCGCGGCTGGAGCCGGTGCCGTACTCCTCGCCGGCGAAGATCACCGTCGGCGTGCCGGCGGCGATGTAGCGCATCGCGGCGTCGTAGATGAACATCTTCTCGCCACCCGGCTGGAACAGCGTCAGGCCGCCTTCCTCGCGAGCGCCGTCGGGCTTGGCCGGGATCATGAGGTTCTTGATCCGGACGTTGGCGAAGGTGCCGCGCATCATGACTTCATGGTTGCCGCGGCGCGAGCCGTAGCTGTTGAAGTCGGCCTTGAGCACGCCTTGTTCCTTCAGGTAGGCGCCGGCGGGCGAGGCCTCCTTGATCGAGCCGGCCGGGGAGATGTGGTCGGTGGTGATCGAGTCGCCGAACAGCGCCATGATGCGCGCGCCCTTGACGCCGGCCTCCTGGGCCTCGGGGATCTGGCTGAAGCCGCCGAAGAAGGGCGGCTGCGCGATGTAGGTGCTCTTGGGCCAGCCGTAGACCTGTCCGGTGCCGCCCTTGATCTTCTCCCACAGCTTGCCGGGCTCGGCCTTGACCTTGCCGTAGTTGGCGCGGAAGGCCTCGGGGTTGAGCGCCAGCTTCAGCAGCGCATGGATCTCGTCGCTGGTCGGCCAGATGTCGCCCAGGTAGACCGGCTTGCCGCCCGTCCCCAGCCCGACCGGTTCGGTCATCAGGTCCCGGGTGACGTTGCCGGCGATCGCGTAGGCCACGACCAGCGGCGGGCTGGCCAGGAAATTGGCCTTGATGTTGGGGTGGATGCGGGCCTCGAAGTTGCGGTTGCCCGACAGCACCGCGGCGCAGACCAGGTCGTTGCCGGTGATGGCCTCGTTGATCTCGGGCGTCAGGTCGCCGGCATTGCCGATGCAGGTCGTGCAGCCGTAGGCGGCGACGGCGAAGCCCAGCTTCTCCAGGTAGGGCAGCAGGCCGGCCTTCTGCAGGTATTCGGTGACGATGCGCGAGCCCGGTGCCAGCGAGGTCTTGATGTGCGGCTGCACGGTCAGGCCGGCCTCGACCGCCTTCTTGGCCAGCAGGCCGGCGGCGAGCAGCACGCTCGGGTTGGAGGTGTTGGTGCAGGAGGTGATCGCCGCGATCAGCACGTCGCCGTTGAAGAGGTCGATGCCCTTTTGCGTGCCGCCCAGCGGGAAGGCCTTGGGCAGCTTGTCCACCGGCTGGTTGAAGCCGTTCTCCGCGACCGGCTTGGTGAACAGCGAGGCGAAGGTCTTGGCCAGGTCGGTGATGACGATGCGGTCCTGCGGACGCTTGGGGCCGGCCAGCGACGGGACGACCGATCCCAGGTCCAGCGAGACGACCTGGCTGAAGCCGATGTCGCCCGACTTGGGCACGCCGAACAGGCCCTGCGCGCGGAAGTAGCTCTCGAAGGCCTCGATCTCGTCCTGTGTGCGGCCGGTACCCTTGAAGTAGTCGATGGTGCGTTCGTCGACCGGGAAGAAGCCCATCGTCGCGCCGTACTCGGGCGCCATGTTGCCGATGGTGGCGCGGTCGGGGACCGACAGCGAGGCGGTGCCCTCGCCGAAGAACTCGACGAACTTGCCCACCACCTTGGCCTTGCGCAGGATCTCCGTGACGGTCAGCACCAGGTCGGTGGCGGTGACGCCCTCGCGCAGGCGGCCGGTCAGCTCGAAGCCGACGACGTCCGGCGTCAGGAAGTAGACCGGCTGGCCGAGCATGCCGGCCTCGGCCTCGATGCCGCCCACGCCCCAGCCGACCACGCCGATGCCGTTGATCATCGTCGTGTGGCTGTCGGTGCCGACCAGCGTGTCAGGGTAGTACACCGTGCCGGCGCCGGAGCCGGTCTTGTGCACGCCGCGGGCGAGGTACTCGAGGTTGACCTGGTGGACGATGCCGAAACCGGGCGGGACGACGCCGAAGGTGTCGAAGGCCTGCATGCCCCACTTCATGAACTCGTAGCGCTCGCGGTTGCGCTCGAACTCGAGCTTCATGTTCAGGTCCAGCGCCTTGGGGCTGCCGAAGTGGTCGATCATGACCGAGTGGTCCACGACCAGGTCGACCGGCACCAGCGGCTCGATCGTCTTGGGGTCCTTGCCCTGCGCCAGGGCGACGTTGCGCATCGCGGCCAGGTCGGCCAGCAGCGGCACGCCGGTGAAGTCCTGCAGCACGACGCGGGCGACGACGAAGGGGATCTCCTCGTTGCGGGCGGCGTTGGGCTGCCAGTTGGCGAGCTGCTCGACATGCTCCTCGGTCACCCGCTTGCCGTCACAGTTGCGCAGCACCGATTCCAGCACCAGCCGGATCGACACCGGCAGGCGGTTCACGTTGGGGAAGCGCTCGGCCAGCTTGGGCAGCGAGTAGTACTTGCCGCTCTTGCCGGACGCGGTCTTGAAGCTGGCGATGGTGTTGGCGAATGCATGGGGCATGGCTCACTCCTGGGCTTTTGGGGGTCCCGGCGCGCTCCCGGCGATGCCGGAGGCCGGACGGTTTCTCTCGGTCGATGGGGGCTGATTGTGGCCTCGGGCGGCGGCCTTGTGATGACTCCTTCGGGCGAGCTTGTGCGAGGGCGCAACGCTCGCGGCCATGGCATGCCGATTGCAGCAAGGTCAAAGTCCCCAGTCCGGGCGAGGCGTGGGGCAATGGCTAATATCGAGCGACGACTTCCCCGGCCGCCAGCGCCCCCGGCACGACAAGGACTGACCCCCGGGCGCTTCCGACCGACATTCTTTCGTGGCATTTCGGGCGAGGCATGCATGGATCAGGAACTGTTGTCCCCCACGGCGGCGGCCACTGGCGTGGCGGAGGCGATCGCGGAGGCGTCGGGCGAGCCGCCGCTGCCGCCGGCCGGCCTCACGCTGCTGCAGCGGCTCTTCTCGGCCTACCCCGGCAGCATGGGCCTGCGGCTGGGGAGCTGGTCGGCCCGGCTGGGCCGGCTGGCGCAGCAGCCGGCGGAGTTCACCCTGGTCCTGAACGATCCCACGGCGTTGCGGCGCCTGCTGCTCGGACGCGACCCGCTGCGTTTCGCCGAGGCCTATTTCACCGGGCAGATCGATGTCGAGGGCGACTTCTTCGCCGCGTTGCAGCTCAAGGACCACCTGCCGGAGCTGACGCTGTCCTGGAGCGACCGGCTGCGGCTGGCCGTGCGCCTGCTGGCGCCGCCGCCGGCCGCGGCGGACGCCGAACTGCGGTCGGGCGGGGTGCGGCGCCACACGCGGGCCGAGAACAAGGCGGCGATCGCCTTCCATTACGACCTCTCCAACGACTTCTACGCGCTCTGGCTGGATCCGGCGATGGTCTATTCCTGCGCCTATTACGAGACTGAGGAGACCTCGCTGGCGCAGGCGCAGTGGGCCAAGCTGGACCACATCTGCCGCAAGTTGAGGCTGCAGCCGGGCGAGGAATTGCTCGACGTCGGTTGCGGCTGGGGCGCGCTGGTGATGCATGCGGCGCGTCATTACGGCGTGAAGGCGACCGGCATCACCTTGTCCGAGCGTCAGCTGGCGCTGGCGCGGGAGCGCATCGCGGCGGCCGGGCTGCAGGGCCAGGTGGAGGTCCGGTTGTGCGATTACCGCGACATGACCGGGCAGTTCGACAAGATCTCCAGCGTCGGCATGTTCGAGCATGTCGGGCTGAAGAACCTGCCGACCTATTTCGCGAGCGTGAGCCGCCTGCTCAAGCCGGCGGGGCTGTTCCTGAACCATGGGATCACCCATGAGGAGGAGGGTTGGGGGCAGGCCTTGTCGTCGAAGTTCATCAACCGCTACGTGTTTCCGGACGGCGAGCTGGACCGCGCGAGCAACGTGATGCGGGTGATGGAGCAGCAGCAATTCGAGCTGCACGACGTCGAGGCCTTGCGGATGCATTACGCGAAGACCTTGCGCGCCTGGGTCGCGAAGCTGGAGGAGGGGCACGAGCAGGCCTTGCAGTATGTCGACGAGGCGCATTACCGGATCTGGCGCCTGTACATGGCCGCTTCCGCGCTCGAGTTCGAGACGGGCGAACTGGGCCTGTACCAGATCCTGGCGAGCAAGCGTGATGGCGGTCCGGCTCCGGTGCCGCTGACGCGCCGGTACATGTACGAGGCGCGATGACGCTGGGCGCGGGTCCGACCGGATCCGCGAAAACGGAAGCGCTGAATCGGACGGATGCCGATACCCGGAGGGCGTGGCCGGCACGTACCGTTACTGGACGCTCAACCACTGCCCTCCAGGGCTGTGACGTCCATGCATGTGCCTCGACAGCCTCTCTTCCGATTCCCGGCCCAGCGGCGCGAGGGGCCGTCCCGCGAGTCGCCCGCCGCGCCGGCGGCTCAGCCTTCCCTCGGTCATACCACCTTGCAACGCACGGCGTTCTGGCAGGCCGCGGCGGATCGCTACACCTTGTCCCGGCGGGGCTCGAATCAACTGGAACGAGGACAGGGGGAAGGGGAGTCAGTCCCTGGCGCAGAGCGGCCACGGGTCATCCAGGCGATGATGAACGAAGGCTTCGGCGACGGTTCGGACGACGAGGGGTACGGTGGATATCGGCAGGAGAGCGATCAGGAGAGCGATCGCGACAATGACGACGACGTCGAACTCGTCGCGACCAAAGACCCCTACATCGTCCAGGGGCTGGAGATTCTGAGCGGCAACGAAGACGATCTGCCGCAGTTCCTGGCGGATGTGATGCGACGCCCGCCGACGGTCTTCCAGGCCGGTGGCGGCATCGTGACCGGCGTCGTGGCGGGGATCGGCAACTGGGCGAATGGATGCGGTGCGAATGCGGTAGGCGCGTTCGGGTGCACTGTCGTCAGCGACGTTGACGGTCAACTGGCCGTCAAATCGAGGGACGGCCACTGGGAGATCCATCCCGAGCGCAAGGACGATGTGAAGGAGGCCATCGCCGGCGCGATCTGGTCGGCGATCCGGCTGACCTTGCAGTCCGATGCGGCCAAGCCGCTCGGCCAATCCGAACTCCTGAACTCGGAGATGACCGTGCGGGGCGTGACCCTTCGGTTCACGGCGCGCGTCGACGATCAGAGGCAGCAGGCCGTGTTCAAGCGTGTGGAGCAGTTCCACAGGGAAATCGCCGGCCTGAACTGCGCGAGGTTGGCGGAGCAGGTCTTTCGATCCCAACGACAGTTGAAGGCGCATGCGCTGAACGCCTGGAACACGACCACCGACACGAATGCACCCTCGGGGGAGATGGTCGAAGCAAAGCGGCGGCTGTTCAAGCGCGAACTGCGGCGCGACCGCCTGCGTCTGTACCTCGAGGCGGCGCAAGTCGCGCTGCTGCACGCGCTAGCGAGCGGAAAGGTGATGCTGGTCATCGACGCCGCGGAATCGAAGAAGGCCTACGGCGGTGCCTCTGGCAACAACGTCACGAACGCGAGCCATGTGATGGGGCACGGCATTCTCCCGCAGCTCACGGCGCAGGAGATGGTACGCATCAACCTCGATGCCACCGGTCTGGGCGGGTTGAAGACTACTCTGGCGCATGAAGTGGCGCACATTGCCGGTTTTAATCCTGAGGGCATGGAGACTTCGGGGCACATGGCCGAGGTGCAGGACTACGTCGACAACGAGCGGGGCACGGGACTGCCCAAGCTGCTCTTCGACGCCTACTTCTTCGAGACGGTCTACCAGTGTTTCATCAACTCGGATTGACGCGCGACCGGCGATACGAGGAGCACGCAGGTCGCGCTCCGGCCGCCGAAGTTTTTTTTCGGTCCGCATTTAAGTCACTCCGCCGACGGGTCGTCCTGTGAGTGGGAGGGCAGCTCAAGCCCTTCGATCAACGAAGCGCCGAAGGCGCTTGCCCACACTCTTTAGGAGCGAACACCATGTTGAGCCTGCACACCAATGCCTCGGCTTTGTCGACCCAGAACTCGCTGAGCTCGACGCAGAAGAGCCTGGCCACGTCGATGACCCGTCTGGGCACCGGCTTCCGCGTCAACTCCGCGATGGACGATGCCGCCGGCCTGCAGATCGCCACGCGTCTGGACGCGCAGACCCGCGGCATGGCCGTGGCCCAGCGCAACACGCAGAACGGCATCTCGATGCTGCAGACTGGCGAAGGCGCGCTGAACGAAGTCAGCAACATCCTGCTGCGCATGAAGGATCTGGCCACGGAGGCCTTCTCGGCTTCGTCGACCGCGACCGACAAGACCGCGATGCAGAACGAGTATGACGCGCTCGGCACCGAACTGACCAACATCATCAAGAACACGTCCTTTGGCGGCACGCAGCTGTTCTCTGACGGCACGACCGTCGACGGAACGAACGGCAAGATGTCCGCCGCGATGAACTTCCAGATCGGCGCGTCGGCTGGCGAATCGATGTCGGTGGACCTGAGCGCGCAGGTGACCGGCCTGACGACCGCCCTGGCGACCGTCTCGGCGCAGTATGCCGCCACGCCTCCTGGCGCCGCCGGCACGGAACTGTCCGCCGCGACCAACACGATGCTGACCACCATCGGTGGCGCGATCGACAAGGTCGGCGAACTGCGCGCGTCCTTCGGTGCTTCGGCCAACCGCCTGGACCACGTCTACAACAACCTGCAGAACATGAGCACCAACACGGCCGCCGCCAAGGGCCGGATCATGGACACGGACTATGCGTCGGAATCGTCGACGATGACGACCAAGCAGATGCTGATGCAGTCGGGCACGGCGATGCTCAAGCAGAGCAACAGCATGTCCGGCCTGGTCATGTCGCTGCTGGGCTGATGACGGCAGGGCGCGCCGAGCGGCGCGTCCGGCGACATCGACTCGCGAGGGCCGGGCGGCGACGTCCGGCCCTTTCTGCTTTCTGGCCGGACGCCGTGCCGGTTCCCACTGAAGACGGCCTCACATGGCGGGATCGACATCGAACACCGGCGCGGTCGGCGCGATCGGCGCCGTGGGCGCGGCCTCGCGGGCGCAGTCGGCGTGGCGGGACTTCCCCGGCCTGATGCCGGGCGCGGTGCTGCGCCTGTCCGGCGGAGGAGGGGCTGGCAGCGGGTCGACCGGTTGGCGATTGGAATCGCTCGACAGCGGGGAGCTGATGACGCTGATCGAGCCGCCGCTGGACGATCTGCTGCCGGGCGACGAAGTGCTGCTACGGGTGCGCGCGGTCGTGCCGCGCATGGAACTCGAGGTGATCGAGCGCCGGCGCGATCCCGCCAACGGCGGCTCGACGGCTTCCTCGGCCGGCGGGCGCGGCGACGCTGCGGCGCCGAGCGCCTGGGGACAGCTGTCCGCGCTGCGCGTGGACCTCGCCTCGTGGCGGCGGCAGATGCTCATCGCCGTCGTCGAGACTCCGCCGGCGCGCACGGCGGTGGGTCTGGTCTCGGCCTGGACGCTCGCGCTGTCGCATGGACAGGTGCCGCTCGGACCCGGCGGCGAGCCGCTGTGGCTGTTGCCCTTGCCGTACTGGCTCCGGCGCGAGGGGAGGGAGGGGGGCGAGGGTCAGGCGTCGACGTCGACCTCCGGCGGCGCCTCGCGCCATGACGACGCGCTCCATGCGCCCGGTGCGACTGCGCCCGGCGAGGATTCGGCGCTGAGCCTGTTGCTGCGATGGCGTGGCGAGGCGGTCGGCTTGCAGTTGCAGGGCACGCGCGCTGCGCTGTCGTTGACGGTGCTGGCCGAGCACGACCACGTCCTGGCGGCGCTGCGCGGCGAACTGCCCCGGGTCGTCGCGGCCCTGGTGCGGGCCGGCTTCCGGCTGCGGCGGCTGGGCTGGCGCAAACAGGCGCTGTGGGTGCCGGTGGACCCGTCCCCGCCGATGCGGTCGGACCCCGTCCTGCTGACGGCGGCTGCCGAATGGGTGATGGCGCTGGTCTGAGGTGGTGCGCCCATCAAGCCGCGCAAAGCCGCCCTGTGGTGCGTCGGCAGCTTTACCCTCGCCAGAGGGAATGCGCGTTGACCGGCCCTGCGGCGGCGCGCAAGATGCCTCGCCATGGGGATCCGTCATGACGAAGTGAGGAACTGGCGGACGGCGGTCGAGCGGGGCGCCTTCGGCGTCTGGGACTTGAACCCGCCGCTGGAGCTGGTGCATTACTCGCCGCGCTGGAAGGAGCACCTGGGTTTTCCGCATCCGGAGCAGCCCGACAGCACGGCCTTCTGGCGTTGCCGCGTCCATCCCGAGGACCTCGGCCCGATGATGCTGGCGCTGCGGGCGCACTTCGACGGGTTCACCGATACCTACGAGCAGCGCTTCCGCTTGCGCAGCAACGGCTCCGGCTATCGGAACGTGCTGTCCCGCGGCCGCGTGGTCCGGCGCGACCACCGCGGCAATGTGCAGCGCATGCTGGGCACGATGGTGGACCTCACCGCGCGGCCGCCGACGCCTTGGCTGGATCGCTCCCTGGGCGAGCACCTGCCGGTCGGGGCGCTGGGGTGCACCCCGTTCCATGTCCTGCTCGGCCTGGGCCGCGTGGAGTCGGCGGCGCAGGAGATGCTGCCGGACGACGACGCCAGCCGGTTGCTGGATCAGCTCGCCGAGATCCTTGCCTCCTCGTTCCGTCAGGCAACGCAGGGCACCTGACGGGTTTTCGCGAATCCCCCCAAAGAGGGGGTGCCGGGAAATTTTCCGCACGCCTCGCGACTTGGGTGATCCCACGAATCTACAGGCCTCCGGCTGAGTAAGAATCCGCCCCCGGATGGCGGTCGGCCATCCACCGCCGGGCGGCACCCGACGCGATCCGCAAGAGGTGGATCCTCCATGGCCGCCTCCCACCCGCCACGGCACACTGCCGCAGCAGCTTTCCATCGTGATGTCCTCCTTTCGTGTCTGTCGCTGGTCCGCCTGGGCCCCCGGCCTGCCGGACCCCGGTCTCTGGCCGGCATGGCTGTCGAGTCCTGACCCCCGCGGACTCGACGGCGACGCGGTGCCCGCATTGAACGAGCTGCCGCCGATGACACGCCGCCGCATCGATCCGCTGGGCCGCGCCGCGCTGCAGGTCGCGTTCTGGACCCAGGGCGGGTCGGCCACCGGGCCGGTTGTCTTCTCCTCCCGATGGGGGGAGATCGCGCGGTCCGTGTCACTCTTGCGACAGCTTGCGGGCGGGGAGCCGCTCTCGCCCACGGCCTTCAGCCTGTCGGTGCACAACGCCAGCAGCGCGCTCTATTCGATCGCCCGCGGCGACACCGCCAACTACGCCGCCGTTTCCGCCGGTGCCGGCAGTGCCGCGGCCGGCGTGTGCGAGGCGCTGGGCCTGCTGGCCGACGGCGCGCCGCAGGTGCTGGTGGTGAGCGTGGAGTCGCCGCTGCCCGACCCCTACCGCGCCTTCGAGGCCGACGGCCTGCCGCTGCGCGCCTGGGCGGCGCTGATCGAACCCGGCGACGAGGTGCGTCTGGAGGCGGCGCCACAGATGCCATCCGCGCCGTCCGCGTTGCCGTCCGACCTGGCGGTGCTCCAGCTCATCGCCGGATGCGCCTCCGGGCTGCATCAGTCCGGTTGGCGCTGGAGCCGGCATGCCTGACGGATTCACCTGGATCGGCCGGCTCTGGCGCGTCGTCGCCACGGCCATCGCCTTCACCTGCTTCGGCATCGGCGGGCTGATGCTGGGGCTGGTCGTCTTCCCCGTGCTGCGGCTGACCGCACGCGACCCCGGACGGCGAGGCCGCCGGGCGCGGGCGCTCATCGGCGCGCTGTTCAGGCTCTTCGTCCGGTGGATGCGCTTCCTGGGCCTGCTGACCTACGAGCTGCGCGGCCTTGAGCGGCTGCAGCGCCAGGGCATGCTGGTACTGGCCAATCACCCGACGCTGATCGACGTCGTGTTTCTGATCGGTTTCGTTCCGGATGCGCTTTGTGTGGTGAAGTCGACACTAGCCAACCACCCCAGTACGAGGGGGCCGGTGCTGGCAACGGGCTACATCTGCAACAATTCGGGGGCCGACCTGCTGCAAACCTGCGTAGACAAGTTGAAGGCGGGCGGTAACCTGATCATCTTTCCGGAAGGCACGCGCACGCGCCCTGGGCAAGCTCTGAAGATGCACCGGGGAGCCGCGCAGATCGCCCTGCGGGGCGGCCTGGCCATCACCCCGGTTCACATCCGTTGCGAACCGCTGGGTCTCTTCAAGGGCCAGCCCTGGTGGCGCGTCGCCGAACGCCCGCTGCATTTCAGTATCGAGGTGGCCGAGGACTTCCCGACGGCTCCCTTCCTGGAGGCCGCCGGCGGCGAGGCGGCACTGGCGGCGCGACGTCTCACGGAACATCTGGTCTGGTACTTCAGTTCATCCAATACACAAGACTCGGTCATCGGGAGCCATGCAAGCGCTGCATCAAGAAATCAAGGAGTTGCTGATCTCGGCGCTCCAACTGGAAGACCTCAATCCTGAGGACATCGACGTGGAACAGCCGCTGTTCGTCGAGGGCCTGGGGCTGGATTCCATCGATGCGCTCGAGCTTGGACTGGCGCTGCAGAAGCGCTACGGCGTCAGCATGAGCGCGGACTCCGCCGAGACCCGCCGCCACTTCGCCAGCATCCGCGCGCTGGCCGAGTTCGTCGCCTCGCACCGCAAGCTCGCGGCCTGAGCGCCTCCGGTCGCACCCACCAAGACCAAGATCTGGCCATGACAGACCAAGACATCTTCGAGCGCCTGCGCGCCATCCTGATCGAGACCTTCGATATCGAGGCGGCTCGCATCACGCCGCAGGCACGGCTGTACGAGGATCTCGACATCGACAGCATCGATGCCGTCGACCTCATCGTGCGGCTCAAGCCGCTGGTGGGCAAGCGCCTGCAGCCCGAAGCGTTCAAGACCGTGCGCACGCTGCAGGACGTGATCAACGCGCTGCAGGGGCTGATGCAGGCCGAGCCGGGCGCCGTGCCGAAAGTCGAGTTCGAGGGCGCCACCGCCCCGACGAACTCCTGACTGGGTTCCTCCATGCGATGGGCCCTCGTGGTGGCCCTGACGGTCGCCTACCCCCTGCTGGTCTTCGCGAGCCTCGGCCATGTCGAGCCTCGTTATCTGGCCCTGCTGCTGCTGGTCCTGGGACTGCTGCGGCTGACCGTCGGGGGAAGCGGCGCGGTCCAGGCGCGCTGGATCGTCGCGGCCGCCTTGCTGCTGGCCGGCATGACGGCGCTGCTGAACCGGAGCCTGCCGCTCAAGCTCTATCCGGTGCTCGTCAACGTCGCGATGCTGACGGTGTTCGCGCTGAGCCTGCTGCGCGGGCCGACGATCGTTGAGCGTCTCGCGCGCCTGACGGATCCGCATCTGCCGCCGGAAGCGATCCGCTACACGCGGCGCGTGACGCAGATCTGGTGCGGCTTCTTCCTGATGAACGGCCTGATCGCGCTGGCCACGGCCCTGTGGGCGAGCGAGCGCGTGTGGGCGCTCTACAGCGGACTGATCGCCTACGGCCTGATGGGCCTGCTGATGGGCGGCGAGTGGCTGGTCCGCCGCCGCGTCCGCGCGAGGATGAAAGCATGACGCCCAGCCAACGCCTGGCGGCCTGGCCCGTGGCGCCGGTGACGCCCGCCGATCCGCTGTGCCGCCTGGGCTGGCGCGGCACGGTGCCAGTCTCCGGTCTCGACTTCAACGAACGCACGCGCCGCTGGCAGGCCGCCTTCGAGCAGGCGGCCGGACTGTGCTTCGTGCTCTTCTTCGCCGACAGCATCGAGTTCGCCGCGGCGCTGCTGGGGCTGTGGCAGGCCGGCAAGCAGGCCTGGCTGCCGGGCGACCTGACCCCGGCGACCCAGTCGGCGCTGCGCCCGCAGGTGTCGGGCTGGGCCGGCGACGGCGCCGGCATCCAGGACCTGCCCCGGGTCCAGGCCGGCAAGGCCATCGCGCCGCCGGCCACGGCGCCGCTGGATCCGGATGCCGAGGGTCTGGTCGTCTTCACCTCCGGCTCGACCGGAACGCCCGAGGCCTGCCCCAAGCGGCTGCGCCAGCTCTTCGACGAGATCGACGCGCTGGAGCAGGCCTTCGGCGCCGCGAGCCCCGGCGGCACCGTGATCGCCAGCGTGTCGGCGCAGCATGTGTACGGCCTGCTGTTCCGCGTGCTGTGGCCGCTGGCGACCGGGCGTTCGCCGCAGGCCCGCAGCCTCGTTTATCTGGAAGACCTGGCCGCCTTGCTGCCCGACGGCGAACGGGCCGTGCTGATCGCCAGCCCCACGCACCTGAGCCGTCTGCCCATGCAGGCGCCGGACGCCGCCGCGCGGGTGGACGGCGTGTTCAGTTCCGGCGCGCCGCTGCCTGATGCCGCCGTGCCGGAGTCCTTGCGCGTCTTCGGCCGCGCGCCGGTCGAGGTCTACGGCAGCACGGAGACCGGCGGTGTCGCCTGGCGCCGACGCGATCCCGGCAGTCCGACCTGCTGGACGGCGTTGCCCGGCGTGGACTGGCGCATCGACGACGGACAGCTCGCGATCCGCTCGCCGCACCTGCCCGACGGCGGCTGGATGACCGGCGCGGACCGCGCGGTCGCGGTGGACGGGGGCTTCGAACTGCGCGGCCGTGCCGATCGCGTCGTCAAGATCGCCGAGAAGCGGGTGTCCTTGCAGGCCTTGGAAGACTGCCTGCTGCAGGGCGGGCTGCTGACGTCCCTGCGCCTGGTGATGCTGGACGAACCGCGGGCCCAGATCGGCGTCGTGGCCGTGCCCAGTGCCGAAGGCTGGGCGCTGCTGGATCGCGACGGCCGCCGCGCGCTGGCCGAGTCGCTGCGCACGCAACTGCTCGGCGTGGTGGAACGGCCGGCGCTGCCGCGTCGCTGGCGTTTCCTGCCGGAGCTGCCGCGCAACCCGCAGGGGAAGTCGACGCAGGCCCGGCTGCTGGCTGAATTCGACCCGCGCCGTCCGCCGGTGCGCACGCTCGTCCGCGACGGCGACAAGGTGGAACTGACGCTGCTCGTGGAACCCACACTGCCCCAGTTCGAGGGCCACTTCCCCGACCATCCGGTCCTGCCCGGCGTGGCCCAGCTCGACTGGGCGCTGCTGTTCGGGCGGGAGCTCTTCGACATCGAGGGCGTGTTCACCGGCGTCGAGGCGCTCAAGTTCCAGCGCGTCGTCGTGCCCGGCACGCGCCTGACGCTCACGCTCGAATGGCAGGCGGGACGCCTCGGCTTCCGCTACCAGTCCGCGCTCGGCCCGCATGCCAGCGGACGGGTGCAATTCGGCGAGGTCGGCACCGCATGAATCCCGCGACGAATCCCGCGATGAATGCCGCGGTGAATGCCACCATGACGCTGGGTGCCGTCATCCCGGTCTACAACCATGCCGTGCCGGTCGCGGGCGTCGCCCGCGCGCTGCGCGCGCACGGCCTGCCGGTGCTGCTGGTCGACGACGGCAGCGAACCCGGCTGCGCGCAGGCGCTGGACCGGCTCGCGACCGAGCCCGGCATCACGCTGCTGCGCCTGCCCGAGAACCAGGGCAAGGGCGGGGCGGTGATGGCCGGCCTGCGCCACGCGCGGACGCTGGGCTGGAGCCACGCGCTGCAGATCGACGCCGACGGCCAGCACGACACCACCGACGTGCCGACCTTCGTCGCGCAGGCCTCGGCCCATCCCGATCACTTCGTCTGCGGCTGCCCGATCTACGACGCGAGCGTGCCCAAGGGCCGGCTCTACGGCCGCTACGCCACGCATGTCTGGGTCTGGATCAACACGCTGTCCTTCGCGGTGCGCGATTCGATGTGCGGCTTCCGCATCTATCCGCTGGCACCGACCGTCGCGGTGCTGGAGCGCGCACGCATCGGGCGGCGCATGGATTTCGACGTCGAGATCGCGGTGCGCCTGGTCTGGGCCGGCGTGCCGGTGATCAACCAGCCCACGCGCGTGCGCTATCCCGAGGACGGCGTCTCGCACTTCCGCGTCTGGCGCGACAACGTGCTGATCTCGGCCATGCACACGCGGCTCTTCTTCGGCATGCTGCGGCGCGCGCCCGCGATGCTGTGGCGGCGGTGGGCGGCATGACGGCCTCGCGGACACCGCAAACGCCGCAGGCGCCGCAGTCCCGACAGCCACGGCACTGGGCCGCCATGGGCGAAAGCACCTTCGTGGCCGGCATCTGGCTGCTGTTCGGCGTGCATCGCCTGCTCGGCCGGACCGTCTTCCGCGTGCTGCTGTGGCCGGTGGTGCTGACCTACTGGCTGGCGCGGCCTTCGCTGCGCGCCCACAGCCTGGGTTACCTGCGCCGCGTGCGGCCCGGCGCGGGCTGGCGCGACGGCCTCGCGCACGTGCGCCTGTTCGCCGAGACCATGCTCGACAAGCTGCTCGCGATGGCCGGCCGCTATCCGATGGAACGCGTGATCGAGCGCGGGGCCGAGGCGCTGCACCGGCAGGCGACATCCGGCCAGGGCGCGGTGCTGGTGACGGCGCACATGGGCTGCCTCGAGCTGTGCCAGGCCCTGGCCGAACAACGGCCCGAGTTCAAGGTCAACGTGCTGGTCCACACCCGGCATGCCGAGGCCTTCAACCGCATCCTGCGCCGGCTGCGGCCGCAGGCCCGCGTCGACCTGATCGAGGTCACCGACCTGGACATGGCGCTGACGCTGCAGCTCGCGGCCAAGGTCGCGGCCGGCGAGTTCCTGGCGATCGCCGGCGACCGCGTGCCGGTGCGCGGCAGCAAGACGGTGCGCGTGCCCTTCCTGGGCGACGACGCCGACTTCCCCGTCGGGCCCTACCTGATCGCCGGCCTGCTGGGCTGTCCGCTGTTCCTCATGCTCAGCCTGCACGAGGGCGACGGCTACGCGCTCGAATTCGAGCAACTGGCCGAGGCCGTGCAACTGCCGCGCCGCGCGCGCGAGGCGGCGATGGCGGCCCACGCCCGCCGTTTCGCCGACGCGCTGGCCGAACGGCTCCAGCGATCGCCCCTCGACTGGTTCAACTTCTACGCCTTCTGGGACCAAGTTCCCCTCGACGCCCATGACCCCCATGCCGCCCATCACGTTTGACGGTCAACGCCTGCGCATCGAGGACATCGCCGCCCTCGCGCGGCGCGAGGCCTCGGCCGAGCTCGGCCGCTCCGCGCCGTTCCAGGCGCGCATCGAGGCCGGCGCGGATTTCGTCGCCCGGCTGCTCGCCGAGGACGGCGTCATCTACGGCGTCACGACCGGCTACGGCGACTCCTGCACCGTGGCCGTGCCGCCATCGCTGGTGCCCGAGCTGCCGCACCACCTCTACACCTACCACGGCATCGGCGCCGGCGCGCTGCTGACGCCGGCGCAGACGCGCGCCGTGCTGGGTGCGCGTCTGGCCTCGCTGTGCCAGGGCATGTCGGGCGTGAGCCTGGACCTGCTGCGCCAGATCGAGACCCTGCTGCGCCACGACATCCTGCCGCTGATCCCCAGCGAGGGCTCGGTCGGCGCCAGCGGCGACCTCACCCCGCTGTCCTACCTGGCGGCCGCGCTGTGCGGCGAGCGCGAGGTCAGCGTCAACGGCGAGACCATGCCGGCGGCCGACGCGCTGCGGGCCGTCGGCGCGACGCCGCTGCGGCTGCGGCCCAAGGAAGGCCTGGCCATCATGAACGGCACGGCCGTGATGACGGGCCTGGCCTGCCTGGCCTTCGAGCGGGCCGAGTACCTCGCGCAGCTCGCGACCCGGCTGACGGCGATGAACGTCGTCGCCAGCGCCGGCAACGCGCACCACTTCGACGAGACGCTGTTCGCCGCCAAGCCCCACGCGGGCCAGCAGCGCGTGGCCGAACGGCTGCGCGGCGACCTGGCGAGCGAGCGCCCGTCGCGCAACGACGAACGGCTGCAGGACCGCTACTCGCTGCGCTGCGCGCCGCACGTCATCGGCGTGCTCGAGGACGCCTTGCCCTGGCTGCGCCAGCTCATCGAGAACGAGCTCAACAGCGCCAACGACAACCCGCTGATCGACCCCGAGGGCGAGCGCGTGCTGCACGGCGGCCACTTCTACGGCGGCCACATCGCGATGGCGATGGACACGCTGAAGACCGCGGTGGCCAACCTGGCCGACCTGATGGACCGCCAGCTCGCGCTGCTGGTGGACGCCCGCTACAACCACGGCCTGCCGGCCAACCTCTCCGGCGCCCGCGGCGAACGCGCGTCCATCAACCACGGCTTGAAGGCGCTGCAGATCAGCGTCTCGGCCTGGACCGCCGAGGCCTTGAAGCAGACGATGCCGGCCTCGGTCTTCAGCCGCTCCACCGAATGCCACAACCAGGACAAGGTGAGCATGGGCACGATCGCCGCGCGCGACGCGCTGCGGGTGCTGGAGCTGACCGAGCAGGTCGCCGCCGGCCTGCTGATCGCCGCGCGCCAGGGCCTGGCGCTGCGCGACGAGCAGACGCCGCTGGCGCTGACGCCCGCGCTGGGCGCGATGCAGGCCGACCTGGCCGAACGCCTGCCGCTGATCGTCGAGGACCGCGCGCTGGACCGCGAGCTGCGCGGCCTGATCGAGTCCATCCGCGCGCGGCAGTGGAGCCTCTATGGCTGAGCTCTGGCACGAGGTCGAGCTCAGCCCGGCCTTCCATGACCTGGACCCGATGGACATCGTCTGGCACGGGAACTACGTCAAGTACATGGAGCTGGCGCGCGAGGCGCTGCTGGCGCGCTTCGACTACGACTACCCGCGCATGCGGGCGTCGGGCTACGCCTGGCCGGTCGTGGACATGCGGCTCAAGTACGTGGACATGCTGCCCTACGGCCGCCGCGTCGTCGTGCGCGCCGAGATCGTCGAGTGGGAGAACCGCCTCAAGATCGAGTACGTGATCCGCGACGCGGAGACCGGCAAGGTGATCAACAAGGCCTACACCATCCAGGTGGCCTACAGCATCGAGCGGCGCGAGATGCAGTACGTCTGCCCGCCGGTGCTGTGGGAGAAGCTCGGCGTGGAGCCCGCATGAAGCGCCGCGGCCTGTTGATCGCGCCCGTTCTTGCGCCTGTCCTCGCGCCGCTGACCGGGCTGCTGTCCGGATCGCTGCCCGGCCTGGCCGCCGCCGCCCCGGCGGATCTTGCGCAGGCCGTGCGCGAGCGGCTGCGCCAGCCCGAATGGCTGCGCGGCGAGTTCACGCAGACCAAGAAGGTGACGGGTTTCGCCAAGCCGCTGCTGTCGCGCGGCGATTTCGTGCTGGCGCGCGGACGCGGCGTGCTGTGGCGCACCGTCAAGCCCTTCGCCAGCGAACTGCGCCTGACGCGCGACGAGATCCGCGCCACGCAGGGCGGCCAGACCGCGATGCGGCTCGAGGCCGCCCGCGAGCCGGTGGTGCGCGTGATCAATTCGCTGATGTTCTCGCTGCTCAACGGCGACGTCAGCGGCCTCGGCGAGCTGTTCGAGCTCGACGGCGCGGTGAAGGGCGCTGGCTGGCAGCTCGCGCTGACGCCCAAGCCGGGCGCGCTGCGCCAGGTCCTGCGCAAGGTCGATCTGGAGGGCGACAGCTTTGTGCGCCGCATCCAGCTCTTCGAGGCCAATGGCGACGAGAGTCTGATCGAGCTGGCCAACCTGCGGCCCGACGTCGCGCCCGAACCCGGCCTGTTCCAGTGAACCTGGCACGCATCACCCGGCGTCTCGCGGGCCTGTGGCTCGTGGTCGTGCTCGCCTGCCTGGTCCACAACGCCTGGCACTGGGGCGTGCAGCGTCGCGCGCCGGTCACCGACCTGCTGGCGATGCTGCCCACCGACGAGCAGCGGCCGCTGGCGACGCAGGCGACCCAGGCGCTGGCCGACGCGGGCTCGCGCCGGATCAGCGTGCTCATCGGCGGCGGGGACTGGGCGCAGGCCCAGGCGGCCGCCGATGCCTTCCTGCAGGCGCTGGGCGACGTGCCCGCGCGCCATCGCGTCGCGGACGCGGACCAGCAGACCTGGCTGGACCTCTACACGCCGGTGCGCCAGGGCCTGCTGAGCGCCGAGGCGCGCGCGCGCCTGACCGCGGCGCCGACGGCCGCGCTGGCGGACCAGGCGCTCGCCGCGCTCTATCAGCCGGTGGCCGGACCGCGCGTCGGGCGCTGGGCCGACGATCCGCTCAATCTCTTCGGCCTGTGGCTGTCCGAGCGCGGACAGGGCAGCCGGGTGCGCGTGCAGGACGGCCGGCTGATGCTGACCGACGCTACGGCGCCGCAACGGCATTACGCGCTGGTGCTGATCGAGCTGCCCGGATCGGGATTCGAGATCGGCGCCGCGCGCGCGCTGCTGCCGCGCATCGAGACGGCCACGCGCGCCGCGCAGGCCGCCGGCGCGACGGTGCTGCAGGCCGGCGTGCCGCTGTTCGCCGCCGCCGCCTCCGACCAGGCGGAGCGCGAGATCCACACCATCGGCCTGGGCTCGCTGCTGGGCATCGTCGCGCTGACGCTGCTGGCCTTCCGCTCGCTGCGGCCGCGGCTGCTCGTGACGCTGTCGATGGCGGTGGGGCTGCTGGTCGCCACCTCGGTGACGCTGCTCTGGTTCGGCGAGCTGCACCTGGTGACGCTGGTCTTCGGCGTCAGCCTGCTGGGCGTGGCCGAGAACTACGGCACCAACTATTTCAGCGCGCGGCAAGGCCTGGCCGCGGCGGAGCGCTGGACCATGCTGGCGCGCCAGATCCCCATCGTCAGCCTGGCGATGGCCACTACCGTGATCGGCTACGGGCTGCTGGCGCTGCCGCCGTTCCCAGGCCTGCGGCAGGTGGCGGTGTTCTCGGGCGCCGGCCTGGTGGCCGCCTTCGTGACGGTGCTCTGGTGGTTCCCGCTGATGGACGGGCAGGGCCGCATGGCGCCGACGCGCTTCGCCGACTGGCTCGGGTCGCGCCGCGCGCTCTGGCCCAGCCTGGGCCGGCGCGGCCTGACCCTGCTCGGACTGGCCGCGCTGGTGCTGGTCGCGGCCGGCGCGGCCCGGCTGCGCGTGGACGACGACATCCGCCAGCTGCAGTCCGCGCCGCCCGCGCTGATCGAGCAGCAGCGCGAGTTCGCCCGGCTCATGCAGGCGCCGGGCGTGGCGCAGTTCTTCGTCGTGCAGGGCGCGACCGAGCAGGAACTGCTCGAACGCGAAGAGGCGCTGACCGCACGCCTGCGCGGACTCGGCCTGGGCGTGCAGGCGGTCAGCGACTGGCTGCCGTCGCTGCGTCGCCAGCACGAGGACCAGGCCCTGGTCGCGCGCCGGCTGGCGGAGCTGCGGCCCGAGCTTGAGAAGCGCCTGGAGCAGACCCTCGAACCTGGTTCGAGCGCCAATGCCAATGCCGACGCCAGGCCGGCCGGACTGACGCCGTGGGCCTGGCTGGCGAGCCCGGCCAGCGAGCCGCTGCGGGCGCAGTGGCTGGGGCGCCTGGGCGCCGGTCCCGCGACGGCGGTGCTGCTGCGCGGCGCGGAGTCGCGCGAGACCCGCGAGGCGCTGGCCGCGTTGCGCCTGGACGGCGTGACCTGGGTCGACAAGGTCGGCGAGGTCAGCGGACTGCTCGGCCGCTACCGCGCGCTGATGTCCGTGGTGCTGGTGGCGGGCTTCGCGCTGACCTGGGCGGCGCTGGCCTGGCGCTTCGGCCGCCGCGCCTGGCGCGCGCTCGCGCCCACGGCGCTGGCCAGCGTGCTCGCCGTGGCGCTGCTGGCGCTGTCGGGCCAGGTCCTGCAGCTCTTCCACATCCTGCCGCTGCTGATCCTGCTGGGACTCGGCGTCGATTACGGCATCTTCATGCTCGAGCAGCCGGACCGGCGGGCCACCCAGCCCTTCCTGTCCGTCACGCTCGCCGCGGCGTCCACGCTGCTGTCCTTCGGTCTGCTGGCCCTGTCCGGCACGCCGGCCCTGCGCGCCTTCGGGCTGACCCTGCTGTTCGGGGTCTTCCTGGCCTGGCTGTTCACCCCCTTCTTCATGCCCGACCATGATTGAGACCAAGAAGTTCTCGCCCCCCAAGCAGCGCGCCTTCGATGCCCGCTTCGAGGCCCAGAAGATCGCCTTCGGTCCGGTGGTCTTCCACTGCGTCCGGTACGCGTGGAAGCGCGGCATGCTGCAGGCGCTGGCGGACGCCGGCGAGCAGGGCGTCACCATGGACGCGCTGGAGGCCACCGGCCGCTGGCACCGCTATGCGCTCAAGCTCGCGCTGGAGTCCTGCCTGTCCGCGGGCGTGGTGCTGATCGAGAACGGCCGCTGGCAGTTGGACAAGGCGGGCTTCTGCCTGATCTCGGACGAGATCACGCGCATCAACTTCGACTTCGTGCACGACGTCTGCTACCAGGGGCTGTTCGAGCTCGAGCGCTCGCTGGACGCCGGCAAGCCGCTGGGCCTGGCCCACCTGGGCGACTGGCCGAGCATCTACCCGGCGCTGTCCCAGCTGCCCGAGCCGGCGAAGTCGAGCTGGTTCGCCTTTGACCACCATTACTCGGACACGTCCTTCCCGGACATCCTGCCCGACGTCTTCGCCACGGCGCCGCGCCGGCTGATGGACATCGGCGCCAACACCGGCAAGTTCAGCCTGGCCGCGCTGGCCCACGACCCACGCGTGGAGCTGCACCTGGTCGACCTGGCGCCGCAACTGGCGATGGCCGACACCAACCTCGCGGCGGCCGGCCTGCGCGAGCGCGCGCAACTGCATGCGCGCGACCTGCTCGACGACGGCGCGGCGCTGCCGGCCGGCATGGACCTGGTGTGGATGAGCCAGTTCCTGAGCTGCTTCGGCGAGGCGCAGATCGCGAGCATCTTCCGGCGCGTGCACGCGGCGCTGGCGGAGAACGGCCAGGTGCTGGTGTTGGACACCTTCTGGGACCGTCAGCGCTACGACATCGCGGCCTATTGCCTGATCAACACCTCGCCGTACTTCGCGGCG